>Ga0209692_10001709_pt1 | contig 28211 bp, 24 predicted proteins | sample tdDd472_FD_187129 | JGI IMG/M metagenome (GOLD analysis project Ga0209692, IMG submission 187129) | Marine sediment microbial communities from the Atlantic coast under amendment with organic carbon and nitrate - tdDd47.2 (SPAdes)... | ecosystem: Environmental > Aquatic > Marine > Coastal >... | reverse complement strand
TGAGTTGCTCCTCCTGCTGAAAGATAAAGTCCTGCTCCAACTCAACGAGATCCTTTTTGAGTGAATCGACCTTATTGATAATTAACACTGCGCCAGTGGAAAATGTCATTACTGCAACAACAACAATTAATGAGCTACACACTGACATTGGTAACGGTCAACGATTTTCCAAATAAATATCTAGGATGATGGCTCCCCACTATCCTAGATATTTAGCCAGATTTTTTCCCCCAAGTACACTTTGCCCAACCCTCGCATAAAACATTATTTCTCTCCTAGAAATAATAGAGTGTTTAAAATGAGTAATCTTGCTTCAGCTTTAGTATAGTTGGGTTATTTTTTGACGTTCTTTTCTTTTCACAAGACATTGATTATGAGCAAAAGGATTTCTGGGATAATGTTTCAATGATTAACGACGGTATTGTTGTAGTACGTGGAGGCGGAGATATTGCCACAGGGACAATTTGTCGTCTCCACCATTGTGGTTACAAGCTACTGGTACTAGAAACCAAAAACCCTACAGCTATCCGTCGCACAGTATCACTGTCGGAAGCAGTGTATGACGGCATACAAACTGTAGAAGGCGTCACAACAGAACTGATTAAAACCAGCAAGGACTGTCGTGCAATTTGGGCGAAAAACCGGGTCCCTCTCCTTATCGACCCTACCGCCGACTGCCTGTCCAAAATCAATCCTATTGCCCTCGTAGATGCAATCCTTGCGAAAAAAAATTGCGGCACTACTAAAAATATGGCACCAATTACCATAGGCCTTGGCCCCGGCTTTATCGGAGGAAAAGATGTACACGCTGTAATCGAAACAGCAAGGGGGCATCAGTTAGGCAGGGTAATTTATAATGGAGCCCCTCTTGCCAACACCGGTATTCCTGGAATTATAGAAGGTTACGCTAAAGAACGGGTTCTTTACGCTCCTGCCTCCGGGACAATTGAGGTTTTACAAGATATCGGCAAACAAGTAACCAGAGGTGACCTTGTCGCTCGTATCGATAACAATGAAGTTGTTGCACCACTTACAGGTCTGGTTCGCGGCATGATCCGCAACCAAACCACAGTAACAGAGGGCTTTAAAATCGGCGATATTGACCCACGCATTACGGAAGAGGGAAATTGTTATTCCATCTCGGACAAGGCCCGCTGCATCAGTGGTGGTGTCTTGGAAGCATTGCTCTTTCTATCCAGGACGACGTCGTAGATACGACCACCTTCCCCAATTTTACATTTATTTCAGGATGCACAATGGAAGCAACAACAGAAGAAAAAGTTATTAATGAGTTATCGGAATGCATACGCAGAGACAAACCATCAGCTCTGGTTACAGTAGTTGCCACAACAGGCTCTGCCCCCGGTAAGCCCTCTGCACTTATGCTCGTGCAAGGTGATGGTTCAACCATCGGCACAGTAGGTGGAGGGAGTCTTGAACATAAAATAACCGCTGAGGCGGTAGAGTGCATAAGTCTTGGAAAAAGTAAAGAGGTCAGCTATGATCTGCAGGCAGATGCTGAACTGGGGATGTCTTGCGGCGGCTCCGTTCGAGCCTTTATAAGGGTGTTCAAAGCTGCACCGAAACTTATCATAGTCGGGGCGGGGCATATCGGCCTTGAGCTCTACAAAATAGGCAGACTCCAAGGCTTCCAGATGGTCGTTTTCGACAATCGGCCAGAGCTGGCCTCGGCCGAGAGGTTCCCAGAGGCCAAGCGAGTTATTGTCGACGATTTACCAGCGAGCTTAAAAGAATATGAAATTCATGCAGACTGTTATGTGACCATAGCCACTTCATCCCACGATACTGACCGGCTCGCACTAGAAGCTGTGGTTGAGTCGAAGGCGTCTTATATAGGTATGATAGGCAGCAGCAGCAAAATTCGGAAAATCTTTGACTATCTCCTTGCCCAAGGGATAGCCAGGGAAGAAATTAAGAAGGTCTTTGCACCTATGGGCCTTAACATCGCGTCCATACGCCCTGGAGAGATTGCTGTCTCTATTGTCAGCGAAATTTTATTGGTGAAAAATAGCGGAACTGCTGAGCATATGCGGGCGGTGAAAAAAAATATATTAAAAGAATAAAAATGGGTTAAATTGCCTCTTGATAACCATTCGTTCGAGGATAAGGGCCCTGTTTTCAGGCTCATTTAATAATTAGACTACTTCTCATCAACAACTGATTAATGAAAGACGAATCGCCATACCTAATAGAATTACAGGGCATGACCAAAACATTTCCCGGCGTGCTTGCCAATGATGCTGTCGACTTAAAGATAAAGCCGGGTGAAGTACATGCCTTGCTTGGCGAGAATGGTGCAGGGAAATCCACGCTCGTAAAAATGATTTATGGCATCCTTAAACCCGACTCGGGAACGATTTTATACAATGGTAAGCATGTAGAAATTGACACGCCTGCCCATGCCCGTGACCTCGGAATTGCCATGGTGTTTCAGCATTTTTCACTGTTTGACTCATTGTCTGTAGTAGAAAACATTTCTCTGGGCCTAAACAAGGCTGTTGATCTCAAAAAATTGGCCGAAGAAATTACCGAAGTATCAGAGCGGTACGGCCTGCCACTTGACCCCTATCGACATGTTTACACGCTATCCGTTGGAGAGCGGCAACGAATTGAAATAATACGCTGTCTTCTTCTCGAGCCTAAACTTTTGGTGATGGATGAACCGACCTCGGTACTCACCCCCCAGGAAGTAAAAAAGTTATTTTTGACCTTAAATCGACTGGCCGAAGAAGGCTTAGCCATCCTCTATATCAGCCACAAACTCGACGAAATAAAGGAACTTTGTCATCACGCTACCATCCTGCGCCTTGGTAAACGTGTAGGTACGGTAAATATTGATGAAGAAAGCACCTCATCTCTTGCTATGATGATGATGGGCGAAGAACTTGAAAAAATTGAGCGGCAACAAACAATTTCTGCCGGCGAAGTACGATTGAAAGTAGATAATCTCACTCTGCCCGCAATGGATAGTACTGGAATATCCCTCAACAATATAGATCTTGAGGTTCGAGCTGGAGAGGTGGTAGGAATTGCAGGAGTTGCAGGCAATGGCCAGGACGAACTGCTGAAAGCGCTTAACGGTGAAGAAAGTTGCCCTAAGAACTCATGTATTATCATTGAAAATCAGCACGCTGGTAAACTTCGCCCCAACGCTCGTCGCAGAGCAGGTTTGGCGAGCGTACCCGAAAAAAGGTTGGGTCACGGCGCAATCCCAGATATGGATTTGGTTGATAATGCCTTTATGACCGGTTTTCAACGAATGGGACTGCTCGCAAAAGGCTTGATCAATTACCCCAAGACGCGCACATTTGCTCGTAAGGTAATCTCCGATTTCGCGGTCAAGACATCCGGTGCCAGGGGGGTGCCGGCAAAAAGTTTGTCCGGTGGTAATCTACAGAAATTTATTATCGGAAGAGAACTGACCCAGCAACCTGAAATTCTCATCGTTTCCCAGCCTACCTGGGGCGTGGATGCCGGAGCCACACAGACAATAAGACAATCTTTACGAGAACTTGCAGCGCAAGGAGCAGCGGTCCTGGTTATTTCCCAGGATCTAGATGAATTAATGGAAATGTCGGATAGAATTGGCGCAATTTGCGGAGGTCGCTTATCACTTTTTTATCCTACTCCAGAGATGACCGTAGAAAAAGTCGGGCTACTCATGGCTGGTGTCTCACTGGAAGAAGGAGAACTCAATGTGGCCTAGGTTAGTTCAACGTCAAATACCTTCAAGGGCGATGGTCTACTTATCACCTGTTTTAGCCCTCTTTCTTTCATTGCTGGCTGGCGTCGTTTTATTTATCATTATGGGAGTGTCTCCACTCGCAGCACTCCACGCATTTTTCATCGAACCCCTTTCAACGAGTTATGGCATAGCTGAACTGGGGGTTAAAGCAACGCCTCTTATCTTAATTGGAGTTGCTTTATCTTTAGGCTTTAAGGCCGGAGTATGGAACATTGGTGCCGAAGGCCAGTTGATCATGGGCGGCTTATGCGGTGGTGCGGTAGCACTCTATTTTTATGGCCATGATGGTTTTCATATCATCCCATTAATGTTTCTTGCTGGTATCTCTGGTGGATGTGCCTGGGCTGCCATCGTCGCATTTTTACGGGTACGATTTAACGCCAATGAGATTTTAACCAGTTTAATGCTCAGTTATGTGGCGGGCTTATTCCTAAACCTGATGGTTCACGGCCCTCTAAAAGATCCGGATGGTTTCAATTTCCCGGAGTCCAGACAGTTTAGTGACTCTGCACTCTTACCTATACTATTTGAAGGGACCCGAGTCCATATTGGTGCGATCATCGCCCTACTTGCTGTGGGTTTAGGCTGGATAATCCTCTCTCGAACTCTGCTAGGCTATCAAATAAAAGTTGCCGGTTCCGCCCCTGCTGCCTGCGAACATGCGGGGTTCAGCAGTTCCAAAATTATCTGGACGACTCTGCTTTTGGGGGGAGGCATGGCAGGTTTGGCGGGAACCATCGAAGTTTCTGGCCCAATCGGCCAACTCCTCCCTAACATTTCACCAGGCTACGGCTTTACAGCCATTATTGTAGCCTACGTTGGGCGCCTTCACCCGCTCGGAGTTTTGTTCGCAGGATTGCTGCTGGCCTTAACATATCTAGGCGGAGAGACTGCCCAAATCCTGCTCAATCTGCCGGTTGCGGTGACGGGTGTCTTTCAGGGCTTACTCCTGTTTTTCTTGCTGGCCTGTGACGTACTCATTAATTATCGTATTCAATTTGGCCAACCAGCCTTAGCAGTGGAGAAAAACTAATGGATTTATTACTTCCGGCAATGTTAACCATCATAACCGCCGCGACTCCACTACTCTTTGCAGCTCTTGGGGAAATGATCACAGAGAAGTCCGGGGTCTTGAACTTAGGCCTTGAAGGTATGATGATTATGGGGGCAATAACAGGTTTTGTCGCGGTACACCTTTCCGGCAGCGTTACTGTTGCAATTTTAGCCAGCATTCTTGCAGGTGTATTTATGGCAGCAATCTTTGCTCTTTTTGTTCTTAAATTCCACGCAAGCCAAGTACCTACCGGTCTGGCCTTGACCATTTTTGGCATTGGTCTCAGTGCCCTGGTAGGCCAAAGCATGATCGGTATTGCCTACAATGGAATCCCAACAATTTCCATCCCCTTACTCTCAAAGATTCCTGTTTTAGGTGCTCTGCTGTTCGAGCATGATTTCCTGGTATATTTATCTATTGCCATGGTAGTTGCAATCCATTATTTTTTGAATAAAACTCGAGCTGGCCTAATTCTGCGCGCGGTTGGCGATTCCCATGATGCCGCCCATGCCATGGGATATTCTGTGGTCAAGATCAGGTTCATGGCGATATTGTTTGGTGGCGCAATGGCCGGATTGGGTGGAGCCTATCTGTCGCTTGCCTATTCTCCCCTCTGGGTAGAGCAGATGACCGCCGGGCGAGGCTGGATTGCCCTGGCTCTTGTGGTATTTGCCTGTTGGCGTACAGGACGCGTACTGCTTGGCGCCTACCTTTTCGGCGGTATCTCTATTTTACAATTACATGCACAGGCACTTGGCATAGGGATACCATCCCAGGTCATGTCCATGTTACCTTACCTGGCAACTATCTTTGTACTGGTTATCATTTCAAGGGATATAGCAAAAATTAAATTAAATGCCCCGGCAAGCCTGGGCAGAGCGTTTCACCCTAGTCGTTGAGTTTTGTTTTTTCATTAATCAGAATTAATTTAAAAGGAGAGAAAACATGTTGAAAAGAACTTTAATTTCATTATTACTCGCTGCTGGTATTGCCTTTGCTGGCAGTGCATCTGCGGAAACAAAGGTCGGTTTTATTTATGTTGGGCCAATCGGCGATCATGGTTGGAGCTATCAACACGAACAAGGCCGTTTGGCTGTTGAAAAAGAACTGGGTGTTAAAACTTCCTATGTTGAGAGTGTCCCAGAGGGAGCGGATGCAGAACGCGTTATTCGTCAACTGGCAACTTCCGGCCACGATATTATTTTTACCACTTCCTTCGGTTTCATGAATCCGACTCTTAAAGTGGCCAAGCAATTCAAGAATGTGAAGTTTGAGCATGCTACAGGATACAAGCGTGCAGACAATGTCAGCACCTATTCCGCAAGATTTTACGAAGGACGTGCGATATTAGGTACTATTGCAGGTAAGATGACCAAGTCCAATGTAGTTGGTTACATCGGTTCTTTTCCAATCCCGGAAGTAATTCGTGGTATCGATGCCTTCACCCTGGCCTTACGCAAGGTCAATCCAGAGGCAACCGTAAAGGTGGTTTGGGTCAACACATGGTTTGATCCAGGCAAGGAAAGTGATGCCGCAAAAGCTCTCATTGACCAGGGCGTTGACATTATCACCCAGCACACCGACTCTCCAGCACCATTGCAGGTTGCTGAAAGTCGCGGTGTTTATGCATTCGGCCAGGCATCTGACATGAAAGCATTCGCACCTAAAGCCCAATTAACTTCTATTGTCGATAATTGGAATGACTATTACATCGAAAGGGTTAAAGCTGTGATGGACGGCACCTGGAAATCGACTGATGTCTGGGATGGTATCAAACCAGGCATGGTTGAAATGGCCCCTTATGGCGATGCTGTACCAGCTGATGTGCGTAAACTTGCTGACGAAGTAAAAGAGTCAATTGTTAATGGCAGCTTTCACCCATTTCAAGGCCCCATTACAAACCAGAAAGGTGAAGTGGTTGTTAAAGCCGGTGAAGTGGTTTCAGACAAAGAGCTGGCTGGCTTGAACTGGTTTGTCGAAGGTGTCGAGGGAAGCATCCCTAAGTAATATAGTCATGCAGTGCAATCCTGTTTCCTTCTGTCTACAGAAGGAAACAGGGTGAACATTTTTCCAATGATAGCCCGAACAAAAAAAACAAGTAAATGATGAAATTTTTTATAGCCGGTTTACCCAAAGCTGAATTGCATTTGCACATTGAAGGGACCTTTGAGCCTGAATTGATGTTTCAGCTGGCTGAGCGAAACGGAATTTCCCTGCCCTATAAAAATGTTGCAGCCCTGCAGGCAGCGTATGATTTTAATCAATTACAGGATTTCTTAGATATTTATTACCAGGGCATGAATGTACTACGTACGGAACAGGACTTTTTCGACCTGACCTGGGCATATCTGAAAAAAATCAGTCAGCAGTCAGTTCGCCATGTAGAGATTTTTTTCGACCCCCAAGGTCATATCTCAAGGGGTATTGCTTTTGAAACCGTGTTAAACGGCATTCATTCTGCTCTTGGAAAAGGCCAGCAGGAGTGCAACATCAGCTTTGGCCTGATCATGTGTTTTTTGCGTCATCTTGAAGAAGAAGATGCTTTGACAATTCTCGATATGGCACTTCCCCATAAGGATAAAATTATTGGTGTGGGGCTGGATTCCTCAGAAAAAGGCAACCCACCGTCAAAATTCCAAAAGGTTTTTGCCAAAGCCCGAAAAGAAGGTTTTAAGCTCGTTGCCCATGCCGGCGAGGAAGGTCCACCCGAGTATGTCTATGAAGCACTCGATTTATTAAAAGTGGATCGAATTGACCATGGTAACTCATCAATGCTTGATCCAGCCTTAGTCAAACGGCTTGTAGATGAGCAAATGGCCCTAACTGTTTGCCCTTTATCAAATACCAAATTATGTGTCGTCGACGACATCAAACATCATCCCCTGCCGCAGATGCTTGAAGCCGGTATCAAGGTGACAATTAATTCTGATGATCCCGCCTATTTTGGCGGCTATCTGAATGAGAATTATGAGGCGATCAGTGAAATTCTCGGCAATGATAAAGAACTACTGGCGCAATTAGCTCGAAACAGCTTCAGTGCATCTTTTATCGAAGCTTCGCAACGTGACAGTTTGCTTGCTGAAGTTGATACCTATATGCAACAAAAAAAGAATCAGTAAAAACTTTTCGTTCGACACCAATAAAGTGTTTCAATAGCCTAACTATTTACTCACCGTACCTTTCTTCAATAATCAGCGCCGCCCTGATCAGCCAACTAATAACTGTAATTCCAAGCGCCAGGATTCCCAGTGTAACACCGAGTTCCACCCAGGTAGGCAGATAATCCACCACCTCGCCAAGCGGTGACGGAATAAGGCCAGGAACAATCAGGCCAATACCTTTCTCCATCCAGATCGCCACAAAAAGAAAGAAACAGGCAGGCAAAAGCACCTTAGGATTATTCTTGCCGGGATTGAAAGCCAGCACCAAGGTCGCCATAAAGTTGACACACACCGATGTCCAGATCCAGGGGACCAGAGAATTGTGTCCATCCAACCCGAAGAACAGATAAATCGACGAAATCGAATGGTGGGTCGGGAAATAGAATTCTTTAAAAATTTCGGAAAAGAGCATAAGTAAATTGATGATCGCTGAAATAACGATGATCAGTCGCAATTTATTAAACACACTCCTCTCAATTTTATAGGTCGTAAAATTGTGGATGACTGCCAGGATAAGTGTTATCAGCGCAGGCCCGGCGGCAAAGGCTGAGGCCAGAAAGCGAGGCCCCAGAAGAGGGTTGTTCCAGAACGGCCGGGCAGGCAATCCCTGGTAGAGAAAAGCGGTAACCATGTGAATGGAGAAAGCCCAGAAAATAGACAGGAAGACAAAGGGCCGATACTTCCTTTCATCCGCCTCACGCCCCATGTAATGACTGTACAGTATATAGGCGGGTACCAGCCCGTTCAGCAATAAATAGCCGTTTAACACTAGAACATCCCAGGCCAGAATCGACGATGGAAAATTAAAAATACCGATCCCCGGAATCAAATGCCAGGCCTGAAGTGGTCCGCCCATATCCACCACGATAAAGCTCAGGCACATCACCAGTGCCCCGACAGCGACACCCTCCCCAATTATTACCACCCTGTGGAAATCTGGGTCATGGAAAACATATGCTGGCAATATCAGCATGACTGCGGCAGCCGCCACCCCTACCAGAAAGGTAAAATTAGAGATATAAAATCCCCAACTGACTATATCATTCATGCCGGTGACCGAAAGACCATATCTCGCCTGAAAGGAATAGGCATAAATGCCAAAGCCCATGCAAGCTATGATAAACAGCCTGAATAGCTGAAAGCCGATCCCACCTCTAAGGTTCCAGCGAAAGACATCCACCACAAAGGTCCTAATATTTTTTTTCGGGAGTACGCTCATGTTATTCCTTTTTTCGATCAATCAATAAGAAACTCGTAAAAAGTTAATTCGAAGCAACCAGATGGCTATGGAAAAAGTTTGATATACGAGGCGTAGCGTTTTATCCAGTGACTCAATCATACGTGTAGTATATTGAGTTGCTGGATAAAACCTACAACGATGGAGATCAGACTTTTTACAACGCCATCAATCGATGAAATACCAGAACTTGGGTTCAGTACCGAGTTCTTCCTTCATCCTGAAAACCTTTTTGTGCTTTAACACATAGCGGATCTCGCTGTCCGGATCGAGCAGGTTGCCAAAAACCCGAGAGCCGGTAGGACAGGCATCTACACAGGCTGGGAGCTTACCTTTCCGGGTCCGTTGGATACAGAAGGTGCATTTCTCCATCTTCCCCATAGGGCGTTTTCGATTCCCGAGATAATGCTGCTTCTGAGTGATCTCATCCTTTGGTACCTCGGAATCTCCCCAGTTGAAACGTCGGCCATAATATGGACAGGCAGCCTGACAGTAACGACAGCCGATGCACCAGTCATAATCCACCACAACAATACCATCCGGTTCTTTCCAGGTCGCCCGGGTCGGACAGGCCTTGGTGCAGGGAGCATTTTCGCAGTGAAAACACTGTGTCCCCATGTAAAACTTATTGTCCACAGGAACCTCATGGTAATATTGCCCATCACCACTGCTCGGATCGAGCTGCCCTGGTTCCATTTCAAAAATGCGAATGTACTGGGTGTTAGTCCTTCGATCCAGGTTGTTTTCGGTCACACAGGCGGTCACACACTCCATGAACCCCTCACAACGGGTGATGTTAAAGGCGTAGCCATACAACACGTTTTCTAAAGGAGGTTCGGTGCCGATCTGCAGTTCCTGGTTGTGTTTAAGTGCCGCAAGTCGTTCAAGACGATCAACGGTCTGGTCCTTTTCTTCCTGAGTCATCAGCCGATAGTTTTTCTTAAAGAACTCCTGCCAACGCAGTTTCAACTCCCCACTCGCGGCAGCATCAGCCCCCGGAACGCAGCCGGTGACGAGAGCAGCACTGGCCGCAGCCGCGCCTATCGACATTCCTTTTAAAAAGGTCCGTCGGCTACTCGTTTCACCGTTTGTACTGCTGGCATCGGGACCACTGCGGACATTTTCAGGGATATTTTTTGCTTGGTCTATTTTTTTACAACTCATACGATACCCTCGTCAGTTCAACGGTGCAGAGTAGGTGGCTGGAAACCGTTTGGCAAATTTCGGCGCATGGGGGTCATGACAGGTCGTGCAATTAAAAACAACCCTATCACCAGCCCAATAGCTTACCCGCTTGCCATGGGCTCCGCCGAGCCAATCTCGTTTCTGGCGAAAGTGACATTGACCGCATAACTGGTAGCTATGATCAAAATCTATTTTTCTACCTTTTTTATCCTCGAGAAAGTCTAGTTCTTCAGGATGATGGCAATCAATGCAGCTAAGCGCACTGCCTTCCTGACCGTGATTGAGCACCACATTACCATGGGTCAACTCGAAGGCACTTTTACCCCGTACTTCCTTTGCTGTATGACAGCTGCTGCACTTATACCGTTCAATGTCCTGTTTCCTGGCAAGTACCCGAAAGGAGCCGCCCTGATACTCTTCTTTGGCTAACACGGTCGGCTGCACGATTGGCCGTACCTGAGTCACAGAACGGTCATCAAACGGTTCGTCCACCTTTTTTATGGTTTCCAGAAGTGATGTTTCACTCGCAGTCCCAGGCCGAGGATCCAACAGCAGGATGCTGACCAAGAGCAGGATCAAACCACACAACATTCCTCTGGTGATATGATATATAGATTTTTTCATAAGCCCCTGCCTATTCCCCTGCTGTTATTTTCTATGAAACTCTTGCATCGGTGCCGTTTGCAGAGCCGGTACATGACACTGCCGGCAGTTGCCTCTCGCTGCGTGAGCTACCCGTATTTCAACCACGGCCCCCGGACCGGTATGACAGGCAATACAATTTTCCCGAAGTTGCAGGCTATGGGGAATCGGTGGTGGAGAACCACCCAAAAACGGCCTGCCCAAGCGGGGTGGGTCTATCGATTTCCAGTCTGTTTTGACAAAGAGTTCTTCCGTCGTCACCTGGGCATGACACTGGTAACACAGGATGTTCTCAGGATGTGGAGTAATCGGCACGAATTTACCAAACTCCTGAGAGTAACCACCTTTAGCATGGCAGGAAAGGCAGTCAGTTTCATCGCCGCTGAAGGTTAAATCCACAGGATGGGGAATCCATGGTGGCGAACCAGGATACTGACGCAGGCTATAAAAACCCGCAAGATTTCGGTCGCCAGATTCAGCAGACATAAAAAAGGCCGGGGTTTCATCACTCGCGACATAGATTTTTCGCCCCTGATGATCAAAATCATCAAGATTAATGTCTGCTGCAAAGGCACCAACGCCGCCCATCACGACTCCAAGACAACAGAAAGCGGCAACAGCGGTCACCACCAACCGGTCCCTCTTTTCTGATCGTTTCATTATGCTTTCTCCAGTCTCACAGCGCATTTTTTATAGTCTGGCTGCTTTGAAATCGGGCAGAAAGCATCCAGAGTGACCTCGTTGATCAGATAACTTTCGTCAAAAAACGGCACAAATACCATCCCCTGGGGTGGCACACCTCGACCATTTATCTGAGCTGGCATGATGATTTCGCCACGACGGGAGATGATCTTTACCTTTTCACCATTAACCACGCCAAGTTCCGCTGCATCTTCGGGATGCAGCTCGACATAGGACGAAGGTACTGCGTTGTGTAGAACCGGAACGCGCCTGGTCATTGAACCGGTATGCCAATGTTCAATAACCCGCCCAGTATTAAGCCAGAAAGGATATTCGCTATCCGGGGATTCTGCCGCCGGTTCATAGGGTCGGGCCCAAATCCAGGCACGGTTGTCTTTTTTGCCGTAGAAATCAAAGTCCTTGCCATTGGTACAGGCCGGATCGTATTTAGGATTAAAGCGCCAGCGGGTTTCTTTGCCGTTAACAAAAGGCCATTGTACTCCGGAACGCTCGCTCAGCACTGAGTATGGAGCCATTTCATGTTTAGGTCCGGAATGGAATCGTCGGTATTCTTCCCAAATTTTTTCAATATAGTCTTTTTCGCTCCATGGGAACTGCTTCTCAAAACCAAGCCTTCTAGCCACCTCGATTATCTGCCAGGTGTCAGACATGGCATCACCGGGAGGATCTACGATCTGGGCAAAATGCTGGGTCCGTCGCTCTGAGTTACCAAACATGCCTTCCTGCTCAATCCACATGGCAGCAGGCAAAATGACATCAGCAATATCAGTGGTTGGAGTCGGATAGACATCAGAGACAACCACAAAACGGTCATCTTTTAGGGCTCCATCCCTGTAACGCTTAAGATTTGGCATGGTAACCATGGGGTTGGTCACCTGAATCCAGATAAATTTAATATCACCACGGTCAAGGGCGCGAAACATCTCCACCGTATGATAGGTCGGTTTAGGATCGATGTTTTCAACCGGAACTTCCCATATCTCGGCGGCCATCTTACGGTGGGCCTCCTTCATGACTACCCCGTGCGGCAGTTTATGGGTTAAAGTTCCCACCTCACGAACGGTACCACATGCGCTGGGCTGTCCGGTTAAAGAAAAGGGGCTGTTGCCGGGGGTCGAGATCTTGCCTGTCAGCAAGTGGATATTGTAAACCAGGTTGTTGATCCAGGTGCCTCGGGTATGCTGATTCATTCCCATGCACCAAAACGAGGTGACCTTCACCGAGGGATCGCCATAAAGGGCGGCCATGTATTTGATATCTTTTGCCGAAACACCAGAGATCTTCTCCACCTTTTCCGGGGTATAATCGGCCAGGAAGGTTTTGAACTCCTCAAAATCGATGGACTCTGCCTTATCGGTGAAGGCGAAATGATCTTCAGTGCCGTACCCTATATTGGTTTTGCCCTTATGAAATGAGACATGTTCGCCCACAAAGTTCCAATTGACCCAGTCATTGGCAATAATCTCATAACAGATGGCATTGGCCACGGCCAGATCGGTCTGGGGTTTGAAAAAAATAGACTTGTCTGCCGCCTGGCTGGTTCGGGTCATTCGTGTGGCAAAGTCGATGATCTGCACATTGGTACGACGCTTGCGATTGGCAAGCATCCTGGAAAAGAGCACAGGATGCATTTCCGCCATATTATTTCCCCAGGTAATAAAAACATTGGCATGGTCCATGTCTTCATAACAGCCCATCGGTTCATCGATGCCAAAAGAGGTCATAAAGCCGGTTACCGCACTCGCCATACAGAGCCTGGCGTTTGCTTCCACATTATTGGTTCCCAGGCAGCCTTTAAAGAGCTTGGAAGCAACATAGCCGTCTGGAATAGTCCATTGACCGGATCCATATATGGCAACTGAATCCTTGCCATGTTTGTCTTTTGTTTGTTGAAGTTTCTCAGCAACGAGATCAAGGGCCTCCTGGATGGGCACCTCGACCATTTGGCCGTTTTTGCGGACTTGGGCCTTCTTTAACCGGTCAGAACCATACAGCGCCTGCACAGAATGATAGCCCTTCATGCAGCAGAGCCCCTTATTGACACTACAGTTTGGATCGCCCTTAACAGCTACGGCCTTACCGTCAGAGACACCGACTAAAACACCGCAACCTGTACCGCAAAAGCGACAGGGAGCCTTTTGCCACGAAACCATCCCTGAGTTGCCCGTGAGTTTTGGCCAATCACCAAAACTGATTCCAGGGAACATCGCCCCGGCAGTTGCAACCGCACTTGTAGCCGCAGCGCGTTGAATAAACTGTCGTCTGTCGAGTTTCATAGTCACCTCATTCTTTCCCTTAATTTTCATCATAGCCAAAGGCCAGGTCCAGAGACTGCAGCGACTGCAGATTCTTCAGACTCTCCTGGAGTGCCTCTTCGGTGGTTTCGTTTGGTGTATCGGTTACAAGAACAATTACGTCATGATTGTCGGCTGGGATAATTTGACAATAAGCCAGAGCGGTCAGATCTGCGCAGAGTCTGTCCTTAGCTCCGTCTTTGGGGGTGGCAAGATAGCTAAAAATCGGCATGGCGTCTCCGGGGTGGGGTTAACTACAAAGTGGAGTGCGAATTGTTATCTTACTACATAGTTACATAAACCCATCAATAAATCCTTGACCTAAGTCAAAGATAATTTATCAATCATGCATTAGAATCTGATGGTTGGTGAATCAATCTCTCTGTGTTAATTACCAACAAAATATTTAATTTATATATTTTCCGGCCAGTTACCACATAGCTGTGACTCTGTCCGGAGGAGGACGATTACTATGTTCAGGAATTATATTAGAAAAGGAAAGAACTTTGCCTTTCCGGCATCTGTCTGCCGGTGGCATATAGTTTGGTCATGGATCGGGGCATTTACCGGTATCGCCCTCGTTTCGACAATTTCCAGTTTTGTACTGGAAGGAACAGGTTTGACCCTGATTATTGGCTCCTTTGGTGCATCTGCAGTGCTCATTTATGGAGCAGTGGAAAGTCCCCTGGCGCAGCCACGCAATCTGATTGGTGGCCACTTTGTCTCAGCGATTGTTGGAGTGGCCTGCTGGCAATTATTAGGGGACCACGCCTATCTCGCAGCTCCCGCAGCCGTCGCTACCGCTATCGCGGTTATGCAGTTCACCAATACCCTTCACCCACCTGGTGGAGCAACCGCCTTAATTGCAGTTATCGGTGGCGACCAGATCCATCAGTTAGGCTACTTCTACGTTATCATGCCGGCCACCATTGGGGCAGTTCTTTTGCTGATAGTGGCAATAGTGATAAACCATATAGCTCCGGGACGGAGCTATCCCCATCCCCCAAAGATAATTATCACTCCTGAGGAAACAGAATGATTGTCCTCGCTCTTCTGCCTATACTTGTAAGTACCCTGTTAATTGCTGCACACTTCTATCGTTCTGGCTCCCTGCTTCTACCGGTTGCAAGCCTGCTTCTTCCACTCTTGCTGTTTACCAGAAGTCTCTGGACTCCCCGAATAATCAGCGTATGTCTCCTCCTGTCGGCGGCTGAATGGACTCGAACGATGCTGGTTTTCATTGAACAGTATCAAGAAGCGGGTATTTCCTGGACACGCCTGGCAATAATCCTGACCAGCGTAAGTCTCTTCACCGCACTTTCACCCCTGGCATTTAGAACGTCAGCGATGAAAAATAGATATAGGCTCTAAACACGGTTTTGCCAGGCATAAAAGAAGATAAGACTACAACACTCCCATAAGCATTTTAGTGGCAACAACAAAAAGCAACAGCGAGAAAATCCGCTTCAAACGATTTACAGGCAAACTATGGGCCAATTTGACACCCAGAGGCGCTGTGAGGACACTGATCGCGGCAATTCCCAAAAGTGCCGGCAAATAGACATAGCCAACTGAATACTGAGGCAGCATAACATTACTCCAGCCATTGATGATAAATCCAACTGTTCCAGCTACGGCAATAGGGAGACCGATTGCAGCCGATGTGCCAATGGCATGATGGACCGGGATATTACACCAGAGCATGAATGGCACCGACAGAGTTCCTCCACCGATGCCAACAAGACTTGACACCACTCCAATTACATTCCCCGCTGCAAACATCCCTGCTTTACCTGGCAATTCACGGGCACCTTTCGGTTTTTTATTTAGAAGGAGCTGGACTGCCACGAAATAGAGGAAGATAACAAAAAACACTTTCAAAAAATCAGTGGACATTGCCGAAGCAAAACAGGATCCAAGAAAAGTACCGACAAGGATACCGGCAACTATTTTCCTTACCACATTCCAATGCACAGCTCCCCGTTTGTGATGGGCCATAAAACTGGAAATCGAAGTGAAAATAATACTTGCCATAGAGGTCGCGAGAGCCAGGTGCATGGTCAGCTCATGGGGAATATTATTAAGGGTAAAAACGTAAACCAGCATAGGTACAATCACAAGCCCACCAACAATCCCATGTAAACCTGCCAAAACTCCTGCAATGGCACCAACTGCACAGTACGTCAAAAGTGTGGTTATTATATCTCAATTTTCCGACTTATAAGTTGAAGGCGGGTGCAATCACTTAACCGCCTAAAATAACGAACAAAAAAACGTAAAAAACCCTTCACCTCATGGCACATTGGTTTTGCGAAAGACATCAATAATATCATAAAAAAAGGGCAAGAATGCGATACCACCAAACAGCATCGGGAACAACAAGAGGCAAAACAACTACAGAGCAGAATTATTTCGTTCATCGGCGACTATCAAATTGGAACTCTTCTCAACAAATACAGCATATGCAAATTGAGAGGGGTATTACCTTTGACACTGTTCTCTGTAATTTTTATGCTGCCCGTTGCCGGGTAAAAATTTTTTCAGAGGTATAGTCACCAATGCCAGTTTGCCTTTCAAGAAAAATGCCGCATATGAATTGCTTAAAAAGCCTCGTCACAATTAGCGTAAGTTTATGTTGGTCCTGGCTAGCCAGATTGCCAGCTTCTTTTCTCGGCTCACCAGTGATACAAGAGAAAAAGTACTGATCTTTGATGATAGTCGCTATCTATCGATCCCGCTCGAAAGCTGTTGAACTGCTGGCCTGGATTTTTGATCACAACAGTGGCACGATCCTGAGAGGTTTCAAGCTGCCAGAATGAAATTACCCATTCCGTTTCCTACTAATAATTCAACAAGTTATCTTCAACCCAGAACAAGCCCACATGCATGAGGTATTATATTTCAAAATTACTATCTCCATCTGCGAGGGCTATATTTTCAAATTATCACAAGTTATTGTCCGCCCCATAAATAAAACCGAAGATTCAAGGTACTAAGATTTGATGCAACGGCATCATTATCTTGGAGCATTGCCTAAAACAGGAAATACAGTTAGGTATATAGCTTATATGAGATAAGGAATGGTTCGGTCTCATCAGCTTTTCTGCTGCAGCCCTGAAATTTAGAACAAGAGATCATTGGATCGACTGGGGACATCGTCTGCAATATTATCGGCTCAACTTGGTCGCCAATAATTCAAGATTTCTGATCCTGCCCAATGGCACCATAAAAATCTTACTTCCAGGGTTTTATCCCAGTGTAAAAGTAAAATTCAGCGCGACTGGCAGAACAATTTTTGGATCTAAGCTCGTCTTTATTCAATCACTGCAACACAATAGCCGCAGTATATTATATAGACCAATACTATCTATTCGTTATACAATAGGAGCGCCAAGATTAAACCCCACGGCCTAACAAACACAGTCCCACCCCGACTTTTTCAAGCATATCAATGATCCGCGCCGTGCCCAGAGAAGGCATCATCGTGTTCATGTTGTCCTGGCTATTGTCGCTTTAGTACGTATATAGTCCGGCTATTTACAGTCGTTGTGTAAAGTTGAGTCTTAAGGGAACCTTGAAAAATAGGATTCCCTGAATTGTCACCATTCAATCTGTAATGATATTTCAAATACTCGCAACATTAGCTGATTATTGATCGTTCCTTTTCCGATGATATGCAAGATTTTCACTCGCATATCACAAGAAGGTACATCAAAGGCGCACCTCACCCATTGGCAAACCTGAGAGTGCCAAACCTATCAAGGTTATATGCCAAGTTGCGCAAACCTATTTTGGTTCTGGAACGAACTATCCCGATGCCACGCAAAATATTATTGCCAGCACGCTGAGCCTGCACACCAAAGATATGCTCAACCCTGGAACGTATTCTAGATCTTGTTCGATTCCCCTGTTGCTCCCACTTGGTGAGTTTACAGTGACGAGAACCTTTACGCTGGAGGTGCTCCCGATAAACTTGTTCCTCCAGATTTTCAAGAGCTTGCTGCGAACGATAGGCAGAATCTGCCCAGATGTCCTTGCTGCTATTGTGAGGATCAAGTAATTCTTGGAAAACATTGCTGTCGTGGACATTGGCGCAGGTCACAACGTATGCACGAATGAGCTTGTGCTTCACATCCACAGATATATGATTCTTGTAGCCATAGTAGTTTCTATGGTTTTTCCGAATCCAGCGAGCATCGGTATCCTTTTGCCGCTGCTTGCTCTCACTCCATCCTTCTGGCTGTTTGCCGTCTTTTATCTGCTGGTTCTCGTCACGGCTGTTACGCTGCAACGGAACCCTTACAATGCTGGCATCTACAATTTGCCCTTTGCGAGCTTGGTAACCCTGCGCACTGAGAAAGTTGTCAAACGTGCTAAAGAGTTCGGAAACTTTACCCGCTTTGGTCAGGTCTTCACGAAAACGCCATATAGTGGTTGCATCGGGTACTTTGCTCGCAGCATGCAACCCAAGAAATCTGGAGAATGAGTAGCGGTCCAGGATCTGGTACCCCATGGCATCATCGGACAAGTTATACAACGATTGCAGGATAAGAATCTTGAACAGCATGATAACATCGAAACCTTTCGCGCCCGCACTGGATTTCCTGGGCTTTTGCCTTGCTTTCTCCAGAGTGGGGCGGAAAACTTCCCAATCTATGGCTTCTCTAAGTTGCAATAGAGCGTCGCCGGCCTTGTTGATACGGTCCAGGCGAATGTCAAAATCGAGGAAACCAAGCTGTTTCATATGAAGCTCCGGCATTTTGGATCATTGCTGCCTCAATTATACCATAACATGCTGTTTTTGCATTAATTATACAATGTTTTAATCCGAATGGCGTAGCTCAATTTTTCAAGGAACCCTTAAGTAGAGGTTGCAGAGATTGGAATTGGCAACCTCAACACCTCTGCATCCTCTTTGGCACTGACCGGTTCCGAGACGTTGTAGTTTCAATTTGAAGCGTTGGTATGATATTCAGCCCTTATGCTGGATCAGGGCGTTTCCATTTGTAGGGTAGCTCCTTGATGGTTCCAGGTTCGGTCATTGTTTTGAGGGCCGAAAGTGCGTCCAGAATGATCCGCCTCTGGCGGCTCACGTTGCCGGGTTCACCGAACATGCTTCCTCGCGCAAACTTGACGAGCAAGGCACGAGGCGGTTTGATGCGAGCCATCCGATCGGCCGCGTTACCCATGGAGATGGTAGGTATCCCCGCCTCCTCGACCATTCGCTGAATCAGACCCACGGTCTGATGGCACTTCGGTCAAACCGGCACAAGGAAAAGGACGTCAATCGCCTGGGCCTTTATTCGCGAAATGAACTCGGGAACCGTCTTTTTGACTAGGGTTACCGCATCGTTGACATAGCCAAAGCTGTAGTTGGTTTCCGCCAGTCTGCCGATGATTTTTTCTTTTTCCAGTTCGATAAAGCGCTGGAGGGGAAAAATGATATTGATGTCCTGCTCGGCCAGACTGTGATCATAATGTAAATGGGCGATCCCGAGATCATCCTGCCTCACCGTCTTGGGGATCTCCCGGAAGGAGGTATCCCCGTGAATCGAAACGGTATCGTAGGGTGGCTGGCTTTCCTTGACATAGATCCCACCACTGGTAGCGAGAGCGAAAGTCTGCGCTGACGGATCTCCTTTGTAAGGCGTCCAGGGTATGGCATCCGGGGTAATGAAAGGATACCTCTTTACGATTTCCTTCATTTTACCCGCCTGGTAGTCTGACAGGCTTTCCTCCACCCACCTGTCGTAGGCGGTTTTGAAGTTTTCAAGATCAAATGTCATTTTTTACCCCTCGGAATTGATTGTTCTCATCACCTGCCGAATTGCGTCGGTATCATATATTCAGGCTATTCTTAACATAAACTATCATTATCACGTTCAATTAATTCTGAAACATGATCGTCGCGTTTCTGTTGCATGCTTTTTGCATCTCCTGCAAACACATGCTGATGCACCATTACTTTAATTGGGTTTGCGTTTTTTTCCAATAATTTCAATATATCTCCTACAACATCTTCGCTGTTGATTATAAAAAGTACCCCCTTTCCGCCATGATATGTTTTGCCCTCATTGTATTCCTTCTTGGTGATTATTATGAACTGTGTTTTATGGCATCCATTTTTGTCCGATCTACTGTGCCAAAAAGGACGAACACTGCAAAACGTTTCATCTCGGGAATCGACGTGCAGAATGATGTGGTTTTTTTATATCTGAGTGACCAGCCGTGTTTCTTGCCGCTGTAGAGCCACTCCAGAACAAAAATATTCGGGTAGGTCTGTTCGATAAGATGAGTCACATGCCTCCATTATTTATGGCTTATTTTATCAATCCACTCCTCTATTTCGGAATCACTCGGTGGATTATTGCGTTGTGTCATCCGACTACTGGATTCGTTCATTTCTTCCTCTTGCATAACATCTAATATTCTGCAACCGTTTTAGCAAGCGCAACTGCTCAAGGACACCGTCCTTGAGCTCCTTAATTATTTTTTTCCGCAAGTAGAACAATTTCTGTGGCTACCGGATTAATAGCTTCAATAAAAACTTCGACCATTGCAGTATCGATTGTAACTCCACCGACACGCATGCAGAATTTTGCCTGCCCTACAACGGCATTATTGGCTGCGCAATAGTATCTCTGTAGAAGAATTCCTCCTTTAGCAGTAAACCTTAAGCCTGCGGTCACATTACCCACAAGTAGCGTGAATTTCCAGCAGGACAGACCCTTCGCGGATAAGACAGGTTCCTTGTGAGAAATAGGTTGGGTGTATTTTTGAAATTCTATCCTGTATCATCTAGGAGGTCTCCCTGTCAACATAGCTGTAAGTAATGATAAATTTTGTTGACAACTTTATTCGTATAATGCATAATGTATACATATCTACAAAGAATGCCAGCACAGTATGGTGCTTAAGATGTATACATTATTCTTTATAATCTTAACGTGGAGGCTGTAGACCAAACAATATTTCTGTGGCAAAGGGGCGTTGATTAAATCTAAATAAAGAAATAATTCATCAGTGTTACTAGTTGATCCTAGCTTAGCTATTCATCTAATGTAATGACTAAAAATCAATTCCCCCGATCTTCTTCCGCGTTGGCGACTCGGAAAGACAAATGCGCGACAAAGATATTTGATAGGCACTTGGAACTCAAGAAACGATACTTGTGAAAACTCTTCTGGGCCAAATGCTATTGCGTAAGCAGAATTAGGCATGATGGATAAAGAATTCGTAAATACGTCAAATGGCAGAAAGAGAAGGGAGACGAATTGAGCCAATGAAGCTCTGGAAATAGGTTACCATTTTAAGGGTGGTAGTTAAAGTATAATCAAAAATATTACTTTAAAAGGAGAGTCAAATGATGTCAAAAAGATGTAGGTCACATTTCAGTTTCATAGGACTGTTGAGCTTGGTAGCATTGTTTGTTTTTTGCGGAGCGTCATATGCCAAAACAACCACTATCAAAATTTCACATCAATTTGCCCAGGGAGATGTTCGTGACCAAATGGCCCGGGTGTTTGGCGAAATGGTAACCGAGAAAACCAATGGTGAGGTCAAATTCCGTTATTATCCGTCAAGGTCTTTATATAAACCAAAAGAACAGTGGGATGCAATGCGCAAAGGGGCATTAGACATGTCCGTATTTCCCTTAGATTATGCATCGGGAAAAGTTCCTCAATTCTCTATTACCTTGATGCCTTGTGCCGTAACTAACATCAAACAGGGACTCTCTTGGCAGAACAAGCCAATCGGCAAGGAAATTGAATCTCTTATGGAGGAAAATGGTGTTAAAAACTTATTATGGGCGTGGTTTGATGGAGGTATTGGCAGCAAGTTAAAACAGATAAAAGTACCTAAAGATGTTGAGAACGCAAAACTCCGCGCAGCAGGGAAAAAATTCGAATACATGATGAGTGAGGCAGGAGCATCCATTACCAGTATGCCATCATCAGAAGCGTACCATGGGCTTGCTACCGGAGTTCTGGACTCCCTGTTGACCTCTTCGGCATCGTTTGTCTCGTATCGTTTGTATGAAGTTTTAGACTACATTAACATCCCTAAAAACTATGCTATTTGGCATATGGCCAATAATCTTAGTATTTCAATGAAAACATGGGATAGACTCACACCAAGTCAACAGGCTGCCTTCGAAGAGACTGCCAAATGGATGGCGGAGAATTGGGTATACCAAAACCTATCAAAATTGACTGATAACCTTATAAAAGAATATAGTGATGCCGGTGTGGATATGCACTACATGACCCAAGGTGAGTTTGATGAGTGGATGCAATTAGCCAAAGAGACCTCTTGGAAAAATTACTCCGAGACTGTTCCTGGTGGCGATAAACTTCTTAAAATGGCGATTGAAGCAATGGATTAGTTCTGTAACTAGAAAAATTGGAATCGATTTCTTTGTTGCGCCTGCTGTAGGATGAGACAGCAAAGAATTCGATTTTATCAACATTTAGGCACAAGGCTTATGAACCAGTTAATCAACAAAGTGTTCAAAGTAATCGACAATGTCACAATCGTCTCAGGATGGCTTGCTGCTTTAAGCACGGTAGTTGCTGCAATTGTTGTCACTGAGGCAATTGTTGTGAGAAAATTACTTAATATTTCAACTATTTGGCAAACTGAAGCGGCAGTGTATATGTTAATGTTCACTGTTTTTGTTGGGGCCGCATTTGTTCAAAAAAACGAACATCATCTTAATGTAGATTTGTTACTGATTTACCTCCCTCCAAGACCACGGGAAATTGTGATGATTTTTGTATCAATACTGACGTTCGGGCTGGTTACACTCCTTGCATGGCATTCCTGGCCAATGTGGTGGCAGGCTGTATTGGAGGGCGAGCGCTCCGAAACTCTCTGGGGACCTCCTATGTGGATTCCTCTCTTCTTCCTGCCTTTTGGTATGACGCTCTTATCCCTACAATATATTGTTTATATACATAAGAAAATAACAGATCTTAAAGCGGGACGTATTGCTGAAAAAGCTGAGCGATTAGAATTAAGAGATCTATAGGCAGACTAACTATTCGTCTATATAAACATAATATTTAAAGTGATAAATTGAGAGGTACACGTTATGTCACCTGAACTGTGGTCAGCATTGCTTCTATTTGGCGGTGCGTTCATCTTACTTCTAACAGGAATTCCGATTTGGGCAGGACTGTCTGGGATATCAATACTTTTTATTTTAGTGGTTTCACCCCATTTATTGACAACAGTACCATATGTATTTCATAGTAGTATGGATTCCTTTGCCCTTTTGGCGGTACCTTTATTTATTTTGATGAGTGCCCCTATTTCAGAGTCCGACGCCAGTAAGGATGTATATGATGCACTGCAAAAGTGGCTACATAAAATTCCAGGTGGGCTGGGGATAGCTAACATGATAGGTTGTGGTATTTTCGCAGCTCTATGTGGTTCAAGTCCTGCAACTGCCGCTGCAATGGGGGGAATCGGTATACCAGAAATGCGAAAAAGAGGGTATTCGCCTGCATTGAGCACCGGATTGATTGCGCACGCAGGGACTTTTGGTATTCTTATTCCGCCCAGCGTTACTATGATCCTATATGGTGTTGTCACTGAGTCCTCCATCGGTAAATGCTTTGTCGCAGGCATTATCCCAGGGATACTATTAGTTTTATTAAGCTGCCTTTGGGTTGGAGGTGTTTTTTATTATCGAAAGCTCGTACCCGCCCCCCCGGGGTCAGTTTATTATATCGATGATCAGGGATCCGAAGTGAATTACTCTTGGAAAGAAAAATTCGCCTCACTGGGAAGGATAACGCCATTTATCCTGCTGATTTTTCTGATAATGGGCGCACTGTATGGTGGGTGGGCAACCCCAAGTGAAGCAGCAGGTATAGGAGCCGTATTATCTATCCTCTTCACAATGGTAATTTATAAGATTTACCAACCGAAAAGGCTTTGGAAAATATTTCTAAAAGCTCTCAATGAAAGTGGTATGATATTGCTGATTATGGCGGCAGCACTGCTGTTTTCATACGTATCGTCTGATTTGTATGCTACTCAAGCCCTTGGTGAGCTAATTTTGTCACTGCCTTTGGGGAAGTGGGGTATCATTATTGTAATAAATATATTCCTGCTATTTTTAGGTTGTTTTATTCCTCCAGCCGCAGTTATCCTGATGGTAGCACCGCTACTTCTTCCGGTTATCACCGGTTTGGGTTTTGACTCCATTTGGTTCGCAGTCATAATGACAGTTAACTTGGAAATTGGCCTCTTAACTCCCCCCGTAGGACTTAATCTTTTTATTGTTAAAAACATTGCACCGGATGTTCCTATGCGCCATGTTCTTTTAGGTGCTGCCCCATTTGTTGTGATCGATATTATTGTTATCATCCTCGTTAGTGTATTCCCTGAGTTGGCTTTGTGGCTGCCTAACAAAATGATCGGCTAACAAGTCTCCAGATCATCTGAAATTACTTTGATTTTCGCTAACTGGAAATAATGATAGTCTGCCATCACCACACAATGTACACATTATAAAATATACGCTGTGTGGTGGGGCTGATATTTTGAAAGAATTAGGAGTCTAAAATAATGAAAAACTACTTCACAAATTTGAGAGTTATCGAGATTTCAACTGCTTTGGCAGGGCCTTATTGTGCGCAAATCTTGGGTGATATGGGTGCTGATATAATTAAAGTTGAAAATCCCAAAAATTCGGATGTAACTAGAAATTGGGGTGCCAACGCCACTGAGAGTCTCAAATCATACTACATCAGTTGCAATCGCAATAAAAAGAGCCTGACCCTAAATCTAAAAACAGAAGAAGGGAGAGAGTTATTCTATAAAATAATTGAGGATACTGACGTACTCATAGAAAATTTCAGGCCAGGTGTTACTAAGAAGTTACAGATAGACTACGATACATTGAAACAAATTAACTCAAGACTCATTTATACATCAATCACAGGATTCGGTGCTACAGGTCCTGAAGCTAAGCGGCCAGGATATGACCTGATTGCGCAAGGTATGGGTGGCGTTATGGGTTTAACTGGAGACAAAGATGGGAAACCCCACAAGGTCGGAGTTTCTATAGCAGATATGTTCGCTGGTATCTTTGCCGCCAATGGAACTTTATCGGCTTTATTACAAAGGGAAAAAACTGGTAAAGGCCAGCTAGTTGAAACCTCGCTCTTATCGACACAGGTTGCACTTTTATCGTTTCAAGCGCAAAAATTTCTTGCAACTGGAGAGTCACCGAGTCGGATCGGTAACGAGCATCCCGACATCACGCCTTACGAGACTTTTACAACCCAAGACGGCTATATAAATATCGGTGTTGGCACTGAGAAATTCTGGCAAAAATTTTGCGAAGTAACTGGATTAATTGAATTAATGAATGACTCTAGGTTTGAAACTAACTCGAAACGACTTTCCAATCGGCCTGAGCTAATAGGTTTCATAGAAAGTAAAACTTCATTATTTAAGCGTGATGAGCTTTTAAAATTACTTAGTGATAACGCCATTCCCTGCGGCCCAATTAATACAATCCAAGAGGTTTTTGAATCTCCTCAGGTAAAGCATCTAGATATGATATTGGATGTAACACATCCAAGAGAAGGAAAAATGAAGGTAGTTGGTTTTCCGGTGAAGTTTTCTGACACACCTGGTCAGATAAACTTGGCGCCCCCCTTACTTGGAGAGCATAACACCCAAATATTGTCTGAATATTTGGATATTACACCTACTGCTATTGAAAAGCTCATGAAAGCTGGTGCCATATAATAGATGGCACTATTCACTAACACTGAGAGCGCTCTTTAACGTTTTTTGTTTTAATGGCAATGATGGAAGTGTCTATAATAACAACATATATATGGTTGGAAGCGGTGTTGAGGGGTGAATATAGTAAAATGACGTTTCCTCTGGAAAATAGTTCGCCAAAACTGTAACCTTACACAAAAGGTTACGTCATGAGCCCGAAAAAAGTCATTACTGCTTTAAAGCAGGAGAGAATTCAGAGAATTTATTGATGTAGTTACTCCGCATTTCTCTCGGCCATTGATCACTTTTTAGATATTAAAAGCAAGTTATGGTTGGACTAGGAGATAGATACACATGCAACTTGAAGAAACGCGGAATGGTCAATCACTAACTGAATATAGAAAACGTATAAGTAAGGCAGAATCAGTGGTGAGGGGGAAAGTTGTCCCGACACAAGATGCCGTATCACTTTTTTACAGCATAATTCAGCCTGGAGATAGAGTCCTTATTGAAGGAAATAATCAGAAACAGGCGAAATTTTTGGCTGAAACCTTGTGTTCTCTTTCACCAACGAAAATAAGTGCTTTGTATTTGATGATGTCTTCAATTGTTCTCGATGAACATTTGGATGTTTTCGAAAAAGGTATTGCTCATACAATTGATTTTTCGTTTTCAGGACCACAGGCTAAAAGATTATATACTTTAGTAAAAAATGGTCGTGTTAAAATTGGATCTATCCATACATATAATGAACTCTTCAGTCGTTATTTTACAGATCGTAGACCAAATGTATCCCTGATTGTAGCTGAGTCTGCGGACTGTGAAGGGAATTTGTACACAGGAGCAAATACTGAAGAGACGCAGCTAATTTGTGAAGCCACACGCTTTAGTAAAGGAATAGTAGTAGCTCAGGTTGAAAAAGTGGTCAAAAGCATTCCCCGAGTGGACATACCGTCAGATCAAGTCGATTTCATTATTCCTACCGGTGAAGCGACCTCTATTGAAGCTCTTTTTACAAGAGACCCAGCTAAAATCACTAGCGAGCATATTCTAATGGCGATGATGACCATTAAAGGGATTTATGCAGAATACCAGGTGAAGTCGCTTAATCATGGAATAGGTTATGCTACGGCAGCCGTTGAACTAATATTGCCAAATTTCATTAAAATGCTTGGAATGGAAAACAAAATATGTAGTCACTGGCTGCTTAATCCACATCCAACCTTGATCCCGTTTATTGAGGCAGGTTACGCTAAGACAATCCATTCATTTGGTAGTGAGCCAGGCATGGACAGATACATCGCTGCCAACAAAGATGTATTTTTCACATCACACGATGGTGTACTGAAATCCAACCGTCCTTTCTGCCAGATGGCTGGACATTACGCCATCGATTGTTTTGTAGGTGCGACACTCCAGATTGACCGCTTCGGGAACAGCTCTACAGCAATAAATGGTCGGATTGCAGGTTTTGGAGGGGCACCTAATCTTGGTGCAAACCCATCAGGCAGGCGACATTCCAGTCCAGCTTGGCAGAAAGCAGGATTTGAGAGCCACTGTGCCAAAAAAGATAAAATAGTAAGAGGTAGAAAAATTGTTGTTCAAATGACGCCGACTTTCGGTGGAAAGCCGAAGCGCCCAGTCTTTGTAGATGAACTTGATGCAGTTCAAATGTATAAAGAAGGTATTTTTGATGCGCCGCCTGTTATGATTTACAGTGATGACATTACGCATATTGTAACTGAAATTGGAATTGCATATATCTGTAGGTGCCATACCGAGAAAGAAAAAGAGGCTGCTATTCGTGCAATTGCGGGTGACACTCCCTTGGGACAGCGCGAGATTCGTTCGGAAACGAACAAATTACGCGCAAAAAAAATTATCGCTTTTCCTGAAGACCTTGGTATTAACGTAAAAGACGCAACGAGAGATTTACTTGCTGCTAAAGACTTTGCAGAGTTGCGGCAACTATCTGGAAATCTATATAAACCACCACAATATTCCAGATAGTTACGATAACTTGTCAGTTCATGTTTAGGGTAGAAGAACTGTGCTACCCATTGTTTTTCTTGCTTCAAGGTCTTTGTGGGCTTGTGCCGCATCTCGCAGGGCATATTCCTGCATAATGTTTATTTTGACAACTCCAGATGTAACTACGTCAAATAGGTTCTTGGCGTGAGTAACTAGGTCTGCTCTTTCTGCTGTGTATTGCATCACACTTGGTCTGGTTAGAAAAAGTGATCCTTTAGTTCCGAGGAGACTAATATTTATTGGTTCGACATGACCCGACGATTGTCCAAAGGAGACCATGACCCCCCGTGGGCGCAAACAGTCCAGGGATTGCATAAAAGTAGCCTGGCCAACGGAATCGTACACAACATCAACACCTTGTCCTTTGGTAATTTTTTGCACAGCTTCTGCA
>Ga0209692_10001706_pt1 | contig 28246 bp, 22 predicted proteins | sample tdDd472_FD_187129 | JGI IMG/M metagenome (GOLD analysis project Ga0209692, IMG submission 187129) | Marine sediment microbial communities from the Atlantic coast under amendment with organic carbon and nitrate - tdDd47.2 (SPAdes)... | ecosystem: Environmental > Aquatic > Marine > Coastal >... | reverse complement strand
GGTTGTCGGAGGCCCGTTGTTCGTCACCGATTACCCGGCCGGGATCAAGGCCTTTTACATGCGGCAGAATGACGACAACCGGACGGTTGCAGCGATGGATCTACTGGTGCCCAAGGTCGGTGAGATCATAGGTGGCAGCCAGAGAGAAGAGCGTCTTGGCGTTTTGCAGCACAAGATGAAGGCTTTCGACATCCTGCCTGAAGGCCTCGACTGGTATCTCGACACCCGGCGCTGGGGTAGTTGCCCGCACGCCGGTTTCGGTCTTGGCTTCGAGCGTTTCCTGATGTACATCACCGGCATGGAGAATGTCCGTGACGTCATCCCGTTCCCACGTACTCCCGGCAACGCGCGGTTCTGATTCAGAAAGCGGGCAATGGGCTTTCGATATGCTTATGGTTTCGCAATGACATCAGCGTATGAATAACCAGGGTGCCAACAATCAGTGCTCCTGCAATCAAGGTTGTTGTGTGCGGTACTTCCTTCAAAGCCATCCATACCCAGATAGGGCCGAGGATTGTTTCGACAAGCAGGATCAAGCTGACTTCAGGGGCAGGCAGGTAGCGCGGCCCGAGGGTGATCATGGTAAAGGAAATCGGCAAGACAACTCCGCCAAGCAATAACAGCAGCAACATGTCCGGACTGGCAATATTCATCGGCTGAGCTCCGGCAGCCAGTGCGGCAGGAACAACCAGCAGGTTGCCGAGCAGGTTGGCCGGAATCATGTTGACGGATTTGCCGCTGCGGATGACGACCAGGTTGCTCCCCCACATGAAGGTCGCTCCGAGAGCCAGCAGGTCCCCAAGCAACAGTCCGCTTGTCAGGCTGCCGGAAAATATCAGCAGGATCCCGCCGAAACAGATGAATATTGCAACCCAGGTGTGTCGGGCGATCTTCTCGCGCAGGAATATCCAGCTGAGCAGGCTGCTGATAAACGGCGTGGCAGCGAGGATGATCAGGGTGTTGGCTGCGGCGGTATGTTTGAGCGAATTGACGAACATCAGGCTGCCCGCCGAGACGATCAGAGCAGAGAGAAGCCCTGTGCGACCTATGTTATGGAAGCTGTGCAGGAACTGACGGCGATAAGTGACCGCCAGAAACACCGATTGCATGCAGCCGGTCAGCAGGCAGCGCCAGAACAGCAGGGTCCAGACATCACAACGGATCAGTCGCACCAGGAGCGCATCCGGACTGAGGACCAGCACGGCGGTAAAGGTAATCAGCAGCCCCTTGGCATGTGTGGAAAGATTCATAGCGGCGATAGATGACACAGGAAAGTGGTAAAGGCAAGCGGGTTTTCAGTTTGACACTGTTTCAGGCATAATGTAGAAACGTCTGATGGTCAACCGGCACACGGTTGCCTGGTTCGCCCTCGGTTCTGGAATTGTAATGCAAAATGCATTTTCTTATGACTTGAAAGGATACACAGAGTGCCTTTGTCGACGGTAGGTAAAATAGGTTTCATAGGTGGCGGGAATATGGCCGAGGCCTTTATCAAGGGGCTTCAAAATGGTGGTTTCCCTGCCGAAGATATCCATTTTTTTGAGCCTAATGAAAAGCGCCGCGAGCTGGTTGTGGATCGTTACGGTATCTCTTGTACTGATAACAACGCGGCACTGGTCGAGATCTGTAATATCATCGTGCTGGCCACCAAGCCGCAGATCCTGGACAAGGTTCTGAAAGAGGTGAATGGGGCATTTGACGATGACAAGCTGTTGATTTCGATTCTCGCCGGAATTACTACGACAACACTTGAAGCAGGCCTCGGTGGCCAGGCTCGTGTGGTGCGTGCTATGCCGAATACGCCGGCCCTGGCCGGGCGTGGTGCCGCTGCACTTTGCCCCGGGTTGAATATCACCCAGGAAGACCGACGGGTCGCCCAGCACCTTTTTGAAACTGTCGGTATTGCTCTCTGGGTGGAAGAAGGGCAGATGGATGCCGTGACCGGGCTCTCGGGATCCGGTCCCGCCTTTGTCTACACATTCATTGAGGCGATGACTGCCGGCGGTGTCCAGGAAGGCCTGCGGTTGGACATCGCGCACGCTCTTGCCGTGCAGACCGTAGTCGGCGCGGCACACCTGGTCCAGGCAACCGGCGAGCACCCTGCCTTGTTGCGTGAAAAAGTCTGCAGCCCGGCCGGCACGACTATCAGCGCCATTCGCGTCCTGGAAGAACGAGGGCTGCGTGCCACCATGATGGAGGCGGTCGGTGCCGCCACGAAACGCTCGCGTCAGCTTGGTGATGAGAATAAGTAAAGATTCTTGCCGGCCACTTGCGGATGGATGGGCTATTTCGAGGAGGATGCAATGCTGTTATATCAAAAGATAACCATGGTTATTTTTGTGTCATTGCTCTGCAATGTCACTGTAGCATGGGCTGAGACTCGTTACATCTCTGATCAATTGGTTGTGTCTCTAAGGGAACAACCACAGAATGGTTCTGAATCGATTGTCTACCTCAAGACCGGTACTCCCGTAGAAGTCCTCGAAGTCGGCGAGCGATACATACATGTGAAAACGACGAACGGCGAGGTCGGATATATCCAGAAGAGCTACCTGACAGAGAAGACACCCAAAACGACAGTTATCAGTCGCCTGACCCGGGAAAATGAAGGTTTGAAAGAGCGCATCCGAGAATTGGAAAAGCAATACCGCGACGCTTTCTCCAAAGGGGATCAAGCCCAAAAAAAGATTTTATCTGAGTTGGAAGATTCACGTCTCCAGATAGCTAAACTGGATAAAGCTCTGCTTAAGTCAGAGACAGAACTGACGGAAAGTACCCAGGCATATGAAGTATTAAAAAACAATGCTAAGAATATTATCGACATCACAGCTGAACGTGACCGCCTCAAGATTAGTCACGAGGAATTAACTATTGCGGTAACCAATTTGGAAGAAGAGAGAAAAGCACTACTGAAAAAAGAAACGATCCAATGGTTTCTTACTGGGGCAGGGGTGCTGTTTCTCGGTTGGGTGATAGGCAAGTTCTCCAGGTCACGTCGCAAAAGTTCCCTCTATTGATAAAAACGATCTTCTCACAGGACACCATTTTATAAACAGAGAAGCCCCCAATCATTTGATTGAGGGCTTTCTTGCATTGCAGGGCCGGGAAGACATGTCAACGGCGGCCGGGAGGACTGGCATACTGCCTGTAGCTAAATCTCATCGTAAAACATGACCTGTTTTTTGCCCTTTGCTTTTGCTTCCATCATTGCCCGATTGGCCCAGTGGACCAGCTGATTGAAAGTATGCGAGGTACCGCCCATGTAGGTTGAGACCCCGGTGCTGACCGTGACATTTTCCTCAGTAAGAACATCATAATCAAATTCACTGATGAGGTTACGGATCCGGTGTGCAAGTGTTAATGCGCCATCTTTGTCAGTATTGGGCAGCAGCAGGGCAAACTCATCACCTCCATAGCGTGCCGCGATATCACTTTCCCGAACGATGCTTCTGATCAGCCGCCCAATCTGTTTAAGTACCTCGTCACCAAGCATGTGCCCATATTTACCGTTGATCTTTTTAAAATCATCAAGATTGAACAGGATCAATGACAACACTGAATTATAACGTCTGGTTCGAGAGAACTCTCTCTCAAGTTGATCATAAAAGTGTCTGTGGGTGTAGAGCCTGGTCAAGACATCACGCGTGACAAATTCTTCAAAAACTTCTTTGGCCGTGGTCATTGATTCGAACAGAACGGCATTTTCCAGCGCGTTGGCTGAAATATTGGCAACCAGGTGACAGAGTTTGTAGACGCGGTCAGAAACGCCGCCTTGGAGTTTTGTCGCTGTTCCCAGAAACAGGGAGCCAATCACACTCTCTTTCTTGATTATGGGGACAACAAAAATAGAGCTGAGACCCCGCTTTTTAATTTGCGTTCGAACCGGGTCCATGAGCGGGTCAATAGTCGTGTCATTTACAGTGACCGCACTACGCGTTTCAAATGCCTTGCGTATCTCGGGATACCCATCCAGTTCCAGCTTGATTTCATCCTGCCCCTCCAAATCATTGCTGGCCTTCACAGTAAACTCATTAACATTGTTGATACTGACAATTGAACAACGTTCAACGCCTACGATATCAGCAACCCGTTCAACCACTTGTCGCAAGATTTTCTTTGGGTTACGCAAGACAGATATGGAATTGGATAGTTCAAGGAGGAGTTTTAAATCCTTGGGTTCCAATCCTTCTAAAAATTTTGTGTAATTGAGGTGTGCGTCAATCCTGACCAAAACTTCGGTGGGATTGATCGGCTTGTCAAGGTAATCGTCGGCACCGGCTTGCAGGCCAAAAATTACATCCTCTTTGTCAGCATGCGAGGAGAGGAGAATAACCGGGATGTCTTTCGTATGCTTGGTCTCTTTCAACCTCCGACAAAAGGCTATTCCATCAAGTCCGGGAATCTCGACATCAACTATGACGAGTGTTGGCCTTATGGAGTCTGCAATTCTTACTGCTTCGAAGCCATGTTTGGCATAGACTAAAATGTAATGTTCCTCAAGCGTACCTTTGAGAGCATGACGAGCGGTATCATCCGACGTGGCTATTAAAATCGTATCCGAGTTCAATGTTTCCCCCTGTTACGGATTGAATCCTAAAAATGCCTGAATATGTATTGCGTTGCATCTTATCGGTTCCGATTTTGATTTTCAAGATATACCGTCCGGATTGCAAAGCTCGAAAAGTGGCACAACCTTTAACTCCAGGGTCTTTAGATGCCATCTCATGTACCAAGAATCAAACTCCGGGAAAAGCTTCCCATTGTCTTAAAGGTTTATTTTTTTACTCCTCAGCAGTTCATGACAATGGATTTTTTCGAACAACAGTCTGGACCATTGTGGGGCAATTCCGTATTGCATATTTAATGCAAACGTGCATAAAATATGCAGTCTTGAGTCAATATGCATAAGGGAGGCTGTGAGAAGGTATGCAAAATCTGGTTGACGATTTGAATTCGCTGGCTCCGACTTTCCTCAAAGCACTATCCGTGCCTCTGCTGGCCTGTGATGTCCAGGGGCGAATTGTTTATGCCAATCCGGCCGCAGAGAGTCAATTGAACGCCGAGGTCGGTGTAATGCTTGCCGAACCCCTGCCGAAATTGGCGGAAGCCGTCGGCAGTTTCAGCCGTAGTGCCAGGCCGTCGCCGCCCATGACCATCACCCGTGGTACGGGGGCGCCTTATCTGGCTCTGCTCAGCACGGTAAAATCTGCCGAGGGGCACACCCTGACCCTTTGTCTCCTGCCACCGGCGCCATCACCACCGGAATCCGATCAGCGTATGCAGGACTTCGAAGCTTTAACCCTTGAGCTGCACGCGATCATCGATTCTTCGTCTGACGGGCTGTTTGTCTGCGACGCTGGTGCCAATGTCATCCGGGTGAATCCGGCTTCCGAGAGGATCCATCAGCGGCCTGCAGTCGAAATGGTCGGGCGGAATATGCGCGATCTCATCGAAGAGGGGTTTATCGACCGGTCCGCAGCCCTGGATGCCAGCATAGAGAAAAAAAGCGTCAGCCAGCTGCAGAACCTGCCGGGGGGCGGCAAACTGATCTCCGTAGCGACCCCGGTTTTCGATCACAGCGGCGAGCTGATCCGTGTGGTGGTCAGTGAGCGGGACATCAGTGAAATAGATCAGCTGCAAAGGGAGTTGGAGAATCAGGAAGCGATCAAGGACCAGTTCCGCCATCAGATGTTGGAGATGCAGCAGGCCGAGCTTGAGTCGCGACGGATTATTGCCCGCAGCCCGAATATGATCAAGGCGCTGCGCCAGGCGGCCAAGGTCGCATCTGCTGACTCCTCGGTGTTGATCCTCGGCGAATCAGGTGTCGGCAAGGGGGTTATTGCCGATATGATCCATCATAATTCCAGACGTTCCGGTCACCCCTTGATCAAGATCAACTGTGGTGCGATTCCTGAATCACTGATTGAAGCAGAGCTCTTCGGTTATGAGAAGGGAGCCTTTACCGGCGCCAATCCTGGCGGCAAACCCGGGCAGTTTGAACTTGCCAACGAGGGAGTTTTGTTCCTCGACGAGGTCGCCGAATTGCCATTGTCGGCGCAGGTCAAATTACTGCGTTTCCTTGAAGATGGGCAGATAACTCGCCTCGGCAGCACAGAACAACGCAAGGTTGATGTGCGCGTCCTGGCCGCAACGCATCGTGATCTGGAGGAGATGGTGGAGCAGGGGACTTTCCGGCTCGATCTTTACTATCGCCTCAATGTTATCCCGATTCATGTGCCTGCGGTCCGCGAGCGCAGGGATTGCCTAGTGCCTCTGATCCGGTACTATATCGATCATTTCGCTGCGACCAACAAAACTTCCAAACGCCTGACTCGTGCCACAATCGATGCCCTGGCCGCTTACAGCTATCCTGGCAATGTCCGTGAATTGATGAATATCTGCGAACGCCTGGTTGTCATGTCAGAGACCGAACTTATTGACGTTGCTGATCTGCCTGCTCAGATCGTCGGCTCATCACAATCCGGTATGCCGGATGATCTTGAATGGCCTGAGTCCATTTCGTTACAGGAGGCGTTGGAAACGGTTGAGCGCAACCTGTTGGTTCGGGCAAGAGACAGGTATCGGAACCAGGCCGGAATCGCTGAGGCATTGGGGGTCAATCAATCAACGATTGCGCGAAAACTTAAGCGATACAATCTGACTTAGTACGGAAACAGTTTTTTCTCCCTTTATTATAGCTAGATAGAGGCTTTATGCGTAGTTGCATAAAAACCGTGAGTAAGACGGGCTTTTTCTGTTTTACAAGTAAATTCTGCCCGCCTGGTTGCGATAAACAAATGCAAAAATGTGGTTAGATGCTGGTATTAAATGTCGTTTAACTTACTAATATATTGAGTTAATTTTGCCGTAACCTCTGGTCGAAATACTTTCCGTAGTATCTCCGCTTGATTTTGTAACGCTGTTTGGCACCGCTCTTGCTTTGTATTGGCTACACTGTCGAGAGCTCACATTCTTGAAACAGATTCTCGGCGGAAGATAGTTGCAATGACAAAGTTACATGTAACAATGTGTTGATCATGTAGTGTGTTGATTTCATTAACCCAATCGAAAAAAGGAGATGAGCATGTTGAAGAAATTTTTTGTAGTCATGGTTTCTTTCTGTCTGGCCACGGTGCTGGCCGCAGGGACGGGGTTCGCTGCTGACGAAGTCAAAGTTGGTATCATGATCCCCACCACAGGTGGTACCGCAACTGACGGTAAGGACATGGAGAGCGCCATCAAGCTGGCCGTTGACGAGATCAACGCTGCCGGTGGCCTGCTTGGCAAGAAGATTGTTACCACCACTGGTGATGATGCCTGTGACCCGCAGCAAGCTGTTGCTGCTGCCAGCAAACTGATTTCTGAAGGTGTCGTCGGCGTTGTCGGCGGTTACTGCTCCGGTGCAACTTTGCCGACTCTCGCCCTGTACGGCGAAGCCAAGATGCCTTTCGTTATTGCCGCATCCAACTCTACTGCGCTGGTCGGTGCCAACCCCGGCATCGGCTTCATGATCAACTCGACCGGTGATGCCCAGGCTGACACTGCTGTTGGACTCTTCGGGTCTCTTGACATCAAGACTATCGCCATCGTTCACATGGGTGAAGCTTACTCAGAAGACCTTGCCAAAATTGCCAAGGCGAAATGGGAAGAAAAGGGTAACAAGGTTCTCGCTTACGAAGTGGTCAACAAGGGTGAGCAGGATTTCTCCTCTCTCGTAACGACCCTCAAGTCGAAGAAGCCTGATGCAATCTTCTGGACGGCCTACTACGCAGAAGGCGCACTTCTGATCAAACAGCTTCGCCAGGCCGGCTATCGAGGCACGATCGCTATCGGTGATGGTTCCAACTCACCGAAGCTGATTGAAATCGCCGGCAAAGCTGCTGAGGGCGTGTACTGCTTCTCCAACCCGATTGTTGACTACCTTCCTGCCGCCAAGGACTTTGCCGCGAACTTCACCAAGAAGTACGGCGTTGCCCCCGGTCCTTACTCCACTCTCTCCTACGATGGCATGATGCTTTATGCTGACGCCGTAAAGCGCGCCGGTTCCTTTGACAAGACCGCTGTTGCCAAGGCTCTGAAAGAAACTGACAACTACGAAGGGATCGCTGGTTCAATCTCTTTTACTGACAAGCTGACCCTGGCTCGCAGTAACTTCGTCGTTCTCAAAGTCGACGGCCAGAAGTGGACGCTTAACAAGTAAGCAAGACTCTTTTCGATCGTAACAACCCTGCTGCGGCCAAATGCCGCAGCAGGGTGCAGCACCCTGTTTGTTCCATGTGCCTGGATACCTTCCTACAACCATAGCCGCGTTGCGTATTTTACCGGGCCGTCGTCTTAAAAGATTCGATATGTGCGACGGTCAAGTGTGACTCTGTCCGAACGATGAGTCCTGAGAAGGGATAACAGTAGTGTCAACACTGGATATTTTCTTTCAACAATTAGTGAACGGTTTGATCCTCGGGTCTTTCTACAGCCTGGTCGCACTGGGCTATACGATGGTCTACGGAATCATTAAACTGCTCAATTTTGCCCATGGTGATATTTACATGGTTGGGTCCTTTACCGGACTGATCCTGCTTGGTCTGCTGAGTCCTTTTCTGGGTGCCGGCTGGGCCGGGATCCTCGTCGCCATGATCATCAGTATGATCCTGGTGGGTCTGCTCGGTGTGTTGATCCAACGTGTGGCGTATGTGCCGATGCTGAGTGCCCCGAGGTTGTCGGTATTGATCACTGCCCTGGCTGTCTCCATGGTGCTTTATAACTTCGTCATGGCATCGACGAGTGGTGAGTACAAGGCCTTTCCCGTCGACCTTGGTTACGAGGGCGTCGAATTCGGCAATGTCTTTATCACTTACACGCAAATGATCCTTGTCTCTTCGACAGCCATCCTGATGATGGTTCTGCATTTCTTTATCAGCAGGACCATGCTCGGCAAGGCGATGCGGGCGATCGCCATCGACCAGGACGCCTGCCGCCTGATGGGCATCAATGTCACCAGCATCATTGCCCTGACTTTTTTTGTCGGCTCCGCACTGGCCTGTGCTGCCGGGGTTATGGCCGGCGTCTATTACGGCAGCATCCATTTCTTCATGGGTTTTCTGATCGGGCTGAAGGCTTTTACCGCAGCCGTCATTGGTGGTATCGGCAGTATCCCCGGAGCGGTCCTCGGTGGCCTGATTCTCGGTTTGCTGGAGGCGTTCGGCACCCAGTTACCCTTTATCGGTTCTGAATGGAAAGATGTGTTTGCCTTTGGAATCCTGATCCTTCTGCTTCTTTTCAAACCGACCGGTCTGCTGGGCAAGACCGAGATTGAGAGGATGTAGCCGTGTTGGCAAAGAACAAAAGAAAAATGATCCAGATCTACGCGTTCCTGGCTTTTGTAGTGATCGCCATGCCGATGGTGGCCAATAACTACGTATTGAACACCTTCTCGGATGTCTTCTTCTACGTGGTTGTCTGTCTGGGTTTGAATATAGTCGTGGGCTATGCGGGTTTGCTAGATCTCGGTTACGCGGCCTTCTTCGCGGTTGGGGCCTATACCACGGCAATATTGACTTCAACCTTCGGCATGAACTTCTGGCTGACTATCCCGTTCGCGATTCTTTTCTCAGCAGTTTCGGGAGTGATAATCGGTGGGCCGACTCTGCGGCTCAGGAGCGACTACCTGGCTATCGTGACGCTCGGCTTTGGTGAGATCGTCCGGATCACAGCCAGGAATCTGGATATCACCGGCGGTTCCGGTGGCATCTACGGTATAGAAAGGCCATTCTTCTTCGGTATCGAAATGAGTGGCAACATTCACTACTACTATGCTTTTCTGGTGCTGGCTTTCCTGGCAATTTTTATCAGTCACCGCCTGCAGTATTCGCGGCTGGGCAGGGCCTGGCAATATGTTCGTGAAGACGAGGATGCTGCTGAAGCGATGGGGATCAACCGGGTTCGGGTCAAGCTGGCCGCTTACGTCATCGGTGCCGTTTTTGGTGGCGTCGCCGGGAGCTTCTTTGCTGTCAAGATGACGGCCATCTCTCCCGAGACATTCATGTTCACCCAGTCGATCCTGATTCTGCTCGGTGTGGTTATCGGCGGTATGGGCAAAATACCGGGTGTTATCTGTGGTGCGTTTGTGCTGGTCCTCTTCCCGGAGATTTTCCGTTTCATAGGCGACATGCGCCTGCTGGCCTTTGCCGGCATCATGCTGATACTGATGCTGAAGCGGCCGCAGGGGATCTGGCCAGAGCGGCTCGGTTAAAGATTTATCAAGTTTGTAACAGGAGATCAGTGATGTCCCTGCTGGAAGTTAAGGATATTGTGCTGCAGTTTGGTGGCCTCAAGGTCATCGACTCAATGAACATGGCGATTGAGGAAGGCTCCATCATGAGCCTGATCGGTCCGAACGGTGCCGGGAAAACCTCGATATTCAATTCGATTACCGGCTTCTACCAGCCTAATTCCGGTGCAATCAACTTTCGCGGTAAACCGATTATACGCAAGAAGCCGCACAAGATCACCCAGGCGGGCATGGCCAGGACTTTCCAGAACCTGAGATTGTTCAAAAATATGTCAGTCATCGACAATGTGAAGGCCGGTATGCACTGCCGCTCCCATGTCGGTTTTGTTGGCTCGGTTCTGCGCTCCCCAGGGCAGAAGAGGGAAGAACGGGAGATCACAGAACATTGTGAAAAATGCCTTGATTTCGTCGGTATCCTGGAACAGAAGAATCGTAACGCTTCAAATCTCGCCTATGGTGACCAGAGACGCGTCGAATGGGCTCGTGCCCTGGCCACAAAGCCGAAGTTCCTGCTTTTGGATGAGCCGGCCGCAGGGCTTAATTACGATGAAAAGCAGCAGCTGATAGAACTCATCCGTAGGATCCGCGACGAGCTCGACATTACCGTCTTGCTGATCGAGCATGATATGGGCCTGGTCATGAAGGTGTCCGAGTACATCTACGTGATCGACTACGGCCAGAATATAGCGCAGGGCCTTCCGGAAGAAGTGAAGAATGATCCGAAGGTGATCGAGGCTTATCTCGGAAAGGAAGACGACTAGAGATGTCAGACGTAGTCCTGAAAATAACTGACCTGAACGCTCATTATGGTCATATCCACGCGTTGCGCGGGGTCAACCTGGAAGTCAAGGCCGGCCAGATAGTCACCCTGCTCGGTGCCAACGGTGCCGGCAAGAGCACTACCATGAAGTGCATCTCCGGACTTCTCAAACCGACCGGCGGTAAAATCGAATTCATGGGCGAGAACATTTTCGGCAAGCCTGCTCACGATATCGTCAAGCGCGGCCTGATCCACGTGCCGGAAGGGCGGCGGATTTTCAAGGGTATGACGATCCAGGAAAACCTCGAGCTGGGCTCATTCACCCTCAAGGACGATGCTGAGCGTAAAAAGCGTATGGACCATGTCTACGATCTCTTCCCGGTTCTCGGCGAAAGACGTCACCGCGACTCCGGTCTCTTGTCCGGCGGCGAGCAGCAGATGCTGGCGATGGGGCGTGCCCTGATGGTCGGACAGAAGCTGGTGTTGCTCGACGAGCCATCGATGGGCCTGGCTCCTTTCCTGGTCAAGGACATCATGAAGGTTGTCAAGAGACTCAACGAAGAAGGTATCACCATCCTGCTCGTCGAGCAGAACGCCAAGATGGCTCTGGGGGTCGCCGATTACGGTTATGTCGTCGAGACCGGTGAGATTGTCATGCACGATGATGCCGAAGTGCTCAAGAACGATGAGCGGATTATCAATGCCTATCTCGGTGAATAAACCGGTATGGTCTGATGTTGTTATTGTCTGGAGAGAGATAAAATGGTGAATTTTTCAGAGAAGGTCGTCCTGGTCACAGGAGCTGCATCAGGCATGGGCGCAGCGACAGCAAGGGAATTCAGTGCTGCCGGCGCCAGGGTCATGGTAGTTGATCACAATGCTGAACTGGCCGTACAGGTTGCCTCGGAAATCTCTGCAGACCCGCCTCTGATCGGTGATGTCAGCGACTCTGCATTCTGCAAACAGGCCGTTGCCACGACCGTAGAACGCTACGGTCGCCTCGATATCCTGGTCAATGCCGCCGGTATTATCGTGCGTGCCGATGGCCCCGGAACAACAGACGAGCAGTGGCAGCGGATCATGAACGTCAATGTCAACGGCGTCTTCTACATGAGTCGTGCCGCTGTCGAGGTGATGCAGGGACAGGGTGCCGGGGCGATTGTCAACTTCGGTTCGATCTGGGGCGAAGTCGGTGCCGCAGGTGTTATGGCCTATTGTGCTTCAAAAGGTGCCGTGCACCAGATTACCCGGGCCATGGCCCTGGACCATGTCAAGGATGGCATTCGGATCAACGCGGTCTGCCCCGGAGAGGTCAACACGCCGATGCTGACCTCGGAACGCTCTGCTCCGGTGACTCCGGAGATGATGCAGGCCCTTGCTGATAGTGTGCCGATGGGACGTCTCGCTGCGCCGGTTGAGATCGCCCGGGTTGTCCTGTTCCTTTCCTCTGACGCTGCCAGCTACATGACCGGTGCGATGGTTAACGTCGATGCCGGTTTCACTGCTAGGTAGGTGTCCTATGGAATATCGTCTTCTCGGTAGAACTGGTGTTAAAGTCGCCCCTCTTTGCCTCGGCTCTGACAACTTTGCAAACCCCACTCCTGAAGCAGAATCTATCGCGATTATTGAGCGAGCCATCGATGCCGGGATCAACCTGATCGATACCAGCAACAGCTACGCAAAAGGTGAAAGTGAGCGCATCATTGGCCGGGCATTGGCCGCCAGTGGTCGGCGTGATCAGGTTCTGGTGGCCACCAAGGCCCACTACCCGACCGGTCCCGGGCCGAATGATTGCGGCAATTCCCGTCTGCACCTGATGAAGGCCTGTGAAGATTCACTCAAACGCCTGCAGGTTGATTGCATTGACCTGTTCCAGCTGCATCGACCTTCCTTTGAGTTGCCGATCGAGGAAACAATGAGCGCGCTGACCGACCTGGTACGCCAGGGCAAGGTGCGTTACGTCGGTTGTTCGACCACTCCGGCGTGGAAGGCGATGGAATCGATCATGGTCAGCGAGTTAAAAGGATACGCGCGTTTTGTCTCGGAACAACCGCCCTACAATTTGCTCGACCGGCGGATAGAGAACGAAATGGTGCCGCTTTGTCAAGAGTACCAGCTGGGCATCTTCCCCTGGTCGCCGCTCGCTATGGGTATCCTGGCCGGACGCTACGCTGATGCAGATAAAACCCCTGAAGAATCCAGGGCTGCTTTGCGTGGTGGTATTTACGCGGAAAGGGTTACAGCACGGGGTATCGAAGTCGGCAGCCAGTTCGTGCAGCTTGCCAAAGACAAAGGTATTTCCCCGGCGCAACTGGCCGTCCTCTGGGTCAAAGACCAGCCCGGCATTACCGCGCCGCTGATCGGCCCGCGCACGCTGGTGCAACTTGAGCATTTTCTGCCGGTTATGGAGATGCAGCTAGACGATCAGACCCGTGCAGCGTGCGACGCGCTGGTTCCGCCGGGCAGTGCCGTCGCTGATTTCCATAATTCTGCGCCATGGATGAAGATGCAGGTTCTTTGATCTGCGTTGTTTCCTGACTCACCTACCCGAGCGAAAACGCTCTTTGAACGGCTTTATCTGTGGAGCCGGTTTGTCATCACCTGGCAGGAAGACTGCCGTGATCCGAGTAAACCTCCTCGTGGAGTGTTGAATATGAGCAATTTGCATCCCAGTATTTTCAACGACGTTATCGGGCCAGTGATGAGAGGCCCGTCAAGCTCGCACTGTGCTGCCGCTCTGCGTATCGGCCTGATTGCCAGAGCCTTGATGCAGAGTGTGATCGATGAGGTGCTGGTCGAGTGTGACGCGCAAGGATCGCTGGCGCTGACATTTGACAACCAGGGCAGCGACATCGGCCTGTGGGGTGGTCTCCTGGGCTGGGACGCGACCAACGATTGTCTGGCCCAATCGGAGCAGGCTCTGCACGCCGCAGGAGTCACTACTGAAGTGCGGGTAGGCGACTTCGGTGACATCCACCCGAATACCTACCGACTGACTCTGAAAAACAGCAAAGAAACGCACAAACTTGTGGCGATCTCCACCGGTGGCGGCATGATCGAAGTCATCTCGATTGATGATGTCCCGATCACAATCCTTGGCGATCAGCATGAGACACTGATCTTTCTCGATCAGGCGGGGCTGGGTGTGCTGACCCTGCTCGAGCGTCATCTGGCTGGTGAAAAGATCAAGCTCAACAGCCACGCCGGTGTCACTATCGTTCAGGTCAGGGGCAAGGTCGATACCGAAGAGCTGCTGGCTCCAATGAAAGGGCAGGCCGGACAGCTGGTGATCAGGGCGATTGAGCCGGTGATGCCAGTGCTCGCCATGGAACGGGAGCAGCTGCCGTTCCTTACCTGCAAGGAGATGGTAGAGTACGATGCGCAGGCCTCCCTGCCGCTCTGGCAGTTGGCGGTAAAGTATGAGAGTGCCCGCAGCAGAACGTCTGAGTCCGAAGTCTTCGAGAAGATGCGTGAGATCGCCGGGGTTATGCGTCGAGCTATTGACGCAGGACTCGCCGGGACGGAATATGATGATCGTATCCTCGGCTGGCAGTCCGGCAAATACAAGGATTTGATGGAGCAGGGGCGGCTGCTTGATGCCGGGGTCCTGAATGCCATTATCCTGGCCGTAACGGCCACCATGGAATGCAAGAGCTCTATGGGGCTGGTGGTTGCTGCGCCGACCGCCGGTTCATGCGGTGTTTTGCCGGGGAGCTGTCTGGCGACCGCCGACTTTCTTGGCCTTGACGAAGATGATGTGGTCAAAGCCTTGCTCGCGGCAGGAATAATCGGAGTTTTTATTGCCAGGGGGGCGACCTTTTCTGCTGAAATAGGCGGCTGCCAGGCTGAGTGTGGCTCTGCTTCGGGCATGTCTGCGGCAGGCCTGGTGACTCTGGCGGGAGGCAGCCTGGAACAGGCTATTGCGGCGGCTTCCATGGCGTTGCAATCCAGCCTCGGGATGATTTGCGACCCGATTGCCAACCGGGTTGAAGCTCCCTGCCTCGGCAAGAACACCATGGCCGCAGCCAACGCCCTCTCCGCGGCAAATATGGCACTGGCCGAGTTCGATCATCTGATTCCATTTGACGAAGTCCTGGTGGCCATGGATCAGGTGGGCCGGAGCCTGCCTCATGCATTACGTTGCACCGGGCTGGGAGGGCTGTCTGTCACCGAGACCTCCCGGGCGATTGAAGAACGGCTGAAACAGAAGAATAGTAAATGAATTTCCCGGGAGAGAAATAATGAAAATAAGAATGCTCGCCGCCGCCGACGTCAAGGCGGCTTTGCCAATGCCGAAGGCGATTGAGGCTATGAAGCAGGCCTATGTGCAATTTTCCACCGGGCGATCAACCGTTCCCCTGCGGACTCATGTGCAGACGGAAAAGGGCGTGAGTCTGCTGATGCCTGCCTATCTGCATGACAGCCGGAACCTCGGCGTCAAGATTATTTCCATCTACGAAGACAACCCGAAACAAGGCCTGCCGACTATATCTGCCACGGTCATGGTCCTCGATCCCGAAACCGGCTTCCCGCTGGCCCTGATGGATGGGGGCAGCCTGACGGCGATTCGCACCGGCGCCGGTGGTGGCGCCGCGGCCGATGTCCTGGCTCGCAAGGACGCCAGGAACGTGGCACTCTTTGGTGCCGGGGTGCAGGCGCGCACGCAATTGCAGGCGGTGCTCGCGGTTCGGGATATTGCCGAGGTCAGCATTGTTGATCATTTTGAAGAGGCTGCGAAACGTCTGGCCGATGAGGTTGCGACCTGGCCTAATGCCCCGCAGGTTATGCTTGGCCGAACCCCGGGCGAAGCCGTGCAGAGTGCTGACATTGTCCTGACGGCCACCACCTCGCCGGTACCTCTTTTTGATGGTCATGACCTTAAGCCAGGCACGCATATTACCGGTATCGGCACTTTCACTCCGGACAAGCGAGAGGTCGACGAAGTCGCGGTAAACCGCGCCAGGATAGTCGTTGATTCCTACGAAGCCTGTCTTGAAGAAGCCGGCGATATCATTATCCCGAATGCTTCGATCGATGCGGAACTGGGTGAAATCCTCAACGGCGACAAGCCCGGGCGTGAAAATGACGAGCAGGTCACATTTTTCAAGTCGGTCGGGATTGCCGTGCAGGACACCATGGCAGCATCGCTGGTCTTTGCCGCGGCCAAAGAGCAGGGGTTGGGTACTGAGGTCGATCTCTCCTGATTTGGTCTGACCGGATTTTGTTGGTGGAGGTTTTGTAATGAAAAACTGGAGAGCGCCTGAGGGCTGGCAGAAAATAACCACGATCGATGCCCACACGGCAGGCGAACCTTTTCGTGTGATCACCTCGGGGTTTCCATCTCTGGATGGTGAAACAATCTTGGCGAAGCGTCGTTTCGTCAAAGAGAAGTACGATCACCTGCGAACTACCCTGATGTTGGAACCGCGTGGCCACGCCGATATGTACGGTTGTATTGTCACGCCGCCAGTCACTGAAAATGCTGATTTCGGTGTCCTGTTCATGCACAACGAAGGCTTCAGTACCATGTGCGGACACGGCATCATTGCCATAACCACGGTCGCCATTGAGTGCGGTATGGTCGCCATGCAGTCCCCGCAGACAGTTTTACGTATCGATACGCCGGCTGGACTGGTGACTGCCTGTGCACACGTTGAAGAAGACCGTGTCTGCAGCGTCTCCTTTAAAAATGTTCCCTCTTTCGTTGTCGCCCTTGACCAGATCGTGACTGTGCCGGCGCTTGGTCAGGTTCGTTACGACCTGGCCTTCGGCGGTGGTTTTTATGCTTACGTCAATGCTGCAGATGTCGGCCTGACAGTGTCTCCGGACAACCTGCATGCCCTGATAAACAAGGGGATGGCGATCAAACGTGCGGTCATGGCAAGCCGGACGATTCCACACCCCTTTGAAGAGGACCTGAGCTTCCTCTATGGAACGATCTTCATCGATGAGCCGAAGGGGGCGGGGGCGCATTCAAGTAATGTCTGCATTTTCGCCGAGGGTGAGGTCGACCGCAGTCCGACAGGAACCGGGGTCAGCGGTCGACTGGCGATTCACCATGCGCGTGGCGAGGTCGGAATCGACGACTCGATCATCATAGAAAGCATTATCGGCAGTTCTTTTCGTTGCCGTGTGGCCCAAGAGACAACGTTCGCTCCGCACCGGGCTATTATCCCCGAGGTTGAAGGCCGCGCATACATTACCGGTCGACATGAGTTCCTGATCGATCCGAATGATCCCTTGAAAAACGGTTTTGTGATGCGTTAGCCGGGATGCTGCGAGGGGACACTGAATGGCGCAAGAAGAGAGCTCGTCACATAATAGAACCCTGAAGCCGGAACTCCTGGCCAGGGAGCTTGATGCGATCATCGACTCATCGTCGGATGGCCTGTTTGTCTGTGACGGTTCCGGGCGCATCATCCACATGAACCCTGCCTCGGCGCGGATCAACCATGCTCCCCCTGAGAAGGTGATCGGCCGTGATTACCTGGACGTAGCCAAAGATGGTTATGTCATCCTGCCTTCTGCTGCCCTTGAAGCAATCAAGCAACGTGAAGTTATCAGTCTGCTGCAGGAAAACCGCTATGGATTGAAGCTGATCTCAACGGCAACTCCGGTTTTCGATGATAACGGCAAGGTTATCCGTGTCGTGGTCAGCGAGCGCGATATTACCGAGATTGATCGTCTGCAAAGAGAGCTAGAAGAACAGCAGGCGATCCGTGACCAGTTCCGCCATCAGGTCCTGGAGCTTCAACAGGAGTATCTAGACTCACATCCTGTGGTCGCCAGAAGCCCCGGTATGATCAAAGCATTAAACCAGGCGCTCAAACTGAGTGAAGTTGATTCAACGGTGCTGCTCCTCGGTGAATCCGGGGTTGGCAAGAGCCTGATTGCTGATCTGATTCACAGCCACTCGCGCCGATCGAGCAACCCACTGATCAAGATTAATTGCGGGGCCATCCCGGAGACCCTGATTGAGGCGGAGCTGTTTGGATATGAGAGAGGTGCCTTCACCGGAGCGGTAGCCAGTAAGCCGGGACACCTTGAATTGGCCGATGGTGGCACGTTGTTCCTTGATGAGGTCGCCGAGCTGCCGCTTGCTTCGCAGGTCAAACTGTTGCGCTTTATGGAGGATGGCGAGGTGACACGCCTGGGCCGGACAGGTAGCAGGAAGGTGGATGTGCGAATCATCGCCGCAACCAACCGTGATCTGGAGAAGCGGGTTGAGGAAAGGCTGTTTCGGTTGGACCTCTACTATCGCCTGAGTGTCATACCCTTGATGATTCCGGCCCTTCGCGAACGCAGGGAATGTATTTTGCCATTGATCCGATCCTTCATAGATAATTTTGCCGAACGCTCGGCAAAGCAAAAGCGCTTGACCCGTGCCGCCATTGACCGTCTGACGAGCTATCCTTTCCCGGGTAATGTCCGTGAACTCATGAATATATGTGAGCGTCTAGTGGTTATGACTGACACGGAAATGATCGATGTCAGCGATCTGCCACGAGCCGTTGTGATGGGCAGTGATGAGGGCTACTCTGCGGCAACGATAAGCTGGCCGGATATCATGTCAATGGGGCAGATCCTGGAAAGCGTCGAGCGTGCTGTGTTGGTTGAGGCTGGCAGAAGCTGTCGCAGCCAGCAGGAGATCGCGGTCGCGCTAGATATGAGCCAGCCGACTGTTGCCCGCAAGATGCAGAAGTACGGTGTCGTCATAGGTCGCGTGAGCGACGATGCCTGAGTGAGGTGTGAATGCAATTGTCATCGCTGTGCCGGAACGTAAAGTGCCGAATGGGGCCAAGCCGGGATAGCAGATGGTTTTTGTGTGAACACCCTGGAAGAGCGCTTAAGCCAGAGTGCACACTTTGCTGTTTCGGGGGATAAATGTCGGATTCTCATGATGCTGTTATAAAGAAGGCTTCACCCATTCTATGGCTGATTTTGGGTGGTGTCTGCATCAGCTTTGCGCCAATATTTATCCGGTTGGCCAACGTCTCCCCTGATATTGCCGGCTTTTACAGATTGTTTTTCTCCGCCTTGTCCTTACTCGCCGTTTTGTGTCTGCGCGGTGAAATGCAGCGGTTGCCGCGTGGACCTGCGTTGCTGCTGGTGGCGAGTGGGGCCTTCCTGGCAATAGACTTCATGTGCTGGCATCGCAGTATCCATCTGATCGGGCCGGGGTTTTCGACGCTTCTGGCGAATTTCCAGGTTTTTTTTACAGCACTCTTTGCCTGGCTGCTTTTCCGGGAAAAAGTCACCCGGATGTTTGTTGTGGCCATCTTTATGGCGTTCTTCGGTTTGACCTTTGTTACCGGGCTGGATTGGGGAATGTTGTCCTCCGGGGTCAGGTCCGGGATCGTCTTCGGGCTGCTCGCGGCTATCTGTTATTCCGGTTACCTGCTGTTCCTGAAAGAGTCAATGAAGGAGAATGTAGTCAGCGGCATGTCTGTCATGCTCGTCGTCTCGGTTTCCGGATCCATCGTGCTTGGTGTGGTTGGTCTGACTACAGGCGCAACATTCGCGATTCCCGATGTCGGTTCCCTGTTGGCGCTGCTCGGTGTTGGTGTGCTGAGTACGACAGTTGGCTGGTCGATTATTTCTTCCGCTGTCAGGCATGTGCCGGCAACGGTCGCTGGCCTGGTCCTGTTGCTTCAGCCTGCGCTGGCTTTCGTCTGGGATGTCATGATTTTTGATCGCCCGACCGGTGGCTCTGAAGTTTTTGGCATCCTGTTGATCCTGTCGGCGATCTATCTGGGCTCTTATCGGAAATAAGGCTGTAGTTGTTGATATTTTATTCGTTTGTGAATATTCTATTCATTAGTGAATAAAAGGTCCCTGTCCATTGTCTGGCCTCTTGCTCCATATGTCAAATAAACCTTTTTATTACAGGCATCTACGGTTTTCTTTGGTTTGCCCCCACTTGGTACCATTATTGCTCTCTATTCAAGTGTGTTTCTTGTTTTGTGAGTGTCGTTAATGGGTTTTCGGCAATGGGTCGCTTGTCTCCGGTTCAAAGCCCGCAGTACAATACAGAATAAATTAAAGGTCCAGGCGGATTCACCGGTTGGTGAGTCAGAAGATGAGGGTTGTTTTGGTTATGGGAAATAAACTGAAAGTTGTGCCGCAGAGAAAAGCCGCTGCCGAGGGTAATTATTACCCGGAGAATAAGGCGGCTATCGGCCCGGGAATGAATGAGCGTGTCCAGCGTCTGCGCAAGTTGAGCGTGGAAGTTGAGCCAAGCTTGTCGATCGAACGCGCCTTGCACGAGACAGCCTTTTACAAGGAGAATTTCGGCAAGCACTCGATTCCGATGTTGAGAGCTCTGAATTTTCTCGACCACTGCCGCAAGAAAACCCTTTATATCGGTGATGATGAGTTGATAGTCGCCGAACGTGGCCCGAAGCCGAAGTCAGTGCCGACCTTTCCTGAACTGACCTGCCACAGTGTCGAAGATTTCCATGTCCTCAATACCCGTGATCAGCAACGCTACACCATCAGTGACGAGGATGTTGCAATCTATGCCCGCGAAGTGATCCCCTATTGGGAAGGCAAAACGATTCGCGAGCGAATCTTCAGCCACGTCCCCGACGAGTGGCGGGCTGCTTACGAAGCCGGTCTCTTTACCGAGTTCATGGAGCAGCGTGCCCCGGGGCACACCGCTTTGGATGGTCAGATTTATCGCAAAGGGATGCTCGATTTCAAAAAGCAGATCGCCGATGCCCTTGCCGCGCTGGATTTCCTCAATGACCCGGAGGCCACTGACAAGGGTGAGGAACTCAAGGCGATGGATGCTTCGTGCGATGCCGTGATTGTTTTCGCCGAGCGCCACGCTGATCTGGCAGAAGAGATGGCTGCTTCTGAAAGTGATCCGCAGCGGGTTGCCGAGTTGCACAAAATTGTCGAAGTCTGCCGTTGGGTGCCTGCCAATGCGCCACGAACCTTTTATGAAGCAATTCAGATGTACTGGTTCGTGCATCTTGGCACGATCACCGAGCTCAACGGCTGGGATGCCATGAACCCGGGACATTTCGATCAGCACCTCGCCCCTTTCTACGAGGCGGAGGTTGCCGCTGGGACATTAACTCGCGAACAGGCCAGGGAGTTGCTCAGCTGCTTCTGGATCAAGGTCAACAATCATCCGGCGCCGCCCAAGGTCGGCATCACGGCCCGTGAGAGTGGCACTTATAACGATTTCACCAATATCAATATTGGTGGCGTAACGGGTGATGGCAAGGACGGAGTCAGCGAAGTGTCCTACCTCATGCTTGAGGTGATTGAGGAGCTGCATGTTCTGCAGCCCGGCAATTCGGTGCATGTCAGCAGCAAGACACCAGACCGTTTCCTGAACGCCGCCTGCAAAGTGATTCGCCAGGGGCACGGCTACCCGTCTGTATTCAACCCCGATGTATATATCGTCGAGATGATGCGTCAGGGCAAGTCGCTCAAGGACGCCCGTGAAGGTGGCTGCAGCGGCTGTATCGAGGTGGGCGCCTTCGGCAAGGAGGCGTACATTCTGACCGGTTATCTCAACGTGCCGAAGATCCTGGAGGTCACCCTGAATAATGGCGTCGACCCGGTGACCGGCAAGATGGCCGGAATTGCAACAGGAGACCCAAGGGGTTTCGAGAGCTATGAAGATCTCTACGTGGCGTTTAATCGACAGCTCAACTTCATCGTCGACACCAAGATACGGGTGAGTAACTATATCGACCGGATGTTTGCCAAGTATGCGCCGGCACCTTTCCTGTCGGTGGTCATTGAAGATTGTATCAGTAAGGGCAAGGATTATTACGACGGTGGCCCACGTTACAATACCAACTACATTCAATGCACCGGCCTGGGGACCACGACTGACAGCCTGGCCGTACTCAAGAAGCACGTTTTCGAGGATAAGGCCTTCAGCATGGAACGTATCCTCGAAGCTGTGGACAAGAACTTCGAAGGCGAAGAATTCCTGCGTCAGACAGTGCTCAACAAAACACCCTTTTTCGGTAACGATGATGACTACGCCGACGATATTGCCCTGAAGGTTTATCACGACCTGCTGGACGCCATCGACGGCAAGCCGAACGTCAAAGGTGAAACTTTTCATCTCAACATGCTCTCCACGACCTGCCATATTTACTTTGGCAAGGTCATGGGGGCGACCCCCAATGGCCGTCTGGCGGGCAAGTCGATCTCCGATGGTACCTCTCCCTCGCATGGCGCTGACACCCATGGCCCCTCGGCGGTGATCCGTTCACTGACCAAGCTCGACCACACCATGTCCGGCGGCACGCTGCTCAACCAGCGGTTCTTGCCCAGCCTGCTCAAGCGCGACGAGGATGTTGCCAGGCTTGGCCACCTGATCCGCAGTTACTTTACTCTCGGTGGTCATCATATCCAGTTTAATATCGTTGACACTGCGACGTTGCAGGCCGCCCAGGAAACCCCCGAAGATTACAAGGACCTGCTGGTCCGTATGGCTGGTTACAGCGACTACTTCAACGATATGAATGCTGACCTGCAGCAGGAAGTGATTGAGCGAACCGAGAACGAGTCGTTCTGAGATGCGGCAACCGCCTGTCTTTGATATCAAGCGTTATTCGATCAATGACGGTCCGGGAATCCGTGTCACGATTTTCCTCAAGGGTTGTCCGCTGAATTGCCAGTGGTGCCACAACCCTGAAAGCATCTCGCCCAAAATTCAGAAGCTCTTTACCGCCAGCAAATGCATCGGTTGTGGGGAATGCTGTCGTGTCTGTCCCGTGCAGGCCTGCACCCTGACGCCTGAAGGAATCGAGACGGATGAAGCCCTCTGCACCCTTTGCGGAAAATGTGCGGAAGTCTGCCCGACTCTGGCGACAGAGATGTCCGGACAGTACCGCTCAGTTGCAGAGCTCATCGAGATCATTGAAAAGGAAAGACTTTTTTTCGACCAGTCGGGCGGTGGGGTGACTTTCTCCGGTGGCGAACCTCTCCTCTATCCTGAGTTCCTGGTTGAACTTCTCGATGTTTGTGGCAGGAAAAACATTCACCGTGCGATCGATACCTCGGGATACGTCAAGGTCGGGACTTTGCTCGAGGTTGCCAAATACACAGACCTCTTCCTCTATGATCTGAAGATGATTGATGCCGCAAAACACAAGCACTACACCGGTGTCGATAATCAGTTGATTCTAGGCAATCTGCAAGCACTGGCTGAGAGTGGTGCAGCGATCCAGGTGCGCATCCCGCTGGTCGGTGGTGTCAATGATGATGAAGAAAGCGTCAAGGCTTTTGCAGTATTTATTGCCGGTTTGGCCGGTGAGCGCAAAGAAGTCAATCTGCTGCCATTCCATGATGTTGTCAGAGGGAAGGATATGAAGCTGGGCAAGGAACGTGATTTGAGCGCCTTGAGAGAGCCCGGGGAGGAAAGCGTCGCACAGGCCCTGGAGCTTTTCGGTGAGTATGGTCTGGTGGCAAATGTCGGGGGATAATCTTATGCGTTATCGCATATATTAACATCACGAAGGACTCAATGCATATTCGCATATAAAACTTATTTTATTATAAAAAACAGTAAGATAAAAATATGGAACTGTTTTCATTTAATGCTTTTCAGCATAATATTTTTTCTTTTTATCCTCTCTGAATCCAGCTTCTCGTCCCCAGTTCAATAAAAATACGGTTATCAATTTTCTTTCTGGGTTGTTTTTTCCTTTCATGCTTTTTCGCCAAAAATCTTTTAAAAACAATCTGTTATAGTTTTCTCGCAGTTCCTAATAGACGCCGGTCTGTCTGTAACTGAGCAGGGGGCGAAACCCTGGTGCAGGAGAAAAGTGTAGCTTGGCATCCTGCTTGCTCTTACAGGTTGTATAATATCTTGGATGCGAGTCCTTAAACGATAAATAACCAGGTACGAAAGGTGATCGTCATGAATCTGCTGAACAACGCCATCCTCAAGGTTCCAACACCCGTCAACGAGCCGATCAACAGCTATGCTCCCGGTACCCCGGAACGCGATCTGCTGAAAGCTGCGGTTGCAGATATTGCTGCAAAAAAAGTCGAAATCCCATTGATTATCGGTGGCAAGGAAGTTCGCACCGGCAAGCTGGGCAAGGTGGTCATGCCGCACGATCATCAGCATGTCCTCGGTGAATACCACATCGCCGGGGAGGAAGAGATCAACATGGCGATTGACGCCGCCATGGCTGCCAAGCCCGACTGGGCTGCGCTGCGCTGGGAAGAGCGCGCGGCGATCTTCCTCAAGGCGGCTGAGCTTCTGGCTGGTAGATATCGCTATGTCATGAATGCGATCAGCATGTTGTCGACCAGCAAGACGGCCTACCAGGCAGAGATCGATGCGGCCTGCGAATTGATCGATTTCCTGCGTTTCAACGTCTACTACGCTCAGCAGGTCTACACGGACCAGCCGCTCTATTCACCGACGGGTTTGTGGAACTTCGTTCAGCAACGGCCCCTGGAAGGCTTCATCTTTGCCGTCGCGCCATTCAACTTCACCGCAATCGCCGGCAACCTGGCAACATCGCCGGCGATTATGGGCAATACGGTTCTGCTCAAGCCTGCTTCATCCTGTGTTTACACTCCGTACCTCTTCATGCAGATCCTCAAGGAAGCGGGTATGCCGGATGGCGTCATCAACTTCATTCCAGGTCCTGGTTCGATGGTCGGCAGGTTGTGCCTTGATCATCCTGATCTCGGTGGCATTCACTTTACTGGTTCCACTCCTGTCTTCCACCAGATGTGGGAAACCGTTGGCAAGAACATTGCCAGGTACAAGTCGTATCCGCGCATCGTTGGTGAGACCGGCGGCAAGGACTTCATCGTCGCACACAACAGCGCCAATGTTAGACAGCTGGTTACGGGTATCGTCCGGGGAGCTTTCGAGTTTCAGGGCCAGAAATGTTCGGCTGCCTCCCGTGCCTACATCCCTGAATCGATATGGAGTGAGGTACGCAGCGAGCTCGAAGCTGATATCGCCAGAATCAAGATGGGCCCGACCAGCGATTTCACAAACTTCTTCAATGCCGTGATCGACAAGTCGGCTTATGCGTCGATTACCGAGTACATCGATTACGCCAAGGCTGCCGATGACGCTGAAATCATTGCTGGCGGTGGTTACGATGACAGCAAGGGCTACTTCATCGAGCCGACTGTTATTCTGACCAGCAACCCCCACTTCCGTACTATGGAGGAAGAGATCTTCGGTCCGGTCATGACGATTTATGTGTACGAAGACGAGAAATACGAAGAGACGCTCGACATCTGTGACCAGACCTCCATCTACGCTCTGACCGGTGCAGTGTTTGCGACCGATAGAAGTGCTGTCAGCCTTGCATTGAGCAAGCTGGAGAATGCCGCAGGAAACTTCTATATCAATGACAAGCCGACTGGCGCCGTTGTCGGCCAGCAGCCATTCGGTGGCGCCCGCGCGTCCGGTACTAACGACAAGGCAGGTTCGTACCTGAACCTGGTCCGCTGGGTCTCGCCGCGCACAATCAAGGAGACCTTCGATCCGCCCGCAAACTTTGCTTATCCTTTCATGGACACTGAATAGAGTTGCTTGCAGGCGGCCAGGCCGCCGACATTAATGTTGTTCGTACATGGAGGGCTGAATGTCATTTTTCAATTTCCTGGTATCAAAAACGATCATGCATGTGCCCGGACCGATCGTCGGCATCTTTGCCAAGGGCTATATCGCCGGCGAAGAGCTCAAGCATGCAGTCGAGGTCACCAGGGACCTCAACAGCAAAGGCATGATGGCTACCATCGACATCCTTGGTGAATTCATCAAAACCAGGGAGGAAGCGACCTATTTCAAGGAGCAGTGCCTTGAAATCCTGAAGGGAATCGACAAGGAAGAGCTGGACGCAAACCTGTCTCTGAAACCAACCCAGATGGGCCTGGAACTTGACAAGGAGTTCGCTTTTGCCAATATTCGCGAGATTGTTGATCTGGCCGCCGGGTTGAACAACTTCGTGCGTATCGATATGGAGGATCATCCCTGCACAGACGATACGATCGAGTTCTTCCGACGCCTGCGTGAGGAGTTCCCCGGACACGTCGGCGTGGTGCTGCAGTCCTACCTGCGGCGGACACTCGATGATATCGAAGGTTTAAGTGACGGGCTGCTCAACTTCCGTCTCTGCAAGGGTATTTACAACGAACCTCGCGAAATTGCCTACAAGGAGATGGTCACCATCAATCGCAGTTTCGTCTGTTGCCTTGAGAAGATGTTTGAGAAGGGCGCTTACGTCGGTATCGCCACTCACGATGAAAAGTTGGTTTTCGAATCGTTGTACCTGGTCGACAAGTTCAATCTGAAGCGTGAAGATTACGAATTCCAGATGCTGCTCGGTGTGGATCCGGAACTGCGCGATCTGCTGGTCAAGGACGGACACCGCTTACGTGTTTACGTGCCCTTCGGTAAGTCCTGGCTGCCGTATTCCAAGCGTCGTCTCAAGGAGAATCCGAGTATCGCGCAGCATGCATTGCGACAGATGCTTGGCATGAAATCCAAGTCAGTCTGACCGGAAGAGCAATATTTGTTGCAAAGGAGGATGTCACTTGTTGGCATCCTTCTTTTCGTGTATATGCAGTAGCTGGACTCCGGCCCATGGATATCTATGACCCGACAAGCAACCCTGAAAACAATGTATCGCCTCTGGTGGCCACTGGCTCTGACCTGGTTGATGATGGCCGTCGAAGGCCCCTTTCTGGCTGCCGTAATTGCCCGGATGGGGGAGAGTGCCGTCAACCTGGCGGCTTACGGGGTGGCCTATGCCTTTGGTCTGATCACTGAAGCTCCGGTGATCATGCTCCTGAGTGCCTCCACCCGCCTGGCGCGATCACGGGTTGACTACCTGCGCCTGCGGGCCTTCTCCATCCTGCTTTGCGGTGCCGTTACTTTGCTGCTTGTGTTTCTGCTGCTGCCGCCGATCTTTAAACCGTTGACATCCACTCTGCTAGGCTTGACTGATGATGTTGCCACCCACGTCCATCAGGCTATGTGGCTGCTGCTGCCGTGGCCAGCGGCAATCGGCATGCGCCGCTTCTACCAGGGGGTGTTGATTGCTCATCACCAGCCGGGCAGGGTGGCTGTTGGCACGACGACGAGACTGTTGGGTATGTCGATAACTGCCGGATTGCTCTGGTTTTTCAGTGAACTTCCGGGGGCAAGTCTGGGGGCATGTGCCCTGAGTGCCGGTGTGGTGCTTGAGGCTTTATCAACACGCTGGCTGGCCCGACAGGCGATCGGTGAATCGTTGCAAGAGAAGGATGGCCGTGCCACCATGTCATCCTACACTGCCCTGAGCCGTTTCTATCTACCATTGGCCATGACACCGCTGATCGGTCTGAGCGTCCATCCCGTGGTGACCTTCTTTCTGGGCCACGGCAGCAGACCGCTTGAGTCTCTGGCGGTCATGCCGGTCCTTTATTCTCTCACCTTCGTCTTTCGAGCCCTGGGTCTTTCCTTCCCGGAAGTTGCTATTGCCACTTTAAAGGATGGTGAGGAGAATCGTGCGGTTGTCCGTCGCTTCGCCCTGTATCTGGCTGTTGGACTGGGAGGCGGGTTGTCTTTGATCGCTTTTACCCCGTTGAATGTGTACTGGTATGCAACAGTTTCCGGCCTGCCTGCCACACTCGTGCAACTGGCAATTCCGCCATTGCAGATTATGGCACTGTTCCCGGCTTTGACGGTCGCAATCGGATACCAGAGGGCAATATTGATCAACAACGGGGTGACCCTGCCTGTTACTGTTGCAACAGCCATTGAAGCGGTTGTAATTTTTGTTGTTCTGGCCCTGCTTGTACTATATTCTTCGCTGCCGGGGGTAACGGCTGCGGCACTTGCTTATCTGCTGGGTCGACTCCTGGCTTTGTTGTATCTCTGCTGGCCATGTTTTGCAGAACGGCATCGGAGAGAAGATGCTGTGAAAGGTTTATCGGGGAGTGATGGATGACTAAAGAAGGTTCGGTCACGGGTGTCTGGTTTGTCATTGGAGCTGCATTGCTCTGGGGGACGACCGGTACCGCCCAGGCTTTTGCACCGAGTGGCTATGACCCCAAGGTGATCGGCGCCTTGCGCCTTCTGATCGGCGGTGTCGCTCTGCTGGGCCTGGCAATCTATCGACGGGAGCTGGGTCGGCTGAGTGACTGGAACTGGCTGCCGCTTTGCCTGGCGGCTGTTTTTACCGCAACCTACCAGATCTGTT
>Ga0209692_10001704_pt1 | contig 28297 bp, 32 predicted proteins | sample tdDd472_FD_187129 | JGI IMG/M metagenome (GOLD analysis project Ga0209692, IMG submission 187129) | Marine sediment microbial communities from the Atlantic coast under amendment with organic carbon and nitrate - tdDd47.2 (SPAdes)... | ecosystem: Environmental > Aquatic > Marine > Coastal >... | reverse complement strand
CAGGACGGCGGTGAACATCCCGTCGGATGTGGCGCCAAGGGCGATCAAACCGTCCAGCACTTCCTTGAGGACCGGGGCCTGCGGCGAATCGTCGAATTTGACGAGCACGGATGTCAGCTTGCCCAGAACCGCAAGATATTCCCCGTCGCTGGCGCGAATGCTTTCCTCGGTCGTTTCGTTGACCGCGCGGTTCAGAATGCTGACCGATTGCGTTAGGCTCGCCTGCAGGTCCAGCGATGCGCGCAAGGGCTGGACGCGCTGAACGATCAGGGCCTGACCGGCTTCCAGGATTTCCTCGATATCGGCATCGGGGCCTTTCTCGTCGGCCATGTCGAACATCTTATCCGTGGCGGAAATCACGTCGATATTCGCCTTCGTGACGAGCGCCGGAATGATGGCCAGTCCCTTGCCGGACAAATCGTTGACCTTCGCCACTTTCTCGGCGATCCGCGCCTCGACCTCGAACCGGGCGCGAACCGCCGCGTCCACCGATGTCAGAAGGTCCTGGAGCGCGGAAACGCTTTTGCCGAGTTCGGTCGCGCCGGCGCCTATGGAGACGACATCGGCCTGGAGATTTTGAATGCCGGCCTCGAGCCTGGAATACGCCGCCTGGCGTTTCTCATCGTCGCCGGCGAAGGCGAGGTCCGGCATGCCGGCCGCGATCCGGTTCGCACCGACGCCGAGTTCCGCCGACTTGGCGATCTTCGGCACGCTTTCATTGACCGTCGCCTCGAACAGCCCGCCGATACTGTCGACATTGAACCAGGACAGGCCCGACACCGCCACCGTCAACAGGGTGCAAACGGCAAATGCCCCCATGAGCTTCGCGGCGATGCCGAAGCCCTTTCGCTCGCCCGCCACCGGGCGGCTTTCTTCCACACTGTCGTCGGTCTCGTGGACCTGTTGTTCCTCGGACATCGTACCCCCTTGGACTGAATCCGTGACATCTGGACGGCCGGAAGGCCGCGGCTGAAACCGCACTTGCATGGCGGGCGCCCGGCGCGGATGCGCGGACGAAGGAGCCACGCTATCCAGGATTGGTTAACGAATCGAAAACAACCAAACATTCGCAGATACCCTCTTCCACACATCGCTGTGAGCAGAGGGTTATCTACATGTAAATATTTATGATTATCTGGTGTATCGGTTAGGCGGATTCGGCGGCGATCTTCTTGATCCGCTCAACCATCGCGACCAGGCCGTTCCGCCTGTTCGGGCTCAGATGCTGGTCCAGGCCGATGCGGCCCATGACGTCGATGGCGTCGGTTTCCAGGATGAAGCGCGGCGTCTGACCGTCATAGAGTTCCAGCAGTATGGCGATCAGGCCCTTCACGATGAAGGCGTCGGAATCGGCCCGGAACCGAAGCACCGGCGGATCGGCCGTTTCGTCCTTTTCGCAGACCAGCCAGACCTGGCTCATGCAGCCGCGCACCTTGTTTTCCTCGACCATCTCGGCTTGGGGCATGGGCGGCAGCTTCTTGCCCAGGTCGATGACATAGGCATAGCGGTCTTCCCAGTCATCGAAGAACTCGAAACTGTCGACAAGTTCGTCCACGGTCATGGTCATGGCGGACTCCGATCCTGGTTCACGGCAAGTTCGCCCCAGCCTTCCCGGCGCGGCGGCCCTCGACCGCGACATAGAAGCTCCGGTCCGGGGAAACAAGCCCCACGCCGCGTTTCGGCTTTGCGCGGCGCCGATTGCCGACCGGTTTCCGAAATCGGACGGCGCTCCGAAATCGGATTGACATCGCCTGCCCGCCCCCTTAATCACGCGGCTTACCGCTCGACGCCCCGCACCAACCCCGCGGCCGGCGTCATGGCATGGAGAGATGGCAGAGTGGTAATGCAGCGGATTGCTAATCCGTGACCGTGTTAAAACGGTCCCCGGGTTCGAGTCCCGGTCTCTCCGCCACTTTTCTAATCATTTCAATTATTTATGGATAATTTCATGGATTATCCTACCTATTGTCCTACCCTGTACGATGCCGTTCTGCTGACAAAAGCGGGGCCGCTATTCTCCGCTATTGAGCGGCCCTAGCCCGTCCTTCACGGCATCCTGCCCCTTCCTGGTCATCACATAGAGGTCATGGCCGCGCCGCTGCGGTGTGCGTTCCAGGTAGCCTTCCGCCGCCGGTCGTTTTAGGGCGATGTTTTCTTGCGCGGTCCGTTCCCGGCGCATGGTTCCGAATGCCGACTTGTAGGGGCCAGGGAATGCAGCGATTAGGGCTAGGTCGGAATCTATCATCGGAGACGGAAGCGCTGTGTTGAAAATTTTAGGCATCAAGGAAGCCGCCAAGAGGCTTGGGATATCCGTTCGCGTCCTAGAGGCGCACCTGCAACGCATTGGCCCTTTCGACGAGCAAGGACGCCCTTACTACCGAATGACGCCAGGTCGTGGGAAGCGGTTATTCAGCGAAGAGCAACTGGAGATGATTTGGGAAAGCCTTCCACCGGGTGTCGAGGTTCCTAACATTAGCATCACAATGCCGCTTGTTGAGCGGCGAGGGAGACAAAAAGGAAAGTCCGGCGCAATTGGTGGGGATTGTGTGAAATCCCGTATGCTCAAAACTCTTGAGCGTCGCCTTGAAAGGGAGCGCAAGGAAGGTATCGATTCGAGAGTAATAGAAAGGCATGTGCTCAAGTTGAGGAAGGAATTGCAGGAGCAAGGTGCTAAGTGAGCGGCATAGGTTTTTGGTAAATTGTCGTTCAACAGTAGTCGCGCTCGAATTCGGCAACCGATACGTTCAGCGAATGAAAAACGTCTTCCCCTTCCGCCACTCAACGCGCCGCCGCCGTATCCCAACCCGTGAAGCCGCCCTATTACTGGCGGTATTCATTGCGGTGTTCGTTGCAAACCTTGTTTTTGATGAAGATGCACGGAAAAACCTGGGCGCACTCGCTGGAAGCGTCCTTCCTGCTTCTGATTCATCTATAGCCGGCACCGTCACACATGTCAGGGACGGTGATACTATCGAGGTGGAAGGCGTGCCGATCCGTTTACAGGGCCTCTCAGCGCCGGAACGCGGGGAGCCATTCGGTAAGGCATCGTCCGATTTCATGCGGGCACTGGTGCTTGGGAAGTCTCTGCGGTGCAAGCTGAACGGCGAAAAAACATATGACCGTTTGGTTGGGACTTGCTTCCTGGATGGATCTGACATTTCGGCCCTTATAATCCGGGCTGGACTGGCGCGGGATTGTCCACGGTATAGCGGCGGGCGGTATGCTGCGGACGAGCGGCAGGCGAAGCGCACGGGGTTGCACAATGCCTATAGATTGCCGGGGTATTGTCGTTAACCAGAGGGGGATGGGATGGTTAGGAAATCTTTGCCTTTGGTGCTGGCGCTCGTGTTTCCAGCCACAGTACTGGCTCAAGACATCTGCAATGTCAGTGAGTTGATTAAGGAGATGTCCGGGAAGGATGGCCCGCTGAACCTATGCAGCGAAGGCGATATCGCGCATTTCCAAGTAGATCCTGAATGGGTTCCGTACAGTTCTGTCGCCGCCCGGTATTGCGATTTTTCATCTGAAATTCTTATCGAAGCGGCCCCATCAGGAAGCCCAGTCCATGTTGTCTGTGTGTATCAATGGAAATGGGCCAAGCACGTGACGCGGAAACCTCATCCCGACGCGAACTAGATGGGGGCACAAAAGAAACCCCGCCGAAGCGGGGCAAGTCAGGGCGCTTTGTGGGATTGATTATGCCGCTTGTGGCACCGCATCGCGGCGGGCAAGCAGGCCGGCTGCGAGGTTCACGACTTCGGCAGGGTCATCCCGGTATCGGGTGACATGCTCCACCAGTATCATGAACGTCTGATCCGTGACGGGGCGCTTTTGCAGTTCTGCCGCGATGGATTCCCTCACGTCCGAATAGAAGGTGCTCCACGCGACCACCGTTTCACCGGCTGGGGTATAGTTGCAGCAACCCGGAAATGCCTCGCTCTCGGTCTGGTACCTCGGCATGTTGGACCAAGCGATAGCCACGTCATCCAAGCACAACGCCGCCTCATAGAGCGCGCAAAGGTCGCGCGTTTCCATGGAGAGCAGGTCCGGGAACATGGCCTTGTTGTGGACGTTTTGAGACAATGGAATCTGGCTTGTCATGATGTAAAATCCTTTCGGGAAATTGTGACTTCCTTCACCACTCAAATTCAGTTGATGGCATCCAGGACGGTGCGGCCTTCCAGTTCCGCCGTGAAGCCGTCGACCGATGCCTTGACCAGCCCTAGAGCCGTCAAATCCGGGAAGGCGTCTTGAATAGCTTTCGCACGGTCTTGAACCTTTGCATCGAAGGCATCCTGGCCGACGACATCCGGGCGGCATTCTTGGCCAATGAACAGGCAGGCGTGGTAGACGACATGCCACCCGAAATCGCGATGGACGGTGCTACGCGGCCAATCCGCAGCGGCTTTCAGGGCTTGGTGCTGGATTGGCGAAAGGGCGTCTGCCTTGCGGCGAATGTCGGCCAGATAGTCCGCTTGATCCTGAATCGCTTCGGCGCGCCATTTCTCGGCGACTTCATGGAGATGGATGCCTAGATCCGCCGCCGAAACAGGCAGGAAGTTCGCGGCTTCGCGGGCCAGCTTGAAGACGGCCATGCCCTCCCAGTCGAAGCCGCGCCCGTCGATATCATCGAAAGTACGAATGTCTGTGCGGTCCGTCCCGATTTCACTCAGCGCTTCTGCCTTCAAAAATTCGATGAATGCCGCGAGGTCTTCCGTTGTACGGATTGGAGCGGCGCGCACCATGTCATCCGGTGCGAACCAGTTTTCATCGTCTGGCCTCGCCGCTCGGCAAATCGCCTCGTAGGCTTTGACGGCTTCGACCATCGTCTTGGGCTGTTGGGTATTCACGTTCATGAGTATACCTCCTATGTGTTCATTGCTGCGGTGTACCAATTCCGGCCCTGATAGCCGCCGCGCCGCTGCACGGTGGATCCAAGGCCAGCCGCCTTGCGCTGGCGGATATCGTTCAGGATCGAAGCGGACGGGTCTTTTTCTTCCGCCCATGCCTGCCGCAACGCTTCCCGGAAGAAATCCGACTTCCGGCCACCGAACAGATCCGCCGCCCTTTCCGCGATCCGCCAAGCGCGGCGCATGACACGGGAGGGCTTGGAGACTGGCTTGCGGGCCAGGTCGCTGGGGTTAATTCGGGATGTGTTCAGGTAGTGCATGGCCTTGTCGCCTCAATTCTGATGCCCTAGGTATAAGATTGAGGATGCCAGGTTTCAATACCCTGGACGTCATAATTTAACCGTGAGGTATCAATATGCTGACTGCTGAACAATTGCGGGGGGCGCGGGCAATTCTGCGCATGGATCAGAAACAGGTGGCAGAAGCCGCCAACGTGTCTCTGCCGACCATCAAGCGCCTTGAGAAAATGGACGGGCCACTATCGGGGCATGTCGGGACAATCGTCGCTGTCCAGAAAGCCCTTGAAGCCGCCGGCGTGGAGTTCATCCCGGAAAATGGCGGCGGGGCTGGGGTGCGTTTGAAAAAGTGATGGGGAGGTTTTCGATATGCCCAAAGAGGTTGTGAAGTACAGCGTGGCATGGGCCGCACGACAACCGGCCTTGTCCTGTTGCGAAAAGACAGTCTATCGGCTCATTGAAGCCGGCCAACTAGGATGCATTAGGCGGCCCGGCGCATCAGTCCGTATTCTCCCGCGCCATATCGAAGAATATGAAGCCAGATTTGAAAGACCCGCGAAGGTCCCGGAAGGTAATTACCAAGGACAGGCGACGATGTACGAATCTCGTGTGGGCCTAGCATCCTCGCAAAAATTCAAGAGCCGCGCCAAAGCGCGTAAGCGCCAGGAGATGGCACGAAGCGCAGAATAATTATGCCGCCACTCGTCGTGGGAAAAGCCCTTGAGCGCATCCAGTTCAACGCCCTTTTCCATCTGCGTTCCACGGATATCGTTCAGAACGTCAGGGGCGATTTTCTCTCCACGGGAGACGGCGTTGTGAACTGACGACTTACTCTCGCCAGTCATTGACGAAACTTCCCTGGCAAAATCGCCTGTCTTTGGTCGTCCTGGGGTTTTGTCCAAATTTTGGACAGAACTTTCTTTCGTAGGCCGCTTCTCGAACAACTCTTTACGCCGTGACAAGTGCTGCGCCTTCTCAACTTCCGTCAGTTCAGCGCGGCAAAGGTTCTCGTCGATCTCCCAGATGTTTCGGGCGTCTTAGTCAATTAATTCCGGGGAGGCGCTCGAGCACTTCTGTTGAGAACCCGTAGCGGTCCCGAACCTGGTACAAACAAACGCGCAATAGTTGTTCGCGTGACAATTGGAACTCGTGAACAGACGTAACTGCATTCTCGGCTCCAATTGTTAGACGCACCGCCAAGGTTTCAAACTCGCCTTTGATTCGATTGTCGCTGCTGGCGTATTTGCTCCCGAAGCGAGAGTATTCGGGAGAAATCAAATGGTCCAAATTTTCACTTTGTGCAGCATGTAAAAGAATGTTCGAAACGAACAAGGATTCAAAAGAGAATGATCCAAATATCGCTCGGTCACCGACATGTAGTACCCCATCGCGCGTAGCACTGATTGATACAATTTCTTTTGAATGTTGGTACTTGCGGACAGGAAAAGTTCCGGCGTCTTCGATTCGTAATTTTGGTGATGTTTGAATGCGAACAAAGGGTAGCGATGCCATAGCAAGCCCTTCATTAGATAATCCGAAGGTTAATGACGGAACAATTCGAATGTTGCTACTCGAGTCATTTGAACTTCCCCCACTAGCCGAAATCCAAGGGACTAGAACAGCATCCCGGCTGGCGAGCATTTGATCTCGAACTAGGCTGTGATCCATAGGGATTGTTCCCTGTATAGATCTTCGGAAATATTTTTGATGATCAGGCGCCATGCTCATGTGTGGGCGATTATCAGATCGGCCAATGAACAATGCCAAATAGCCAAGTTTTGCGTCCCCGGATGACGGAATCGCAAAGGTTTCGATGTTTGGATTTGCAGGGCGGAGATACTCGCCTAACAGGCTGTTTACTTCGTTTTGAAAGGCCCTAACATTTGCTATTGGAACAAGCTCCGTAGCGATGTCTTCCCCGCCTACTTTGTCAGTTCGCACCCCAAAAATTAGAATGCCGCCATCGGCGTTACTAAATCCCGAAAGGGCCTTACCGAGGTTCCTCTTGTCGTCCTTCGACAACGAAGACGTTGACGCATCACTCTTTACCTTGAACTCCAGTTGGAAGGTTTCTGGCAGCCCAATTAGGTCGCCCAAAGCTGCGTCACCATTCGTGCGTAAGCGGCTTTCGAGTTCCTCCATCAAAACTTACTCCCCAACTACAAACGGATTGTTCCACCCCATCTCTGCAGCAATGACCGCGTGTCGCTCTCTCTCGGCCTTATCGATCGGGTCTAGGACGGACCAAGCCTGAAGCATGGCCTTGAAGTCTTCGGACAGCACGAGATTGTACCGATCAATCATGTAGAACCAGACGCGGGCCAGGTCGCCGCGGATCGACGGCATTGGCTCCGCCATACCACGCGAGTGAGCAGGCCCATCGCCTGTAGCGTCTACCTCGAAGTCACAGGCGCCATAGGCGCGGGGCTCGCCTGGGATGTCGCCGTAGAGTCTAGCGTTCCTGTCGCCGTTCAATTCACCGATGGCCGGGACCAGATTGAACAGGTCGCCTTCCGCCGGTTCGAAGCCGTCGATCGTCCGGCACTCGCTGCGGGTCATGTCCTGGCATCCGAACCCGGTGGCAATCCAATCAGCCGGCACGACGTGCTCCCACTCAATCCGCGTGGTGCGCGCGTTTGGCTTGCCGCTACTGGTGATCAGATCCTTTGCTCGGTAGCCGCAAACCGATCCCACGACCCAGAGATTGCCGCTTCGGATCATCTTTTCCTCTACCGTCGCCGGCCGATAGGGACACTGGCAATAGAAGCTGACAGGGCCGATTTCCCACCACAGAACAACCGCCGCGTCCTTGGCGCTGTCGAAACTAGTGGGAGGTTCCGCTTGGGCAATGCTGGGGAGAAGTACCAAGGCAAGCATCAGCAACCACCGCATATCGGCCTCCGCTTCAGGTTTTGTCGTTCCAGTCTAGTTCAACTCGCGGTACTGTCCTAGACATCATGGCGGGGGTGGTTGAGATGGGGAAGACATTCGCATTCGTTCTTCTGACGCGGGCATTACTGATGCCGCCAGCTACCTTACAAGCTGCGCAGCCGATGACGGATGACTAAATCCGGCAAGCCATCATCGTGGAGTCGATCCGATCATATCCTGGAAAGTGTCCGTGCCCCTAAAACAAAACATCGAGCGGCAGCAAATGCGGCAAGAGAAGCGCCTGGAGCAAGCCGGGTGGGCTCGCTCCTATCTGTTATCCCAACGAAGTTCCTAATGAGCAGGTCGACCGGTTTCGGGAGAAGCATGGCATTCCGCCTGCGAATTGAGTGTCTACATAGGCAGACAACCCGTAGGGCCGCACGGATCGGTGCAAACCTCACTAGGCTCTCTTACGCGTTGCGGACCACCTTAAGCACTTAGTCCATGCCGACCAAGGTGTGACGAAACTTCTCGGAAAGCGAAAAGTTAATCAATCGTCTCAGCCAGTAGCTACTTCTTGTGGTGGCAGGCATACCAGGAGGAGGACAGGCTCTTGAACCTGGTGCAGTCTCGGTTACTCGCTAGCGGGACATTGTCCATGTCTATGGGCTTAATGGGCGCCCTTTTTGGAGGGTCCTCGGCAGATGGATAGTCTGATTCGGTTAGAATATTGACGAGAAGGCCTATCCCAAAATTCTCAAGATGGCTTGGTCCTTTGAAATCCGGGGCGGTATAGCAGCCTGAAATTGAGATAAGTAGTATTGTTGTTGAAACGAGGCGGCGCATTCTTGTTATCTTTCGGCGCCCTGGACTTTCTCCCGTGGATTCCGCGCCACTCTTCAAAGAACGGTATCAATGCAAAAGGCCGCGTAACGATGTGTGCGCCAGCGGCCTGCAAGGGCTTCGACAATTTCGGTCACAAGGTCAGGGTCCGCCCGATCCGGCTTGTCGAATTGCTGAAAGTCGCTCGTGTGGATGGCGGCTGAATAGCAGAGCATCGCCTCAAGCGGTATCTCGACCATACCCGCAACCTTCTTGATAGCGGCAATCATGGAAGCCAGTTCAATGCTTCGGCGGCTCAACACGGCTTCGATTTTCTTCACCGTCTCGCTGCTTTGCCCTTCGCTATCTTCAGGTTTGGCCGGGGCTAGATCCGAAATCCACCATTCAAGCTTGTTACGCTCCGCCAGGGTCATGAAGAACGCCCTGTCAAAATGCAGAGCCATGCTCTCGCATGCCTCGATGGTGTCCGTTTCGTCCGCGTCGATTTCGCGATAATCTTTTCGTGGGGCTGTGGCCTTCAGGGTTTCGAATAGTTCGCCGTCATCGTTCCTGATGGCTTCCAGGGTCGCCAGGATACGGGCCTTAGTGTCCATACCCTCAATCAGTTTGTTGACCCGCTTTTCGGTCGTCTTCTGCATGTGGTCCTCTCTATGTGCGCCAGTCGTATTCTGTTCCACCGGTTCCCCATAGGGACACACCATTGCCGGCATCCGTTGGCCGGTGAGTGCGAACTGTTGCATCAGGCGCGTCTGTGCTTGGACTGCCCCAAATGATGACGGTTCCAACTTTTTGGCTCGCCCCGATCTGCGCCACGACCTTATCGATTGATGCCTGTGAAAGACCCCTGATGCTGATATCCAGGCAGTCGGGGCTTATTGTTCGTTCCAGGACTGAAAGTCGCTTCTCCACTGCGTTCATGCGTTCCTCGCGCGTTCCAGGACAGCTAGGCGTTTTTCGTGGTCAACGGTTTCAATGGCTTTGCGGCGGGCCTCAATGATGTCCGCAAGCACTTTGCCCTCGTCCGGGCTGACGATGCCGTCACCGACGGCCTGCAAAACCGCCGCCTGGGCTTCTGCTACTCCGGTTGCGTTCTTCATGTCAGGCAATTCCAACTCAATTGTGCGGCCTTTTCTGGGTGGGGCGATGCGATCCATGATGATGCGTGCAGCCTGCATATCGCCGTCCTTCGCCTTGTTGATGATGGCGCGCGTTACGGCCTCCGCGTCGTCGGCCATGAGCTTTTCAGCCATGACAGTTGCCTTGTTGCGTGCGCCTTTGGGCCGGCCGTCTGGGTTGCCGGACTGCCCTGGCTGGAATCGGTTGGTCTGTTTTTTCGTTGTTGAAACAGGCATAGGTCACCGACTCGGAAATTGCTTGGGAGTAGGTCGGTTCTCCCACGCACTTTGGGCTGCTGCGGCTGCGCCGGGGGTCACAAGCGGGGCGGTAAGGGGGAGCGGCTTCTGTGAGACCGCGCGGGCCGCTTGGATCGTCCCGCCAACATTCTCTAGCGCATCGCCCGTTGCACCAATTACCGGCACTGCCTGCGTGATTTTCCCCAGCGTGCCAATCAACCCCCGGCGTTGCATGGCGTCTAGAAAAGCCCATGCCGAACGGGACGGATTGCGGGCATCCGCAGGCGTTAGGGTGCGTGCCACCTCATTCGTGAGGCGGCGAACCTCCTTCAACTCGCTTTCGGTGAAAAGTTCCTTGGCCAGGTACTTCGCCTTGAAGTCCAGAAGGTTCCGGGAGTTGATCGCAATGGCGGTACGGGCGAGCCTGTGTTCCCCGTTCTGGACATTCGTAAAGGCTTTGTAGAGAAGCGCACCCTTGAGGGCCTGGACCTGCTCGCTGTCAGGTCCGAACGCCTCCTTGATACGTTTCACGAGACCTATTGCCTGGGACTTCGATTGCGTCTGACCGGCGCCGATGATGAAGTTGATCGCCTGTTCCGGGCTGGCCTGCTTTTCATCCAGGATTTTGACCATCGCGTTGCCAGCCGGGTCGTGTTCCCCGGCTTCGAACAATTGGCCGTATCGCGTCCGTAAGGCGCGGGCCTCCTTCAGCAGGTTGAGGGCGTTTTCATCGCCACTGAACAAACCGTTGGTAACGGCCTCATCCATCTTTTCATCAAGCCTGGACTTCATGCGGGTCAGCGCGGCACGTTCCGTTCCCTGCGTCCCGCTGATGGCCGTATTCAACCCACGTCGGAAGTCTTCGATCTGCGCGATATCGACCGGCTTGAGGGTCTTCTTCTTCGCCAGTGTCCCGAATGTTTTCAGCTTAGCTAGGGCGCCCTGAAGTTGGGGCATCCCGTCCAGGCTGAATATCTGCATCTCTTTCGGGATGGTAATTAGTTCCTTGCCGACCGAAACCGCCGTTGCGGGGTCGAGCATGGCCTTCGCTTCGCGCGCCTCCTTATAGGCGGCGCCTACGGCCCTATCCTGTTTCCCTGCCTCTTCGATGAGGTCCGCCTGCAACCTCGCACCGGTGTCAGGGATTTTGCCCTGACCGAAGCCGGACGGAACCAGTTTATCCGCGCGCTTCTCGATAGCTGCCATTTGGGCATCGTCGAAATTGCGCATCATTCCAGACGCACCGGAGCCATAGGCACCCTGCCTCATCCCCTCTTCGGCGCGGATACGATCCAGATTCCCGGTTCTCTGGCCTTGGGTAAGGGGAATGGAATCACCATCGCTGGTGTAGCGCGGCAGGCTCTTGCTCGCGGTTGGGCGCAGTGCCTTGCCGGTCGCCCGAAGAGCCGGGGGCAACAACGCTTCAGCCATCGCGCCGAAACTTGCTGCGGTCCCCGTCTGACCAAGGTCTACCGCGTCCTTCCCACCTGCGGCCTTCGTTCCGTACTGCTGGGCTACATCGGTGACGGCGTAGAACGGAAGGGCCGTCGCGGCGCGACCGGCCAATGTGCTCGCACTTCCGACCAACTTTGAAGCCGGGGCAAACATCGTCCCTTGGGCGATGAGGTCAGTGGCGTCCTGTTTCGAGAAGCCCGGTTTGTTGACGTAGTGCGGCTTTTCTTCCCACACCACGAGCGGCAGGCCGTTCTCATCCTGGAAGATACCGCCGAAGCGCGGGTCTCCCTTGAAATGATCCGCGATGATTTTCGCCTTTTCAGCCGGGTCGGTCGTCAGTCCCGTTTTCAGGCTGGGAACAACGGACTCGAAAAAGCCAATATCCGCCTCCGAAACTTCCGGGGCATCGGGGAATTGCATCGGCCGGCCTTCGCCAGTGAACGCCCCCTTTATTGCGGTTCCTTTTTCCAGCGCGGTCTGGATGATGCCAGGACGCTGCGCCGGGACCACAGGCTTATTGTGCGGGTCGAATGCACCATAACCGCCGCCGGTTACGTTCATGGGCACAAGAGCCGTTTTAAGGGCCGCTGGTGCACTTTGGGCGCGCGGGCCATGTCCTGCGTTTTCCTTGACAGGACTCGCCACGGGGCCGGAAACGGCGTCCTGCGGGCGCCCGAACTTGGACTGCATGACACGCTTGATGTCGTTCATGCCCATATCGTCGGGAAATTCGACTATGGAGCCGTCCGGGGCTTCTATTTCAATCGGCATCGCCTTGTCCTATCTTTTCGCCATGCGACATTTGCTTGGCATCGCCCTGATGATTTCGGTTCCGGCCTTTGCTGCGGACGATCCGCCGAAGGAGACTGGGCCGAATTTTAACGAGCCGTGGCGGCAGGACGTGCCGTATCCATTGCCACCCGATTTCAACGAATGCGTGGTTGTTGTCTGGGGACCGGATATCAAAACCCAGACTGGCGAAAATGGACGGATGTACAGTCCGCCCCTTTCGCAGATCGAACGCGACGACATCAGCAACGGGATGCGCCTTGATTGGGGCGTTTATAGTCGCTGCCACGATCAACCCGCCTAGAATCTTTCGCCTGCGCCGGGAGTCGGCCCAACCGGATCAAGTTCATTCGTTTCCGGGTTGTACCGAAGGCGGGGTTGCGGTTGTCCCTGCGGCGTCGCCTGATACTGCGGCAAGCCGTTCGGCCCTGCGCCAACCATCAAGGCGCGGTCCTCGTCGTTGAAAATCGACGGGCCTAATTCCTCATCAATCCGCTGATAAACGCCGTCAAGAGTTCCCCCGGTCTCTCGGTAGTGCTGGCGCATGATCCGTTCTTCGGCTTGCTTTCGTTCAAGGATGCGCCGGAAGTTACCGGCAATGAGTTTGTTGCCGCCGGGTGTCTGCATCATATTCGGAAGGGAATTCAGGAACATTTCGACATCACGGTCGGAGGAAGCGCCGGAACCGGTCGCGCGCATCTGCGGGGCCAGGCGGCTTTGGATAGCCCGGATGAGTTCGCCTTGCTCAAGATTATCCACGCCCTCAATGTCCAACGCCCGCGCGAATTGTCCGGCCCATAGCTTCGTGTTTGCCATCGCGCCAGTTCCAAACTTTTCGGATGCAGACACCATACGGTCCAGATCCGGCAGGATGGTCCGAAGAGTCCGAACGCCCTCGCCAACATCGGAAATGGCTTGCGCGTCCAGCTTAGACAATTCATCGAATCCCTTGTCGTTGAATGTAATGTTGGTCTCCGGCTTGTTGCTCGACTTCCAGTCAGCATAGGTGCCCTTAAACCCGTGTTCTTTCGCGTAGTTGTATTCCTGAACTGAGTTCGGGACTTTCGGAGTGACCGGCTTCTCATACGGCGCGTGGCCTTGCACCGGGCGGGAATTGCCAAGGTTGCTGAACTGAAGCAGAACAGGTTCCCCGTCAACGACTGAGGGAACCGGGTTGCCCCAAGTCTCCTTCTCGGGCTTCTGCGGTACGGAGTAGATCGTCTCGACGCTCCCATCATCACCGGGACGCACGACATTCCCACCGACGACCTTGGTTCCCGCCCACGGGTCTTTGGGCGTCACCTTGTTCTTCAGGAACCCGGCAGGGTCTGCTAGTGCCCATGCCCTGTTCACCGGGTTGTCATCCCCCGCAAGCACTGCGTCGATGGCCGATTGCTTACGGGCCGCAAGCGCCTTTTCCTGCTCCGCCTTCTCTTCTTCCAGAGCGAGCATCTTGTCGCGGCGGGCGTCCGACTGTTTCTGACGATCGATCTGGTAGGCTCCAAGCGCTGTGTCACGGGCATTGTCGATGTAGCTCTGATAACCCCGGTTGAATGCCAGACCGAAGTTGGCCAGGCCCTGCGCCCCTCCGCCCGGCGTCAGGGTAGGCGCGCCGGCGGCCATAAGCTGCGGACCCGCGGCTAACAAACCTCGGGCGGCAGCTTGCAATTTGTCCGCTCGGGAAACCTTGAATGGATCGGAGGGGTCTTCGGAATAAAGGAGACCGAGGGGATATTGCGTCGTCATTTCGGGCCTCAGTTGATGGTATCTGAAGGCGGCTCGGCCATCAGGATCGGGTTTGCGTCGTACAATTCAGCCAGAGCGGACCGAACGTCTTCGGGCATTAGTTCGATGAGAGCCGGCGCCAGGAATTCGGGGTTGCAAAGCGGCGGCAGGTCCTTGCTATCGTGGCCCTGGAACATGGCGTTGACCAGGAAGAGAGCCGCGTAGGGATTGGCGCGGCACTGGCTTCGGAATGCATCTGCGCCGAACCGGCCTTCCACGCCCGCCGCGCCTATCTGCTTCATCACAAGCCCGGCGGCGTTCATGGGACATACAATCCGCCCACGGTCTTCATCACTCGGCTCGACATCAAATGCCTCCGCCAAAGCAACCGGGTTGCGCTCGAATTCGGCGCTCCACGTTTCGAAAGTGTTTAGATCAAGCTGCATGGTCTGATTTTACCTTGTTTTGAATCAGCTTGGCGTGACGCGTTACAACGGGGCCAGTACCCAGCCAATCGTCCATAGCCTTTTGGAAAGCGGCGTCGATGGCGTCCGGGTTATCCGCGCTCATCACGTCGAGATATCCAAACTCAATCATGGCTTCGATGTGATCCGGGCACAGTTCGAATGGACGCACGATTGCGCCCCGCAACTGCCGCTCACGGAACCGCCGTTGTCGTTCGCGGGCCTTTTCCTGTTTCTCTATGTCGGAGGTCATGCAGCCCCCTCGCGAAAGGCGCGATCCGCCAAAATTTCTTCAGGAAGGTTTAATTGATCCTGGAAACGCCCGTTGTTGGCTTCCGAAGTCCGCCCCCTTACTTTTTTTTCGATGGCACAATGAATGATTTCCGTCCCGGCGTAGTTCCCTGGCATGGAACGGCTTAGCTCTCGGACGTTATGAGACCGGAACCTTTCCCCCATACCCCTCGTAGATATAGAATGCTCCCCCAAAAGAGGGGGCAAACCATCAAGACCAAGTTTGGCGGATTTCTGCGGTTTCGCGTTTCCGTCAGCATCGAGAATGGTGCGGTTTACCCCCGGTTTTGGGGGCAAACACTCCCGGATTTGGGGGCAAAAAACTGAATTTTCGGCGTCGGATTCTTTCCGCTTCCACTCGTTAGTTGCGGGCCAATCCGGCGTCCCGATGTAGGTCAGGCGATAGATGCTGGGACGCTTCTCGCCCCCGTATCGGCCGCCGCGTCGATAGTCGATGAATCCTGCGTCGTGAAGTTCGCGGACTGCCTTGGTGACTTGGTTCCGAGATACGCCAGCCGCGATGAAATCGGCATGGGTGACGGGCAGGGAACCGTTCTCAGTCCCTGCGTGCGCCATGTGTTCGACTTCAATGCGGTCCAGGACGCGGCGGGCGTTGATGCCAAGGGAACGCCACGCCACGCTTTCCAGCATTTCGCGGGTATGTGCGACGAAAGGGCCGGACGGTTTCAGGTTCCGGCGCACACGGGGAATCATCTTGTTAGAAGAATTCCCCGCTGCGTCTATCTGGCGATACTTCATCAGGTGGCCCCGAACAGATCCGGTTGGGGGCCTTGGGATTCACGCCGGCGCACTTCCCGCAAGATGTCCTGCATCTTGGGACCTTCATGAAGGCGGTATGGAATTTCCGCCATCACCTCCCCCAACGTGTCGTCATACTCCATGACTTCCGGGTTATCCGACTGGCGCACATAGTCCCGGAATCGGCGGTCGCAGATGGCGTCCATCAGCCTCCATGTGCGCAGGCAAAGCGCCGTCCGTCTGTCGTGGTCGAAGGGTGACAGGCTTTTCACGGCGAAAAGGAAGCGGTTCAACGGACTGTCTGAGAAAAGGTATTCGGTAACGGTGCCGTCGTCGTCTTCTATGCCGAAACCCGGCGGATCGTTCTTAAACATCCCGGCAATGAAGCCTTGGCCGGCCGCCGCCGTCGTGCCGACTTCCATTGCCGTTTTCAAAAGTTCAACGGGAACAGGGGGGATCGGATCGGGCATCCGCCAATCATCAGGGATGGGCATCATGCGGCAATCCCCCTGTTTTCCACGATCCGGCAAGGCGAGCGCAGGAAGTAGCGACCGTGACGGCCTTCCACTGGCTGGTGATGCTCTTCCATCACCGTTTCAATTTCCAAGCCATACTTGTGGCGTAAGACGAAAATGTAGTGGCTGGTTCGCAAGGCCCAGGTGGAGATTTCCAAACTGGTCACGCCACGGTCGCCGTTGCGGATGAGGGCTTCCGCCGTTCTGGCGAATTGCCCTGTCAGGCATTCGAGCCTGGGCTTGCCGTCATGGTTGTCGTCTACTTCGATTGTGAGATTAAAGCGGCTACGCGATACGCGACCACCGTTGATTTTTACACATGCTTTGGCCATATTGGGGCCTCCAATAAGTTCAGCGAATCCCGCCCCATTGGCCGAGAAACAGGGGGCGGGTTTTGTTTTGTATGGGTTAAGCGGCCCGGTCGCCGTGTTCGGCAATGCGCCTGAGGCTTTCGGGGGTGACAAAGCGGCGGTTGCCGATGGTCACGGTTTCGAGGATACCGGCATTGACCAATTCGTACGCCTTGGTCGGGCCGATTCCGAGCTTTCGAATGCCTTGGCGGAATGGGAGAAGCAGGGGATCGTCGTCAGACATTTACCTACGTCCTTCATCTCTTCACCGCAGAAAGACGAGGCGGCGAATGGCTCGTATTCAACGCGACTTCGCGAGAACACTGACGAACGTAGTTGATGGCGGAAGAACCTCAGATAGCGTGAAATGCAGAAAGTGGTGGGGATTTCATGTACCTAACTGCCATTCGGACTCTCGCCAGAAAACCCGGAATCCGTCCGGACGTGCCCGCTTTCGTTTGCGGGCTTCCTTATAGAGGCGGTCAAAATTGGCGTTACCCCCGTAGCCCGTCTCCATAAATAACTGGGCCATATACTTGAATCGTTCACCTAGTCGATCTCGGCCCGTCCAGTCAGCCCAAATGCTGATCAGGAGCATAAGGGCTTCAATTCGGTTCTCCGAAGAGTTCCAGCCATCATCGGCTTTCCGTCCCCGGTCGAGATGCGCCTTTGATGCCGCCACGGTAGACAAGTCTTCAAGCACGGCAACCGCGTCCAGCGCGGATTGCAGCGCGGCTTCGGCGTCAACTACACCACCCCTCGTACTGACGAAGGCACCGAGCAACCACGCCCGTGCTTCAGCCGCAGCCGGAGACGCTGCCGGTGGTCGAAGAAGTTTTCGAAATCGCCGTGATGTCTTTGCAAGGTCTTCCAGGCGCGAAACCGTCTCCTGGCGTGGGACACCCCCATCCGAGTTTTCCCGATGGCGGATCATGTCTAGCCAAACTCGAATGTCGCGTTGGATCTCGGCATCAGGCAATCGTGGATCTGCTTTTGCGCTACGTATCGACTCCATCGCAGCCTTGAATAGGCGGTCAATTTCCATCTGCAAAACCATTCCGGATTGGAACTACGTCGCCCTGACTCGGTTCTTTCGCACAGTATGCTGCCCAATCATCCATCAACTTAACCCGCTTCCGGAATAGGTCGCCGCGTCGGTACGCGCGCTCGACTTTGCTAGAAATCGTGTGGGCAAGCGCCTGCTCTGCCACTTCATGCGGATATGCCGTCTGCTCCGAAATCCAGTCCCGGAAGGTGGATCGAAAGCCGTGAGCGGTCAGATCGGGGCGCCCCATCCTCAGGAGCAGGGCGCGGAATGCATTGGTGCTAAGTCCGCTCTTTGCTTTGCCGCCAGGGAAAATGAAGTCGGACGTGTGAAGCTCCTGGGCTGTCTTAAGGATGTCGATCACTCGCGGTGACAAAGGCACACGATGCTCCCGCCCGGCCTTCATCCGCTCCGCCGGCACTGTCCAGACCTTGGCGTCTAAATCGACTTCCGGCCACTTTGCATAAATCACTTCGCTCGTTCTAGTGCCGGTGAGCACCATAAACTCGAGCGCCAGAGCCGTAACTCCTTCCTGCGCACGAAGCGCCTCCATGAAGGCCCCCGCCTCACCGTAAGGCAGCGCCGCATGATGGCGGACTTTCTGGATCTCGCCGCGGGATGGAAGGAGGTTCTCGAGATGACCGCGCCAACGAGCGGGATTGTCACCACCGCGATAGCCGGCCGTGGTGGCGTAGCCTAGAATTCGCTCGATACGGCCCCGAAGCCTAGAAGCAGTCTCGGGCTTGTCCAGCCAGATGCCTTTTAGGATCTTGTGGATGTGCGCCGTCTCAATCTGCGCCACGTCCATGCTTCCGACAATCGGATAGGCATAGGTTTCGAGTGTAGAGGTCCATTGTGCCCGATGCTTGGGGTTCTTCCACGCCCGCTCACGGTCCCTAACGAAGTCCTCCGCGACCTCTTTGAAGTTCACGACCCGAGATTCCGCCGCTTCTCGCGCAGCTTGCTCGGCTTCGATGTGCCGCTTGAGGTTCTTGACCCCCTGTGCCCTCAGCTCGCGATAGTGACGTGCCTTGTCCCTAGCGTCGCCGAGAGACACTGCGTTGAGCGATCCAAGACCAAGCCAAACATCGGTGCCGTTGAGCTTGTAACGGAACTCCCAGGACTTCGATGTTTCGGATTTCACGTTCAGATAGAGGTTCCCGCCATCAGGATGGCGCTTCGGCTCTTTGAACCTCTTCACCTGCAACGCGGTCAGCCTATGAATGCCTGGCGCCATCTGTCCTACCTTTTATCCTACCCATTGGGCTGGATTCGTACGAACAGTATCGGACAGCTACGAACTACTTTCAACCATCATACTGAATTTATTGCAATTATTTTATACGCCAACGAACACTCGCGAACATGACCGGACATGAGTTTGGCGGACGGTCTCTCCGCCACTTTCCCCGCGCGCGCCGCAAGATCGGCGCTTTCATCGTCACCAAGCAGAATGCCCTTCGATGCGTGAGCAAGGAAGGGCCATTCGTGTGGTCTGGCGGCCTGTTCGGAGCCAGGTTTTCCGGGCGAACGGGGCCGGAGGGTTAAGCGGGTCGGGCGGGTCAGGCGGCCCGAACCTCGGCCAGGAACGCGTCGATCTGCTGACGCAGGGCGCTGACCGACCCGTTCATCCGCGACGCCGTCCCCGTCACGTTTTCGGCGGCGGCATTGGTCTTGGACGTCGCCTCGTTGACATGGGCGATGCTGCTGGTCACGTCGGTGGTTCCGGAAGCGGCGTCCTGCACGCTCCGGGAGATTTCGGAAGTCGCCGCGGACTGCTCCTCCACCGCGCCGGCAATGGCCGTCGAGGACTCGGAGAGGCTGGATATCAGCTGCGTCACTTTGACGATCGCGTCGCCGGCGGCAACGCTCGCCTGCTGGATTTCCTGGATCTGGCTGGAAATTTCCTCGGTCGCCTTCGCCGACTGGGTGGCGAGCGATTTCACCTCATTGGCCACGACGGCGAAGCCCTTGCCCGCGTCGCCGGCGCGCGCGGCCTCGATGGTCGCGTTCAGGGCAAGCAGATTGGTCTGTTCCGCGATATCCCTGATCAGGGTCACGATCTTGCCGATCCTGTCGGAGGACTCGGCCAGCGCCTTCATCTGGTCATTGGTCCGGTCGGCCTCCGAAACGGCGGAATGGCTGACGGCGGACGCATCGGAAACTTTCTTGCTGATCTCGCCGATCGATGCGGAAAGCTGCTCGGTCGCCGACGCCACAGCATTGACATTGGAAGAGGCCAGTTCGGCGGCCGACGCGACCTGATCCGACTGCCGGTTGGTCTCGCCGGCGGCATCGGTCATCTCGCCGGCGGTCGTGTTCAGGTTCGCGGCCATCTCGTTAAGCTCGGTCATGGCGCGCCCCACGGTCGTCTCGAAACGGCGTATCGATTCCTCGATCCGATGGGACCGCGCCGCGCGCTCCTGTTCTTCCGCCTGCTGACGCGCCTGCATCTGCTCCCGCTCGAGCAGACCTTCCTTCATGATGCCGACGGCCTGCGCGATCGCACCGACTTCGTCCTTGCGCGCGAGATCGGTGATTTCCGTGTCGCTGTTGCCCGCGGCAATGCTTTCGATGATTTCGGTGATCCGTCGCACTGGGCCGGTAATGGCCCGTCCGGAAAAGACGCCGATCGCCAGGGACAGGACAAAGGCCGCCACGGCGGCGGCAAGAACCTGCTTCTCGGCCAAATCCTGCGCAGCGATCGCGTCATCGCTGAGTTTCGAGGCGATTTTCGAGACCGAGTCGGTGAAAGCCTGAGTCTTCTTGGAAACGTCGAGCAACCGAACATGGGCGTCCGTCATGAGCATCGAGGCCAGAAATGTATCGATGCCGACGGTTTCCAGGGTCTCCGTCGCTACCTTGCTGTATTCGATGAAGTCCTGGCGAATGGCTTCGATTGTCTCCGCGCTCTCCGCAGGGGTGACGGCCGCGATCGTGCCGAATTCGCCTTCAACATCCGCGAAAAGCTGCCGGGCCTCGTTGGTGGCCTTCGCCACGTCTTCCGCCGCGACACCGGATTGCTGCCAGCTCAGAGCGCGAAAAAGCGTGGCGTGCCCCGCATTGACCATGCCCTGAACATTCTTGGTGATGATGACGAGTTGCTCCGCCGCACTCGCCTTGTTCCGCAAAGCAGCGGTTTCCTGGGAGGAAACAAAGAACACCGCGCCTATGACCACGATCATCAGGCACGCGATGGCCGGCGCAATCAGCGTCTTTTGGATGATCGGCAAATTCTTGAACATTCTTCCGCGCTCCTGGAACAACAGGACTATTCAGGACAATCCCGGAGATGAGGGGATCATCTCCGGGACAGGTTGGCTCAGGCTAGTTTGCACCGCAGCGGTTTACTGCTTGTAGGCGCCCACGCCGACGAGGTGTTCGCCGACACGGATGATGTACGAGGATTTCGGCTCGACGGCGTTGGTCGTCGGGTTCTGCCATTTGTAGTCGACCCATTGCGCATCACTCACCTTCAGGAATTCCCGGATGAACTGCTTGCCGTCGACATCGCGGAGGCCGGTCAGGTCACGGCCAACGAGAGCGGCCTTCGCACCATGAGAGATTGTGATGCCGGCCTTGTCGAAGACGAAGACATACAGGTCGCGATCATGCCATTCCCCGCCGTCGGTCATGAAATCCTTGACGGCGATGTCAAGGCCCGCCGACTGGATATGCGCGGCGGCTTTTTCGGCCATCGCCTTTGCCTCATCCTGGCTGGCGAAGTCGGCAGCAAAGGAATTGGTAGTGGCCGCGAATAGAATGGCTACCGCGAACATCAGTCGTTTCAGCATTCTTGAGTCCTTTCTGATATAGGATTTAGGGTCTTACATTTGCTATTTTGAATAGAAATTCCGGGAACCCGGAACCTTCGTTGTGGTCGGACCGAGTATCGGATCGAGACTCTAAAAATTCCTTAACTGAAAAGATAAAAAGCAATATAACCATAAAAAAATTGTTGCCTTATCGACATACCCCAGCGGTATCATTTCGACGATGCAAACGGCGGGATCCGTGACGCTGATACAGCCCAAAAAACCGCGCCGACGGCCATGCGCTTACAGAAACCGCGTACAATGTTACAATCGGTTATCGCTGCCGATGCCTGGCACCCCTGCGCTGAAACGGGGCGAATGACGACGGGATGGAAACATCGTGAAGAAATGGGAGGGGAAGAAGGGGTGGACCTACCGTTCCTATTCCCTGGATGAGGAAACGGCCGACCACGCGTCCGCCCGCCCCATGTTCGATTTGTGGCGGAGCAAGAGCGACCTGCCGCGGCTGCCGGCTTGGGGAGATTTCGACTTTGCCGACTTCGTCGGCTGGCATGCCAACCTCATCCTTTATGAAGTTCTGCACGACCCGTTCGATCTGCTTTACCGCATCTGCGGCAGCACCGCGGCAAAAGCCTATGGCAGAGATCTGACCGGCCAGACCATGCGGACTGGCGCGTCGGGTATCCAGGAAGACGTCGACCTCGCTTTCTATCGCGAACTGACCGCCCAGCGGCGTGTCGGGTCCTGCGAGGGCCCTGCATACTGGCGGGGCCGGCGCCTCCTACATCATGCCTTCCTTTGCCTCCCCCTGGCGGAGGACGGCAACGCCGTCACGCATTTCATCACGGTCCTTCACCACGAGATCGTTACCATCCAACGATAGCGATATCGCGACGGGCCGCGCCCCGATCAGGATCTGACCTGTTCCAGGAACTTGTTCATCTCCGCGCGCAGCACGTCCGACTGTTCAGACAGTTCGCGCGACGAGGACCGGATTTGCTCCGCCGCCTGCCCGGTTTCCGCCGCGGCCGCGGTGACGTTGTCGATACTGGCCGAGACCTGGCCGGTGCCCTGCGCCGCCTCGTCGACATTGCGTGAGATTTCCTGCGTGGCCGCGCCCTGCTCCTCGATCGCCGCGGCGATGGTGGAGCCGATCGAGTCGATCTGACCGATCGTCTGGCTGATCTTTTGGATGGCCTGCACGGAATCGCGCGTCGCCGACTGGATGTTCTGGATCTGCCCGCTGATTTCCTCCGTCGCCTTCGCTGTCTGGGTCGCCAGGCTCTTCACCTCCGACGCCACGACCGCGAACCCCTTGCCCGCCTCGCCGGCGCGCGCCGCCTCGATCGTGGCGTTGAGGGCAAGCAGGTTCGTCTGCTCGGCGATATCGGTGATCAGCGCCACCACCTCGCCGATCTTGTCGGCGGCCCGGGCCAGGTTCTGAATCCGGTTGTCGGTCTCGCTGGCATCCTGGACCGCCTGCGCCGCGATCTGCGAGGACTGCTGCACTTGCTGGCTGATTTCCAGGATCGAGGCGGTCAATTCCTCGGACGCGGACCGCACCGTGTTCACGTTGCTCGACGCATCGCTTGCGGCCGAGGCCACGATCGCGGATTGCTGGCTGGTATTTTCCGCCGCCCCGGTCATTTTCTCCGACGCGACCTGCAGGTTGGACGACGCAGCCGCCAGGGCCCGGACAACGCCGCCCACCCCTGAATCGAACTCGTCGGCCATCTTGTGCATGTCGCTCCGCCGGCGCCGTTCGGCCTCCTCGCGTTCTTGCGCCGCGCGTTCGTCGGCAAGGCGCGCATCCGCCAATCCCTGTTTGAAGACGAGAAGCGCCTCGCCCATTTCGGCGATTTCGTCCTTGCCGGTAAAATTGATTTCGGTGTCGAGATCGCCATCGGCAACCGCGCGGGTCGCCTTGGTCAGGTTGTCCAGCCTGCGGCCGACATTGCGCCCGACATAAAGCCAGGCGATCGCCAGGGCCGCGACGATGCTGATTGCGATGATGACGGTCAGCAACCGCTTGCTGTTGGCGAAAGCATCCGCGATCGCTTCGTTCCCGATATGGACTTCTTCCCTGGCGCCCTGCACTGTGCCGTCGACGGAGGATGCGAAGGCGGCGGAAACGTCCCGTGCCTCCGCCAGCGCCGCAGCGGCACGATCCTTTGCCGCCAGGTAGGATTGACGCAGTTCTATGATTCCTTCCGGGCCTTCCGCCAGGGAGGTGAAGGTTTCCGCGATCGCCTGCAGTTCCTGCCCGACTTCCTTGTTCTGCAATTCGCCGATCTCGAACAAGGTCTGGCGGATGGCGAAAAGCACGGCTTCTTCCAGTTCCGCGATCTGCGCGGGATCGTTGACATTGGCCGTGGTCGTCAACAAGCCGGCCGCGCGGTTCGCTTTCGACTCGATCTTGAGCAGCGTACCGACTTCCTTCACCAGCGTGTTGACCAGCGTCGACCCGCGGACGGAGTTGTCGATCATGAACTGCTGCATGGCATCGCCGAGTTCCTTGGCGACCGCCGCCCGGCTCTCTTCGATCTGCGCCCGCAGAACGCTTTCCCGGTCCAGCATGGCCACAAGGTTCCGGGCGCCCGCGGCGGACAAAAATCCATCCACGCCCGCGGCTAAATCAGGATATTCCCGTTTCTTGGTCAATTTCGCGACGGAAGCGGCCATCGCCTCCGTAACGGCGGCAAGATCATCGGCCGACGCGCCCGTCGCGACCAGCGTCACCGCCTGCCCCAGTCCCGCCTGCAATTCATATAAGGCAGTCAACCGCGGCAGGTCCTCGCCGGTCAATTTGTTCACCGCCTGCACCCCGCCGAGGCTCAGCCCCGCGGATCCCTTGCCGACTTCCCCCTGTGCTTCGGAAAGCACCGGCGCGATCTTCTCCAGCAAAGTATTGTGGACCTGCGCGACGCCGACCGTCGCTTCGCGCAGCTTCGAATCCGCCTCCAACCCGGCATTGACGTCGCCATGCAAGGTCTGGATGGCGGCCCCGAACCGTTCGACCAGCCCGGTCAGGTCGCCCTGACCATCGCTTTTTCCGGACAAGGCGCCAAGCTTGGCGATCAATTCGCCGATCGCGGAAAGTCGGGCCTGCAGATCGGTTTGAATGTTGTTGCTGTCCTGGATCGTCGCCGCCGTCGACAGGCTGGGGGCCGCCGCGGACAGTTCCGCACTTCCCCGCGCCAATTCCAGCGCCGTTTCCATGGTCGGAATCGACTTCTCCGTTACCGAGGAGAAACTGCCTTCGACCGTGTCGAACCCTTTCAACGCAACTGCGCCCGCCGCAACCGCCAAAACCGTTACCGTTCCAAACGCCAAATAAAGTCGGCCCTTGATACGGTCCAGCCCCCCAAACCGCCCAACCATGTTTCCTCCTTATCGACCGCCTTGCTTTTTCTTCGTATCGCGGACGGTCATTCAGTTCCGCTGTTCGGCAACCCCGGACAACAGCGCGCCAAAGTGCCGCCATTATAATAAAAAGTGATTTTCCTAACATATCGTAAATTCCTTAATCGTTTTCTTTTGATACTCTCCTGTAGTGCGGACCTTTTTTCGGCATATGCTTCCGGGCAACCAGGTCTCGAGGCAAAAAGGCGGCGGAACTGCCCCACTTTCCCGATCCGCGCATGTCGGCGACTGACTGCGGCGGCCGCATCGGATACCGTCATTTCCGGATCAGGCGCACGCGACCAACGAGCGCCGATTGAAACAACAGGAGGGAACATGTTCGGTATTGGATCGTCCGTCGCCGTCATCACCGGGGCGGGCCAGGGAAACGGCGCCGCCATTGCGCGCGGATTGGCCAAATCCGGCGCCGCCGTCGCGCTTGCGGATATCAACGGGGAAGCGGTCGCCGCGCTCGCAACCGAGATCGAAGCGGCCGGCGGCAAGGCCTTCGCGCAACGGCTGGACGTGACGGATCCAAAGGCCGTCGATGATTTCGCGGCGGCCACGCGGAAAACCCTCGGCCCCGCGAAACTGCTGGTGAATAATGCCGGCGTGATCCACCGCACCGCCATCGACGAGGCCGACCATCCGGACGCCTGGGCCAGGATCTTCGCCGTCAATGTGGACGGCACCCGGCTGATGGCCCGCGCCTATCTCGGCCAACTGGTGGAGACCAAGGGCAGCATCGTCAATCTGGGGTCGATCATGTCGGTGACGACAGGCCCGGGCCTGACCGCCTATGCGGCCAGCAAGGGCGCGGTCGCCCAGTTCACAAAGGCGCTCGCCAACGAGTTGGCGCCAAAGGGTGTGCGGGTCAACGCGCTGCTGCCCGGCGTCATCGCCACGCCGATGACCCAGGCCACCCGCGACAACCCGGACGCGATCGCCAAGTTCCTCGCCCATACGCCCATGGGCCGCGTCGGCGAGCCGGAAGAACTGGTCGGCCCGATCCTGTTCCTCGCTTCCGACGCCGCCAGCTACGTCACCGGTGCGCTTCTACCGGTGGATGGGGGGTATCTCACGGTCTAGGAAAACCCAGCCCATTGCCGATCGCGCTGGCCGAGGCGACGCATTTCTCCGCCGCTTCCGCATCGATCAACCGGGCAAGAATCCAGCGCGAAAGGTCGACGCCCGCGAGGCAGCCGGCGGCGGTGGCTATGTTGTCTTCATCATGCAGCACGAAGGGCTGTTCCAGCGGCACCGCGCCCAGGTCCCGCAGGTGGGGGACGGCCGTCGGATAGGTCGTTGCGGTACGCCCTTGGAGCAAGCCGCTTGCGGCCAGGATCAACGCGCCCGAACACTGTGAACCGACCAGTTGCCGGGCCGGATCGAGGGCCAGGGTGTCGAGATAGTCCGCATCTTTCATCAGGGTCCGCGTCATCGGTCCGCTGACATGGATGACCGCATCGCAGTCTCGCGCCTGATCCACCCGCCCATGCGTCCTGGTTTCCAGGCCGGCGGCCGAGACATGCATCGGCGCGGTTCCCAGAATGCGCACCGACCAACCGCCCGGAACCATATCCGGGAACATGGTGAGCGGCCGGTTCAACAGGTCCCAATGCAGGAAAAGGTCTATATCCGTAAACCCGTCGAAAATCACCAAACCGATCGTCGCCATGCCCCTGCCCTCCGCATTCCGCCGCTTATACATTGGCGGCGCCCCTTTACCGCGACAACTGTGTTCTGACCGGGAACATCTGGTCCGTCTTGCAAGCCCCATTCCCCATGTGCTGCACTACGGTCAATAAATCGGCATTCGTGCCTATCGCCGACAGGACATGCGGCAAGACATCGGGATGGAAACAGCGATGACGACTTCCTACGACTGCGACGTTCTCGTGGTTGGTTCCGGCGCGGGCGGGCTGGCCTCCGCCGTCTGTGCGGCGCATCGCGGTCTCAAGGTTCTTGTGGTGGAGAAGGAACCCGTCTTCGGCGGCACCTCGGCCCGGTCGGGCGGATGGATGTGGATCCCCTGCAACGCGCCGGCCAAGCGGGCCGGAATCGACGACAGCGTCGAAAAGGCGACCACCTATCTGAAACACGAAACCGGCGAGCATTATGACGAGGCCCGCGTGCAGGCCTTCCTGGAAGCGGGGCCGAAGGCGGTCGATTTCTTCGAACAGAAGACCAGCCTGCAATTCGATCTTGGCCCGACCTTCGCCGATTATCACCCGACCGCCCCCGGCGGCATGGATGCGGGGCGCTCCATCGTCGCGCGCCCCTTCGACGGCAGGGAGTTGGGCCCCGACATCAAGCGGCTTCGCCCGCCGCTGGCGGAGATCACCTTCGTCGGCATGATGATCGGCACGGGCAAGGAGTTGCTGCATTTTTTCAACGTCACGCGGTCGCCCATATCCGCCTTCTTCGTCGCCAGGCTGCTGCTGAAATTCGGAAGGGACCTGCTGTTCCATGGACGGTCCATGCGCCTGATGAACGGCAACGCGCTGGTCGCGCGGCTGGCGAAGTCGCTGTTCGACAAGGGCGGGGAGATCTGGACCCGCGCGCCGGTCAAGCAACTGATCAAGGACGAGAAGGGCCGTGTCACCGGCGCCGTCGTCCATACCGTCAAAGGCACGGTTGAGATCAAGGCCGCAAAGGGCGTCGTCCTGGCCGCCGGCGGTTTTCCGCAGGATCCGGTGCGCCGAAAGGAACTGTTCCCCCATGCGACCAGCGGCCACGAGCACGCCTCCCCCGCCCCTCCGGGCAATACCGGCGACGGGTTGCGCCTGGGCGAGGATGCCGGCGCGACCGTCGACGACACCCTGCCGAACGCGGCCGCCTGGGTGCCGATTTCGCGTCCCGTGCGGCCGGACGGCACTTTGGGAACCTTCCCCCATTTCGTCGACCGATCGAAGCCGGGCGTCATCGGGGTGACGCGGTCGGGCCGCCGTTTCTGCAACGAGGCGAACAGCTATCACGATTTCGGACAGTCCATGAAGAAACGCTGCGACGAGGAAGGCGGCGAGATCTGCGCCTTCTTCATCTGCGATCATCGGACGCTTCGCAAATACGGCTTGGGCTATGTGAAGCCTGCGCCCGTGCCCTACGAGCACCACATCAAGAAGGGCTATCTGTTTCGCGGCAAGACCCTGGCGGAACTCGCCGGCCTGATCGGCGTCGACCCGGCACAGCTGACCAAGACGGTCGAGGATTTCAACGGGCCGGCCCGCAAGGGCGAAGACCCCGAATTCGGGCGCGGCACCACCGCCTATAACCGGTCGCTGGGCGACCCGGACCACAAGCCGAACCCCTGCGTCGCCCCGATCGAGACCGCGCCTTACTACGCGGTCAAGCTGGTGATGGGGGATTTGGGCACCTATGCGGGCCTGCGCTGCAATGAAAACGCCCAGGTCCTGGATGGCGGCGGCAGGCCGATCCCGGGCCTCTACGCGGCCGGAAACGACGCCGCCAGCATCATGGGCGGGAACTATCCGGGCGGGGGCATCACGCTGGG
>Ga0209692_10001702_pt1 | contig 28319 bp, 28 predicted proteins | sample tdDd472_FD_187129 | JGI IMG/M metagenome (GOLD analysis project Ga0209692, IMG submission 187129) | Marine sediment microbial communities from the Atlantic coast under amendment with organic carbon and nitrate - tdDd47.2 (SPAdes)... | ecosystem: Environmental > Aquatic > Marine > Coastal >... | reverse complement strand
TTTAGTTATCGTCACTGAATGGAAAAGCTTCCGCGTGCCGGATTTTGAAAAATTGCATGAAGAGCTACGTGACCAAGTGATCTTCGATGGAAGAAATCTTTATGATCCGCTCCGAGTTGAATCTGTCGGGCTGGCTTACTATGGTATTGGTCGCGGTCGTTCGATTAACATTAATATTTAAGTCTCGAAAACCTCAATCTTGTTGGTGCATTGTCATCTTTCTATCATGGATAATAGACGGTTATGGACGTAACCGCCTATTTATTTCATTCCTCAATGCTTCTTCTAAAACGACAAATCATGTCGCTGCGAATCATCCAATGATCTAAATTAAAGATATCTTTTGGAAAAAGCAATTCCATAACCCCTGAGTCAAAGATACGTTTTACTTCATATTCATCGTGGGCAACGTCCTTTTTATACATATAATTTAGCCATGACCGATTCGTGTGGATGATGAATTCTACACGCATGCCACCTAACCGGGCAAAAAATTTCATCATTTCGGTCTTAGAGCTGGAGCCAGCAGCAGTGGCTTTGTAAGCTGCGGAACCCGTCAGGGTATCGGAGATGTCTTCAAGTACCATGAAGCTGTCAGCCTTTGAGGCAGATCTGGTCAGGTGGTTCTGGAAGGTTTTGATGTCAGCCACTGAATCGAGAACAGCCATTAGTCCGAGTTCATCATCGACGGCGACAGCTGGATTTTTTTCATTTTTTCGCAGTAGCTTGAGCACCTTGGCTTCCGGCGGTTTCTTGCGAATCGAGACGTAGATTGGAAGATCTCGGTTTACGGTGGAAAAACGACGACGCTTTAGCAGGGTTAGCTTTGACCCTTTAGCAGGTTGAACTTGTTGCCCTTGCTCATCGCTTAGCACCTTGACGTCGGTGCAGCAAAAGGACTCATCAGAGTGTTGCGAATGCAGGTAGACAATGTCATGCTCGCCAATTTTTAAATTTTTACTCCATACATAATCATTAAGAAAATGTAAAAAATTGGAAAATTTTTCTTCAATTCCTGTTTCTCGCTCTCGCTGATCAATGCTGCCTGCAAGATTCATCAGTACTAATTTCCGCCGTGCCTCAAAGCGAGCTTTTTTGTGGTATCTGTCGTTGAACATGATCAGGAGAAGAGTGACTGGGTCGTTGGCGACCTCTATCTCATTGGTAGTAGCTACAAAAGAAGCATATGGTTTAAGAATTTTTGCTTTGAGGGAATTGACAACGGCATCGGCGGTTCGTGCATACTCATAAACCCTGGCTTCAATTTCTCTAGATGTACCATTTAGTCCAAACATGTTACCGAGCAGTAAACAAGCACGCTGGCTGCGTCGTATCTGTTTGTCGGGGTGTTTGAGGAGGTCTTCAAGCTGGGAAAAACTGGTAATTCCCAAAAACTCAAAAATCTGGCTGCGAAGGGCACGGTACTTAGTGACATTCGTCCTGTCCTGGCAGAGATTTTTCACCCAGTTTTTTGTGCGCGAAGAGAACGGTTTGGTAACATAAACACTATCTTCTACAGCCAGGGGACCATGCTGCTGCAGCGAGGTAAACACACTGCCTTCTGTAATAACGGACATTTAATCTTCCTCTTTCAACCTTGAAACTTATAACTCTTGACTTACAATCTTCTCTCGCATACAAGCTTACCATTTTCATTCTGGTATCTTACTCAACTGAATAATAAAAGGATAAGCAGTGGAGTAATTGCGAAGATCAAGCAATTAACCATACAAAAAGATGAATGGAAAGCATACTTGAGTTATAATCAAAATTTTGTTACCGGAATGAAAGACATTTATACGCACTGCAAGGCAACTGCGTCTTTTTAAAACTCTACTTGTGGAACTGAGCATGTTCAGAAATTTTAGTATTGTACCGAATATAATGTTTGGCAGAGGGTCATTTAATCAATTAAATGATATTATCTCTCCTAATCGGTTAAATCCTGATTCATATTTTATTTTTGTTTTGGATGATGTCTTTACAGGGAACCCCTTACAGGACAGATTGCCGTTGCAGGGTAATGATCTGATGTTGTTGGTAAATGTCGACGATGAGCCCAAGACCAGTTATATCGATGCCCTTGTGCAGAAAATTAGTGACTACAGTGAAATTAAACCAGATGGCATTGTAGGAATTGGTGGCGGGGCCACCATGGATATCGCAAAAGCTCTATCGCTTATGATTAATAATCCGGGCTCTTCTGCTGATTATCAAGGTTGGGATCTGATTAAAAACCCTTCTGTTTATCATATTGCTGTGCCTACACTAGCCGGAACTGGTGCGGAAATTTCTCGCACAACCATCCTGACTGGACCAGTGAAAAAACTGGGGATTAACTCAGATTATACCTTATTTAACCAGATACTTTTAGATCCTGAGCTGCTTGCCGGGGTCCCGAAAGATCAGTGGTTTTATACCGGCATGGACTGTTATATCCATGACGTTGAGTCCCTACAAGGTACTTTCATTAATGAGTTCAGCAAAGCTTATGGTGAGAAGTCCATAGATCTTTGTCGCCAGGTGTTTCTTGAGGATCATCCTGATAAAGACGATAAGCTGATGATGGCCTCTTACTTCGGTGGAATGAGTATTGCTTATTCTCAGGTTGGTGCCTGTCACGCTCTTTCTTATGGGCTTTCTTATGTGCTTGGTATTCATCACGGTATCGGTTGCTGTATCGCCTTTGATTATTTAGAAGAAATTTATCCAGAAGGCGTAGCGGAGTTCAGGCAAATGATGGAAAAACACCAAATTACTCTGCCGAGAAACCTCACCGCCAATATGGATGAAAAAGCCCTCGATCTCATGGTAACCACGGCTTTGAATCTTGTCCCCCTCTGGGAGAACTGTTTGGGACCTGATTGGCAGAAGCAGATGACCCGTGAAAGGTGTCTCGAACTTTATCGGCGCATGTAATTTTGGCTAATTCTGATCAAAAGAGTCAGGTCCGAAGATCATTTACTCCCTGCTGGGTTGGGATAAAGCGCGCTTTGCCTATTGTTCTAGGCTATGTGCCTATTGGTTTTGCTTATGGGGTATTGGCAGGAAAGAGCGGTCTGTCGGAAGCCAATACCCTGTTGATGTCACTCATTGTTTTTGCCGGTTCGGCCCAGTTTATTGCTGTTGGTTTGTTTGCAAGTGGCACTGGACCTGCGGCGGTGATTCTGACGACCTTTGTGGTTAACCTTCGCCATATGCTGATGGCAGCGTCTCTTGCCCCTTATCTTAAGGGGTGGAAAAAACGATATCTGGCTTTTTTCTCTTATGAATTAACAGATGAAACTTTTGCCCTTCATTCATCGGCAGCTGGAAAACTACATGAGTGTCGGCTAGAGGCCATCTCTCTCAACATTACCGCTCAGTTCTCCTGGGTGGTTGGGACTGTGCTTGGCATCATTGCCTCTGGTTTAATAGGAGATATAAAGCCTCTTGGACTGGATTATGCACTGGCTGCCATGTTTATAGGTCTGCTAGTTGGCCAGTGTGAATCCCCTGTAAGGGTTATCACTGCAATTTTCTCAGGCGTTATTGCCACACTTTTATATCTTGCAGGTTGGCATCAGTTTCACATTATAGTCGCAACAGTTGTCGGGGCTACCTTGGGCCTGGGGGTTGAATTGTGGATCAAACGCTGATCTTCTGGACTATTGTTGGCATGGCCGTGGTTACTTATTTACCTCGGCTGTTGCCCACGCTTTTTTTAAGTGGGAGGACACTGCGACCATTGATTGCTTCATGGTTAAGGCTTGTTCCGCCCGCCGTTCTTGCCGCAATGCTTATTCCTTCACTCCTTGTGCGCGAAGACTCCGTTGATTTGGGCTTTGATAATCTTTTTTTCTGGGCTGCTCTCGTAGCTTTTTCTGTGGCCTGGAAGTGGAACAGTCTTTTTGCAACGGTGGTGGTAGGAATGGGGCTGGTTGCTCTTGGCCGTTACTTCGGTTTAGGGATGTAATTCTTCATGAGCAAATCTCTGTCAAAAATTGAATATGAAAAAATTATCCAGCCACTGCTGCAATGGTTTCGCAGCACCAAACGCGATCTCCCTTGGCGGCGAACCTATAATCCCTATCATGTCTGGATTTCCGAGATTATGCTCCAGCAGACCCAGATGGATAGAGGGGTTGCTTATTTTTTACGCTGGATTAAACGTTTTCCCAATGTTCTTGCAGTGTCATTGGCCAAGGAACAGGAAATCCTCAAATACTGGGAAGGGCTTGGTTATTATGCCAGGGCCAGAAATCTTCACAAAGCGGCGAAGGTTATTGTCAGTGATTTTGGTGGCGAGGTTCCTTGTGAGCATGAACTCTTGTTGACATTACCAGGGATAGGGCCCTACACTGCTGCGGCTATTGCAAGTGTGGCAGGTAATTATGATGTACCGGTTATTGATGCTAATGTTACCCGTGTCTATGCACGGCTGTTTGATATTGGAGAACCGGTCAAGGAACGACGGGTACAAAAGCGTATTGCTGAGATTGCAGGAGAGCTTTTGCCTAAAGGGCAGGCAAGGGCCTATAACCAGGCATTGATGGATTTGGGTGGTTTGATTTGTACGCCGAAAAATCCACGATGTTCAGAGTGTCCTGTTGCAGCCTCATGCAGGGCCTTAAGGAAGGGGACAGTTGCAGAGCGACCGGTTCTCGGAGCAAAAAAGAAGATAGTTACCGTGCACAAGGTTGCTGGATTTATCCGGTGGAATGAAAAAATATTCATTCAGCAACGAAAGGCAGATGACCTCTGGGGTGGACTCTGGGAGTTTCCGGGCGGTCAATTTGAAGCAGGCGATCCTCGTGATAATGTTGTACCCAGGATTTTAGAAGACACTGGTTTGTCTGTTAGTTTCGTCAAACCAATTACTAAGGTTATTCACCACTACACCCATCATAAAATATTTCTCCACTGTTTTCTGTGCACTCTAGAAGAAGAAAGTTCACAAATTGTGCTGGCTTCAGCTTGCAAATATCGTTGGGTTAATTCGGACGAACTCGATCAATTTGCCTTTCCAGCAGGACCTAGAAAACTACTCGAATATATCAAGTCAAGCGAACCGAGCCTTTTGTCCGCTTTATCCAAGAGCTAATTGGGGAGATATTGCAGTTCAACTGGGCAATGATCTGATCCTAGTATATCTTTTAGGATACCTGCATCCTTGACTTTTTGTTTTGCCTCTTCGCTTACACAAAAGTAGTCAATACGCCACCCGACATTTTTTGCACGGGCACTGAATCGGTAACTCCACCAGGTATATTGATCTGGCTCCTTATTGAACATTCGAAAAGTATCTACAAAACCCGCTTCGACAAAGCTGTCCATCCAGGCTCGTTCTTCTGGAGTGAATCCTGCATTTTTGACATTTGTTTTAGGGTTTTTAAGGTCAATTTCTTTATGGGCAACATTAAAGTCGCCGCAAAGTATTACAGCTTTTTTCTTTTCAAGTTCCTTGGCAAAGATCGTTAGCTTTTCATTGAAACGTAATTTGTAGTCAAGCCGTTTTAGTTTTTCAGCACTATTAGGAAAATAGATATTTATTAAGTAGTAACTGTCAAATTCCAGTGTCAGTACTCTGCCTTCACAATCAAACTCTGGATCGCCAAGTCCGTAATGGACAGCGATCGGTTCTCTTCGACTATAGAACGCTACGCCGGAATAGCCTTTTCTTTCGGCACTGTGCCAATACGATTTGTAGCCAGTAATGTTTTTCAGTTCTTCGGAAAGCTGGTCTGGTTGAGCTTTGGTTTCCTGTAAGGCTATAACATCGGCATCAAAGTCTGGTAGCATATCGATAAACCCTTTTTTCTCGACAGCTCGAATGCCGTTAACATTCCAGGAAACAAATTTTAAAATATTGTTCTTTTCCATTTTGGCTCCAGGTATCTTACGGGGACGCACATCTTTCTGGGGGCATTTTTTCTCTAAAGGGCAGATGTCGCAGTGCGGACTGACCGGCCTGCAGATCGATTGGCCAAAGGCAACAAGAATAGAATTTACACCTATCCAATGTTTTTCCGGCAACTTTTTTCTTAGGGCCATTTCAGTTTTAAGCGGAGTATCTGTCACAACGTACTCCCATATATTCATAATCCTATGCACATGGGTGTCAACACAGATAGCTGGTTTTTGAAAGGCCACACTCACTACGAGGTTGGCAGTTTTTCTCCCAACACCAGGTAAGGTGATAAGTTCATCAATGGTATCAGGAACATGGCCTCCAAAAGCTTGTAGTTTTTCTGGTAATTTAGAGAGGTGTTTAGCCTTGGTATTATAGAAACCCACCGGATATATGAGGGCAGATATCTTATCTTCCGGCAATTGTGCAAGTGCCTCAACATCAGATGCATATTTAAACAGTCGTGCAGAGGACTTGGCAGTTGTCTCGTCCTTAGTCCTGGCAGAGAGGATTGTGGCCACCAGTACTTTAAAGGGGTCTTTTGTTTGTACTGCAATAAGATCCACCACCGGTACCTGCTTGTCACGTACAGCGGATGCAACTGTTTCCAGAAACCAGTTTATGTTAATTGCCATCTATAGCGAATCCCTCCAGTTATATTATAATCTTTAACGACGAATTTAAGGCTGAATTGTATTGGGTTCAAAACAAAGGGTGGCAAAATAGTCCTCAACTTGTTCTGCCCGACGAATAAGCTCGACTGACCCATCCTGTTTTAAGAGCAGTTCCTTTGGCCGAAGATTACCGTTATAATTGAATCCCATCGCGCTTCCATGTGCACCTGTGTCCTGAATGATGAGGGTATCGCCGGTACTAATTTTCGGTAGTTCACGTTGAACGGCAAATTTGTCATTATTTTCGCACAGAGAGCCAACCACATCAACTGTTTCTTTGTCTTCATTACTGCCTTTGCCGACCACGTCTATATGATGGTAGGCACCATACATACCGGGACGCATAAGGCAACTCATCGAAGCATCGACTCCAACATAGGTTCGGTAGATATCTTTTCGGTTAATGGCTTTTGTCACAAGAACACCGTGTGGACCGGTTATAAAACGACCACTCTCCATATATAGAGCAGGTTCGTATCCGTGCTGTTTTTGGAAGGTTTTAAATAATGCAGTAATCTCACGTCCCATGGCAGCTAAGTCAAGTTCTGCAACTCCCGGCTCATAGGGAATGCCAAGACCACCACCGATATTGATGAATTCAAAGGTGATACCGAGTTCAGCTGTAATATCAGTGATAAGTTCCAGAAGCATTTGACTGGTCTGTACCATATATTCATAGTTCAGCTCGTTAGAAGCCAGCATGGTGTGTATGCCGAATCGTTTCACACCCATGGATTTGGCCTGGCGGTAGGCATCTATAATCTGGTCATCGCTCACCCCGTATTTAGCTTCGGTTGGTGTGCCGATGATATCATTACCGTTTCTTTTAGAACCAGGGTTGTAGCGAAAGCAAATCAATTCAGGTATTCTCGGAACCTTACTCAGCAGACTGAGGTCATCAAGGTTAAGTACGCAGCCTCCATCCCGATCCGCCTCTATGAACTCGGTTTCACTGGTATTGTTGGAAGTAAACATGATTTCCTCTCCATGGCCACCGGCCTGGCGACTGAGGCGGAGTTCGGCAATGGAGCTGCAATCAAAACCAAAGCCAATATCCTTCATGATAGCGAGAATTTTTGGATTAGGCAGAGCTTTCACTGCATAGTATTCTCGAAATGACTTAATTCCTGCAAACGCTTTTTTTAAGTTAGCGCCTGTTTCTCTGATTCCTTCTTCGTCATAAATATGAAAAGGAGTACCGTAATGATTGGTGATTGTTTCTAATATTGGGAGAAGACGATTTTTAAAGGCTTGTGACATTGGCATGAGACTGCTTCCTTATATACTTTGTGGGAGTGGGAGTGGGATTCGATTTGTTTCTTTGATTGTTGATAAAACTGTTTCGGTACTAGTGGAAAGTACGCCTTCAATTGTGGTAATTTCTTTTTGTAGCAGCAGACCGAGTGCAATTGTATCTGCACATCGTACTTTTATCAGATAGCAATCGCTCCCTGATACAAAGTGAATTTCCTGAATCTCTGGTATTAATGAGAGCTGACTACCGACGCTATCACACAAAGCGGCGCTTGTCTTTATGTGAACAAAGGCCACTTGCGCGCGGTTGAAACGCTCTGGATTGAGCCGAACTTCATAACCATCGATAACGCCCTGTTTTTCCATCTTACGAATTCTTTCCAGAACAGCCGAAGGGGCAAGGCCGACCTGTCTTGAAACTTCGATATTTGGAATACGGGCTTTGTCTTGGAGTATATTTAAAATTTCGAGACTAATAGTGTCTAACATATTACCTCCTTGGTATTTAATGAATATAGTATTTGTTAACATGGTGTCAAGAATAATATTCTGAAAATTCCAATATAAGATGAATATATTCTGTTTAAGTTAATTTAAGAGCTATATGTTCTTGGTAATCGAAGTATTTCTGTATGTATTGTTTTTGTCCATTCAATCTTTAGATCCAGAATCAGAGAGATTTTTGGATGAAGTAAACTGTTTATTACTTAAATAGAGGAGGAAGACGTGACATTTTCCATAACACCACTTCTTACAGGAGTTCGTAATCCCGACCAGGGGATTATGACGTACCAAAAGGGCTATGGCAAAAGAATATGGTTACCGATTTGGGCTTTTCTGGTTCGGGGAAATGATCATAATATACTGGTTGATACTGGGCTTGATGAAAATGAGCTGTTCACTCCAGCAGGTTTTCTTGAGGAGACGGGCTTGACGCCTGCTTCAATAGTAGATTGCCTTGAAAAAGAAGGTCTTAGAGTTGATGATATTGACATCGTCATTAACACTCATTTACATGATGATCATTGCGGTAATAACGGTCTTTTCAAAAACGCAATCTTTTACGCGCATAAAGTTGAAGTAGATTTTTGCAATTCACCACATCCGCTCGATCATCGATATGATAATTATTTTATTGAGGGACAGAATTTTTCTTTGGTTGAAGATGGCCAGGAAATTGTCCCTGGAATTAATGTCATTCATTCACCTGGCCACACTTTTGGATGCCTCTCGGTAAAAATTGAGACAGGGGCTGGTGCCGCAGTTATTACTGGATTTTGTTGTAATAAGGAAAATTTTCCTGAAAATGGTCCTGCTGTTTGCCCTGGAGTACATCTTGATGCCTTGGCAGCTTGGGACTCTATTCAGAAGATTAAAAATCTTGAGATGATTATTCTACCCATGCATGAGCTCAAACTGAAAAAAATTTAGAGTTAATTTCCTTATTTCCAAAAACAATGTTCGTCTTTCTCGATATTGCCTTTTCAGGATATCTGGTTTTTAGATGGTCTATTCTAAGCCGCAGACAATTTCGCTAATTTTACCAGGCCAGGAGGTTGCGTTGTCAACAATTACTGTTATCGTCCCTACGCTCAACGAAGCTGATAATGTAGATTTTCTGTTAGATAAAATTTTAGGTGTCAGACAATCATTTAACTTAAAATTTGATATCCTCTTTGTTGATTCTGCATCCACAGACGGAACCGGTGATCGAGTACTTGAGTGGCAGAAAAAGGGACCGGTGCACCTCCTTCAATTAGATGAAAATATTGGGCTGGCTGGGGCGGTCATTGCCGGGGCTAATTATACCGATTCTACATTTGTTCTGGTGATTGACGCAGACCTTAGCCATCCTCCTGCGCAAATCCCAAATCTTCTAGAGCCACTTGTTGAAGGAACACATGATATGGTTATTGGAAGCAGGTATGTAAAAGGGGGATCTACTCCTGATTGGCCAATATTGAGAAAACTTTCTTCTAGGATTGCTACTCTTCCCGCTCTATTTTTCTGCGAAGTCAAGGACCCTCTCGCCGGCTTTTTTGGTGTTGAACGAAGAAAGCTTACTGAATTGTCAGACTCTGTCCCTGGTTTTAAAATTGGATTGGCAATTCTAGCTCAATATGGAACCAGTATTCGAGTTACTGAAATTCCTATTGAGTTTAGAGATCGGGATTACGGGGAGTCGAAAATGAATTACAGGGTGGCCTTCGACTATTTAAAACAACTTTTTTCTTTGGCATTCAAACAGGGACGGAGCAATTAGTAAAAAAAATAGCTGAGATGGGTCGCAACGCTTGAGTAAGGCTGCAAGTTTATAATATCGAAGGTCAATAGAAGGTGAGGAGAGAAGGCAAAAGTTTATAAACTCCTGTTAATAACATTTTCTTCATTGGTTTTATTTCTTATCACTACCACCATCTGCAAGATTTTTAGGATCCAGCAACTTTCGCAATTCCTCTTCTGATATTTCAGTTTGTTCTAAAGCTACGTCATAAACTGATCTGTTCTCTTTCTGGGCAATCTTACCGATTTCGGCAGCTATCAGGTAGCCAACAACGGGATTAAGTGAAGTGACCAGAATTGGGTTAAGAGAAAGAGCATGCTCAAAAGTATCACGATTAATTGTCATGTTTTTAATGGCCTTTTCTCCAAGCACGTTAGCGCTACCAGCCAGCAGTTCTATTGACTGAAGAATGTTGGAAGCAGCAAGTGGCAACATAGTGTTTAGTTGGAAATTCCCACCCATCCCAGCGAAATTAATGGTTGTATCGTTACCAAGAACCTGAGCGGTGGCCATGCAAACAGCTTCCGGGATAACAGGATTGACTTTTGCCGGCATGATGCTGGAACCGGGTTGCAGGGCAGGCAATTTTATTTCCTTGAGACCAGTAAGGGGTCCTGAGTTCATCCATCTGAGGTCGTTGGCAATTTTGCTGAGTGCAATAGCACAAGTTTTTAGATGTCCCGAGAATTCAACAACAGTATCTAGACTGCTCAGTCCTTTGTAACAGGATGGCGTTTGAGTAAAAACGAGCTTCGTACTTTTGCTTATGTTCTCGATTGCTTTAGAGGGGAAGTTTGAGTGGCAGTTGATGCCACTACCAACCGCAGTGCCTCCCAGCGGAAGACGACACATTCTTGGAAGTGAAGACTCAATGCGTTCGATGCATTCATCGATTTGTACAGCCCAGCCTTCCAGTTCAGCCTGCAGTCGGATTGGTAGCGCATCCATAAGGTGGGTGCGGGCAGTTTTTATGACATCTTGGTTTTCGAGAGAAAATGTGCGTATAATTTTAGCCAGGGTTTTAAGTGAGGGAAGGAGTGCTCCTGTCGCAGTTGTAACTGCCGACACATGAATTGCAGTGGGGATGACGTCGTTGCTGCTTTGGCAGAGATTCACATGATCATTGGGTGAGAGATTAACACCTTTCTTATTCACAATACTTACTATCACTTCGTTGACGTTCATGTTTGTACTGGTGCCAGAACCGGTCTGAAAGACTGACACAGGAAACTGATCTATCCGTTTTGTAGCGAGAAGTTCGTCAACAGCATTGCAGATGAGTTGCGCCTTGTCATTTGTAAGTAAGCCGAGTTCTGCATTTGTGATTGCCGCAGCCGCTTTAATTACGAGAATTGCCTTGATAAAGTCCCAGGGAAGTGTTTGAGGAGAAATGGTGAAATTCTCAACAGCACGCTGGGTCTGGGCCCCATAGAGTGCAGATATTGGGACCTGAACTTCCCCCATACTATCTTTTTCAATTCTATATGCGTTGTTATCCATATGTATTGCCTCCGCCGGCATGTTCGTCATGTTGTTCTCGTCGAGAATCTTTTGAGCAATGGGGTAGCTATCTTGAAATGTTTCTATAATGCCAGACAGGCAGATAGTCAGATGACTGAAAAAAGGTGCTTGTAAACATCACTGAAACTACTCGTTGAGGTTCTCAGCCAAGCATTATTACTGCTAGGTTTCGTCATATCCATTTTGGCAAATAAATTATCTCATATCGTGATATTTAATGCTGTACTCGTTTAGTATCAAAATATGCTTGAAGCAGAATCTTGTCAATATGCTAAAGATCTACATATTTGTGTAATTATGTGTAGAGAGTAGGGGAGGGGAATGAGGGGGGGAAAACCTGTTGATCAGATTGATATCTGATCAACAGGAAATGCAGGACTATTTCTTCCAGAGACCGTGTAAGTTACAATAAGCTCGAGCAGTGACACCATCGGCATCAACTGGAAAAAAAGCTGAAGGCTTAGCAGATGGGTTGAGGAACTGGCGATATACAGCATCGCCTGCTGTGAGTTCAATCCATTCGATAAAATGGGCATCAGTCATTGGGTGATCAACTGATCCTACGTTGACTTGCCATCCACCATCTTGTTTTTCAAGAGTAGGGACATGCTTTTCTACTGCAGCATCGGTAGTATTTTCACTTTGCATAGTCATCTGCTGGCCACAGCACATCAGTTCTGCACCACCAGCGGTAAGAACTTCGGCAATATTTCCACAGATGTCGCATTTGTATACTCCCAATTTTTTCGCCATTCGTATTCCTCCTGAGTTATTGAATATGTACCAGTAGTTAAATACAGCTCCTAGTGTGTGTCACGCAGTGGTACTGTAAATCGTAGCAATTTCAATAGGATCTGCTGTCAAACTGGTTGTGTTAGTGTAACTACAAATCCGTAATTTAATCATAGTTTGACTTGTCTGCAAATATTAAAACAGATAAATGCTAAAAAGAATCATTTCTATTTCTAATATATCGCAATTATCTGAAGAATCTTTTATTGAGTATAAGATTGTGCTAATCTTCTCACGCAGGAAAGCAGTAATTATTGAATTTATTTTTAAAAAACCTTTAGGATTTCTATCAAATTATGAAAATTAGGAGAGAACATGAAAACGACTAAAATTCTTGGAATAATTGCCGGGATGAGTCTGGTACTTTTTTCCAGCTTGACTATTGTGGGTGCAACTGAATACCAACATGAAGTAAAAGATAAAAAAATTTCCTTTGCATGGACGGTTGAAGGGGAAAATCTCGCGGTCAAACTTGTAGCTGAAACCGATGGGTGGGTTGGTATCGGGTTCAATCCTGTTGAAAAAATGGCGGGGGCAAATTTTATTCTCGGATATGTGAAGAAGGGTAAGGCAAAGATAGTGGATGAATTTGGTCACGACGACAACAAGCATAAGTCGGACACCAAATTAGGAGGTGCCAGTGATGTTACTATGGTTGGAGGAACTGAAGTAGATGGCGTGACAACCATTGAATTTACTATTCCCCTGGATTCAGGTGACAAAAACGATACGAAAATAGATGTTAACGGCGATACCACCGTTCTTTTAGGATATGGTGGTGGACGCGATAGTTTTAAGGCCAAGCACAAGTATCGCAGTACCTTTATTGTTAATTTGAGTTCTGGTGTATCAGAAAAGAAAGGTAAGTAGTCGGAACAGGAATTAATGAATAATTGTGCCAAGATCATTGTTTCTATAATTATTTTACCTACGTTAATTGGTACCTGCCGCTTTTCCTTGGCAGATACCAATGGACCCGGCATGCTTGAGCAGACAAAACAAGTTTTAGAGGTTAAAAAAGAAGATTCAGTCCAGTGGGTTGAAGAGAAAACTGGTCAATATTTACCTTTGGACTTGGAATTTACTGATGAGGAAGGAAAAATTGTACGATTAGAAGATATCATCGATAGACCTACAATCTTTCTTCCCATATATTTTTATTGTCCTAATATCTGTAGTAAAAATTTAGCTAATTTGGCGATTGCTCTCCCTAGTCTTAGTTTAATTCCTGATAAAGATTATCGGGTAATTGCCTTAAGTTTTAATGAAGCAGAAAATTTTAAAGATGCAGCCCGGGCAAAAAGGAATTATTTAAAAATAGTCGGTGATGATTTTCCTGCCAATGGGTGGCGTTTTCTCACAGGAAAGCAAGATGCAATAAAGGCAGCAACGGACGCTGTAGGATTCAGGTTTAAGAAAATTGACGATGAAACCTTTATTCATCCGGCGGCACTCATGACTATAGCTGAAGATGGTAAAGTTATACGATATGTCTATGGTTCCTTTTTAGCAGGTGACATAGATATGGGCCTGGCAGATGCGAAAAGTGGACGTCCGTCACTTTCCGTAAAGAGACTACTCAGTTTTTGCTTCAATTATGACCCGGATAAAAACAAATCGGTGTTTCAGCTCGTAAAAATTGGTGTTATGCTGTTTTTTATCCTAGTTTTGGCGTTTGTTTTTCTATATTTTAGAAGAAAACGTCCAAAGGTTCAGAATGGCCTGTAAAAGATGGCAGCATTAACAGACAGGATTAAATTATGACAGCAACACAATCTTTCTATCACACCTCGGCCCCTCCTGGTCTAACAGGAATTAAGTCATGGTTGCTAACTCACGACCATAAGCGGCTCGGTATCATGTATCTTGGAGCTGTTTTCTTTTGGTTTGTGCTCGCCATGTTTCTTGGTCTTATGCTGAGGACTGAGTTGATGACCCAGGGCAGGACCATTATGGACGCTGAGACCTATAATGCAATGTTTACGCTGCATGGGGTGATAATGATTTTTCTCTTTGTTATTCCTGCAATTCCAGCAATTTTTGGTAATTTCTTCCTGCCAATACAACTTGGGACTGACGACGTTTTTTTTCCACGCCTCAATCTTTTTAGTTGGTATCTCTTCATGATTGGAGGATTGTTTGCCATCATTTCTTTATTTGTTGGTGACGGTTTCCCAGATACCGGCTGGACCTTTTATGTGCCATTCAGTGTGCAGGATAGTAAAAACGTTGGCTTGACTGTGACGGCTGCGTTTATTCTCGGTATGTCTTCGATGTTGACAGGTCTTAACTTTGTTACGACCTTCCATCGGATGCGTGATAAAAGTATGGGGTATATGCAGATTCCTCTTTTCACCTGGTCCCTTTATGCCACTGCCTGGGTGCAGATTTTAGCAACACCTGTAATTTCTATTACCTTCGTCTTAATAATTCTGGAAAGATTATTTTCTATTGGACTCTTTGACCCTGACAAGGGGGGCGATCCCTTATTGTATCAACACCTTTTCTGGATGTACTCACATCCAGCCGTTTATGTGATGATCATCCCAGGTATGGGAGTCGTCTCAGAAATCATTCCGATTTTTTCAAGAAAATCAATTTTTGGTTACAAGGCGATTGTCTGGTCATCAATGGCTATTGCTGTAGCCGGTTCGCTTGTTTGGGCTCACCATATGTTTACAAGTGGTATGTCCGATGTCTCTGTCTTTGTTTTCTCCCTGCTGACCTATCTCGTGGCTATCCCGACTGCAGTCAAAGTGTTCTCCTGGATATCGACAATGTATAAGGGGTCAATTGAGATGACGCCACCGCTCCTGCTTGCTCTCATTTTCATTTTTCTTTTTAGCATAGGAGGCCTGACAGGTCTCGTCCTTGGGGCAGTCGGACCTGATATCCATGTGCATGATACCCAATTCGTAGTCGCTCATTTTCATTTTGTTATGTTCGGTGGAACCGGATTTGCGTTTTTCGCTGCTCTTCACTTTTGGTGGCCGAAGATGTTTGGAATCATGTATAGGTTCAAACCCGCCTATATTGGTGCATCGCTTACCGGAATAGGCTTCATGTTTCATTATATACCTATGTTTATTTTAGGTATGCAGGGCATGCCGCGGAGGTATTATGATTATCTGCCCCAATATGAGACAGGCAATTTCCTTGCTGGGTTTGGTGGATATCTCCTTGTTGTTGGTATGGTGATAATGTTTGTTAATTTGCTGATGAGTTTCAAACAGCAAGTATTGGCCCAAGCCGACCCATGGGGTGGGACCACTCTTGAGTGGAAGGTTCCATCACCACCACCGGTGCATAATTTCATCAAAAAACCCCAGATTGATGGCTTCCCATATGATTTCACAAAGGTAACCGAACCATCACAAAAGCGTGCAAAGTAAGGGAATACTATGAGTTCTCAGATAGATAGGGCCGGTATTAAACTAGGAATGTGGCTGTTTCTCTACTCAGAGATCATTCTTTTTGGTGGATTGTTTGTGTTATACGCTGCTTATTTCCATAGATATCCTGAGTTTTTTGCAGAAGGAGGTAGGGAGTTAAACAGAGTCATGGGAGCTGTAAACACAATAGTTTTACTCTTATCGAGTTTTACAGTGGCGGCATCTATCACAGCTATCCAGCGAAAGGCCAAGAAACAGGCTGTCGGTTTTCTGATTTTCTCAATCTTCTGCGGTGTCACTTTTCTTGTGATTAAATATTTCGAATGGGGAGCAAAAATCCACCATGATATTTATCCAAATTCAGAGACACTTGTATCTGGCGAGCCTGGATTGAATATCTTTTTTGGCCTTTACTATGTCATTACAGGATTACATGGTCTTCATGTAATAATTGGCATGATTTTACTTACCATTAGCCTTGTCTATGTCCTTAATGGCAAGGTGAATTCCTCCAGATTCTCTATGCTTGATAATTCAGGTCTTTACTGGCATCTGGTTGACCTGATATGGATTTTTGTATTTCCCTTGTTTTATCTGGTACTTTAAAAACATGAATTGTCTTGGAGATTGAAAGTGGATAATAAAGAAGAAAGTCATGTACTCAGTTATACTCAACTCGGGATGGTATTGGCGGTATTATTACTGCTCACTATAGTTACGGTCGGTGTCTCTTATGTAGATCTTGGTTTTTTTAATGTTCCTATTGCGCTCACCATTGCCACCACTAAAGTGACCTTTGTATTGCTTTTCTTTATGCATTTGAAGTATGAAGGGCCGGTTATCAATATATCTTTTATTAGTACTGTGCTGGTGCTCATGATGTTGATTAGTTTTACTTTCTGGGATGTAGCATTTAGATAAAAGGTGGAGAAATTTATGACCCCGGTACAAGGCGTTGATCTGGCTTTCTGGTATATTCTAGGATTCTCTGCTGTTCTGTTGTTTGGTATTACAGTTGTAATGATCTATTTTGTCGTGAAATACAGGCGAAGTAAAAATCCTGTTGCCTCCGATATTCGCGATAATTACCCACTTGAAATAATCTGGACTATTGTACCGACTATAATTGCCTTATCCATGTTTTATGTGGGATGGTCTTCATACCTTGGTTTGCGCAATGTACCGGATGATGCCATGGAAATTGAAGTTTTGGGACAACAATATTCATGGATTTTCGTCTATGACAATGACAAGGAAACTGAAAATGAACTTGTGGTTCCTTTAGGTGAAGCTATTAAACTCAACATTGAATCTCTTGATGTTTTGCATAGTTTTTTCATACCAGCATTCCGGATCAAGGTCGATGTGGTTAAGGGGATGCCAACCTATGCCTGGTTCCTTGCTGATGAGGTAGGGGAGTATGACATTCAATGTACTGAGTATTGTGGGGTGGATCATTCTGCTATGGTTGGAACGTTGAAAATTGTACCCAAAGATGAATTTGAGATCTGGCTTGAAGAGGAAAGTGACTGATAATTCGGATGTTGAAATTCGACTATTTTGGTAATGGATTTTCGTTAAGCGTCGGATACAGGTTTGCTTTAGCGAAAGTACCGCTCTGCCTTCTCATTGGCTGTTCCACTATTTTTGGTTTTATATTGGCAAATCCCAATATCGCAATGGGTAGCCTATGTACTGGTGCTGGTATTTTTATATTGGCAACCGGTGCTGCAACTTTAAACAGTCTTCAGGAATATCGCCTTGATGGCGAATTGGAGAGGACTAAAAACAGACCCTTGCCCAAGGGCGTACTTCCACCTCGACAGGCAGGCACTCAAGCAGTCGTTCTGCTCTTTATTGGCTTGTTTGTACTCTTTGCTGCAACCAAAGCAATATTACCTGTTCTTTCTGCCATTGTAGCCGTCATTTTATACAATGGTGTCTATACTCCATTAAAACAAAAGACGGTTCTGGCTATTGTACCTGGTGCATTTTGCGGTGCCTTACCACCTTATATTGGTTGGCTAAGTGGTGGAGGAGAAGCTGTCAGTTATACGGCAATCTTGCTGATTTCTCTTTTTATTCTATGGCAAATGCCCCATTTCTGGCTCATCCTTTTGAACTTTCAAGAGGATTATGGAAAAAGCAATTTACCAAGTCTTCTTAAGCAATTCCCGGAAGAGAGTTTAAAACGTTTTTTTGTAACCTGGATTGGGGCGCTTGCGCTGATCATGCTGATGTTCCTCAGTTTAACTTTTCCGCTGGGATCTTTCTTTTCTATTACCATCATACTTAATGCTTGCTTCTTGCTTGTCGTTTTTTCTTACGGACTCGCGTTTCAAAAAGCTTGTAACTATAGAATTCTATTTATTGTGCTTAACTTTACTCTTTTTCTACATATGGTTGTTCTTATAGCGGGTAGAATCGTGACAGAATTATAATTATTGAAGACAAGACTAATGAGTCATTTTTATTTGGAGGGAATTGTGGATATTGAATGGGCTTATATGAGAAAGGGATGAGTTTCCTGCAAAAAAGCCTGGACGGTTTTTGAGGAAAAAAGTATCTCGATTGGTACAGAAGTGAATGCTAAAAAACAAACTTACATTGGGGAGGATGCCTGGAGTGTTGTCGCAGGTGCAGATAAGGTTTATGTGGCCAGCGGCAAAAACATTATCGAATTCAAGCCTGGCAGCACAAATAAAGATGAAATTTTAAAAAAAATTACGGGCAGAACCGGCAACCTTCGGGCGCCAACATTGAAAAGAGGGAATGTCTTTTATGTTGGCTTCAATGCAGATTTGTATAACAAAATAGTATAGCGTCCAATCTCTTCGGTTTAACTAACAAAGGGTTGGTAAGCACCTGAAGCTTACCAACCATTGTTCTGTTTAATGTTTGTAATCAATTATTGGCAGTTAGATACTCCTTTACACCCTCGGCAGTTGGTTTCATAGCTTCTTCGCCTTTGTTCCAGTTGGCTGGGCAAACCTCGCCGTGTTTCTCAGTGAATTGGAGGGCGTGGAGTATACGCAAGGCCTCGTTGACGTTCCTTCCCAAAGGAAGATCATTTACAACCTGGTGTCTCACAATTCCCTCCTTATCAATTAGGAAAAGTCCTCTCAAAGCCATTCCTTCATCTAAAAGTACTTCATAGGATTTTGAAATGGATTTATCGAGGTCTGCTACAAGTGGATACTGGATATTGCCAATTCCTCCATCATTTACCTTAGTGTTTTTCCAGGCAAGATGCGAAAAAGCGGAATCAATGGAAATACCGATTAGCTGGCAATTGTTGTCTTCAAATTCTTTGACAGCTTTATTGAAAGCGAGGATTTCAGAAGGGCAGACGAAGGTGAAGTTGAGGGGGTAAAAAAACAACAATACATATTTCCCACGGTAGTCCGAAAGCGAAAAATCATCTTTGAACGAGTTGTCGGGTAAAACCGCAGTTGCTGTAAATTCAGGCGCCGGTTGGGTAACTATAAGGCTCATAGCATACTCTCCTTAAGAAGTAAATTTGGAATAAGGTGCTTGTAAAACAATTAGGATGCGCTAACATGGAGAATAAAAAATAAGCTGTATCATATTCAATTATTAAATTAAGCTGATACAGCTTTAAGGGAAAATTAGTCTACTTTCCAGAAAGACTCTTTTTCGGCCCCGCATAAGGGGCAAACCCAATCTTCTGGAACATCGTCCCATGCTGTTCCAGGAGCCACACCATTATCCTCGTCACCAGTTGCCGGATCATAAATGTAACCACAAGGACATTCCCACTTTTGCATTTTTGCCTCCTAATTGATATTTAATAACTAATAATAATTATTACTACTTGTGCCCAAATATAGCAGATGAATTTTAACAGTCAACAATAAAAATACAAAATAAATTATCAAGAGATTAATCATTGATAATTTAAAATAATTTTCTTGCAGGGGATCAGAGCTGTCGCGGTAGCAGAGACTATATTACCGGCTACTCCGGGCCCGTCACCTGCAACAAAAAGCCCCTTAATGTTGGTTTGCAGGTCGTTGTCAGTTGTTACCTGTGTGGCAAAAAATTTAATTTCAGGTGCATAGAGAAGGGTTTCGTCGTTGGCTACACCAGGGATAACTTGATTAAGTTGTTCGAGCCCGTCAATAAGGTTAGTGAGAATTCTCTCTGGCAGGGCCATAGCAATGTCTCCACAAGTCACACTTTTCATGGTTGGCTCTATATAGCTATTTTTCACTCGATTCCAGGTTGACCTTCGACCACGTTTAAGATCCCCATATCTCTGTAGAATCGGTTTTCCACCACCAATGAGGGTTGCTAATTTCCCAATTGACTCTCCATAGGCTTGATTATCTTCAACCGGGTCAGTGAGGACCACTTTAGACAGAAAGGCAAAATTGGTATTATCAGATTTTTTATCCATAAAGGCATGACCATTGACACAGACAAAATTCTGATAATTTTCCAAGGCAACGTAACCTCCGAAGTTGGTACAGAAGGTCCGAGTTTGGTCGTCATATTTTGAAGTTCGGACAAAAAATGTGGGATCGTAAATGACTTCGCAAAGGTCCTGCATAATTTCATTGTGTACTTCGACCCGAACACCTACTTCAATGCCACGCTGGGATACTTCAATACCAAGATTTCTTGCGACGCTGGCGACCCATTCAGCCCCAACACGACCGGGAGCGAGAATAACGTTCTTTGTTTTGTATGCCCCCCGGTTGGTTTTAACTCCAGTAACAATACCATTTTTAACAAGCACCCCTTTGGCCTCTTCTGAGTGATGAAAAGTGACACCTTTTTCAGCAACATAGTCAGCCATCTTTGAGATGTGCTTGGGAAGGTTGTCGCTGCCAAGATGTTTCTGCTTAATAAGTAAAAGATCTATGCCCTGCTTACGGGCATCTTTTCTGATGTTCTTGGCTCTCTCCATATCGGTTGGAAATACCTTCCCATCCATATTGAAGCGGTTGAATATTGTTTCGGTTTCATCAATCAGGGCTATGGCGGCAGAGACATCCATAAACTGGGTGAGATCCGTTTTTCCGAGTTTGTGGATAAAATTGAGTTTTCCGTCGGAAAAAAGACCAGCACCGCCAATGCCGCAAAGGATATTACAGGGCCTGCATTTTATACAGCCTCCATCCTTTATAGGGCATTTACGTTTTAGAGAAGCTTTCCCTTTTTCTATAACCAGCACACTAAGGTTAGAATTCTCTGCAAGATAATAGGCAGCAAATAGTCCAGCTGGGCCACCACCAACAATAATCACATCGTAGGATTCAGTTTTACTCTGTTTCTTTGGAGACAATAGTAGGTCCTCACAAATATAGATGATTAAACTTAGAATGAGTCAAACGATTACTCCACCAGAGACAGCAGAGTCAAGGTAATTGTTCTGAGAGGAGGGTAGGGGAGATGGCGGGTGATGTTGAGAGAAAAGTTGAGACTGAATACATACAAAGAGGTGCTTACCGGGTTCATATAAAATCTGTATGAACCCGGTAGATAATAATAATTAATCAGTCGGAGGAACAACATCTGCGGGTGTTGTTAGAGGTTGGGTTACTGTCGACATGCCATAGGCCATTCTAACCTTATTTTCGATATCAAGACACATTTCTGGCTGGTCGGAGAGAAAACGCTTGGCATTTTCCCGGCCTTGACCGATTCTTTCTTCGTTGTACGAATACCAGGAACCACTCTTTTCAATGATCTCAAGATCTACTGCCAGGTCAAGCATATCCCCGATTTTGGAAATACCTTCTCCGTACACTATATCGAATTCTGCTTGTTTGAAAGGTGGCGCACATTTGTTTTTCACAACTTTTACTTTGGTGCGATTACCGATCAAATCCTGGCCGTCTTTGAGTTGGCCAATTCTTCGAATATCAAGACGAAGTGATGAATAAAATTTCAGAGCGTTACCACCGGTAGTGGTCTCGGGGTTGCCAAACATTACTCCGATTTTCATCCTGATTTGATTGATGAAAATCAATATTGTATTACTTCGGTTGAGAACACCAGTAAATTTTCTCATTGCCTGAGACATAAGTCGGGCTTGAACACCCACATGGTGATCACCTACATTCCCGTCTATTTCTGCCTTGGGGGTAAGAGCTGCAACCGAGTCGATGACAATAACATCAATTCCACCAGATCGGATAAGAATCTCTGCAATTTCGAGCGCTTGTTCACCGAAGTCTGGCTGGGAAACTAGCAAGTTGTCCACATCAACGCCCAAACGTTCTGCGTATTTGGTGTCAAGGGCATGTTCTGCGTCAATGAAAGCTGCCGTGCCACCGGCCTTTTGGGCTTCAGCCACGACGTGGAGAGAAAGTGTTGTCTTGCCTGAGGACTCTGGTCCATAGATTTCGGTGATCCGACCTTTTGGGATACCACCAATTCCAAGAGCAATATCCAGGCTTAAAGCCCCTGTAGGGACAACAGGGATATTCTCTGTTTCCTTGGACCCAAGGCGCATGATGGATCCTTTGCCAAATTGTCTTTGGATTTGGCTTATTGCATTGTCAACGCTACTGCCTTTACTTTTGTTAGCACTTACGGCCATGCGGTTCTCCAAAAATTATTATGAAATATATAGAAAGATTGTTGATGATATTTACCATACCACGGACATAAAATAAAAATCTTAAATTTGAAAAAAAATAAAAAGATTTGTGCTACCGAATTTAATCATTTTGTGATTTCTGTAACAAATATTTTCTTATCAGGTCAAGTCCACTTTGTGCCGAAATTTCTCTGATCTGATTACGATCGCCCTGAAAGAGGAATTTAGTCACCCAGTGTTCCTCGGAAGTTGCAATAGCAATATATACGGTGCCAACTGGTTTTTCTTTGCTGCCCCCATCTGGCCCAGCTATGCCAGTTACTGCAAGACCGATATCTGCACCGCTACTTTTTCTTACTCCAACCGCCATTTCTTCGGCAACCTCTCGGCTTACTGCTCCCCGAGTTTCTAAAAGATCTGAAGAAACTCCAAGATAAATTGACTTTAGAGAATTTGAATAGGACACAACCCCGCCTAATAAATAGGCTGAACTTCCCGGGGAGTTGGTGATCTTGCGGCAGATTAATCCTCCGGTACAGGACTCCGCAACGGCGAGTGTGAAGTTGTTTTGCAAAAGGAGTTTGCCTACCACCCTTTGCATGCTGTCTCTATCACATCCGTAAATAGAATCACCAAGGACAGTATATATGGCTTTGCAGGATGATTTAAAGAGACGTTTGGCGTCATTGTTTTTTTTGTCTCGTACCGTAAGGCTCAGGTGGACTTCGGGAAAAACGGGATAGTAACCGATAAGGACATCAGGACTGAGGTCAAGTGTGGCTATACGACGGTTAACCTCTGTTTCCGGAAGGTCAAAGATGCGAAATATTCTCTGATGTGTTGTTAGCCGGTGATCTTCATGCCAGGTAGACAATTTCGGTAACACTTCTTCAACCAGAAGCTGTTGCATTTGGCTGGGAATACCGGGTAGGAAAAAGATAGGTTTATCATCATGGATAAGCTGATAGCCTGCCATTCTTGATTGAGGGTTAAGAGCTTCAGCGCCAGATGGTAACCAGGCTAATTTTTCGAGTCTACTTACGGGGGAGGCTGTGATTTCATCAAGATGAGTACGAATGTTTGAGAGTATCTCTAGATTAGGCATGGTGGGGCGATTGAGGGCTTTGGAGACAGCCTCATTGGTCAAATCATCATCTGTGGTGCCAAGACCACCGGTCACCAGAACAGCATCAACCCTGGCTAGCGCTCTTTTAAGAGCCTCGCCGATAAGGCTGGGCGTATCGCCGATTGTGTTCATGGCGTAAATATCATAGCCAGCTTCGTAGAGGTTTCTGGCTGCAAAACTACTGGTTGTGTTGAGGATTCTTCCGGATGTGAGTTCGTCGCCTATAGCTATTATTTCAATTTTCATTGTGCTTTTTTCTCTCTCCAACCACACTGTTGTCTTTTACTGACAGGAGTTTGACAGAGGTTACACTGTTTAGCAGACTGTCAGGACCATCAAATCGGACATCAATATAATTATCGGTAAATCCTTTTAGCTTTCCATCACTATCGCGTCGACCCTCTACGAGAACTAATCGGGTTTGACGCAGTTGACTCTGGTAGAATGCTATTTTCTTTTCATCGCTTAGAGAACGTAGCAGGTTGACCCTTGCATCTTTGATATTTTGAGGAACCTGGTCCTTAAAACCCGCCGCCACAGTTCCTGGTCGAATAGAATAGGGGAATACATGGAGATAGCTGAATTGGAGCGACTGTAGAAAATTTAAACCAGCAGTGAAATGTTCATCCGTTTCTCCAGGAAATCCAGCTAGTATATCAATGCCTATGGCAGCTTCTGGAAGCCGATCATGACAAAGATTTATTACATCTCGGAATTGATTGATGGAGTACCTGCGATTCATTCTGGACAATATCTCATCGTTGGCACTTTGCAAAGGTATGTGCAAATGAGGCTGGATATTGTTTCGTTCCTGCATAAGAAACAGAAGTTCTTCAGTAATCTCCAGGGGCTCCAAAGAACTAATTCGATAAGAGGTCTTTGGGGTGGCTAGAGTCAGTTTGTCAAGTAGTGAGAGCAAATCGTCATTTTCTTCCAGGTCTTTACCGTAATAACCGAGATGGATGCCGGTCAAAACAATTTCTTTATGACCTGCTTCAGTGAAAACTCGTGCCTGATTAACTACCTCACTGATTGGCAAACTTCTACTGGGGCCTCTGGTATAGGGAACGATGCAGTAAGTACAGAAACTTTCACACCCATCCTGAACACGCAAATAGGCTCTGCTTCGCTCGCCAAAACGTCTTATGGGTAATCGGCATATTTCCTTTGCTTCTCCAATCGTGCCCATGAGCATTTCATGAGTACCGGATTTCTTGCCGACTGCCCCTTCAACGAGCTCATCCTTTTTACTATTACCAATTAAGGTGTAGCCTCGCCCCTGCAACTCTGTTTCTTCTGAGAGTTCTTTTGCGGCAATTTCAGCATAACAGCCAGTGATAATGATTTCCGCTGAGGGATTACGACGGAGGGCCTGACGGATGGTTTGGCGAGACTGAGCTCCGGCACCGGCAGTGACGGCACAGGTATTTACGACAATGAGGTCAGCCTCCTCGTTTCGTGAGACAACTGTCATGCCTTTGTCTTCAAATCCTGCTTTAAAGGCAGCTGATTCAAACTGGTTCACCTTACAGCCAAGGGTTGTAATGAATACTTTCTTCATTTGGATGATTTCTTTTATAATATAATGCCGGAACCAAGGAGTTCAGTGTTGTGGTAAATAACCGCAAACTGTCCTGGAGTTACTGCACGTTGGGGATCGTGAAAAATTATAACTCCGCCACCATTTTTACCTAAATGGATCCTTGCCATTGATCCCCTGTGGCTGTAACGAATACGAACCATATAATCAATTTTTGTATCAGGCGTCTTTTCAGCAAGCCAGTGGATTTTTTCTACTCTAATCTGTTTTCTGAATAATTCCTCGTTTTTGCCAACAATCACACGGTTTGTCGTTGCATCAAGTCCGACGACATAAAGGGGTGAGTCGCTTGAAATACCAAGGCCCTTACGTTGACCAATGGTATATCGAAACAAACCCTTGTGGCTACCAAGTACTTTACCTGCGGTCGAAACAATCGACCCACTTGCGTTGTCACGTTTCGATCGGACCTCAAGGAAATCACCGATTTGACTGTTTTCAAGAAAACAGACATCTTGGCTCTCTTGGCCATGAAAATCATTAAAGCCGTGCTCTTCGACAAAATGGTATGTATCCTGTTTTATTTTGTCACCAAGGGGGAATATTACTTTTGCCAGCTGGGCCTGCGTTAGACGGGAAAGAAAGTAGGATTGATCCTTTTTAGGATCATCCCCGCAGTGCAAGTGATAGGTCTCGTCCTTCTGCTTGATTTTAGCATAATGGCCGGTGGCCATCATATCCATTCCTTCAGAAAGAATCGCTTCCATGAACAAGCCAAATTTAATTTCTTTGTTGCAAATAACACAAGGATTGGGGGTGAGACCTTGATAATAGCTGACGGAAAAATAATCCAATACTCTTTGTTCAAATTGCTGCTGCAAGTTGATAATCTGCAAGGGAATACCGAGTTTTTTTGCAACTGCTGTCACTTGAGCCTTCTGGGCATCATAATTAGGTTGCGCAAGTTGCATGAAATAACCCTTAACGTGATAATGTTCTCGCAACAATAGGGCGCATGCAGTTGAGTCCACGCCACCGCTCAAGGCTATGCCAATATATTTTTCTCTCACAGTATGTCTTGTCGGTTTAGATGGGTTAGTCATTTCCCGATTTAAGGGAAAGTGTTGTAGAAAATAAAAGGAGTTTAAAGAAGGAGTTGTAATTAGTTCCCTTCATACATACTCGTGTACCTCGATTGAAGATTGCGAGGCGTTAATCATGCTATATGATCGAAAGATATGCCTTCAATAACAAACATTTCAAACCACGAAAACAGAATACTCCAGCATGAATAAAAATGAAAGTCGCAAAGGACCAGTTATTGCTATCCCAGAGTTGCTGGCACCTGCAGGAAATTATGAAAAACTGGTTACTGCCGTACATTATGGTGCAAACGCTGTCTATTTAGGCGGTAAACAATTCAGCCTTAGAGCAAAAGCCGGCAATTTTGATGAAGAAATGATGCGGCAAGGTGTGCGGTTTGCTCATGAACATGGTGTGAAGGTATATGTTACGATAAACATTATTGCCCATAATAGAGATTTTGAGGGCTTGGATGCGTATCTCACAGCACTTGAGAATATGGCAGTGGACGGATTAATTATCTCCGATCCTGGTATTTTAAACTTTGCCCGTAAAATTGTGCCATCTCTGTCAATTCACCTGTCAACTCAGGCAAATGTCACAAATCACGGGGCAGCGTCTTTTTGGTTAAACCAGGGTGTCGGGCGGCTTAATCTGGCACGAGAACTCTCACTGAAAGAAATTCAGCAGATTGGTGATAAAGTTAACGGTGAACTGGAAATTTTTGTGCATGGTGCACTGTGCATTTCCTATTCCGGAAGATGTATGCTTTCCAACTATATGACTGATAGAGATGCAAATCAGGGTAGTTGTTCCCATCCTTGCCGATTTAGCTATACCCTACTTGAGGAAAAACGACCAGGTGAATACTTCCCCGTCGAAGAGGATGAACGAGGCACCTATATCTTCAACTCCAAGGATCTTTGCTTACTTGATATGTTGCCTCAGCTTGTAGCGTCCGGAGTAGACTCCCTGAAAATTGAAGGCAGGATGAAATCAATCTTTTATGTCGGGGGGGTTGTTCGAGTGTATCGAGCGGCCCTTGATTATCTCGCCCAGCTTCCCAAAGAGGCCTGGGAGGAACCTGCCACAATCAGATTGCCAGAGCGGTTTAGTCAGGAAATTAAGAAAACCGGTACCAGAGGAACGACTGAAAATTTTATCAATGAGCGCCCAGGCAGCAATGAAATGATTTACGCATCTTCAAGAGCTGAGCAAAGTTACGAACCGGTGGCGGTTATTCGTGAGACTGGCTATTCCCCTTGGGTTGAGATTCGTAACCAGCTTGTACCTGGTGAACAGATTGAATACATGAAACAAGGATTGGGGGTGATTTCAGTGAGAATCGTTTCCATGAAAAACGAGGCAGGTGTCTCCATTAACAAGGCTAATCCAGGTAATATGGTATTAATGGAAACTGATCCACAGCTCCCTGAAGCTGAAGTGTATGGTATTTTGAGACGGCAGAAGAAATAGTTACACAGAGGGGCTGTGCCGAACAAGCCCCCTTTGTTGTCCTCAGAGATAAATGCAGTTATTTTACAGGATGCAGCTTTTTTTCAACGAGATGTAAATTGTGGGATTTTTTAATTTTATTCCATAATTCTTTAATAATAACCATCGCCGGATCTTCATAAGTGTCGTATTTCTCCCCCAGGTAACTGGAACAAGAACTAAGTAACCCTGCATTGCCGCTATATAAACCAAACTCCTTCCTTATTGTTTTCGCCATCGCAAGGTAGACGGATGAATCCAGTTCATTTTCTGAAAGCTGAGCCATTATGACTTTATCTCTGAGGGATAAGTCGTGGTAGAGTAATTCAACAACTTCATCCACTGTATCTGGGAGTGAAAGGGTACTAAAATCATTTAAGGGTTGAAACATCATAGGTTGACTCCTGTTTTTCTAAACTAATGACTCTTACAAATGGTGCAGCTCATTGGTGACAAGTAGAAAAGAGCAGGATGTATTAGAGAGAAGAGTGGGAGGAAAGAAGTAAGTTCCGATAAAATAAACAGGCAAAACACTATAGGGTTTGACCTTTTAGTTCTGTTTGGAAGACTGCTTTATCTTAAATTCTGCCCAGCGGTCTCAAACCTTCCGCTTTTTAGACTTAAGAAAATTATACATCAATAAAAGAGACTGTCATCTTTTTGGAAGCTCAAAAATATTGATATTTCTCATAAGGTTA
>Ga0209692_10001699_pt1 | contig 28349 bp, 33 predicted proteins | sample tdDd472_FD_187129 | JGI IMG/M metagenome (GOLD analysis project Ga0209692, IMG submission 187129) | Marine sediment microbial communities from the Atlantic coast under amendment with organic carbon and nitrate - tdDd47.2 (SPAdes)... | ecosystem: Environmental > Aquatic > Marine > Coastal >... | reverse complement strand
AATTAGGCTACATTTATCTAAGAATTTATTAAGAGGTAAGAATTCTGATACATAAATACTAGGTGGTAAATTTTTAGGTACTGAATTTATATTTTTTGTTAAGAAAACTCCAGGTTTACTTAATGATATTAGAGCTTTTAAAGCTTCATTAAAAAAAATTGAATTATGTCTAAATGGTGTACCTGGTGTAAATACTATAGGTTCAGGATTTAAATCTAAAAAGTTTTTAAATTCAATAGGTATATCAACACTACTATTAATATTGGGAAAACCTGCAAATGAAATATTTCTATCATTTTTAAGCGTAAAGTTCATGAACCACTCTGGAAATAAACAAATTGTACCATTCTTAAAAATCCAATTAGGAAGATTTGGTTTTTCTATTTCAATCTGAAGATCATGAGATATTTTTTTAATATGTTTACCATACAACACTTTAAATGCTTTTGAATTTATATTGTATTTAATGATTGATAATATAGATTTGAATAATGGTTCTTCTTTTTTAAAGCTTGAAATGACAGTTGGTGATAGTGCTATAGTTCTTTGATTCAATGAATATTTTTTTGCTGCTAAACCTGCCCCAAATGCAAGCATGCTATTTAATATTAATGTATCCTCTGTTTTAATTTTTTTTATAATATTAATAGTCTCATGAATAGGATCTATACAGATATGATTTATGAATTTTTTAAGATTTTTAAACATATCAATTGTCTTATTCTTTCTGGAAGTAACATCTATTGAATCAAATAATTTTATGTATTCTATTTCATTACCAATACCATAGAATTCAATATTTTCTTGTTCAATAATTTCTCGAAAATATGTATTTGTAATTATTACTGGATTATGACCACTATCCTTAAACGTTTTTGCCATCCAGATAAATGGATTAATATCTCCATAACTACCAAAAGATACCAAAATAATCTTCATACAAGTCTCCATTCTCTTTTAGAACAATTTATAATTATTGAATTAAATAAGTCTTATATAATAATATTGGTCAAATATAATGAAGTCAATTAATCATTATTTTATGTATGTAACTATTAATAATTAATAGATAATAATTTGTTGTTTCTTTATTATCACAAATTCCTGAGAATGATTATAACATTATTTGTTACGACATTTAACGTAGATTAATCTTGACATACGATGTTTGTCGTAATAAGATTGGTATTAAGAGAAAGAATTTAAAATTCCGGAGGTAAACATGCAAAAAAAAAAGGCATCTGAACTTGAGTTGAAAATTTTGGGTCATATTTGGAATTTAAGTAATCAGGCAACTGTACAGGAGATCATTGAGAACTGGGATGATTTAGATAAACCTGGATATACAACAATATTAAAAAAACTTCAGATCATGGAAAAGAAAGGATTCGTACGACATGAAAAGTATGGAAAAGCCTACAAATACATTCCCATCATTTCTAAACATGAGATATCGCATAGTCGCCTAGAAGAATTATTGCATAATGTATATTCAAACAATCGAATTGATTTTGCTCATGCTTTTTTCGATGATACAAATCTGTCTAAAAAAGATCTTCAAGAAATTAGAAAAATGATAGATTTAAAGGAGCAGGAGAAAAATAATGATAATTCCTGACTTTATACAAAAATGGTTTTTCTATTACTTAGAAGGACAGATATTACTGCTCCCCCTTTTAATTCTTTATTTAGTCGGTTTATCAAACAAAAACATAGCAATAAGTACCTTAACTAAACTCCATAAATTCCTGGTTTTGTTATCACTATCCATCCCTTTCATTTTTTTAAGTTTTTCTCTAGTACATGTAAATAGTTTAAAATTTACAGATAGTAATAATAGTTATATTGAAAGATTTCAGTCCAGTATAATTAAACCTGAGACTACTAGAACTGTCGGTGCTAATAACGGGATTGATAGATCGTTACCGGTTACAAATAATCTGCTTCCTTCAATTTCTAGAATATCATCTGAAGTTAGTGATGAAATAACTGTTTTGCTCATAATTGCTTCATTTGCAGGATTTTTACTTTTTTTATGTAAAATCCTGAAGCAGAATCTATATGAAAGGAATTTAGTAACAAATTCTCTTTTTACTTCCTGTAATAGAAGAGTGACGATTATTTCATCAAATGCAATCAGTACTCCATTTTCATCAGGATTAATTAATACCCGTATTTTTCTTCCATTAAACATTACAGAAGCTGAGAAGGAAGTGATTTTATCTCATGAATTAAATCATATCCATTCCGGAGATATCTTTTGGATTTATTTAGATAATTTGATAGGGCATTTATTCTGGTATAACCCTATGGCAAGATTACTGTCAAAAAGAGGTCAATGTATCAGAGAATTTCAATGTGATTTAACAATATTGAATAAGATTGATCCTCTGCATTACGCAAATACCCTATACAGTACTTCGATAAAAACATTTAAAAATAAAGAAAATCTGATATTAACAGCACAATGGGAGAGAAAAGACATGCTTAAAACTAGAATCAACCTAATACTAAATGGAAAAACTAAGACAACCAAAAGAATGAAGCTTAATTTATCAGTGCTTTTGATCATATCAATTATGGCTTTTCCAGTGATGCTTTCATCAAATCAAATAATTTCTAACAGGGAAGTAAAGGTTTCAGGAACTGAGGATATATATAACAAAATCTCGTTGACTTTTGATAATCCTGTGTCTATTGGATATTTAACAAATGAATTCGGTCCCCAAATACATCCTTTAAATGGTGAATGGTATCTCCATAAAGGAATTGATATTGCTTACGGGATGGGAACTCCGATTTTCACAGCTGCTGCAGGTACTATAATTGATAAAGGTTATGAGCCGAACGGATTTGGTTATTATGTAGAAATTGATCATGGCAACGGTTACTCCACCAGATATTGTCATATGCAAACAACAGCTTTATTCGATATAGATGATGTGGTTAAAAGAGGAGATAATATTGGTCAAATGGGGAACTCTGGATTATCAAATGGTCCTCATCTTCATTTTGAGATTCATTATGAAAATGAGCCTATTGATCCAGAGCAATATATTACACTTTCTAAAAGAAGTGACATTAATTAAAATTCAATAATCAGTATTTATGACAAAGAGGAACTGCTGTGAGCCTGTAAATAAATTTTACAACGATCTTTTATCTTTTGAACCAATGATTCTAATAACTAATTCAACAAGAGAATAGCTATTAGAATCATAATTTAAAGTAATTTACAATATTAATTCAAGTGACATTTCAATCTGATCCTCATAAGCATTGCCATTGGGTTTAAAACCAACTGATTTATACAGTCTATTCCCTACCTTGTTGTCTGCGATACAGGATAAAATTAGTTGATTTGCAGGTCCATTTGGAAACGTTTTGACTAGTTCTATAGCTTTCAAAAGAGCTTCACGTCCATAACCATTTCCCTGATATTTCTGATCAATCATAAACCGCCATATATCATAGGAATCTTCTTCCACGTCATTGTCCTGATCTTTTCCAAGAAATGACATCATAATAAATCCAATCATAATTTCATCTTTATAGATAGCATATGGCATTGGTATACAAACGTCGTTATCTTTATTCACATAGGCTATTGCAAGACTTCTGACATTAGTCTCCACAAACCGACTATTCGCTTCACCAGGATTAAGTGCGACACATTCATTTAAATTATTTTCAGTTATTTTTTTTAGTTTTATCATATTTTTCCCTTTTATCTCTTTATAGATTTAGCGAACTTTGATTCATTCTTGAAAATCTTCTTCGCTTCTAATTTAGCTTTTACAGATGTTTTTCTCTCAAGAAATTGGAGTTCTTTTTTCATAATTAGATATCTTTTATATCTTTCTTCATCTAAATCACCATTTTCTAAGGATGACTGAATCATACATCCTGGCTCTTCATTATGAGAACAATTTGAAAACTTACACAAATAGGATAAATCTAAGATATCTTCAAATGTACTATTAAGAGAACTTTCGTCCCCCCAAAGTTGTAACTCTTTTAAGCCAGGACTATCAATTAATATGGAACCATCCTCTAATAAAATTAGTTCTTTATGTGTAGTAGTATGTTTACCTTTTTTATCGTCTTCTCTAGTTGAACCTGTTCGCATAATATCGGATCCGCAAAGTGCATTAATTAAAGTTGACTTTCCAACTCCTGAAAAGCCAGTAAAACCAATTGTTTTACCTGGTTTTAAATAATTTTTAAGCTCTTCTATACCAGAACCATCTACAACACTTGTTAAATGTATAGGCGTACCTGCTGCAATTAACTCTGTCTTGTTTATGAAATCTGCTGTGTTTTTACATAGATCAGATTTATTGAGTATTATTATTGGGGAAGCACCACTATCCCAGGCTCTAGTTAGAAACCTTTCTATAGCACCTTCTGAAAAGTTTCTACCACCATCTAGAGCAAAACACAAAAAGATATAGTCTATATTAGCTGCAATTATTTGCTCTTCTGCTTCGTTACCAGCTCTTTTTCTGGAAAATGCACTTTTTCTATCAATTAACTTCTCAATAATTGCGATATCCTGATCTATTTTAACTGCTACCCAGTCACCAATTGTTGGATAATCAGCTTTATTAACAGCTGTATATACAAAGTGTCCAGAGACTTTACCCGATAACCGCCCATGTTCTGTCTCTATTTCATATAGATGTCTGGACTCCTTAACGATTCGTCCTATAAATAAATCTTGCTCTATTAAATATTTTGTTTTTTCTTGTATGCAGGATGTTAATCCCCATTTTTCTAAATTCACCGTTATAATCCTATAAGGTTTGAAACCTTGGTTTGAGATGAGAGATTTGATTATAAGTATTGTCATTTTTTGGACGCACCAAACCTCATACAATATTTTGTGGGTTTATGTTGATGTCCTGTTCGGTAATTTAGAAGTGAATATTAGTTACTATTAAAAATTAGCCATTGAACAGAAACATTCTGTTTACAATCGCTGTCATAAAATCTCCTAGATTTATTGGTAAGCAGATCTTTTAGACCTATTTACCATTTATTATTGAGTATTATAGGAGATAAATGTAAATAGAACAAGACTAAATAAGATTTAGTTCAAGGAAATGAAAATCATAATCAATTAATATATATTTAATTGTTTACCACTGCGCTCCATTAGAAGGGAATAATAGTCTCGTAAAATCTGATGATTTTTTAATCCATGATAAGCAGTATTTATGCCAAAGACGAATATGGTGCAAATCTTTGTTAAATTCCGATCTTCAGCATATCTTTAAAATGAAATACACTGTTGTTAAGACACCAGAATAATTACTATGCAGATAAGATTTAGAATTCCTAATATGATTTCTGAATAGAAACCTGACATTAGTTCTTTACAAACCTTACCATCTAATAGTAGTGAAATTACCCTCCCAAATGCATATCCTAAAAATGTTATTGCGGCGAATACAAAGGACCAGAATCTTACCTGCGGAACAAAAATTCCAAGTAAAATAATTAACCCTATGAAAAATAATTGTGCTCCAGCAGATCTCATTTCATTGAATACATCAGATTTATATTCCAGTTTTATGTCCGGATTCTGCGAATACCTCGTAAGGCATAACGATGAGAGGGGTTTAATCATTCTATTCAATCCTGCATAAGTCAATAAAAGTCCAGAAAGTGTTAGTACTACAATGTAAAAAATTACCATAAAATTCTCCTATATGTTTTTTTCATTTATTAATAATCCTCTAAGAAATATTTCTATAGAGGATGCTAAATCTTGTTTAAAGTCTGGTTTCAAGAACTTGAATTCATCTTGTCCGTATATCTTTTTAAGGTTTTCGTTTTGAAAATCAGAAGCCCAGAAGCTCGATGTAGTTGCAAAACTGGAGTTTATTAACTTGAATGCTCTATCGGGATCCAGACTCGGGTAAATTTTCCCGACTTCAAGGGCTACTTGAAATAACAGATCCCTGGATAATCTCTTAAATTTTATGAGTTGATCATAAGAACTATTCTTTTCCAATGATAAAAAAAGAAGCGGTATAAGATCTAAAAAGTTGGGATATTGTAAATATGAGTCTACCCATACTTGAGCAAATACCTCATAAGATTCGTTCTCATTAAGTTTTTTTAACTCATATATATAATGCTTTTGCCACGTTTTAAACATCTCACCAAATATGCTTAAAAAAATATCTTCTTTTGATTGAAAATATCTATACATATTAGATTTTGTAAAATTGGCTTCCTTTGCAATTTTGTTAAAACTAACATTTTCATAACTGTGCTTTTTAAAAAGGGATAAGGTTGCTTCAAAGATATCATTTTTTCTTGATTCTTTTTGTTTATTTGTTGTTGCTCTTTGCCAATCCATAAACTCCTCTCCAATAAAAGACCACTGGTCTCTAATAAATACATGTTAAGAGACCAGTGGTCTTTTGTCAAGTATAAAGGATTCTAATATCATAGATCTTTTGTGAATTTAACGACGCATTTTGCTTATTCAACCGCTATTAATAATATCATATTAATAAACGTATTGTTGTTGCAGACAGATTTTAATCTTATTAGAATCAGATTTCCTCTGATTGATCTTTGTAAATGTCTTTATAAATAGCTACCATTTCTAATAAAATTAGCAATGTGCATACTCAATATGGGTGATGATGAATTAGAATTGTAGTATATGTCTATAAAAATGAGATTATTACTTTTTTCAAGTATTGTATTTATTAATATCAACCTTTATTCCCTTGATAAGATTTACTGGCCGGAGGTGTACAGACCTCCATATTTTATAATGAATGGCCAGTATAAAGGAAAAGGGACAGTAGATTTACTGATTAGTTACCTACATGAAAGGATGCCTGAATACACGCATATAAATCAAGAGATAAATGTTCCCCGATTTCTAAAAGAAGCTGAGTTAGGCAATCCATGGTGCCATCCGTGGATGTTGAAAACACCAGATAGAGAGAATTTTCTCTATTTTTCAGACCCTATTACCATCCGTTTTCCGCTTCAACTGATTATTAACAAAGAAAATATTTCAATTTTTGGATATAGCGATTCAATCTCATTAGAAAATGGTAACCGTCAATTCATTTTGACGGAAGCATAATTTTGTTTACTTCTTCCGGGTTTAATTTCCAGGGAGCTAACGATTCCAGGCTTTCTCGATCCTCTAATAAAGGTGCCTTTTCAAATAGCCATTTCAGATAAGCATAAGGATTTAAACCATTGAGTTTTGCCGTTTCAATTAGGGAGTAATAAAAACACATTGCATCAGCACCTTCGGTACTCCCGGCAAATAGGAAATTCTTACGTCCCATGACAAATGGTTTAACCGTTCTTTCAGCAGCATTATTATCTGGAGTCAAAAAAGGACATTCTAAATATTTCACTATTTTATCCCACTGACCCAGAGTATAGGAGACAGCCTGCCCGAGATTACTAGTTGGTCTTAAATTGAGGTTTTTCTTATCAAGCCACAATTTCAAGTCATCCAATAATGGTTTTACTGTTTCTTTTCTCTCTAAGATAAACTGATCAGAAGTCAGCTCTTTCTGCCTAAGCTTTTTCTCTTCAGTGTAAATCTTCTGTATTTTATTGATCACAGCATTTGACTGTTTTAACTTCTTATCTGTTTTATAGGCATCATAGATCTTTCTCCTGGCATGAGCCAGACATCCAACATGAATTATTTCTTCATGATTTTTAAGCACAGAATCATATCCCTGATATCCGTCACTTTGCAGAAAGCCCGAATATCCTTCTACAAAGTCTTTTATATACTGTGAGCTTCTGGATTTGTTATATTCGTAAAGGGCAATTTGAGATTCAGGGGGGCCACCTTTCGTTACCCAGATATATGACTTGGAGGAATCTGGTTTTTTCTCTTCTCCATGGACCTGAACTGTTGTTTCATCCATTTGAAGAAATGGACCGCTACGTATTTTATTTTTCATCAAAGCGTTCAGTTCTTTTAAGATCCGATAGGATTTTATCGTCCAGTTAGACATATTTTGCCTGCTGATGGGGGCTCCAAATCGTTCAAACCGCTTTTCCTGTCTATAAAAAGGGAGGTAGTCACAAAACTTATTGATCAGTATATATGACAGAAGCCCTCCGGTCATAATACTGCCAGGTATTAATGAAGGCGGTGCAGGAGCTATCCGGAACACTGACTTTTCTTCATCTCCCGAACCTTCACAGTTCCGACAGGCATATTTAGGTCTGATGTGCCTCTCGACATAAACCTTTTCGGGAACAATCTGTAATCTCTCTGTTGCAACTTCATCGACCTTTACCAAGTCACAACCGCAGGCACATTTTTTATCCTCTTCCGGGATATCATGTTCTATGATTTCTCTTGGTATAGATGGATTTATTGGTTTTCTGCCTTTCTTAGCTCTTTTGTGCTCCGGGATTAGAAGCTCTTCTAAAACTTCTTCAAGAGCTTCAATTGTGAACTCTTCAAAGAGTTCCGGTTGTAGAGGACTAACTTTCTCACTGGATTTTCCAAACAGGCTATTTAAAGCAATATTTAACTTATTCCGTAGATCATCAGCTTGGTCCTTAAGTGATTTGTAATTTGTCTCTAAGACCTTTTTCTTGTCCTCTAGAGACTTAATATATTCCATAACTTCGGGGCTTAAATCCTGCTTGCTCAAATCCATGATTGAAATTCTACTATTTTATAGCCAGTTATAAAACCCCCATTAGTTCATTTCTTTAAATTTAATTTCCTTATGGGCTTTCCAGAAGTCTATACCATTTAAAAGAAGTTTTAACTGTTCCTGATTTATTTCTTCGGCATCCTTCTCGGTCATTGGCCAGGGGAATTTATCTTTCTCCAGCTTCTTCTGCCACATGCAGAAACCATTTCTGTCCCAGTAAATACATTTTAGGTTTTTTCTGTTTCTGCTACAGAACAGAAACAGGCTTCCGGAACTGGAATCCTGTTTCATTTCATCTTCTGCTAAAACCGATAGGCCATTAATCTGTTTTCTCATATCTGTTATTCCCGGACGTACAAAGATGGTCACCTTTGACAGATCTACAATCATTGGTTAGACCTCTTTTAAAGCACAAATAAGTTTGGAAATCTTATCAGAAGCGAACTCTGCCGGAAACTCCACAGTTACATCATTGAAATGAAGTTTCATTTTTGTATTGGCTTTGACTGGAACTGAAACCTTCACAAGCTTTTTAGGTTTATTCTCTGGTGACTTCCGGTTCTTCTTTAACCAGTAGTAGAATGTAGATGATGCTAAATTATTCTCTCTGCAATATCCATTAATGGATAGCCCCGATTTTATGTAACCATCTATCTGATTGTTCCAGTCTTCACTGGTTCTTTTATTTTTCATATTACCTCCAGCAAAAGGATGTAATATTAATGCGATTATTTTAATGGCCTGTTTAATTGACGGTTACAGAAAATGTTTTAAGGAACTTTGATTTAAAGGGAGTACTCGGTCGAGAACGAGCTTATGGTGAAACTATTGATAACTTACTAGTTAGATACGAATCTGACGCAAATATTGATAGAATTGAAATGGAGGTAACGAATATATTAGAATTACTTCTACTAAAACGGATTGATTTCACAATAGATTACAGCGAAGTATTTCACTATACATCTAAAAGTTATGCTAGAGGAAACAATATTATCAGTCTGCCAATTATTGAAGAAACATCTATTAAGAAAGTTTATCTTGCTTGTCCCAAAACAGAATGGGGGAAGCAGGTTATCAATAGGATTAATCAGATTCTCGCAGAAATTAAAACCGAAGAGGAGTGGATCAAGATTGTTGCAGAGTCATGGCTCGATGAAAAAGCACGGATCAACTCCCGTGAAGCCTATAATCAGATTATTTTAAATCAATAATAATAGTTATTAAAATAGTTTCCTGAGTAAAATTTTTTCTACAGAATATGCTCTTGTATCTTCATAATAATCAGAAGTCATTTTTTCAGTAGATAAATAACCATTCTGGTATTACTTTGCATACTTTCCAATAGTCATGTTTATTTTTAATCTAACCTAATAGAAGAGTCATCTATTTTTATATTTTTCTTCCACTCTTCTTTTTATATCCCGTAACTTATAGAATCAAAATATTCACCATTTACTATTCGGGCTTTTTGGTATACAGCTTCTTTCTGAAATCCTAATTTTTCTGCTAAAGAAATCATTCGTTTATTTCCTGACCAAGTAGTCAGTCCTAATCGAATCAATTCCGGATTTACTTGAAATATTTCATTTATCCATTGAGATAAAGCCTGGAATCCTATGCTTTTACCCCAATAGTTTTCATTAAAAATTATGATTCCTATTTCCATCCATTTATTTCTCCAATAATATGTATTGTAATTTTTTATTACCCGTTAAACTTCTTGAAGTATTCCACAGTTTCTTGATAATCATTTTCGTCTTCATAGATATCCATCATAGTACCTAATTCAAGAGCAAAATCCACATAACCATTTGCTTTTGCCGTAATAATATTTCCATCAATGACTACATTTCTATTTTTAAAGTTATTTTTGTTAAAACATTCATAATCATCAAGAGATACGGTTGTTGTAAATTTTTTATTATATAATATACCTGACTTCGCTAAATGAATTGCTCCCGAACAAATCGCACCAATTTTTTTATTTTTATCTGACAGCTTATTCAGAAATGAATAAAAAGATTCTTCATTTGGTAAAGTATCTGGATCTCCTCCTGGAACTATAAATAAATCGACATCTTCTGGAGAGACTTCATCTATAGTGGTATGTGGAAGCGTTATAAATCCTTCACCAGATGTTACTGATTTATTATTAATGCCAACTGTGATAATTGATCCCTTCGTTTTAAGGAAGTAATTAGCTAATACAACTTCGAATTGAGCAAATCCTTCAAAAATTAGAACATATATATTCAATAGAGCCTCCGGATAGATATTTAATATAGGAATAAAAACATTATAAAAGATGACAATAAATATTGATAGTGGACTTTTCAATTTTAATCATAGTTTCTTAATTCAATAATATCATTTCTTCAATATCAATTATGCAAAAACGAAATCCATTCTAAAAAAATATATTTTACATACTTTCTAATTGTCTTTTATATCTTCTAGCCATCCTGCGGAGCAGGAATAATATGTTCTGAATGTGAATAAATAATTGGTTAAAAAACAAGATTCTGCCTCTAGTGCCCGTAGAACGCCTTCATTATCTGCTGTACCAAAGACTTAGTCTCTGTTTATGGCTTTGTTATGTGTGATTTATTAGCTGAAGAGCTATTCGATCTTTATTGCTACTTTAAAGTCAAAACATGTCCCACTTACACGGTTTTCCATATGAAATCCATCAAGATCCTCATATATTGATGAATTCATATCCCAAGTGATCTCAATTAAAAGAGAATTTGAGCTAGGATCATATAATGAAATATCAAATGGTGTAAAAGGAATAAATAATGCACCATCGACATCAATTTTATAATTATTTGATGAACATCCAATTGAGAATATTTCAAAAATAAGATTGTAATCATCTTCAGAAATTGCTAAATTTTCTTTAGTCAAAGAACCATTCAATATATCTTCTACAGTATCACCACCTTTTATTAGAAATGATTCTGATAAGTAACTTTCATCTACAAAAAGAATAGAATTTATTGTTGGTAAGTCCATAAGGTTTACATCTATATTTGTACCATCTTTTATAAATCCTACGTGACCTGAACCTAAATCAAGACGACATAAGTTCATTTTTCCTGTAAACATATTTGAAGAAATAAAATTATTAACTTTTGTATTCCATGTAGGATTAAAGTTATTGCTTAGATCGTTTGAAATATTAGAATCTGGGTAAAAGACAATAGATTCTACATTATCACCCATATCATATTTGAGACTGCCCCCATTATCATAATCTTCAGACCAGGATGAGAATGTGCTAATATCAGATATCGAATCAAAGCTCCAAAATTCAATATCAGAACTTCTAAAATACACTTTGTTTCCTTCATCTACCCCTTGGCCAGAAATAGAACGCATCATACTTACAGAATTGCTTACTTGTACTGAAAAGTTTCCGTCGAAATCAAGATTACTTATGCTTTCTGAAGCATATTGCCATGCTGGTTCAGAAAATTTGCAACTAATTGTAAAAATGAAAATAAGAATGAGAACGAAAATGATTTTTTTCAAAGATTACCTCACGATGATATATTTGAAACGATCGATATGAATTATATATATTTAGATTTTAGCATATGTTTTTTGATAAAAGAAGTTGCACATAATGTCCGTATAACAAGCAGACTCTGCTTTCGTTCATTTGTTTGTTCTACCGCGCATTTTTTTCAGGTATGAATAAAGCTAAAGTATTCAAAGATCATTTTTAGCTGTAGTGCTTTCAAATATTGTAGCATATTGTCGCAATATCTTAGCTTCTGATTCCTTTACTTCTGAGGGAATATAATTTATTTTCTTGGGATCATCATTAAAAATATATTTATATATTATACAGGCTGTCAGATAAGAGCCAATTTGTGACGGATGAGATCCATCGATAGAATATAACTCGATTTCTTTGTTCTCAGCCATAATTTTTTGCCAAATGGATCCAATAGGAATTACTGTTACATTTGAGTTTTGTGCAATTTCATTATATTTTATACTTAATTTTTTTTGCATAGATTCCGGATTTCGGCCTGACCATGCTTCATCATAAATAGAATTACCCTTAGCTCGAGACCATGTTTCGAATAGAAAAACAACAGCACCAGATTCTTTTGTTATTTTTATGAGATCTGTAGCAGCGTCATTAAAACCGACAGGATTCATTAGTGGTTCAAGACTATGGCCTTGAATCACAATAATATCCCAGTTCCCATTTCGTATGGTATCTAATGTAAAAGGAGAATTAAGATGATCCTTGAGTTTTGCACCTCCTGGCGTAAATGCTTTAATTTCAATGGAAAGATCCCAATTTTTTTCTATTTTCATTTCTTTTACAAGTAAGGGGAGTTCATTATTGAACGTATAGCTATTTCCAATAAACAATATTTTCAAAGGATTATTTTTTTTATTGGGGGAAATGTCCGAGAAAAAAAATATGATAATGAATGAAATAAAAAATGTAATTCCTAAATATATAAATACTGATTTCTTCAATTTTACTCCAATTAGAACTTATTAGAATTGATTAATTATGTTCTGAATTTTAAAAAGGAAATTATTTAAAAAATCAATAATCCGCCTCTAGTGCCGGTAGAACTTTGTTCTACAGCGTCTTTATAATAGATTATTCAACCATTTTGTCTTCATTCGCAATAATTGGTGGATAAAATATTTCTAGATTCGAAACATATATACAATTCTCTATTGGGTAATCTCGTTGAAAAATGGTTGGTCTTTTTGCTCCTTTGGGAACAAGCATAATTTTTTCCTTAGCTTGTTTAGAAGATAAGGGAAAAAACCTTTGATCAACTACAACTTGAAAATAATATAGATATGAACTTATCCAGTTTATATACTTACGAGGACGAATGTTAGATGATGTATGTAATTGAAGATTTGAACCGAATTTAGTAATATTTGCCTGAAATTCTACTGCATTTAATGGAATCCCATCCATTTCAGGAATAACATCAACTTGTGCATCAGCCATAACCCATTTCTCAAATTCATCTATCCAAACCTCTGCAACTACATGACCAGCATTATACTTCGCCGTTTCAACATCTTTTCTACGTAGTGAAAGAACTCGAGCTGGTAATCCTAAACACTGTGCACTTGCTGCCACAATAATTGCATATTCTACACACCTGAAATTTTGACCTTCTGAGACTTCTCTTAAAATAGTTAAAGGATCAGAACTTGTAGGTTCTTGTTTTCCATTATGTAACCATTGATCGTGAGTCCATTTTACAATATTTTTTAAAGTTCCATAATTATCGTTGTCTTTGGATCTTAATTCATCAATAGAATTTTCGGTTCTGAATAAAACCATTTCTGAATCATTTTGATTATTCATTACATGAGAAAATGAAATGTTGTCACGATTCGTAGACCATTGAAGAGGTGTAGGTAGTGATGATGAAAAAAAAGAACACCCATTCAAGCAGATCATTAATAAAAATAGAGCATATTTTATATTTTTGAATGTCACTAATTTCTCCATCATATATGTCGCTATTTATTAATTATTAAACTAATTCAACATTTCATAGTGTAACATGGTTTTGCATACTTTCCAGGAGCGGAATTATTTCTGCAGCCAGGGTTTGAAATCAGACGGAACACTTTTGATCCAGAATTATTCTGTCATTAAAAAACTAAGGCTCAGAAAAGAGGATTTTCTAAGCCGGGGATTTCTTTATCTGTTGACAGATGGATCCCTTCTATGTGTTATATTTTCTTTATAATAACTAGTTAAAATTATTCCAATCTATCAAGTCCATTAATGACTTCTTTTAAAGTCATTAGGATTTCTTTCATTTCATCATTGTCCAATATTCTAAAATAAAAACTCCGTAAAAAATTCTTAATATTTGTCCTCATATCATCTTTATAATGAATAATATTGGGGTTTTTCTTTTCGGAAAAACTTTTAATCCAAACACAGATTTCTTCTGTTGGTATAAGATCTCTACTTAAGATACTCATAATTGCTGTAACAATTCTTTCATCTTCATCATCGACATAGACATAATTAGAAATACATATTTTTGATTGAAACAACTCCAAAATATTTTTTAATTCTTTATAGCCAATTTCAATAGAAAGAGCTAAATCGTCAAATGCATCTGCTGTATGCGCAACAGAATGACCCCACCCAGTTTCAGGTAAATATCCTCTTAAATCTAATTCTTCTATAAAATAATGAGTAACTTTATTAAAAATATCAATTATTTCATCTTCTTCTAAAAATTTTTCATCTCTATGATGAAGCAGTAAAAGGGGTACCAGTAAGACAGAACATGTCCTTGTATGAACAGAATCTTTATTGATATCACCAATTTTATAGAATAAGTGATTTTCATCTAATCCAGTTTTCATGATTTCTTTTAAAGTATTTTTTGATAGTTGCGGTTTATCTAGTATCAATTGAGCAAATGTTTCATAAATTAATTGCTCTCTTAATTCATATTCAGGAAAACCAATATGATCTAACATCCCCTGTATCGTTTTTTCAATACTTATACCTTCCGGGACAAGATAATCGTTATCTTTTATTCGTAATAGAGTTTTCTTAAGTTCATTATGATCAATCAAAGTGGTTTACCTCTACTTTCATGTAAATATTACTAGTTTTAAATTGATTCAATATTACAGCTATAATATTGATATTACTACATCATATATTTTTATAATAAATCTAATGATACTTCTAGATAGTTGAAAGTGCGCTATATTTTATATTAATCTTGAATTCTTTGTACTCACCCGGACATAGCCATGTCAGTTTCATGCGCATGTTAAGTAGCGATTAGCTAATATAAGAAACCGAATAGGTGCAAAGGTATTTCATATTTAGAACCATGAAGAATATCATCCTTTACAATATATCCATTTTCAAGATTTTCTTTAATCTGTTTCCTATTTTTATTTTTTCCTCCGATTTCAAATATGTTGCCATCTATTTCGAAATCACCAATTCTGCTGACATGTATATTATGTTTTGAGTTCTTTATCATATTTATAAAAAATATTTCTCTTATTGTTCCTATCTGTGATTCAAAACCTATTTCATTGGAAATGGAATTATACAAATCGGGATTATCTAAATAAATTTTCTCAGTCGGCTTTAGAATATTACTACCAGATTTATTCATTGCCAGTAGAGTGATTAAACCTGTTTCTTGTAAAATTTCTAAATAGTTTTGCACTGTTTTATTATCAAGTCCAATATTCTTTGAAATACTATTCCGATTTAATTCACCAGGGGGTATTGTCGCCATATAAGCTAGTATTCTTTTGAAATTGGAGAGGTTTTCAGTTTTTAGTTTGTAATGATTAGAAATGTCTTCAAATATTGTCTTATCAATTATTCTCTGAATTTTTTGACTATAAGAATCAATACCTTCCATTACGAAAGGGTAATAACCATTTCCTAAATATTCCTTGAAATAACCTTTTAATTTTTTAATTTCAGCAATCTGAGTTTCAAAATTAGATTTATTACTCATTAATTCATTAATAGTGATTGTGCCTGTATCAGTAATATCATTGAATAACAAATATTCTCGAAATGATAATCCCCCAATTCGATAAATAACTCCTCTTCTTGAAAGGTCATATATACCTTTTATTAAATCGATACTTGAGCTGCCAGAAAAAATTATTTTTATATCTGGGAAAGAATCATATAAATTTTTTAATTCCTGGTTCCAATCAGGATATTTATGAATTTCATCTAGGAAGAAATATCTTACTCCATATTCATCGTATAAAACGTTTATTAAATCGATACTTGAGCTGCCAGAAAAAATTATTTTTATATCCGGGAAAGAATCATATAAATTTTTTAATTCCTGGTTCCAATCAGGATATTTATGAATTTCATCTAGGAAGAAATATCTTACTCCATATTCATCGTATAAAACGTTTATAAAATCTAATAAAGTATTTTGAGTAAAGTAGATATTATCAATTGATGCGTATATGCACTCATCTATATCAGATATTTTTTCATTAATATATTGCAGTAATAAAGTAGTTTTGCCTGTACCACGAGGTCCAATAAGACCTGTCAATCGATTATTAATGTTAAAATCTTCATAAATATATCTGTGGTGTTTATATTTTGTGTGCTGTAATAATCGTTTATATATAGTAATAAAATTACTAATCATTAGAATGTACTCCAATAATTTTATTCTTTATTAAGATTGTACTCTAATAATATAAAAATACAAGTCTATTTAACGTCCAAATGACCTGTTTTCGTGGCATTTATCCTGCCAGCGAAGCTGAAAGAGCAGGATTCATGCCTAAGAAAATCTGGTTCATGGCTTTGATACTAAATAAGGACTCCTCCTAATTTGATTTTCTTATAAAATATACTGAAAACCGAGGAGTCCTTATATGTGTTATATTTTGATCTACCAGTGAGCTCTTATATAACCAGCTGTTTCTTCTAAATCTAATTTTTGTACTGATGCAGTGCCTCTTATATAAAAGAGTTTTTCACCTTTTTCCGTAATAAAAACAGGATTTGATGATTTTTTTACAACTATTATAGCAATATCTTTCTCGTCTATAGTTTCAATATTTGGTTCAACAAATGAAAATATTTTTTTTGTAAAGTATTTAATCAAAATATTGTTTAAATGTAAGAGAAAACCATCTCTATTCTTTTTCTTAAAAGTTGCATAATCTGATTCTATCCCAAATATTTCTGATTCATCAGTAACTCCAACATATAACAATCCACCATCAGTATTAAGAAAAGCAGTAATTGCCTTAATTACCATAAACTCTATTTCTTTACTACTTTTACTACTTCTTATATCCCACCGTAATGTAGATTTTGCACACTAATCACATTTAGATTTTTATCTTCATTTGAGTCATTTATAACTGAATAATATTTTACAACAATTCTTATTTTTGAATGTTTAATATCTTTAGAAGATCTAAAATCATCAAAATCCATAACTATATCAACATTAAGAACAGTCTTCGAAAAACCAGTAAAATAGTTCTTTAAAAGTGATTTTTATCATCATAACCAAAACCATTAAATAAATTAATATTAATAAATATATAAATAATTGCTTACAACATCAGTAACCTACACTACGTTTTGTTTGTAATGGGGTAATACCAAAAAAACGTTTATACTCTCTACTGAACTGAGCTGCACTGTTATATCCTACAAAAGAACTTGCTTCACTAGCTGTCTGTCCTTCTTTTATTAATGCATTGGCTCTATGTAGTTTTAGTGTTTTTGCATATTGTATAGGGGTTGTATGCATAACATCCTTAAAAGTTCGGTGAAACCCAGAAACACTCATATTAGACAATTGTGCAAGTTTTTCAATTGTCACATTTTTATCTAAATTACCTTGAATATGATTAACAGACCTAGCTATCTCCTGAATCTGACCATGTTGTTCTAAATGGCGACGTAATGAACCTAATCCAATGTTGTTATCAGTTAATAGTCTATAATAAATTTCATCAATTATTGATTTTCCTAAAACTTCAGTATCCAAGGGATTATTAAGGGTTTTAAGAAGACGAATAACAGGATCTAATAAATGTTCATCCATAGGCCCTATATGAAAAGCCGATGCTTTTTGTTTATTATCTGTATTGCTAAGATAATTATGAGAATCAATGGTTAAAAGCAGGTTTGCGATTTTTACAAGATCTATCTGTATACAACACATAAGATATGGGTTTTCCTTAGTTAGTTCTGCTCTTTCAGCCTCTAACAACATAGGCATAAATACAGCTAAAAAGTCCCCCTCTTTAAACGTATATCTTTTACCACCAATATGTAAATGTTTCTCTCCCTGGGCTAATATTAGTAAATAGGCCTGATATACCTCATGTTTACGTGCTTGTCCTTGGCTCGAATTGAATAAGAAAAAATTATCTAATGGAGTTTGTGTTACACCTTCAGATTCATTGGAATGATTAAAAATCTGTTTCTTTAATTCTTGTAATTTATCATCTAAAATTGTCATGGTTTCATACTATCTCAGTACCAGATAAAAATATATATATTTCTCTACAGATTAGAGTATTGTGCAAGAAATAAGTATTATTATGTATTCAATTTCAGTAATTTAATTAAGTAGAATTAATCTATCAAATACCAAGGAGATATAAATGAATAAACAGACTGATGTTTTAATTATAGGTGGTGGTTTTGCTGGTGTTTCAGTATACCAAAAGTTTAAAAAGAGTGGTCTCGAGACAATACTTATTGATAAAAAAATTATTTTGAAAACACATTTGCAATGTTACGAAATACTACAAATCCCCAGGAAATAGGTAATACACCTCGAAAAAAATATAGTGATTTTATTAATGGTTCTTTTATTCAGTCAACCGTAATATCTATGAACAACAAAGAAGTTATACTTTCTGATGGGAATACTATTGGATTTAATAGTGCAATAATCGCTACTGGTAGTAGTTACCCCACACTATCTTTAGCAAAATCCAATACTGTTACTGACTACACTGAGCGAGATAATGAAATTCAAAAAGAGAATAACTTATTAAAAGAAGCAAAATCAATATTAATTATTGGAGGTGGAGTTGTTGGAGTTGAATTTGCAGGAGAAATTTCCAGCACATTCCCAAACAAGAAGGTCACATTAGCCCATAGTTCAAATACATTGTTAGATAATTTAAAACCAAAGATGCAGGAAAAAGCTTATGAACAATTAACATCACGAGGTGTAGATATTAAATTCAATCGTCGGTTAAAAAAAGATGGAGACCAATACAAATGTTCTATAAGTAACGAAACCATAAAGGCCGATATAACCTATGTATGTGTAGGTTTAGTACCAAATACAAATTTCTTAAAAAAAGAGATGTCAACTATATTAAATGATAGGGGTTTAGTTAAGGTCGACAATTTTATGAAGGTTGAAGGTTATGATAATATCTACGCTTTAGGAGATTGTTCAAACCTGGATAATGATAATAAAAATGGTTATGTTGCAGCCGTTCAGGGTAGACTGTTAACAGATATGTTAATAAAAACACTAAACGGTCAAAAAGTTAAACCATACAAGAAACAACCATTAATAATTGTAACAACTACTGGAACTGATACAGGTGTTGCTCAACTACCGTTTGCTGTTACAACATCAAAGTTTATGATAAATACAAAACAAAAAGATCTTGGTAATTCTAATATGTACAAAATGTTGGGAACAGTTCCAGATAAGTTGAATAGTAAATAGGAGATAAATTTATGAAGACAAACAAAAATAGCTCTAGCCCATTTGGAGATTCAGTACATAATCAATCGGTAGATTTTGTAGAACTTTTTTTTGATTTGGTTTTTGTTTTTGCAATAACTCGTACAACCCATTTAGTAGCTCATCACTTAGATTTTCATACAATAAGCCAGGCATTGTTAATGTTTGCTCTTGTATGGTGGGCTTGGACTCAGTTTACATGGACATTAAATAGTGTTGATACAAGTAGGAAAGCAACTCGGGTTGTTACTTTAATAATAACTGGTATTGCCTTTATTATGGCAACATCTGTGGATATGGCTTTTAAAGAAGGAGTACTCTGGTTTGTTGTACCTTATCTTATTATTAGATTAGTAGGATTAGTTCTAATATCCATGGGATCAAGTGAAAATAAATTAGATAAATCAATAATAATTCCTGTAATAATTACAGCATTATTAAGTTTGCTCACAATCTTTATAGGAGCATTTGTTAAACCTGATTTAAGGCAATGGTTGTGGTTCTTGGCAATAATAATGGATCTATTATCTGGTGTAATTGCAGGTCGGGGCAAAGATGAAATTACAACTAACAAGATAAGGATTGGACATTTTATTGAACGACATGCTCTTATTGTAATAATTGCATTAGGAGAATCCATGATTGTTGCTGGTAACTCTGTAGCAGATGATGAAAGAACTATGTTTTTACTTATAGCTGCTGGTGCTTCAGTTATTATAACCTGCCTGCTTTGGTGGACATATTTTGGATGGGTAAGAGAATTCCTAGAAGATCACCTTGAAAAGTCTCCTGTTGAAGCTCACTCAAAACTTGTTACTTATGGTTATAGTTATTTCCATTTCCCTCTTGTTTGTGGTGTCATTAGTTTAGCCATATCATTTGGTTTAATACTACCACACTCTACAGAGCCACTTTCTATGACAGCAGTTTTAGCAATGGCTATTGGGATTTTTCTTTTTACTGGTTCAACAGCTGCAACTGTAGGAATTATAACAGGTAAAATAATGTGGCCCAGGTTGTTGGTTCTTACTGTTACTTGTATGGCTCTGCTTTTTACTGCTAATGTTACACCAGCACATGGTCTTGGTATTGTCATTTTAGGTTTAAGTATTATAGTAATTGTTGACCAAATGTGGGTATCCAGAGTTAAGTCGAAATAGAAGTAGATTGGTTAAAGATACTGGAAAATCCATCGTCATAAGTATCCTGAATAAGGCTGTCTTTATATGTTTCTATGCAGATAAAGTATAAATCCTTATCAGTTTAAACCTCTTTTAACTGAAGGTGATATTCTTAATATTGATCCTTCAGTAATTGCTATTTCTTTACCATTAGGATGTATCAGTATACTAGCTTTAGTAATTATACTTTTTCTTCACTTTTATAAGGTTATGAAAAAAGTCTGAACTGGACGTCCCCCGAAACAGTAGACACTTGATATACTAGAAAATTAAGGAGTTTATTGGTGTCTAAAAACAAGTATACAGAAGAATTTAAGTGTGAAGCTATGAAACAGGTAACCGAAGAAGGTTACTCAGTAATCCAAGTATCAAAAAGTCTTGGAGTCAGTGATGTCACTCTATACGCATGGTTAAAAAAAGCAGGTTGGAAATCAGGAGACTCTAAACAGAAACAAGATTTAGATACAGCGGAGCAGGAAATTAAAAAGCTTAAAGCTGAATTAAAAAGAACTAAAGAAGAGAGAGATATTCTAAAAAAGGCCGCAGCGTACTTTGCCAAAGAATCCCAGTAAAGTACGCATTTGTTAAAGATCATAAACATACATTTTCAGTAAGGCCAATGTGTAGAGCATTAAAAATACATCCATCAGGATATTATCAGTGGCTTAAGACTCCTCATTCAAAACGAAGAATTGAAAATGACAAGTTATTGGTCAAAATCCGAGATGTTTGGAAAGACAGTGCTAAATCATATGGATCTCCAAAAGTCTTTCGAGAGTTAAGAGAAACTGGACATACATGCAGTTTAAATAGAGTAGCAAGGATTATGAAGGTTGCAAAGATAAAAGCAGTTAGAACATATCGTAAGCATCCTTACGTACACTCAATTCCTACAGACCTACATCCTAATCATTTGAATAGGGAGTTCAATGTGACTAAACCAGACATGTCTTGGTGCACAGATATTACATATATCCGTACCTGGGAAGGTTGGCTTTATTTAGCAGTAGTCATTGATCTCTATTCTAGAAAAGTAGTTGGTTGGTCTATGAAAAAGAGGATGAAGAAAGATATTGTTTTAGATGCCCTTTTCATGGCAATAAAAAAAAGGAATCCAAAAAATAACATAATAATCCATTCAGATCAGGGCTCACAGTACACAAGTGGAGATTGGGCAAAGTTTTGTGATGATAATAATTTAATACCAAGTATGAGTAGAAGAGGAAATTGTTGGGACAATGCAGTTGCTGAAGCATTCTTCTCAAATCTAAAAAAGGAACGAATTAGGAAACATATTTATAAGACCAGGAATGATGCAAGAAAAGATATATTCAATTATATTGAAATGTTCTACAATCCCAAAAGAAGACATGGATATTTAGGATACTTATCCCCAGTTGCATTTGAAGCTAAGATATTGGCATGAAGAAGTGTCTACAATATCGGGGGACGTCCAAACCCTTTCCATTTAACATAGTTATTTATAGAGACTTTACTAACTATGAAGTGCACATTCTCTTTATTTATTACCCTTTTCAAATCTATTAATTTACCTATTTAGTATTTTTAATAATTGATATTATATTCTAATTTTGTCATACATCTAAGTTGAACTAAGGTTCTTAAAAAGTAGTTAGTTCACCGTCAGTGTTAACTTTAATTATAAATAAAAATAGATATTTACTGTACCTGTAAATTATATTTTTACCTTAATATCAATTCTAATCTTATGATTTATTTTTTCAATTATTAGGAACAATGATCAAGCTCATAGAATTTGATAATATCTCCAAAGTCTTTGTCTAACCCATTTATTATATCTAAATACTCTTTATATATATCAAATATCTATTCTATAAATTTTTTCTGAGTTTCTAATTTTATATAAAATCACATAATCATCTAATACTTTTGTAATAATTTAATTTTAAGAATTGGATAATAAGAACTTTTACAGAGTTAAAGATCAGATCTGGTTTATCACATTTATAATTACTACATTCTAATGTATGGTATCTAAGGTAGGAGTCTGGCAATGTATAAGCTAAAGTGCTATCTTTATTTGATATGATGTTAAATTTAACTCAGAATGATGATCTTTTAATATTTGAGATAAATTATTTTGCATACCTATATATGTTATTTTCGGGTTAAAACTTTAGATTCAAGAGTAAATTAAAACTTTATTTTTAATCCAAAATTCTTGATGTACCAACCCTGACAATAGACTCTGTCATTGTTCATGCGTTTGTTCTACGGCGTCTTCATTTCTCAGATATTGTAATTGTTAATATGATATATTTATTTTATTAATAATGCGAGTTTTTCTTGTATTTCAGATATAACAGAATCTGCTGCTTTTTCAATAAATGTGGCTTTTCTTGCTTTCCAATCAAGACTTTTTACCTGATCTGATAGAACAACACCTGATATCTTTTTGCTGTTAACGAGGACTTCAAAAGGATAATTTTTTATTTTGCTAGTAATGGGGCAAGCAATCATTAAATTCGTTTTAGAATTATATGAAGATGGAGAAATAACTATAGCTGGTCTTTTTCCTGCTTGTTCATGTCCTGCCTGAGGAGTGAAGTTGAGCCAGATGAGATCACCTCGCTCTGGTATATATTGTTTTTTCACCAGGATTCATTTCCCTCATGCATTCCTAAATCGATTTCATGATGAAGATTATCTGCTGTGATGCAGTTCAATAAATCTTCTAGGTTTTTCTTAGGTTTTATAACAATTTGTTCTTCAATTTCTTCAATATCTACTGTTGATCCATTTTCCAGTGCCAGATCACGAATCATATTCATTGGTATACGAATACCCAAGCTATTTCCCCATTTCTGTATCTTTGCTTCCATATTGATAATATATACATTGTTTATACTTGGAGTCAATAATTATTAATTGTATTCGAAGAATAATCATCTTTTAAAATAGAGAATCCTAATCCATCTTTCCATTTTCCATAACGGAAGCGGTCTTTTCGCCAATGACTTTCCTTGACCATTCCTGCTTTTTCCATGATCCTGGCTGACGCTAGGTTATCGATATCACATCCAGCTGAGATTCTATGCATTCCGATTTTATCAAAACAGAATGAAATAGCAGCTTTTAAAGCTTCAGTTCCATAACCCATGTTCCAATAATTTTTCGATAATCCAAAATACAATTCGATCATTCCGTCTTTTACTATTTCCCCATCCTTAAAACCCATATGTCCAATAAATTCATTACTATCTTTCAGTCTTATTGCCAAAACAAAACGAGCTTTTTTTTTTTTCATAATTTTGTGAAATCAAATATCGGAATTTTGTATTTTTTTCTTCAACTGAATTTTGTTTATAATTAGAACAATTAAATAATTGATACTCTTTAGAATCAAGAATCTCAAAATGTTTATCTCTATCAGATTCTTTAAATTCACCCAAAATAAGTCTTCTAGTTGATATTGGCAGGATTTTATTCAAGTATGAGTTCTCCGTATAGATTGGTTTTATGCATTATTATAAATCTGCAGTTGTTAAACCACAAGAATTCAAATTATTTATATCTGTTTTATAATTTTCTCCATCCTGCACAGCAGGATTTATATGTTCAGAATTTGGAAAAAGAAATTGTTCAAAGAAATCTATAATTCGCCTCTAGTGTCCGTAGAACGTCGCCATAACCTGTTTTCGTGGCGTTTATCCTGCCGGCGAAGCCGAAAAAGCAGGATACATGCCTAAGAAAATCTGGTTCATGGCTTTGATACTCATTAAGCCCCCTCTTCCGGGCGCAGTATAATTACTGCAATTGGAAAAAAATCCTTAGGAGGAAGCTTAATGAGATTTTACAATTCACAGCATCAATATTACGCTGGCATAGATCTGCATGCAAGGAAAATGTATATCTGCGTAATCGACACTCAAGGGGAAGTCGTCTACCACAGAGACCTGATTGCAGATCTTGATCATTTAAAGCGAGCACTGGATCAATTCAGGCCCGATGTAATTGTTGGTGTCGAATGTGTCTTTACCTGGTATTGGATGTCTGATTATTGTCACAACAATAATATCCCTTTTACTCTAGGTCACGCTCTCTACATGAAAGCAATCCATGGAGGCAAAACAAAAAATGATAAGATAGACTCATTTAAAATAGCCACAATGCTTCGGGGAGGGATGTTCCCCATGGCTTATGTCTATCCTGAGAAAATGCGAGCTGCCAGAGACCTACTTCGCAGACGACAATACCTTGTCCACCATCAATCGGAATTGATCGGTCATATCCAAAACACCAATACTCAATATAACAATCCTCCATTCACCAAAAACTTGGTTCATCCATCAAACAGAAAGGAAATCTCTGGACGATTTGAAAACTGCTATGTTCAAAGGAGTGTTCAAATAGATATCGATCTTCTGGATTTCTATCATAAACTCATTCGAGGAATCGAGTATGAAATCACGCGTAATGCAAAGCATCATGATCCATTGGCGTACACTCTTTTAAGAACTGTACCTGGGATTGGTCCGATACTATCGCTTGTCATCTTATATGAAATCTATGATATCAATCGTTTTGAAAAGGTTGGAAACTTTATCTCCTATTCCAGACTGGTCAAATGCTCGCACGAATCAGCCGGGAAAAAAGTGAAAGGCGGTCATAATAAAATCGGAAACTCTCATCTGAAATGGGCATTTTCAGAAGCTGCAGTTCTATTTCTTCGGAATAATCAATTAGGTAAAGATCTCTATCAAAAATTGTCCAGCAGATATGGAAAGGCAAAAGCCCTATCACTCCTTGCTCAAAAACTGGGAAGAACCGTTTATTTTATGTTAAAAAGAAAGGAGCCATTTATAGAAGCAAAGTTTTATTAGGGATAGTGTATGCAAGCTGTACATATAACTGAAACATTAGCGTGATAGATCTGGATGCGGTGAGGAATTGTAGCTTTAGACTGCCAGCAGCATCATACTCGATTTCGCGATTTCCTACGCTTTGATTGGATGTGTACACTGTTCCCTTCTTACATAGTTGTATTGATCGGGAAGTATTCCGTGATCTGTCCTGAACTGACCTGCACCAGTAACTATGGTCATTTGATATGAACCATCTTTTTTTGAATCAGGCTGTTCAGGTACCGAGTTTATTCTACGGCTCCTTCGAGGAAGACCGTCTATATGTGTTTGATACAGATCCTGGGATGAAATAAAAAATAAGAATTCCGAACCAGGTGGCGTAATAGTTCCGGATTAATTCAAAAATCAAGGAAACGAATTTTCGGGGCCGGAATCATTATGGCTATTGACCTAGTCGGGGCTTATATGTGTTATGTGTCATTTACCTTTTCAATGCCTTTTTCCCTTAATATTCTTATCATTATAGTCTCTTCCGGGAGCGGATTGGTCTAGGACGATAACTATTGTTCCTTGAAATAATTTTTCTATTTTTAACCAATATTTGTTCAATCTCGGGAATTATTTTATAACACAACTCATCAAAGCCATCGTTATTAAGGGTCTTAATGAATTCTTCTCGGGAAAATGGAACAATATATGCCTTATCTTTGATATTAATAGGGAGAAGAAACCATAAAGGTGATTCATTAATTTCAGAAAAATCAAAAAAAACTGGAGTGCCACAATTATGCCACTCCTTTAGAAGACGACTTTCTTCTGGAAAGTTTAACATAAAAATATTTTTATTCCCGAAGGGTATACTCTTTCCTTGTTGAAGGCTTTTTATAAATTGTGTTCTATCTGTTTTTCTTCTCAATCCATCAATTACCCAAACTATTTTTGAATAAAAGTTATTTCTGGCTTTTCGTTCTTCATTTTTAATAAAAGAATGTTGGAATTCTATAATCCAATTTTTTGTTGTCTTTACATCAGCTATGTGTTTTTCCCCAGTTTCATCAAAATGTACAATTTCTTGCCATTCTCTAGGGAACTTATTTTTCCATTGCCTATGCCATTCTGTTTCGTTTTCCCACCATTTATCACAATTTCGAGCGCCTTTATGAGCCCAATGATTTATTTTAACATCACCACATCGAGCAATTAATTCTGAATTGCAGTATGGACAATATCCTGTTCCACCTTTAAAAGCTTCTTCTTTTTCTCCATTTATAATTGCATATTTCATGATTTCTATGCCACCTGTAATTTTATAACTATATATTGTAATATCACTAGCCACAAACAATTATCTCAAAAGAAGTCGTTTTAATTGGATTTAATTTGATAACTACTGATCATTTATAATCCTTAATAATACTATTTATCTATTTGTGGATCTATTTTGCTCACAAAATTCATCTTGCAACATCATATCATCATAAAAATCATTTTGTTCTGAAAAAGAATATAGAAGTTGCTCCATTACTTTATTAAATGTCTTTAACTTATTATCATCCATCATGTTCATTATATAATTAGACGTATCATCAAACGATAAGAAGGTAATTGAGTTAAAATCAAATATTCTATTAAATGTAGGTATTAAATTTAGTGACATTTTCCCTTTTATTTCCATGCAGGCAACCAATGTATATCTATCATTAATAATATACATATAAATGAAAGTCTTTGGCGGAATCAAAATAAGATCTTCTTTTTTAGCAAAAAAAGGCAAAGCCCATTTGTTGTGATTTGATTTGTTTCTACGTTCTATCAATTTATTAATATGTTTAATATAGTGAGAAATATATTCAGGTAAGTCAGGTAAATCATTTCTATGAATATCTATTTTGAAATATGAAAAATAAGTATTTGATGATGAAATATAATCAGTCAAAAAACTAAGAACTTCATCATCATTATTGACATCTACTGTTTTATTTTCGTACCGACTAATTCTTTGTAATAAATGCTTTGCCTTCTTCTTATCATTTAATAATCGTTTAGCAATAGTTATTGCATCTCGTTTTCTAATATTCATTTCTTATACACCTTGAATATCTGATTATTAAACAGAAAAAACACGAAGAGTCCAAGTAACATAGCAAATATGGTTCATTATTTTGTTGTGTGTTAATATTAATTCAAGATACTGCATAAATCTCAATCAATTTTTCATATATATTTTTTGAATAAAAATCCTTTTTTGAAGAATTCGGGTTGTTGGGATCAAGAAATCGAATTTTATGAAGATTTGAGTCTTTTTTTAATTCTTTCATATGACTATTAAAATTTCTGTTCTGTTTCCAGTTCTGTATTCTT
>Ga0209692_10001698_pt1 | contig 28381 bp, 29 predicted proteins | sample tdDd472_FD_187129 | JGI IMG/M metagenome (GOLD analysis project Ga0209692, IMG submission 187129) | Marine sediment microbial communities from the Atlantic coast under amendment with organic carbon and nitrate - tdDd47.2 (SPAdes)... | ecosystem: Environmental > Aquatic > Marine > Coastal >... | reverse complement strand
TCATGGTAAATCAGAAAGAGTTGAAAAGTGGCCAGCAGATTTCTGGTATGAAAATTCCAGGGTTGTTTCAGCCCTTATCAAACATTTATGCTTAGAGAAGAGCATTTTGCTTGGTTATAGCGGCGGCGCACAAATTGCCCTTAATGTTGCCCTGGAAAATCCCGAGCTGGTATCAAAGGCAATAGCAGATAGTTTTGAAGGTGAGCATTCTGTAGCCTCTTATGCCGAGAATATCTTTGATGATAGAAATACCGACAAGAAAAAATCAATGGCAAAAATATTCTGGTTCTTAATGCACGGTCTTGACTGGAAAACTATTGTTGATAAAGATTCTGAAACAACCTATGCTCATCATCAACAAATCGGGTCATTTTTTCACAAAGACCTGTCGCGCATAACCATACCAGTATTACTCACCGGCAGCAAACATGATGAGTACATACACAATTTTGAAGATATTTATATTCCAATCAGCAAAAAGATAGCTAAAGCTGAGATTAAACTATATGATTCGGGCAGCCATCCCGCTTCATTGACGGCAGGAAAAGAATATATTAATGATCTACTGGAATTTATTCATTCACATAAAATTTATTAAACTAAAGTTATATACAGCAACCTGAAAAAAAACACTGATCACCTTTAGCAACTGCCACGAACCAGGTTTTCAATCGACATAGTCTTTTCTCTTTCAAGAAATATCCGCAGTCCATTGCCGTAAATTTCATCTTTATTATTCAGCATTTTCTCAGCTGCTTCTTCAAAAGAAAGAGCTTTTAAAGATTTATAGGCGAGCCATTCACAGAAGCCTTCCTTATCAACTGCCTCTCTGCCTGTATAATCCGGCCAGTTTTCAAACTGCCAGATATGCCCCAGTTCATGAACAATAATCTCAAGGGCCATACTTTTTGATTCTCCTTTCAGGATAAGGATGCTCCCACTGTCAAAGGCGACCCCCTTGACGTTAAAGGAGCTTCTGCTGTTTTCTAAAGATGCCTTTCGGCTTTCCCGTACCATTTCAGCCTTTGACACCAGTTTTACCTGGTTCAATTTTTGAATTTTAATTCCAAAGATCCGATTCAGCAGTGTTAGAGCCGCCTGAAAAATTTTTTTTAATGCTTCGCTTTCAAGCACCGCATTATCTTTGCATTCCATGCAGATAAAACAATCTTCATAGAGCTCAATAATTGGCCTGCCGGATTTCCAGGGAAGACTGCATACCGTGCATTTTCGAAGTTTGTTGCATGATGGGCAGAGGGAATATTTTTCATACTGATAGTATTCACCCTTGATTACTTTTTCACAGTTTACACAGAAAAGCTGAGAATCAAAGCATTCTTTACAATAGAGTTTACTTCGGTACTGCACAGCCTCCCGGCGGTGCAGATGCCTGGCGCACCTGTCACACTGGATAAATGTACTGAAACAGTCCTCACACACTGTATCAGTATCATTGATAACCACATATTTACCATTGATTATTTTGGCGCATATATCACAGGATGTATTCATGTATCTTTTCGATATTAGTCGGGACCGTTAAACTATTTGTTTTTCCTGAGAGCTTCAAGATGTTCTCGGGGTTGAGGCAGGGGAATTCCCGCCAGTTGATCATCCAGCTTTTTACACGAATAATCACTGCAATATGCACAACTTTCATGTTTCCGATCTGTGGCACAGTTGCGTACTTCACAGGTCTTACAGTGACCAAAAAGAATTCCTGTTGAACTCTTGCAGCCGTCACAGTTTATTGCTGAAACAGGAATTTCAGTATTGAAAAGCTTTGAAAACAATTCTGCTGCTTTTTCCCGCGCCATGGGATCATTAGCCTGTGTTGCCCTGTAAACAGGACAGTTTCCACACTCCATTCCACAGTATGCAATAGTATGAGTCATGTGAGTTCTCCTGAAATTTTACTTTTAATTAGAATATACAAAGAATTTCAGTATATTCAACCAGCACATCAAACAAAACAGTATTATCAAAAAATTTTCATATCACTTAAAGGGTAAAACATTGACAAAAAGTACCGGTTATGCAAGGCTTTTTTACATTGTGTAAGAGATGGGCAGAGGAAACCCTTTATATATGATAATAAAAAAATGCTTTTTTTAATAAATTTACATAATAATGTTGACAATTTTCAGGTCAGGTCATTAAATGTCTTTATCGATTACACATTTTTAACATCCTCTATTTTCTTTCCTCGAAATTACCCGGGCAAATTTCATAGCAGTTTTTTATCAAGAGTAATCCACAGGGGCTAACCCCAAATTACATTCTCAGGAGTCAATACATGACACAATCACAAGGCACAGTAAAATGGTTCAACGATCAGAAAGGTTTCGGATTTATTACATCAGAAGACGGACAGGATGTTTTCGTTCATCATTCAGGTATCAATTCAGAGGGTTTTAAAACTCTTCCTGAAGGCGCAGAAGTTTCATTCAACACCGAAAACGGTGACAAAGGCCTTCGAGCAGTTAACGTAACTGTAATATAACCGGCTGATTCGGATGAATTCTCTGGCATAAGGTCAGGGAGTTCATCCTTCCACAAACATACCCCGTTTTTCCGATATCATCGTACATTATTCTTTTTTAATTAATACACAGAAAATTTCGGCAATATCAACCACCACATACGACACAATAGACTTTAAGCGAACCGGCTTCATACTGATTCAAGATTAAAATATTGGTCATATAAGACTTTTTAAAATTTTACCTTTCAATTTCAACTTCCCTTATCATGAAAGCTTTTAAAAAACTCTTCAGCACCTTTTTCCTTTAGAGTCTTTTGATTATCTATAAAGTTCTGTCCGTACTTCTGCCAGTTTTTAGCGAAGGATTTAAATTTTTTACAAGGAAACTCACCGCATTCATAACAGTGAGTTATGCCTCGTTCTTTACAGCACAAATGAAATGTTTTACATTTATCACAACGTGAAAAATTGATCTCGGCTCCAGGACAGGGCCTTCTTTCTCTTTGAAAATTGGGACAGCCCCCGCAGTATACACCGCATGCAGGAATCCTTCCTTTGTAATATTTTAATTCACTCATATGCCATACCTGCCATGAAGCCCCAACCGGGTAAAAAAAGACAGCCTACAAAACCGCAACCTGTTTACCCACCGGCAGTGTACGAATTTCCGTCTCGGTCAGCAGCTCACCGGCAGTTTCAATAAACTCGGCAAGTTTTATGCGGGGAAGAAAACCAAACTTTTTATCCAGGGGCGTAAACATATCATCAAAATGAACGGGAATCAGCATTGAAGGTGAAACCGTCTCAGGAACATCACGAACATACTCTCTGGTGTTTCCCCTGCCCCCAATGCCGAGAAACATCACATCGGCAGTGAGTCCATCATACATACCGAGAAGGTTACCTGCACTGCCGTGATGAATCATGGTTCCTGCAGGATGCTTTATATAGAGAGAAAATGTAGTCCCGAGCTTATACTTTGTTGCCGGTGCCGGCACCTTGAAGGTTTCTTTAATTGTACCGGGAAAGGGAATACGCCCCAATACCGCGGGCCCATGGCGGCTTTCGATAAAGGCAATACTGAAGTCTCCAATGTCAAGGGAGTCTCCCGGTTCAAAGACACGGATCTGTTCTTCAGGAAGTCCTTCGCTTCTACCAACCCAGGCGGTTGCCTCAGAGCCAGCGAGGAATGCCCCGGTCTGTGCGGCAAAGGCGGGAGCATCAAGGCAGTGATCATAATGGCTGTGGCTTATAATAACGGCTGCGGCCTTCTGGCCGCCGCACCGGTCAATCCATTCGGCCACAACTTCCCCACGGCACGCAAGCTTGAGTCCTCCGAATACCCTGGGAAGAGAGTACCGGGACACGAAGGGATCGATAAAAAAGCTGCTTTTACCATCAGAAATATGCATCCCCGCGGTACCGAGCCAGGTCACCATAACTTCCCCCTGGAGAGAATCGGTAATCAGGCTTTCATTATAATACTTCAAATCCTTCATCTTTTACCTCACCTGAAGAATCTCATACAGGAAAGCGCACAACGGGTCAATTACATTTTAATTCTTGCGGGCCATTACGAACCGGTATATTCTGAAATCAAAGACAAGAGGAAAAACATGGCCCCGGAAAGAAAACGACTAAACTTCCTCACCTGTAAAAAAAATCGAGGTTCCTGGTGAGTTGAGGGAAAAACTACATAATTATTCTTTTTTGCTTGCAAAAAATGCAACAAAGTAACATCTATACATACTCTATTACTTCTGACCGGAGGCGGCACATGGGAGAGAAGAAATTTGATTTTCGATATTTTCAGGAAAAAATCTACCCGCGGTGGGAACGGCAGTTTATATCAGGCTCTGAGCCAGGGGCCTTCAGCTACAAAATCGGCGGTCCTACGAGCTGTTACGGCTCCACGGATATGCTCATCAGCCGCTATATCATCAATGATCTCGACCTGACTGAAGCAGAAAAAAACAGTTGGGGGGAAGTTATAAACCGTTTCCACGACCCCGCGACCGGCTGGTATAAAAAAAACTACACCATGCATCACCGGGAGCATACCACCGCATACGCTGTTGCAGCCCTGCAGCTCATTGACCGGGTACCCGCTCATCCGATGAATTGGAAGGAACCGATTCTCACCTCAGAAGCGGCCATGGAAAAATGGATAGCCGGCGTAAACTGGTCGATCATCTGGCCGGGATCCCATGTAGTGACCGGTGTGCCGGCGGTGCTTGCCATGCTCGGCCAGGGAAGTGATGAATTTTTCGACTGGTACTTCAAGTGGCTCGACCGGGAAGCCGATCCGAAGTCAGGTTTCTGGTGCCGGGGCCTGGTTCACCGCTTAAAAATTTTCCCCCGCCCTACAAAACATGAAATGGGAGGGGCTTTTCACATGTACTATATCTACGAGTACATGAACCGGCAGTGGCCCTACCCTGAAAAGATTATTGATGAGACCCTGCGCCTCCAGCATAAAAATGGTCTGTGGGATAAAGATGTCACCTACTGCATTGACCTTGACGGCATCTATAACCTGACCCGCTCTTCACGCAATGCCGGGGGTTATCGAAGCAATGACATCGAAGAAGCGATTATCCGATATCTTACAGCAGCAGAAATAATACTTAATGATAAAGAGTTCTTTTTAAAAAAATATACAAACAGTCATATATTAACCGGGGCTCTGGCGGCCATTGCGGAATGTCAGAAATTTTATCCCGAGCTTGTTCTCACGAATGTGCCATGGCGCCAGTCTCTTGATAAGGCGTGTTATATATAAATTGATTACAGGACAATACTATGAATACTCCAGCTATCACTGAAAAACTATCAATTAAAATGAAGCTCGGTTACGGGATCGGCGACCTGGCCTTTAATCTGCTGATCAATGCAACATCAGTCTACCTGCTTTTTTTCTACACGGAAATTTTTGGTATCACCGGTACCGCCGCTGGAATCATTTTTCTCATATCTAAATTCTGGAACGCGGCAATAGATCCCTTCATCGGCGCCGCTATTGACCGGACAAAGACCCGATGGGGCAGCAAACGGCCCTACATGCTTTTCGGAGCAATCCCGACTGCCATAATCTTTTACATGGTATTTGCAGCTCCGGAACTTGAATCAAACCTTCGGTTCATGTACGGCCTTATAACCTTTCTTCTTTTCAATTCACTTTTTGCTCTGACCAATGTGCCTTACGCGGCCCTCACCGCAACCATGACATCTGACTCCAAGGAGCGCAGCAGTCTTACCGGCTTTCGAATGACATGTGGAATAATCGGCATGCTCCTTGCGGCGGTCCTGATGAAACCCCTGGTAAATCTTTTTGGTGGCGGAGCAGCAGGCTACCGGGTAGCTTCGGCAATCTTTGCTGTTTTTGCTGTTGTAATAATCTTTATTAGCTTCAGTAATGTACGGGAAAAAGTCACCGAACATCATGATGAGCAGAAAAGTGTTTCCCTTAATCTGAAAGCCCTGGGCAAAAATTATCCCTTCATACTGCTGGTTCTCGCCTTTGTTATCAGCGCCATCGCGGTCTACACAATCGTGATGATGGTAAATTACTATTTCAAATATAATTTCAACAATGAAGGCATGACCTCTGCCGCCTTTGGAACCATTTTCATATCGGCCATTATTTTTATTCCCTTCTGGGTCTATGTTGCCAACAAGACCAGCAAAAGGACTGCCTTTGTATCTGGACTGATGATTTTTACCGTTACCCTCATCAGCATTTACTTTGTTGATAACCTGACAATATCCCGTCTCCTGATGATACTCGCGGTATCAGGAGCCGGTATGTCAGCTTACATGTTTTTCCCCTGGGCAATGGTAGCCGATACGGTGGAATATTCGATATGGAAATCGGGAGTACGCCAGGAGGGGTTCATCTACGGCTTCTTTGTCTTTGGTCTGAAATTTGCACAGGCTGTTGCGGGCTTCATTGCCGGCTTTGCCCTCGACCAGGTTGGATTTGTCGCAAATACTACGCAGAGCCCCGAAACCCTGGAGGGTATAAAAATTATCATGACCCTCATTCCTGTGGGATTTATAAGCGTCAGCATTATACTAATACTCTTCTATCCGATAAACGCACAAATGCACCAGAAAATGCTTGATGATATATCAAGAAAAGAAGTATCTTAAAAAAAACAAGACCAGGAAGCAATGACATGAATATCAAAGTAGCCGCCGAGGCAATAAGAATCAACAACTTTGAAGAAATCGAATCTGGCCTGAGAATTTACAGTGCTTCGCGTCTCATCTCGGGAGACACGACTGTCGCAATGGTTGCCAGTGAAGACACCGATTATATTCTCGCCGTCGGCTCAGGCCCTCTCTTTGATGAGCTGACCGGTGAACGGACCGATGATTACCTTCTCGCTCCCCTGAGCCATGAGAACCGACTGGTACTGAACCGGCATCTTGGTTATACCAATCCAGTCTGCTGCGGCCGGGAGGGAGTGTCTATAGGTCTCGGTGACCGCCTCGGGATTGCCGCGGAGGGTCACGTCAGGGCCATTGCGGGCCGCACGGTTATTCCTGTATTTGCCCAGCAGAGTAAGCGTGAGCTTGACCTGACACAACGAAGTTTTAAAAGCGTACTCGATGATGCGGTCTTCGGTATTATCAGGGCCGGATACCGGGGCCCATTCGGTGCGGATGCTGACCATCTGAAAGACCCAAAAGATATTGCCGAAGCGATAAATCTCGGCTATTCAATGATCACCCTCGACTGTTCTGATTTTATCGAAAAGCAAAAAGAAAACATGACAGAGAAGGAAGTTAAAAAGGCAATAAAGAAACTTCCTTCTGAAACAACAGCCTATTATATCAACAAGTACAGCGACAAATCCTTCAGCATTGAGAATGTTGATATTTTTTTTCCAGGGGAAGAATTAAAGATCCATATTCTCACCTATCACAAGGCAATAAAATTTATGATGCAGATATACCGGCAGTATATTGAGTTGGCCCCCCGGGAAATGGACTTTGAAATATCAATAGATGAGACCGAAACACCGACCTCACCAGCGGCCCATTACCTGATAGGCCGCGAGTTGGAAGACGCGGTGGTACGGGCAACCAGTATTGCCCCCCGGTTCTGCGGAGAATTCCAAAAGGGTATAGACTACCGGGGAAACATTAAGCAATTCAAAGAAGAGCTAAAAACACATGCCGCTATTGCTGATCATTTCGGCTACCGCCTCAGCATTCATTCGGGAAGTGACAAGTTTTCTATATTTCCCCATGTGGGTGCCGTGACAAAAAAACGCTTTCACCTTAAGACTGCAGGTACCAGCTGGCTTGAAGCCCTTCGGGTCATAGCAGCCAATGAACCGGAACTCTACCGAATTCTCCATACCTTTGCCAGGGATAATTTCCCCAAGGCCCTGAAATATTACCATGTCTCAGCAGACCTGGCGTCAGTCGCCCCCCTTGAAGAGACTGACGATAAAGACCTGCCCCGATACCTCGATGAGGATGATGCCCGCCAGATGCTTCATATCACCTACGGGCTGATACTCCAGGAAACGGATAGAAGTAAAAAGAAATACATGCGGGATGGGTTATATGCTGCTCTCAAAAAACACCGAAGAGATTATCGGGACAATCTGCACAACCATATCGGCAAACATCTCCGTGACCTGGGCTTACTCGATGTGTAGTAAAAGTGGAAAGATACAAATGTAAAGTAACAAGTTTTAAATTGAAGGCGGGGATGGTATCCTCTCCTTCAGTTTATACATCCCTGCCTTCTAAACTCTTAAGGCGGGAGCATGATTAAAAAGAATTACATCTTTCAAACTGCAATCCATATCCCGGGTAACAATCTCACATTTTGCCATAAACAAAAAGAAAATGTCACGTCCGGCCCCGGAAAGAGACTCAAAGTTACCCTGCCCCTTACTGATTATCATGTCGGCATCATTAAAAATTTTAACAAAATTTTCTGAACAGTCTTCAAGAATGGTACCTGGTGCGTCAGAGCCGTTATCGATAACCGGAACAATGCCTGATATACCGGCAATATCCGCATCTTCACGAAGGGCATCATTAATCACTGCTCCGCCTCTGACTGCAAAGGTAATTTTTCTGCCTTCGGAAATCTTTAAAAGCTCTTCAATTAGAAGTCTGTCAAAAAAAGTTTCTCCCGCGTTGTCCCCGAGATAAAGAATCGTTGTTGATTTTTCAAGAGTTTCCCGAAAAGCCCTGTAATTAAAAATTCTCTCTTCCTGGCCGGCGATAGTCTCATTTAACAGGGCAATGATTGCCGAGAGTTCTTCTGATACATCAATGGCACCTTTGATTCCATAATCAATAATGTTCCCGGCAATGGCATAGGTAAGGGCCGCGTAAAGAGGATCATCGGATTTTTTAATTATATCCTTAAGCCCCTCGTAGACAACAGCTGCTTTCTGATTACAGATTTCTTTAACTGCACGATAGGGATCCTTTGAACCGGCAACATCCCGGACAATACGGTGAATTTCCTGCGCCATTTCAGGGGGCGATGAGCTGAGGGGGAATTTTGGTATCTGTTCAGCGACCCGGTCAATGACCCTTTTCTGGTCTTCTTCATTAAGACCTGCCAGCCTGGCACATTCAATAGCCTGTCTTAAAAAACAGGGTATACATTCGAGATAAGTTTTCATGGTAGACTATAGTTCCTTAATTTTTTTTATAATTAGAATTCTTTTTAAAGGCAAGGATGGTAATCATCGCCTTCAAAAAGAATTCTTAATCTTCGATAGGATACTTTCGAAAAAGCCAGTAGGCGGCAAAGAGCATAACCGAACATATAGCAAAAACCACCGTGATACCGTCAGGATCTTCTGCCGTACCACCGAAAAATTTCAGACAGAGGGGGCCGATAACCGAAGCGATGCCGGCAGCAATCTTAATGACCAGCCCCATGAGACCGTCGTACATCGCTTCGCGACGGTAGCCCGTATATTTTTCATCAAGATCAATGAGGTCAGCAAATATCGGCCTGATTAGAACAAAAAATGAAGCAAGGGGAAAGACAAACAGCACCATGGGTACCATTGAGTGGACCAGGCTGATGATCCCCGGTTTCAGAGGCGCCCCGCCCGCCGCAACCACCAGCTTATTTATTCCCCAGCCGATGAAGGGATAATCATTCATAAAGGCCATCACCGGCAGGGCAAGGCCGAACATCAGAAAGCTGATGCCGAAGACCTTTTTCTTCCCGTAACGATGCGAGTAATGATAAACAAGAAAAAACATCGGCAGTGAGGCCACCACGATCGCCCCCTGAATGTAGCCTCCCACATGGGCCCCCATCCCCATGATCAAGGTTACCATGAATGGAATCATGGCAATCAACTCATCAAGGGCAATACTGAAAAGCATCAGGGTAATTACAAATATGACAAAGGGACGGTTCTTGAGACACTGGCGTATCGATTCAATGAGCCCGAAGGGAATCTCCTTGGCGCTTGAATGGGGCTTTTCTTTAACAAATATTATCGAAAGCCAGAAGAAGAGAAGAGCAACAATGCTGAAAACGATTATAGCCATCTTATAGCCGTCAGAAATATTTACAAAACCGGCATCAATCCCCTCGGGAAAAATCTTTATAAAGATACCGACAGCAATAGTTGCCATGAGCGTTCCGGCGACTTCAAAGACCCCCATGTACGAAGATATCTCGATACGTTCTTTTTTGCAGGAAGTTATCTCAGGAAGAAGTGATATGTAAGGCGCCACGACAGCCGTATAAAAAATCCAGAGCCCCGTCAGGGTTGCCAGCAGCCAGACAATATTGACAAAACTTCCTTCACTCCCCGGGGGATAAAAAAGAAGCACCGCGCATACCGTCAGGAAAGGAGACCCGAAAAAGACCCAGGGCTTTCGGCGTCCCCACCGGGTATTGTACCGGTCTGAAGCAAAACCGATTATTGGCGCGGCTGCCGCGTCTACAATTCTGCTGATGATATTTATCACAGCAAAAGCGGAGTAACTGACCAGCATGATACGATCACCCGCCGGGGTACTTCTGCCGGTATAGTAATACAGAAGCCAGCCAATGGTGATCATCGGCATCAGGGAGCCACCCATCATGCCCGCGGCAAAAGTCAACTTTCGCCAAAAAGGAAGTTCGCTTCTAAGGGTTGTCTTGTCTATATTTGTCATAGGGTAAAATTTATCCTGGTAGTCTCTCTACAGGACAGTTTGTTGATATGCATGTCAATCATATTTGAAGAATATTTTTCCATTTGACGCCGCCTGCTTTTCATATATATTGAAGGATGTATTATGAAGAAAAACATGACTATCGATGAAGGGTTGATAAAAAATGAATAAATTCTATAAACTGGTTCCAGCTGTTTTAGTCATCACAATTGGTATCGGGTTCCATTCCGGCATTCAGGCTGACGGCTCAAAAATCGGCAGGTATATTTCTTTTAATGAACTGGTATCAAAAACTCCTTATATCTTTAGTGTAAAGATTATAAAGATCAACCATGACTACAGAGATCGAATGGCCTATGGGAAAAATCGCCGCTATGTAAGCCGCTACCGCTTTAAAGTGACGACACAAAGTGTCTATAAAGCAGATAAAGAATTCAAAGATTTTATAAAGAATAAAAAATCCTTCTGGATAGAGCGGGCTAGTCTGACGATACCGGGAAAATGGGTATTAATAGAAGAGAAGTATAGAGAGAGCATTTCGCCTGGCGACATCAAAAAAGGGAACAGAATAATTGTGTATGGTACTTATCTTAGTTCAGGGGCTGTCTACTTCAACAATTGTGATACTGTAGAAAAGCACGAACTGTTGTTGAATTTACAAAACAAATAATTTCCTGTAACTATTCCAACGATTGATCCCTCTTACCTATTAATAACCATAGCAGTAATATTTCCATATGCAAAATTTATCTATATGCCAATAAAAGGTCTGCCCATGTATAAAACCACACTCGCCTGTCTCACAAAAAAAAGCACTGTCCAGAATATCCTGATGATTCTCTTTATTCTTTTACTCCGATCAACTGTACTGGGAAACTATACGGTTCCAACCGGCTCAATGAATCCAACAATCCTTGAAGGTGATAAATTCTTCTCGAACAATACAGCATACAGCCTGCGGGTTCCCTTTACCAAAAAACATCTTCTCAAGTGGAATTCTCCAGAACGGGGAGAAATCATAGTATTTCTATACCCGGGTGACAATAAAACTGATTACACTAAAAGGGTTATCGGTGTTGCGGGAGATACCATCGAATTAGACAAACAAGAAATTATCCTCAATGGTGTTCCTTTAAAAAAGAAATTTCTTCACGGCAATGAAGAATATAGCTTTTACCAGGAAACCCTCGGGAATAAAAAGTACACTATCAAGCTCCACAATCGGCTGCTGCAGTCAGGGAGAGTGAAAAAATTCATTGTACCGAAAGACAGACTGTTTGTCATGGGAGACAACAGGGATAATAGTTTTGACAGCCGCTACTGGGGATTTGTAGATCTGGAACAGGTAAAGGGAAAACTTATATTTCGATGGCTTTCAATAAACCCTGAGGATTTTCACCTGCGCATGGAAAGAATCGGTATTGTAAAATAGATTATATCAGCTCTCCCAGCCATGGAAAAGCAGAGTATGCCAGCCATGCCAGAAGCATATTAAAAAATATACATATTTATAAGCTTGATTTACTCCTATATAAATTTTTGCAGCGTTGAAAACAAAGTAAACAATTACAAAAGGTAGACCAGTCAAAGGATAAACAAAATACCCACTGCCCCCATTCACGACATTGCAAAACCTCCCCCCTCCAAACAAAAACAGCTTATTGTGCAATTAAATAATCATGCCTACCTTCGGTGTTCCCAATGCTTTTCCATCTTTAAGCACCTGCCTGCCGTTTATGAAAACCGCCTCAATACCCGCGGGCCTCATATTTGTTTTTGCGGAAGTGTTGCTGTCCTTAACCAGCCTGCTGTCAAAAACCGTGATATCGGCAAAATATCCCCTTTTCAGAAAGCCGCGCTTCTTCATGTTAAACCTTTCCGCAGAGGCGCCTGTCATTTTATAGACCGCTTCTTCAAGAGTAAGCAGCCCCTTTTCCCGGGCATACTGAAGGAAAAGAGGAAAGTTTCCATAGGTACCTGGATTCTGAGCACCCTCGAGGTAGGGAGACGCGTCGGTCATGAAAAATGCAGCCGGGTGACGCATCATGGTATGGATATTATCGAGATTGCTGTACCGGTGGTTCAGAACCCGGGCGATGCCGTTACTCTTTCGGGCAAAGTCAATAAAGTTATCAAACTGAGAAATGCCCCGCTTGGCGGCAATATCTTTTAAAAACATGCCGTTATATTTATTAAGCTCAGGATGCATGGCATTAATTATTTGAATGTCCTGATAGCCAAAACCCAGAAGAAAGACAATAAGCTCAAGCTCTCCCCGAAGCTTTAACATCTTCCATGTATCATCATAGACCTGGGGAACCTCGGCAAGAAACCATTCGGGCATAAAGACATTGATGACCGACGTGCCGCAATGGTAGGCGTAGGTATCAAACATCACATCAAGGCCGCTTTTCCTGGCGCCGTCAATAAGAGATAATGCCTCGTGACAGGTATCCCAGGTTTTAGCACCCACAAAGATTAGATGAGAAAGTTGCATACGGACATCAGTCTCTTTCGTCAGGGAAAGCATGTCATCTATTGCCAGAAGATTGTGAGGCCGACCGAAAAGATCCAGGGGATAAGTGCCGCTAATTTTCGAATAGGCTTTCATATGAGAAGTAATTATTTTATCTTTCTTTTTAACCATACGGGCAATGGTCTTCATTTCATCCATTGTGGCAAAAATGCCAGGTTCATACTGCAGGCCCAAGGAGACTCCGCAGGCTCCCTGCTCTATAGATTCTTCAAGAAGATAGATCATCTTTTTCGTTTCATCCTTTGAGAGAGGAGATGCCTTAAATCCACGAATAGATGTACGTGTGGTACCATGTCCCGCAAGGGTTGCAATATTGTGAGTAATACCAATCTTTTTCAAATGAGTTAAATACTCATCCATGGTTCGCCATTTCAAATCATAGAGTTTTCCAGTCCTTTCCTGAAGCATCTCCATGTATGGACTCTTCTCCATGAATCCCCCCATGCCGAAGCCGCAGTTGCCTGCTACAAATGTTGTAACACCCTGTTCGGTAAAGGGAGTTGAGAGATGAAGATATTTTTGAGCAGGAAGAATCCTGTCCATGTGAGAGTGGCCGTCAATAAAACCTGGGGAGACTACCTTTCCGCTGCAGTCGATTACTTTCCCAATGAAAGATATGGAATGAGGTGTAATATAATCAATTTTATTTCCACTTATGAGAAGGTCTCCCTGAAAAGCTTTTTTTCCAGAACCGTCAACAATGAGTCCATTTTTCAACAAGACCTTTTCGGCACCACCGGTGACCGTAACTTTTTTTCTCTTTTCGCCAGTTAATTTCTCTTCAGGAAGAAACTGCTTTCTCGTATAAACAGGAGCATCGTCACTGCTGCATCCTGAATCAAAAAGGGGAAAAAAAGCTGCAACCGCTGCAGTCTTTGCACTGCCGACAATAAATCTTCTTCGTGTAATATCCTTGAATCTCATAGAAATCCTCCCCGATAAGATTATTGAAGCCCTGTACATTCAGCATGCATAAATAACAAATCCTGTCAATCTATTATAATCATCAGTAAATCTTCAGAAACCGCTTCACCTGCTGGTCCCAGTCAGGAGTTTTTACTTCCAACCCCTCATTTAGAGAAGAAAGTTCAAAGGCCTTCTGACTTCCTTCATGCTTCACCTCAAGTAAAGTCTCATCAAAACCGATCTGTTCATCATATTTTTTAACACCAAAGTCAACAGCCCTCTGATGCAAAAATGTTCTGCCTGATGGAGCCGACGCGAACCTGCAGGCATAGACCACCGGTTCACCAACAATACTCAGGTCGCCGTTTATGGTAGTCATGCTGATACGGCCGAAGTCTATACCGATACCAAGTCCCGTGTCTTCAACCTTCCCCCGAAAAACTTTTTTCTGTTCATTGTAGAAGCTGGTAAATATTTCATGAGAGGCTTCAGCGGCGTTGAGCGCCAACAAAAATGCATCGGGTCCCGAATAGAACAAAGGGAAAAAAGCAAGGATGCCATCGCCGGTAAATTTTTCATAAATTCCGAAATTGTCCATAACTGAACCGGAAAGGAGTGATGTGAGGGAAGTTATAAACTCAGCATACGCCTCGGGTTTTTTTGCCTTGAGCATCAGGTCTGTCGACCGGCGGATATCCATAGAAAGGACCACAGCATCACATTCAGTCATGGAAAGAAAAAGCTTCACAAACTTTTCAGATTCAAAGAGCTTTTTCCGGGCATCTTCATTTACCCGGGAGACAAGAAAACGAATCCGCTCCTTTTTCTGAAGATCAACAATGTCATCCTTCAGCTGACGGATGAGCTCATCCTGCTTTTTTCTGCCGATTATGGTCTCGGTCAATTCACGGGTTTTCCCTTTGACCCGATCCTTCAATTCATTGATCTGGGTTTCAAGAAGAAACTGGTTTTCTATAGTATTCTCCGGTTTACCAGGAGGCTCTTTTCCAGCTGCTATTTTTTCAATGATAGCCTCAAGTGAGATAGCTGAAAGTTCCTGAAGAAGACCGGGTCTTGCCTTTGCCTGGTCAAGCCTCTCCTTCAGCCGGGTAAGCCCGTTTCCGCGGCCAACTTTTGTATTTACTTCATTTCTCTTTTTCTGCATAAGTGATTTTCCTTTTTTATAAGCTTAAAAATTATTTCAAACTGCATTCTATGAAAACTATTGACAGGAAGTATCGGCTATGCAAGAATTTTTTTATATAATACCCACGATCCATCATATAAAAAATAAGATATTCCGGCAAATGAAAATGTACAAAACACTTCTCCCTCTGCTGCTTATACTTCTTTTTTCTGGATTAACCGGCTATTCTGCGAATCAGATCTATTCGATCAATGAAGCTTTACATACATATACTGACGCCCACAAAAGCTTTGCAAAAAACGACTACGACAAAGCAATTTCCAGATATCGAGATGTAGAAAAATTTCTTGCTGCACATCCGCGCTTTAAAAAATATTTCGATCATCATTACAGAAACTTTTCAATGATTGAGCTTGTTGAAAGGCATAAAGCTCTCGGAAAATTTGATCCCCAATATATACATAAAATTGCTGTATTATACATCAATAGAACAAAAGCCCCTTATAAAAGAAAAATTATCATTGGCCGTTTATCAAGAAAAGATTTCCAGGCCGCTCTTCTGTCGCAGAAAATATGCACCAAATTCACGGAAGTCATGACAAGCGGAAACATGACTTTAAATTTTCGTCAGGTTCAGGTCAATTCAGCGGTAACCAGGATTGAACCTGTCAGCCGATTTGATAAAAGGCCGACTCCTGATATAATTATCAATTCAATATCTCCATACCCCTCTGAAACCATAAATGATCTCGCTAAAAATTATGACACATTTCTCTTTTACTGGAATCATAAAAACAACAACAATAGAACTTCTTACAATATGGCCCATGGATGGGGTGGAGCATATAAGGTTCCTCTCGTTCCCAATACTATTTACACTCCTCAGCGGGGAAGAATTGTACTCTCTACCGGGCTGATAGACAAGCCTGGTACTATCTTTCATGAACTTTTCCACACTCTCGAAAAAACATACGGCATAACGCCTATTCATGGGTTCAGGGACGCGCAGCGAAAAAGCTTCCCAAACTGGAAAGGCAGCGGAGAGTTTGATTACTATCAATATCATTACAAGAGAATAAGAGAAAACAATAACCTGGACAAGTTTATGATATCAAAAAGATATCCCTTCGATCAATCATTTAGAAAATTAACTTTAAGCTCCAAAAAAATTCAATCCATCAAAAAAAATCAAAAAAGAACTGCATTAAAGCTCTATTTCGAAGCAGAATACTATTTAAAATCCAATCCAGTCAGAGCAAAACATCTTTTAATTAGATCAATAAAAATAAATCGCTATTTTTCACCGGCTCTTTTCAGACTCGGATCACTGCTTTATTCAAAAAAGAAGTACCAGACATCAGAGAAATATTTATTAAGAGCATACAGAATTAACCCTCTCAATTCTGGAACATGCTACATGCTCGGTGTGTTAAAATACAAATCCAGGAAAATAGATTACTCTTTGCGGTTTATGACAGAAGCCGTAACACTTAATCCCGGGTTTGCCAAAGCCTACCAGTACCGAGGATTTATCTACTATCAGAAAGGAGCCAAAATAAAAGCTGAAAAAGATTTCTTAAAATCTATCAGTTTAAACAGGGGCTATCGAAAATGGATTTCCTCATACTTGAAGAAAAAAGTGTCTGCTGGTGATCGAGACGCAGAAGAAATAATGTCCCGTTTGTTAAAAAAGTAATTTATCAAAATCGGTATATTCAACAAAGCGAAACTTTTTCAAACATTAAAGCCAGATTAATACCCTGGTACTTTTTTCTTAAAAGACCAAAAAAACACTCACCAATGTAACTTTAGCATTCAATAAAACTCTTAAATTCTATATTACAAGCTAATGGAGGCCGGTGATGAAACTTAACAGCCAACCTGAAGCATTTTGCACAGACAGCGAATGCTTCTATTATAGAACCACAAAAAACATCTACAATCATACAATTTTAACTCAAAGCATGAAAGAATACCGGGACCGCTGGGGACTATTGACGGTAATTTAAGTCTACTTAGAGGGGAGCGGGATAAAATTTCAAATTCCATTCCCCTGCTACTTTCCAGCGCAAAGAGGGCAGCCTCTAATCTTCAGGTGAATCTTTTTTTCTCCTCGGGTCATTATCCCCATAAGATAATCATCACGGTTCATCTCTTTTTTGCATACCGGGCAAACCCGAGCCAGACAGGATTTGTCTCCATAACAATGCGGACACCCGAAAACGTGGACAACACTTGAAGCTACTCCCCGGTATTCATGGGATGTAACTTTTTCTCCCGATTCCAGCATCGATCCGCAAATTGGACAGGGCTTCTTTTTATTTTGCGATACTTGCAGTTTTTCATTGTTTCCCGATAGATCAGCTGGTCTTTTACTCATAAAAATTATCACAAAAAAAATGATTGAAACCAACACCAGGGATATAAATATATAGCTCATTTCTTTAACCACTATGTAATAAAAAATACCTGCAGGAACAATCAACACAATTGGCATTTACATGCACATAAATGCCAATTAGAATTGACAGCATACTACATATTGCATTATCAATATACGTACCAAAAGTAAGGACTAATATAATATTTTACAACCAGAATGAAATTTTCGCCAAAAAAAATGCTTGTGGTATACTTACATCCATCAGGAGAAAAAAGCAAGATGAAAACTTTCCTATTTTGCATCACGATACTCTTTTTATTTTTTTCTCTTCCTCTCACCCTCAACAGTGATGAGAAACAGCCTGTTCGTGAAGACTTCAATGATCTTTCCAAATGGAAGCCATTCTTTTTTCGTGGTATAGACCGTCACAGTCGATATACAATTAAAAAAGTTCGCGAAGGAAGTTATCTGAAATTAGAATCGAAGGCTTCGGCTTCGGCACTGATATTTATAAAACCCATCAACGTGTATCGTTTTCCTGTAATCCGCTGGAGATGGAAGATAGAGGGAGTTCACAAAAATGGAAATGCCTTGAAAAAAAGCGGAGACGATTTCCCCCTTCGGGTTTATATAATTTTCACCTATAAAGCCTCCGAAGTCCCCTTAACTGTTCGTATAAAGTTCAGTGCCATTAAGCTGTTTTATGGATACTACCCTCCCCACAGTAGTTTAAATTACATCTGGGCCAACAGAGCTCATACAAAACAAGTGCTCACAAGTCCCTATTCTGCCCGGGTAAAATTATATGTTCTTCGGTCGGGAGATAGAGAGAAAAACAAATGGAAAAAGGAGAAGGTCAATATTCTGAAAGACTACTTTAAAAGTTTTGGCAGCAGACCTCCGGCTCAGGCTCACATTGCGGTTATGGCAGACAGTGACAATACCGGGGGATCTCTCACTTCATATATTGATTATATTACTCTGACAGAAAACTAATAGATCTAAAGCAGCTGACAGTATACTTCATCAAATATCACAAAAACTTCATTACTATCAAATAAATAATTTGAAGCGGATACCTCAAGACTGATTTTATCATTTAAGATACTCATATGTAAAAAAATAGTCTGAGTTTTAGTGTTTCCTGTGATACAATCTAGCTGGTTTTTAATTTCAACTGATCTAATATCTCCAAGACTTGAAAAAACAAAGGTGAAATTTTCCAATGGAAACCCAAGGCTTTTCCTCGCCATCAATATAAAATTACTGTAGGCATTATAGTCAAAAACAAAAAAATATACATAACCCAACAAAAGAATAATTGTTGGAAAAAAATGAATGAAATCAGCGAGAGAAACTCCTCTATCTTTATTGATATGGGAGCGAATATAAAGATACAACAGAGGCCCCAGCAAAAACGCAAAAGGATCAATAAACGTACTCATCAAGACTAAAAATCCCGGTGTACCTGTATTATGAAGCAGGTTTGTAAATTAAATTACTGAAATGAGAAACAAAAACAAAGCAAAAAAAACATGAGGAGTCCTATTCTCTTTTTTAAACCCCAAAACGAGAGAAGCAATAAAGAGGCAGACAAAGGAGCCGATTCCTAATATCACTGATTCGAACGTACTCACTGGTTCCATATGCTATAACAATTTCTATAAAATATATTTTGATACTGAAAAACCCCGACGCATATAATACTGTATGCCCCTGTGCAATAATTCTAAAATATTATGCTGAAAAACGCACCTGCCATGCAAGGCTTTTATACATTTTGTTAAAATTTATGAAATACATTGACACACTTTAAAAGACAAACATATTATAAAGATCCTTTCTCTCCCAAAAAAACTTGACACTCTGAACCAGTAGAAATATCTGCTAAAACATACCATTAACCAGGAAAACACCATGGACACCATTTCAAGAATAATCTGCAACGACCTTAAACTACGGGCCTACACAGTTTCATCACTCCAGACAGCAACTGAGCTGACGGCGATTCATGAGACTACGCCCAATGCAACTGTGGCTCTCGGGCGAACTATAAACGCGGCGGCTCTTCTCGGAGCAACCATGAAGCCCGATTCCCCTCAGACCGTATCATTGAAATTTTTCGGTGACGGTCCCATCGGCGAGGTCCATGTCCAGTGTGACGCCCGGGGCAATATCCGCGGCTATGTGCAGAATCCCCGCCTCGACCTGGCTCATGACATCGGCACAATCAGCTTTTCAAAAAGTATCGGCGCCGGTTTTCTTTCCGTGATTCGTGATCTCGGCATGCGTGAGCCCTACACCTCCACCCTCCCGCTGCTTTACGGGGATGTGGCGGGGGAAGTTTCCTACTACCTGACCACGTCAGAACAGATTCCATCAGCCCTTATCATCGCCCTTGAGCTTAACAGTGAAGGCGCCATAGCCGCCTCAGGTGGAATCCTGATACAGACCTTTCCCGATACACCAGACCATGTAATTGAAGAACTCGAAACACGAATAAAAAACATGGCAAAACCGCTTGGGAAATCTCTTCTTGAAGGAGAAGACACCTTAACGATTCTCCAGGGGCTGTTTCAATATAAAGATATGGAGATACTCGAACAGGTCCCTCTCAGGGCCCAATGCCGATGCAACCGGGAAATGCTCCAGGGAACACTTCAGGGAATAGAAGAAAACGAACTGCGTGATATGATTGAAAAAGATCAGGGAGCAGAAGTTGAATGCACCTTCTGCAGAGAAAAGTATACTTTTTCTGCCGATGATCTTGAAAAGATAATTTCAAACAAGGGTCATTGATTAATACGCTTTAAGGATTCGGTCTTTCCGTTTCTTCCGATTTTAAATATTATCCCGTTGATTCTCGGATTACCCGACGCCACTTCAAAGCGTACACGGGTACGGGAAAGAAACCGCCGTATTGATTCTTCCTTTCTCATACCAATAACCGAATCAAAGGGTCCCGTCATACCCGCGTCGGTAATATAGCCGGTCCCGCCGGGAAGAATCTCTTCATCAGCAGTCTGAACGTGGGTATGGGTACCGTAGACCGCCGAGGCTCTCCCGTCAACATACCAACCGAAGGCCCTTTTTTCTGAAGTTGTCTCAGCATGAAAATCTACAACTACGATGTCAGCCTTCTCTCCGACTTCATCGTACAGACGGTCAAAGGCTCTGAAGGGACAATCAATGGGATCCATACTGGATCGGCCCATGAGATTCATGACGCAAATAGATGTTCCCCGAACCTGAAAAAGATGCCACCCCTTTCCCGGCACCCCGGGAGGAAAATTATCGGGACGAAGAAGATTGTCTTCACTTTCAATAATTTCCAGAACATCATTGTTATCCCATACATGATTGCCGGTGGTGACGACATCAACACCAAGTTGCATCAAATCTTTAAATATTTCCGGAGTAATTGATCTTCCCCCGGCGGCATTTTCACCATTGACAATGACCGCGTCGATACGATGAATATCAACCAGCGCCTGAAGATTATCAGCAAGAACGTTGCGCCCCGGTCTGCCGACAATATCACCAACAGCGAGAATAGTTAAGGCTGCACTCATGTAAACTTCCTTTAAAATAAAAACAGGGGCGATAAAACCGCCCCTGTTAAATTTACTTTATGTAATTAGTTACTTTGCATAATCAATAATTCTAGTCTCCCGAATAACCGTTACGCGAACGATACCCGGATACTTCAATTCAGATTCAATCTTGGTGGCAATGTCCCGGGCCATGCCCTCAGCCTTGCCGTCATCAACCAGGGTGTTATCTACCATAACACGAAGTTCACGTCCCGCCTGAATGGCGAAACATTTATCAACACCTTTAAAGCTCTGGGCAATGTTCTCAAGATTTTCAAGACGCTTAAGATAGGTATCAAGAGACTCGCGACGCGCTCCAGGCCGTGATGCTGAAATGGCATCTGCAACCTGAACAAGTACCGCTTCAAAGGTCTCCTGTTCCCGATCATTGTGATGAGAGGCAATAACATTAACACACTTGTCTGACTCACCAAACTTTTTAGCCATCTCCGCACCAACCAGGGCGTGAGCACCTTCTCCCTCGACAACGCTTCCTTTTCCGATGTCATGAAGCAGACCGGCACGTTTGGCAAGCTGAATGTCGAGATTCATTTCACCCGCCATGATACCCGCCAGGTTCGCGACATCCTTGCTGTGATCGAGTACATTCTGGCCGTAGCTTGTCCGGTACCTCAGTTTCCCGATATGGTACAGGGCATCACTGCTGAGTCCCGGTATACCAAGCTCATAGGCTGCCTTTTCACCCTCTTCAAGCATTGATTCTTCGATTTCACTGGTAACTTTGTTAACCACTTCTTCGATCCTGGCAGGATGAATTCTTCCATTCTGGATCAAACGTTCAAGTGAAATCCGGGCAATCTCCCGGCGTACGGGATCAAACCCTGATATAACCACAACTTCCGGTGTATCATCAATTATCATGTCCACGCCGGTAAGATTCTCCAGGGTTCGGATATTTCTTCCTTCACGGCCGATAATTCTTCCCTTCATTTCATCTGAAGGTAGTGATACAGTGGTCACGGTACTTTCTGAGGTATGCTCTGAAGCGTTACGCTGAATGGCGGAGATAATGATATCCTTCGCTTTTTTGTCTGCGGTACGCCTGGCTTCTTCTTCGATTTTATTGATAAGCTTAGTGGATTCAAACTTCACTTCGTTTTCAAGGTTTTTCAGAAGGGCGGTTTTCGCTTCCTCCTGGGTCATTCCGGAAATTCTTTCCAGTTCCTTGTTGTGTCGTTCAAATTCCTGTTTAAGTTCTTGTTCTTTTTCTTTATTTTCCTGCTCTTTAAGCTGAACTATCTTCTCTGTTTTCTCAACTTCCCTGCTTCGGTCGTCAATGCTTTCTTCTTTTTGAACCAGACGCTTTTCAGATACCACCACTTCCTGGCGGCGTTCCCTCATTTCTTTTTCCATGAGGTTTTTTTCTTTCAATAGCTGGTCCTTTGCCTCGATAAGCAGTTCTTTCCGCTTATTCTCAGCATCTTTGACCGCGTCTTGTAGAATTCTATGAGATTTTGACTCTGCAGAGCTTAGTTTTATTCTGCCGAGATATGACCTGATTGCATATCCGATAACGGCAGTCACAGGGAGAGCACAGATGAGAATTATAATTGTCATAGTAAGCCCCCTTTTTTCCGGATTCGAGAACTGACGCCCTCTAAGCGGCAGTTTTCTCCGGTATATTAAAATCAGGGAGAAGGGATACTCAGGTCTGGAAAAAAACCAATCTGCAGATCTATTTCCCGGGCTTGGAGTATTTTTGTTGAATTTTTTCTGAAACGAATTGAGGAACCAGGCTCGAAGTGTCGCCATGATAGCTTGCCACTTCTTTTACCAGTCGGGAAGATACCAGTGAGGTTTCTTCGCGGGACATCATAAATATTGTCTCAATCTCCGGTGCCAGTTTATGATTTACAGCCGCAATAGGATTTTCATATTCAAAATCACTCACGGACCTGAGCCCGCGAATTATAAATGATATATTCCGCTCACGACAGTAATCAATTAAAAGACCGTCAAAAGCAACAATTTCGATATAGTCCCCATACTCCCTGCAACAGTGCTCAAACATTTCAAGACGCTCTTTAAATGAAAAGAGTCCTGATTTCTCACTGTTCCTGGCAATAGCAACGATAATCTTGTCGCATATATTCTTTGATCTCTTGATTATATCGAGATGACCATAAGTAAGAGGATCAAAGGATCCTGGATAAATGCCAATTCGCATAAAAAATTCTAACTTCTCCTGAAACACATATAATAATTAATATAGACTTCCTGTCAAGAATATTATCATTAGACAAAAATAAACGATAGCTATTAAAAATTTTATAGCTACTTACTGCTGCATGCCCGCCTGAGACCTTAAAAGCGACGCCTTCAGGGGCCGACTTCCGGCATCATATCAGCCAGGACTTATCCAGCTGACTTGCGGGACAGAAGTCAGCCCGCCGGGGGGATTCAGGGGTGGGAAAAACGGGGGTAATTTTTTAATCTAAAAAAGGAAGTAAAAGCCCCCTTCTTTCACCGAATTTTGGTTGCTTTTTTCCAGCACCATGAAAAACTACCTGCATAAAAAATTGAACTAGGCTGCCTTTTGGGGCCGCCTTTAGAACTCTGGAGACATTACATGGAAAACTCACCCCTCAGCAGCGGAAAAACTTTTATGGTAAAAAATTTCCGTCAAAGCTTTATGCTTACCTGGCTGTTCCTTGGCGTTGGACTTATCCTCCTTGGTCTTTTTATGCTTCTCAGCTTTACGGTACCAAGAAAAAGCTATTTCTTTTTCTTCCTTCAAAATTTCGGCCTTTTCCTTGCCTTTGTAACCCTGCTTCTCGGCTATGCCGGGGTTTACCGAATCGTCACGGTCCCTGATGGTGCAGTAAAAATTACCCGAAACGCCGTGAAGACAACCTTTAAAAAGATCCATTATATTGCCGGTATCGCCTTTATTACCGCCATCATGATAACCCTCATCATTCTGATAGAAGCGGGCTTCTCGGTGATTTCCCAGATACCTGTGGCGGGACCGATGCTGATGGCCCTCTTCACCATCCCGATTCAGCTTCTTAATTTTGCAGTCATTCTCGCGGCGATTTTCATCTTTGCCATCTTCCCTCCCCTGGTGAGTGAAGCGGGAAGTATAAAGGATATTTTCATTGAGATGAAGATTTCCATAAAAGAACGATGGCTCAATGTACTCATCTACCTGATTATTTCCCTTTCTGTTCTCTTTTTCGCCTTTTTGATTCTTTTCTTTCTCATTAAATATAGCACCGGGATAACTCAGGCTGTTCAATGGAAAATCAGCGCCGCCTACCCAAAGATCCTGAAGGGCATCACCATGAAGTCTTACTTTACGGATATTATTTACAGTATCACCCCCCGGGCCTCAACCCTCGGAATGCTTAAAAATTCAGCAAAGGGGCTTTTCAATCCTGTTGCTGCGATCGGTTATATAACCGGTTTTTCATACCTGGTAGTTTTTACCTTTTTTGCCGCATTTCCCCTGGCTCTCTTTTTTAACATCTCGTCAATATTTTTTGGCCGGGTAAAAATAGACAAATAAAGGAAACTAAAATGAAATCACATCGCGAATACCTGACCTTTAATACCTCATCAAGGAGAGAATACCTGAATATAACCAGGGACGTTGATGAGGTCCTGAAAAACAGCGGCATCACCGAGGGACTCTGCCTGGTAAATGCCATGCATATAACCGCGTCGGTGTACATCAACGACGCGGAGAGCGGCCTCATCCAGGACTTTGATGACTTTCTCGAAAAACTTGTCCCCCATGAACCTTTAAGCCTCTATCGGCACAACCGAACGGGAGAGGATAACGGTGACGCCCATATTAAACGAACCATTATGGGAAGGGAAGTTGTTGTGGCCATAACCGAAGGGCAGCTCGACTTTGGACCCTGGGAACAGATATACTACGCAGAATTTGATGGAAGACGGCCGAAGCGGGTTATGGTAAAAATCATAGGTGAATAGTCATGGAACTGGTTGACGTTCACTGTCACCTCGAAAGCAGCTATCTGTATAAAAACCTTGATACAGTACTTCGCGACGCAGTAGATACAGGCGTTAAGAAACTGATAACTTCCTCTATCACCCCTGAACAGTGGCCTGTCTCCCTTGGTCTCGCGACCCGATACGAAGAAGTTGAATGCGCCCTCGGGGTTCACCCCTGGTATCTTGATGAATCTTTTTTCAGTTCCCTTGACCTGCTTGGAGATGAGGCTCGAAAGGGGGCCGTTGCCATTGGTGAAATCGGCCTTGATATCAAAGTTGACTTTCCTGCCCTTGACCAGCAGGTGCCATTTTTCGAAAAACAGCTGGCTGTCGCCCGGGAGCTTAACCTGCCGGTTATCATGCACTGCCGCGGGGCCTGGCAGGAGATACTGAAAAGCATTAAACGTGTCGGCATGCCGGAAGCGGGAGGTCTTCTCCACAGCTTCAGTGGAAGCCCTGAGATAGCCGAAGACTTTATCCCCCTGGGAATTTCATTTTCCATGGGAGGCATTTTGACCTATAGAAACAGCCGTAAGCGGAAAAATCTTCTTAAAAAAATATACCCCCGGCACTTTCTTCTGGAGACAGACAGCCCGGATATTCCGCCAGTTGAAGTCAGAACCGATCCCGCATCTCCCAATGTTCCCGCGAATATTATTTACAATCTCCGGGCTGCTGCGGATATACTTGAAAAATCAGCCGAAGAAATTGCCCGGGAGACCACGGCAAATGCTGTCAGAATATTCAATCTTGACATGAAGCGGCAGGGATAAGCCATGAACCAGTCAAGAACAGAAATCATAACAGGAAGTGAAGGTCTCGAAAAACTTCATACCGCGTCAGTTGCGGTATTCGGCCTTGGGGGCGTCGGGGGCTATGCCCTTGAGGCACTGGCCCGGGCGGGCATCGGTACCCTTCATATCTATGACTTTGATACTGTGGCGGCAAGCAACATCAACCGGCAGATTATTGCCCTTGATTCGACCATGGGCAGCAACAAAACAGAAGCGGCGGCAAATCGCCTCCTTTTGATCAATCCTGACCTGAAGCTCCATGTCCACCAGGTCAGGCTGACACCTGAAAATATCCCTGATATTTTCAGCAGTGATTTTCAATATGCTGTAGACGCGATAGATGATATACCGGCCAAGATTGAGCTTCTTGTTCAGCTTACTGAAAAGAAAAAAACATTCATCTCGTCCATGGGCGCGGGGAACCGCCTTGATCCCTCTAAGATACTGATAGATAATCTCTCAAAAACAAGCTACTGCCCCCTTGCAAAAAAAGTCCGCAAGGGACTTAAAGCCCGGCAGGTATACAAGGGTGTGCCGGTGGTCTATTCCACCGAAGAGCCGGTTCGAAAGAAAACCCACGAAGGGGGAGGTCCCGTGGGAAGCATATCATACCTTCCGGGGATCTTCGGACTCACTGCAGCAGGCTATATTATTCGGCGAATACTGGGAAAAATCAACTGAAGTCTTTCCACATAGTAATATATTATTTGAAGGTACCTGTCATGATGCAAGGCTGTTTTTTAAAACAACAACGATAGAATCATTATCTTCCATCTCAGTATAAGATGCAATGTGTAAAATGTCAAAATGAGGCTCAAAACTACGGCGCAGTTCGTCTCCCAGGTAATATTGAAAAAAAAGTCCCTCAAATTCTTCGGTCTTATCACCTTTCCAGAAAGAATGAAGCAGAATGCCGTCTTTATGAACAACTTCCTTCTGTCTTTTCATCGACTTCAGTAAGGCACCTTTTGTGAGATGATGAAGCACTTTATTAGAATAGATCGAGTCAAAGGTCCGGTCAGTTTCTATTGCAACGGCATCCAGGAGCAGCAGATCTGCCCCGGGGTTTACTTTTTCATACCGGTCAATAAATATTTGAGAAAGATCCGAACCGGTGACACGGTAATCTTCCTTTAACATATCGAGGTCTTTTCCCGGCCCCATGCCCAGTTCCAGTAGTGACGCCCCGGGATTGAGATATTTTTTTAGTATATCAATTAGATTCTTTCCATCATATCCATCAGCCATTTCAATGTAACTCTTTACATTTTTTTCATCATCAAAGAATCCCATATTGCCTCTCCGGGGTAGAGTTACCCCCTGCTCTTTTCAGGATAATATATTGACAAAGAGTTTCAAAAATGCAATATTTTTACCGGATACATCAAAAGAGAAAGGAGCATACCATGAGCGACAAGGTGATAATTTACGGCAAACAGGGATGACCCTATACAGATAAGGCCAGGTCGGCCTTCGGATCAGACGCTGAATACATCGATGTACAGAAAGATAAAACCAGTCTTAATGACATGCTGAAGTTATCAGGGGGACGGCGCCAGGTTCCCGTAATTGTTGAAGGAGAAAAAGTAACAGTCGGTTACGGCGGCACCTGAGGCGTATAATGCCTGCCGTGAGCAGGCACGATACTGTATAAAAAAAAGTTTATCCGGTTTTTTTAATTATCGACACCCCGTCCCTGAGGGGCAGAAGGGTTACCAGCAAATCCTTTCTTTTAAACACATACTCATTAAAAGCCCGAATAGCCTTTGCGTCGATATCTTCGGTATTCTCTTGAAGCACTTTTCCATACCAGAGGGTATTGTCAGCAACTATGATTCCCCTGTCAGAAAGCATCGGAAGTGTCGAGTCAAGGTATTCAATATAGTTCTCCTTGTCAGCATCGATAAAAACAAGATCAAAGGGGCCCCTGACATTCTTCAACACCTCGAGGGCTGTTCCATTATGGAGAGTTATCTTCTTCCCATGGGGAGACTTACTCCAGAAGCCCCGGGCAATTTCTATAACTGTTTCATCAAAATCAATAGTCACTACTTCACCTTCTTCGGGAAGATGCTCTGCCATGGCCAGTGCCGAATAGCCGGTATAACATCCTATTTCAAGAATCCGCTCTGCCGAGAGTGTTTCAGCAAGAAGCCCGAGAAATCCCGCTTCCAGTGGACCGATCAGCATTTGCGCGTCATCACGGTTATCTTCAGTAAATTTATAAATTTTTTCACATTCTGCAGAAGGAGCAGAACTCAAAAGAGTGCTGTATATTTCTATATTACGATCGGTTATCTCCATTGCGGCCTCACAGTAAATCAATATTAGCGCTTCAAAAACCTCGTGCCACTATTTGAGACTGGAACTCAGAAGAAGTTACTAATCCG
>Ga0209692_10001696_pt1 | contig 28401 bp, 31 predicted proteins | sample tdDd472_FD_187129 | JGI IMG/M metagenome (GOLD analysis project Ga0209692, IMG submission 187129) | Marine sediment microbial communities from the Atlantic coast under amendment with organic carbon and nitrate - tdDd47.2 (SPAdes)... | ecosystem: Environmental > Aquatic > Marine > Coastal >... | reverse complement strand
TTTCTGCCATGCACCCCGGTTCGGGCCCGCTCGGTTCGGTCCTGTTCGAAGCCGATCCGCCGTACCTGCAAAGGGAACGAAAAAAACGCTACACCGAATATTTGACTTATTCAACGAATCAACTGTACGAATCTTATTCGCTAGAAGTAAACGCTTTGTTAATGCCTCTAGAACGCTGATTTTTCTGCCGCTTCCGGCACGGCCCTACCCCGATACAGCCAAGTATTCGCGCGTTTTTCCGATCGCGGGAATCGCCGATCAGCGGCGGGATTTCAGATCGCGGAGCACCGCCGGAATGCCGGCGGTGATGTCTTCCGGGATCAGTCCGGGGCCGAAGGCGGCGGCACTTTGGGCATGCATCCACGCCCCGGCGGCGGCGGCCTCGAACGCGGGCAGGCCTTGCGACAAAAGGGCGACGATGATGCCCGAAAGGACATCGCCCGCCCCCGCGGTGGCCAGGTCCGCCGGCGCATTGCTATTGATGGCCACGCGCCCGTCGGGCGCCGCGATCACCGTGTCGAAGCCTTTCAGCAGCACGACGCAACGCGACCGGGCCGCCGCCGCGCGGGCGCGAAACACGCGCCCGCCGCGCAAATCGGGGAAAAGACGGGCGAACTCCCCTTCATGGGGGGTCAACACGGCGGGTCCCTTGACGGAATCGAACAGCAGTTCCGGCGCCCCTTCGAAGATGCTGATCGCATCGGCGTCGATCACCGCCGGCTTTCCGGCCCGCAGGATCATGCTTGCGCGTTCCCGCGTCGCCGTGACGAGCCCCGCCCCCGGGCCGATCAGGGTGGCGGACACCTTCGGCATGGTCACGATTTCCTGCAAAGCCGATGTATCCCGGTACGGGGCCACCATGATGCTTTCCAGCGCCACCTTGTAGACGGTTTGCGCATCGCCCGGCGCCGCGACGGTGACCGCACCCGCCCCCGCCCGCTGCGCAGCCTTCGCCGACAATCGGGCGGCGCCCGTCAGGATGGGTCCGCCGACCACAAGCGCATGGCCGCGCGAATATTTATGGTCCGACGGCGCCGGCCAATGCAGGGCGCCGGACCAGATCTCCGGCCCATTCTCCGCCTGTTTCGGGTCTATGATGTCCAGGACATCGGGCGGCGTTCCGATATCGGTCACCACAACCTCGCCGCATTTCACGCGGCCGGGCAGCAGCAGATGACCGGGTTTAGGCCTGAAAAACGTCACCGTCAGCACCGCGTCGGGCGCATAGCCCAAGACGGCCCCGGTATCCCCGTGCACGCCGCTCGGCACGTCCACGGCGACGATGTCACGGCCTGCGGCTGCTTCGAGCAGCGCCCGCGCCGCGCCATCGACCTCCCGGGTCAGGCCGGCGCCGAACAAGGCATCGACGACCAGTTCCGCATCGCCGATTCCGGCATCCGGCGTCTCGGTTTCGCCGCTCCACAAACCGGCGTGATGGCGGGCATCCCCTTTGAAGCTTTCGAGACCTGACAGTGCGATCAACCGAACCGGCCACCCCTTCTCCCGCAGGATCCGGGCCACGACGAAGCCGTCACCGCCATTGTTTCCGGGTCCGCACAGAACAACGGTCGGGCGGGGCGGCCAACGCCCTACGATCGCTTCCGTGATCGAACGGCCGGCATTCTCCATCAAGGTGATCCCGGAAATGCCCGCTTCGATCGCGGCGGCGTCGGCCGCATACATTTCCTGCACGGTCAGCAAGATGCTGCCGGAATGTCCGAATGTCGCAGCCATACCGCGCGTCTCCGCTTTTCTTTACCGTGTGCGCGCCGGCCGGCGGCACGTGCCTAACCATCCGATGAGGTATTGGGGGCGTCAATGCGCTGCGTCAATCCTGCGTGAAGTGACCGGTTCCACCGTTTCCGGCAGGCGCCCGACCCCCTAGGGTCAGGACAGAACCGGTTGCATGCCGCAGAAACCCGAACACAAGAGTATCCCCTTTTGAACAGTCGCCGCCAGAACCTCCACGCCTTTCTCTGCATCGTCCTCTTGGCCGCTTTGTCCGCCTGCGACGAGGCGGTGGAGGTTACGCGCGAATATCCATCCAGCTTGGGCCAGGCCGCTTACCTGCAGGGCCTGCCGCCGATCGTACCGGTTCATTTCGACTCCATACCGGATTCCGCCGCCGGCCCAGCCAGGACAAAACTGCAGGACATCGCCGCAGAACTCTCGAAAGGGTCACCGGTGCGTTTCGCCTATGGCCGGATTCCCGACGGCCGGGCCTTCGCCCTTCGGATCGCCCTGCAGCCGGGGCCCGAGTTGACCGGCCTTTCGCTCTGTCAGGGAAAACCGATCGGCAGGCTGGACGCGCCGCAAAGAAGCCGGGTCGTAATCGCCGCGATATGCGACGACAGGCGCCGCCTGGGCGAAGTCCGCGCCATCCACACGCCGACGGGAAGCGGACCGGCCGTCGATGACGCCGCCATCATCGATTCCGCCGTGCGCAAGCTCTTCGCCCTACCGGACTCCGAGTAGAGCGCGCCGCGGACCCCACTGCCCGGATTTCACGCGCCGTTTATGTTCCTGTAACAGCGGCGACACATTGCGCGCCTAGGTTCCGGTCATCGACCAACCGCCCGTCCTTACGGGCACTTGCGGCGAACGACGGGCTGATGAGATTAAGTGTAGGCCCCTCGTTCGCTGTTTTTTTTGGCGCCGCAAGAACCGAACCATGAACGTGGTACTAAAGGACGTCGGCAGCCAACCGAACTCGCCGACCATCATTCCTGCTATTTGGGAAAAATTACACGATGGCGGCATGGCCACGCCTTGGAAGCGATCGAGAAGGTGGAAACCGCGTCGGAAGAGATTTTTGCGCCCGCTGGACGTCATCGTCGCGGCGGCAAACGCGGTCGGTGTGCGGCCCGATTGAGATGCTCAGTCACGCGGCCTGCGTCGTCACCCTGACAAGAGCCGCGATCAGGTCGCTGCGACTGGTCGGCTTGGTGATGATGCCCAACCAGGGCGTTTCGGTAGACTTCAAAAGGTCGCCGCAGGTTACATCGGCCGTCCACGCGAAGACAGGCGGCGCTTTGTCCTGACCATTGATCTCCATGATCCGGGCGGCGGCATCGATCCCGTTCATGCCCGGCATGTGAATATCCATCAGGATGACATCGGGTTTGTGGGAACGGCACCATTTGACCGCCTCCTCCCCGTTCCGGGCCTTCACCACGATGCAACCCATGTCCATCAGCACGGTCTCTGCCACGTTCAAGTTCAGTTCCACGTCATCGACCACCAGAACAGTCAATCCGAAGTCGTTGTCCTGTTCCTCCGCCTTCGCCAAAGTTTCCACGTAGGCCATGGGACTCAGCGACTGCAAATCATGCAACACGAACGTGGCTGTGAATGTGCTGCCCTTGCCAAGTTCACTCTTCACCACAATGTCGCCCCCCATCAGCCGTGCCAACGAGCGCGATATGGACAGGCCCAACCCCGTGCCGCCGAATTCCCGGGCGATCCTCGCATCTGCCTGATGGAACGGGTCGAAGATGGTGCTGATTCTGTCCGGCGCGATGCCAATTCCGTGGTCCGTGATCGAAACTACGAGTTCGATCGTTGAATTCTCCAAGGAATTCGTCCGGGCGTCGAATTCGACCGCACCGCCCCTCCCGAACTTGATCGCATTGTCGAGCAAATTGAAGAGGACCTGCTTGATCCTCATGGCATCGCCAAGGACGATGTTATCCATCGCGGCGATCTCGCATTTCAGGTCGACGCCATTCTCAGTCGCCCTTACGGCAAAACCGGAATAGATGTTGCTTAATACTTCAGGCAAGTAAAACGGAGCTTCCGCAACATCAAATCGGCCACTGTCGATTTTCGCAAAATCGAGAATGTCGTTGATCAGGCTCAGCAGATCCTTGCCCGACCGGGCGATGCTCTTGGCGTAATTGGCCAACTCGCTCGGTGACGCGCCTTTGTCGGCTTTCATCTGTACCAGTTCCGAGAATCCGATCACGGCGTTCAGCGGCGTCCGCAATTCGTGGCTCATGATCGCCATGAAGTGCGATTTGGCCTCGCTCGCCTCCATGGCTTTCTTGTTCGACTTGATCAACTCCTCCCGCTGCCGATGCAAGTCGGAAACATCACGGACAAAAGCGACGACCTTGGGCGACCCATTCGCGCGTATGACGCTCAGATCAATTTCAACCGGGAACTCACGGCCTGTCTTATCCACCGCCTGCAAGCCGTCCCTGTTCGAAACCGGGCCCGGATCGGATTGATCCAGATAAGCGTTGCGGTGCCGCGCATGCGCCTCGCGATTTCCTGCGGGAACCAACTGATCGACATGCATTCCAGTCAACTCACTCGGTTGATAGTCGAACAACCGGCAGGCTTCTTGATTGCATCGTTCGACCAGACCGGTTTCGCCCACGCAAAGTATTGCGTTGGGCGCGCCTTCGATAAGTACATCGATTTCACTGAACGCCGTTTTCAATGCCTTGTTGGTCCGCAGGACGATGAACAGGGTGAACCCGCCGAACACCGCGATCAGGCCGACGAGCACGAAGCCGAGTTCGCTTGCAAACATCAGATCCCGGGTCGATTCGTCACCGGCCAGCAGATCGTCCGCAATCTTTTGGGACCTGATTTCATCCAATACCGCTAAAGCGTTCTGCGCAGGTCCGTCGTCGACCTTCACGATGGCATCAAGTTCGGTAACAGACAGGTCCCTGCCTTGCCCCACCGCGAATTCGAGTTGCTTCCTGTATTCTAGGATCGTCGACCGGACGGTGACGAGGTGCTCGGCCGCGCTTGCGTCCTCCAAGGCTCCGGCGAGATGGTCGACAATACCGAGGGCGCGGTCCATCTCCGTTGCGGCGTTGCGCGCGTATTCGTCGTCCCGGCGGATCACGTAATTCTTGAAATCATGAATGAACCCGCCATAGCCGATTGCGTCCCGTAGTCGGGACAGCGAGTCTGATATGGCGGAAACGTCTTCCACATAACGATGGACGGCTCGATTCGATCGTTCAATGCCGCGATCCAGATAGAGGAAATAACCGCCTGCGGCGGAGGTAATTAAAAGGGTAAGGATCGCAGAAAAGGCGAGCAAAAAGCGCAGGGAAAACTTCTTGTTGAACAAACCTGGCCGCATGGGGCCTCCCTGGTTCCATCGGTCAGGCAGAACGCAACCTAAAGGCATCCCACGGCAACAGACCCTCGTCTTTGAACCCCGTTGAAATTACAACGTCGGGTCTATGTGAAATTAGTGAATGAAACAGCTAATTTCACGCCTATATCACCATCGTCTGTTTTACAAATCCATACATTTTATTTACGGCTGAGAGCTAAACGACAGCAAAAACGCTGATCCTGGCGGACAAAATCATTGTCGGCGGTTGGATGACATGGCAGCGGCACGTGGCAGCGCTTCGCTTACGGAAGCACGCGCTGCTTGCCGGGGACCCCTCGCCGCCGCTCGAACGTCAGGAGGGGAAATGGGGTGAGTGATGGGAATTGAACCCACGGCCTCCAGAGCCACAATCTGGCGCTCTAACCAACTGAGCTACACCCACCGCAGATGAGGGGCGCTTTTACGCCGCGCCCCCTGCCCCGTCAAGCGGTTCGGACAAAGGAATTGCCGAGGTCCGGGAGTCGCTTCAGGCTGGGAAACCTGCTCAGTCGGGTCCGTCGTTTCAAGCCGCGCTCCGCGCCGGTTCGAACCATGGGAGGCACCGTAGTCGAGCGGTGAAAAGCCACGCCCTTGGGGAAAGGCAAGCCATTGGCCGTTGGGGTGAAAAAAATTGACGAAGGCGGCCGCGGGCATGGTTTCGGTTACTATGTTGCGGTATACACCGCCGCACTGTCCCTGATCGCGGCCTTCGGCATCGGAACCTACCTGCTTTCCGATCGCATGATCACGGAAGAGGCCCGCAGCGCGACCTTGGTGCGCATTGCGACCAGGCAGACCACCCTGTCCCAGCGGATCAGCGGCCTCGCCTTCCAATACGCCATGGCCAACCCGCAGCAGCGGCGGAATTTGGAGCCGTTGATCCAGTCCTCGGTCGGGCTGATGCGCAGTTCCCATGAAGCCCTTCTGATGGGCGACGAACAACTCGGCCTTCCCGGCGGCGGATTTTCGGAAGAAATCGACGAGATGTTTTTCGGCGAGGTCGAGCAGCTGGACTATCGTGTCCGCCGATTCATGACCCTGGCGGAAGACTTCCTGGAACTGCCCCAGAACTTCCTGGATGAAAAGAACCAGGGACTGATCCGCCTGATGGCGGCGGCGCAGGACGAGTTGATGGAATCCCTGTCCGACGTCGCGACGGTCTACGAGGAAGAGAGCCGCGCCCGGGTTCAGGCCTTGCGGGAGTGGATATCCTGCCTGCTCGCGGCCTTCCTGGCCGTCGTCGCCCTGGAAGGCGTTCTCGTCTTTCGGCCCTTGTTCCGGTCGCTCGTCCGGCACCGCGAGGAACTGTACAGCTTGGCGCGGACGGATCCCCTGACCGGTTGCTTCAACCGCCGGGCCTTGATGGAAGCGGCGGAGAATGAGTTCGCCCGGGCGCGCCGCTACCGCTCGCCATTGACTGTCGCGATATTCGACATCGATCATTTCAAGCGCGTAAACGATCGCTACGGCCATGCCGCCGGCGACGAGGTCATAAAGAGTATCGTTGCCGTCGCCGGGCGTTCGGTGCGGAACGTGGACATTTTCGGGCGCACCGGCGGCGAGGAATTCGCGATCGTGCTGCCGGATACCGATACCGGGGGCGCCGAAATCGTCGCCGAGAAACTGCGCACGGCGGTGGAGGAAACCATTACGGCGTATCAAGGCCAGGGCATCATGGTGACCATCAGCGTCGGGATCGGCGCCGTCCTGATCGATGACGACAGCGCCGCCCAAGCCCTGTCGCGCGCCGATCAGGCCCTGTACCGCGCCAAGAATATGGGCCGCAACCGGGTCAGTACGTTCGAGCTTGAAGAAGTCGGCGCGACGGACTAGCAGATTTCTACTGTTTTCTAAGGGACCCCAGGGAACAATTCGGAAGGCAAGCTGCACCCGCCAGTCCGTCTCCAGTGGCCGCCCGAAAGAAAACGGCCCGCCGGACCAATCCGGATCCATCGGTTCACGCCAACGTTCGAGACAACAAAGACAAGTCAGGGAAGATCATGCTCCATCTCGCCGCGAATTTGAAAAGACTTGGAACGGAAACCGCTTTTGACGTCCTGGCGAAGGCCGCGCGACTGCAGGCGGCAGGCGCGGATATCATCAATCTCGGAATCGGCCAGCCCGACTTCCCGACGCCGGACCACATCGTCGAAGCCGCGGTGAAAGCCCTGCGCGACGGCCATCACGGCTACACGCCGGCGAACGGCATCCTGCCGCTGCGCGAAGCGGTCGCGGCGGACCTGAACAAGCGGCATGGCGTCGATGTGGACCCGGATACGGTGGTCGTCGTCCCCGGCGGCAAGGTCACGATGTTCTTCGCGATCATGATGTTCGGCGAGCCCGGCGCCGAAATCATGTATCCCGACCCCGGTTTTCCGATCTATCGCTCCGTCATCGACTATACCGGCGCCAAGGCCGTGCCGATCCCCTTGTTGGAAAAGAACGGTTTCGCCTTCTCGGCTGAGGAAGTGCTGTCGCGGATCACGCCGAAGACCCGCCTGATCATCGTCAACAGCCCGGCGAACCCGACCGGCGGCGTCACGCCGGCCGAGGAAATGGACAAACTGGCCCAGGGCCTGGCCGACTATCCCGATGTCGCCATCATGTCGGACGAAATCTACAGCCAAATGCTCTACGACGGCCGCCAGCACCGCAGCATCCTGTCCTACGATCACCTCAAGGACCGCGCGATCATGCTCGACGGCTGGTCCAAGACCTACGCCATGACCGGATGGCGCCTGGGCTTCGCAGTCTGGCCGAAAGAATTGGCCGCGGTGGCGACCAGGCTGGCGATCAACTGCCATTCCTGCGTCAACGCATCGGCCCAGTTTGCGGGTATCGCGGCGCTGGAAGGCCCGCAGGACGAAGCGCGCGCCATGGTGAAGGCGTTCGACGAGCGCCGAAAGGTGGTGATGGACGCCCTGAACGCCCTGCCCGGCTTCTCCTGCATCGAACCGGCCGGCGCTTTCTATGCGTTCCCCAACATTTCCGAGACCGGCCTGACCGCGGCCGAGGCCCAGAACCTGTTCCTGGAAAAGGCCGGCGTCGCGACCATCGCCGGCACCAGCTTCGGCATCCACGGCGAAGGATATATCCGGGTGTCCTACGCCAATTCGACCGAGAATATCCGCAAGGCGATGGATCGGATGGCTGAAACCCTGGCGGCCCGGTGACAGGTCTGTCATGCTGGTGGTGTGACGTGAAAAGACTGTCCTCTGAAACCGTTTTTTCAACGAAATAATCGGGCAAAAGGTCAATAAATAGGCAATTGCACAATTTTTAACCCATCGCCCTGCCCGCGAAAAAACCGCTGCCTGACAACCTGCTGATTTTACTTACTTTAATGGAAATCACAGATTGGCATAGGCGATGCAAAGGCGGGGACACGACCGAGCCCCTGTTCGGTCGCCAATCATGTAGCACCGGCGGTGAACACATGCCGCCGATATCTGAGGGATCGGGTCGCCGATGAAGAAAATCGAAGCGATCATCAAGCCTTTCAAGCTTGATGAAGTGAAAGAAGCGCTGCATGAGATTGGAATCCAAGGCATTACCGTAACCGAGGCAAAGGGTTTCGGCCGTCAAAAAGGCCATACTGAACTCTACCGGGGCGCGGAATATGTCGTCGACTTCCTGCCGAAGGTACGGCTGGAAATCGTTTTGGACGATAATCTCGCCGAGCGTGCCGTAGAAGCCATCCAAAACGCCGCGCAGACCGGGAGAATCGGCGACGGCAAGATCTTCGTGAGCAGCATCGAAGAAGTCATTCGCATTCGGACCGGCGAACGCGGGTCGGATGCCATCTAGACCGGGACGCGGAGCCCGCGCAGACCGCCAAGCCGGTCCGACGCAGGGTCGCCGTTCCCGAACCAACCAAGCAAGTTCTTAACAAGAGGAAGTAGAGGACATGTCAGACGTTCAAACCGTCATGAAGATGATTGAGGAAAACGACGTGAAGTTCGTCGATTTCCGGTTCACCGACCCGCGCGGAAAGTGGCAGCACACGGCACAATACATCACGACCATTGATGAAGAATCCCTGACCGAAGGCATCATGTTCGACGGGTCGTCGATCGCCGGTTGGAAGGCCATCAACGAGTCCGACATGATCCTGAAGCCGGACCTTTCCACGGCCGTTCTGGACCCGTTCACGGCGCAGCCGCAGCTGATCCTGTTCTGCGACATTCTGGAGCCGTCCACGGGCCAGCCCTATGACCGCGACCCGCGCTCGATCTGCAAGAAGGCCCTGGCCTATATGGAGTCGCTGGGTATCGGCGATACCGCCTATTTCGGTCCGGAAGCCGAATTCTTCGTTTTCGACGACGTGAAGTGGTCCACGAACCAGGAATTCATGGCCTACAAGATCGATTCCGAAGAAGACCCCTATAACAGCTTCGCCGATTTCGAAGACGGCAATACCGGCCACCGTCCGGCGACCAAGGGCGGTTACTTCCCGGTCGCGCCGGTCGACAGCGGCACGGACATGCGCGCCGAAATGGTCAGCGTCATGGTCGAAATGGGCCTGGACATGGAAAAGCACCACCACGAAGTGGCGCCTTCCCAGCATGAACTGGGTATCAAGTTCGACACGCTGGTCCGCACCGCCGACACGATGCAGAAGTACAAGTATGTCGTTCACATGGTGGCGCATGCCTATGGCAAGACCGCGACCTTCATGCCGAAGCCGGTTGTCGGCGACAATGGGTCGGGCATGCACACCCACCAGTCGATCTGGAAGGACGGCAAGAACATGTTCGCCGGTTCGGGTTATGCCGATCTCAGCGAAATGTGCCTGTACTACATCGGCGGCATCATCAAGCATGCCAAGGCGCTGAACGCCTTCACCAACCCGTCGACCAACAGCTACAAGCGTCTGATCCCGGGTTTCGAAGCGCCCGTCCTGCTGGCCTATTCGGCCCGCAACCGGTCGGCGTCCTGCCGTATCCCGTACGTCTCCAGCCCGAAGGGCAAGCGCGTCGAAGTCCGCTTCCCGGACGCGACCGCGAACCCGTATCTGGCTTATTCCGCCATGCTGATGGCCGGCCTCGACGGGATCCAGAACAAGATCCATCCCGGCGACCCGATGGACAAGGATCTCTACGACCTGCCGCCGGAAGAACTGGCCGAAGTGCCGCAGGTTTGCGGTTCGCTTCGCGAAGCGTTGGAATCCCTGGATGCCGACCGCGACTTCCTGAAGGCCGGTGGCGTCATGACCGACGACATGATCAACGGCTACCTCGACCTGAAATGGGAAGAAGTCTATCGCCTTGAGCACACGACCCACCCGGTCGAGTACGAAATGTACTACAGCGCGTAATCTCCTTCATCGGCCCGGTTTCTCTATCGGGTGAAGGAAACCAATGGGAAGGCCCCGCCGGAGCGATCCGGCGGGGCCTTTTCCTTGCGGCTTCGGCAAGCGGTTCGTCAGGTGGTTCGGCATCCGGTCGGAAGCCGGGCACTCATCCCTGGCAGGCCCGGAAAACTGCCGTTCCGGAGCTCCATTTTCCCTTCAAGACGAATACACCGACCGAGGTAACCTTTTGTAAATCTTTAGCTGGTATTTTGGGCAAAGTCGAAACGTAGACAAAGCCAAAGACCGGTAAGACCATGAAACTCACGAGACTCGCCCTTTACTGTCAGCCGTCCGACACATTCCGTCTGGCGAACTTGGCCGGGATTCTCGAAAGGAACCGGGAATACAACGGCAATTTCGATATCTCCGCCGTCATGGCGATGACCCAAACCCATTTCATGTATGTCATGGAAGGGCCGCGCGAGGCCGTTTCCCAGTCTTTCTCCCAGATCATGTTCGACAGCAATTTCAAGAATGTCGTTTTGTTCGGCATGGAAGAAATCAGCGAGCGCATGTTCGATGCCGGCCCTGTGGATTTCATTTCGGCCGATGCCTTCTCCGTCGAGTTTTGCCGCGAGGCGGTCAACATGCCGCGCCTGCTGCCATCGCTGCTGAGCTATGAAAACGCCAAGCGGTTGCTGCTGAAAGCCAGCAGGAAACGTGATATTCTGAAAAAGTCCCAGCAGTTGATCGACGACTGCGCGAACGAAGATTATTTCGAGATCGCGGTCTAAACCGCCGCGGGACACTCGACCTCAGCATCCGGAACTCTTTCCCTAGACCGTTCCGGAATGGAAAGGTCCAAGGTATTTAGATGAAAGAAATACGGTTAGCTTACTACAGCAAACCAGCCGACACCTTCCGGTTCACGGATCTCGAACCGGTGCTGGCCTCGTCACGGCGGAACAACGAACGGTTCAACGTCACGGGACTTCTCGGCCTGACCTCGACCCATTTCATGCATTATCTGGAAGGGCCGCGGGAATCCGTCTCCCATATCTTCTCGAAGATCATTCACGACCGTCGGCACCGCGACGTGACTTTCTACGGCGTGGGGGAAATCGAAGACCGTCTGATCCCCGAATACCCATTGGCGCTGGTCGGCGGAAAAGCCTTCTCCGAAGAACTCTGCACGCGCCTGTTCGGCAGGAAGACGATCATCCCCTCCCTGTTGAACCAGCGGGCGGCCATGGCGCTGTTCAGCGCCCTGGCGCAGGACCGCATGCGCATGGAGGAATCCGAGAATCTGCTGCGCGAGGCCCTGGACGACGACTATTTCGAAATTTCCTTCTAAACCGGGTCCGCCCGGGTCCGTCCGCTATCTCGCCTTTCCCGCCAGTTCCGCAAGACAATCGGCCAATACCCGCGTCCCTGCCGCCAGATCCGCCGGCAGGGCGTCTTCAGCCTCGTTATGGCTGATGCCGTCCACGCAAGGCACGAAGATCATTCCGGTCGGCGCCAGCGGTTGTATGTACATCGCGTCATGGCCCGCCCCGGACGGCATGCGCCGCCCCGCAAGGCCGAGTTCCTTCCGCGTCCTGTCCACCAGATCGACGATCGCCTCCGAGAACGGCGTGACCGGAGAATCCGACAAGCGCGTGACCGTGGCGCGGCAGCGCCTCTTTGCCGCAATCTCGCCGGGAAGGCGCTCGATCAGGTCGGACATCCGGCCAATCTCCGCATTGTCGGGATGCCGAAGATCGATCGTGAACGTGACATGGCTCGGCACCGTGTTGGGCGCACCGGGCCTGGCAATGAACCGGCCGACGGTGAAACGCAGGGCGTCGGCACCGTCCAAGCCCAGCTGTTCGAGGGTGGAGATGACCTCGACCGCCGCCAGCACCGCGTCCGACCGGCTGGCCCGCGGCGTGGTGCCGGCATGCGCCTCCACGCCGAATATCTCGATTTCGAAAAGATTCTGGCTTTGCACCGAGGTCACGACGCCGATGGTTTCGCCGGCGGTGACGAGGACAGGCCCCTGCTCGATATGCGCTTCGATATAGGCCGCGATCGGCGCTTCGAAGTCCCGCGGCGCGGCTTCCTTCGTCCCGACCATTATGGAAGACAGCGCGTCGCCGACCATGACGCCCGCCGGATCGCGGATCGCGCATACCCAATCCAGCGAATAACGCCCCGCATAGACGCCGGAGCCCATGCAGGATGGCGGGAACCGCGCGCCTTCCTCGTTGGTCCAGGCGACGACTTCCACCGGATGCCTGGTTCTGATCCCGGAATCCTCCAGCGCCTCCAGCGCTTCGAGCCCGGCCATCACGCCATAGGCGCCGTCGAAGCGGCCGCCGGTCGGCTGGGTGTCGAGATGGGATCCGGTCGTCACCGGCGGCAGGCCGTCATCGTCGCCCGACCGTCTTACGAACAGGTTGCCGATGGCGTCCTGATAGATCGAAAACCCGCGCGCGAGCGCCCAATCGGCCAGCAGCCGCCGGGCCGCGCCGTCTTCGGGGGTCAGCGCCTGGCGGTTCACGCCGCCCTTCGCCGTCGCGCCGATCTTCGCCAAATCCATCAACCGGCCCCATAGCCGGTCCTGCCGCACATGATCTGAAACGCGCATCACATCCCCATCGGTTCGCACCATTGCCGTCGCAGACGATCCTGACGGATCACCCCGGAATGTTCAAAGCGATTGAACGGCGGGCAACAAGCCGCCGGGCCTGGAAGCTGCCGTCAGCGCGGGATCTTCACGGTGACTTCGGCCCCGCCCCAGCCATGCACCTTGTCATGGGCCCGCACGGTCACCTGATCCATCCCGGCCGGGACCTTCACGCCGGAGAGCGAACGCGTAAAGGGCTGTTCGTCCACATGCGGATGCAGCAGGGTCCTGACGCCCAGCACCTTGCCATCCTGGCCCACCACCTCCCAGGCATCGGCGTAGTGATCCCAACCGGTATCCTGATGGGCGACGGTGACGTCGAACCGATAGGCCCCGCCCTGCTGCGTCACCGCGACCTTCAGGACGTCCGCCTGCCCGGCAAGGGCCGCGCCGGGAAACAGGGCGGCCGCAAAGACACCGGCAATCGCCATTCTGCGCATCGCGTCATCCTCTTCGATCATAAAGCGCCGCCCGCGCCGTTGGCTCGGTCAGCCTTCCACGGGCCTCGGTCGACGGTTGTCATCAATTGCCACATAGGTAAACACACCTTCGGTCACTTTTACGCGGTCACCGGCCGCGTCCCGGAGAACCCAGGCCTGGATATGCACCGTCATCGAGGTTCGGCCGATCCGCGCCATGTCGGCGTAACAGCACACGACGTCGCCGACGAAAACCGGACTGTGAAAGACCATGCTGTCGACGGCGATCGTGGCGACACGGCCGCTGCCCCTGGTACGGGCCAGGACCCCGCCGGCGATATCCATCTGCGCAAGCAGCCAGCCGCCGAAAATATCGCCTGCCGGGTTGGTGTCCGCCGGCATCGCCAATGTGCGGATGACCAGCTCTCCCCGCGGTTCTTCCAGTTCGGAATCAGTCATTTGCGCCCTCCCCGCTAAGCCGTATTGAAATACAATATCTTGTGTATATGATCCGGCAAATCCACTTGATACGCTTGTTGCGCTCTTTAGCGCTAGGTATACTAACGCCATGGACGATCTATTCCACACCGACGCTTCAGATGATAGCCCGAACGGCTATTCCGCAAAGGATATCGAGGTCCTCGAAGGCCTTGAGCCCGTGCGCCGCCGCCCCGGCATGTATATCGGCGGCACGGACGAACGGGCCCTTCATCACCTTGTCGCGGAAGTCCTCGACAACTCGATGGACGAAGCGGTCGCCGGCCATGCCAGCCGAATCGAAGTCGAACTCAGCGCCGACGGGTCGGTTACCATCCGCGACAACGGCCGCGGCATCCCGATCGATCCGCATCCGAAATACAAGGACAAGTCCGCGCTGGAGGTCATCCTGACCACCCTGCATTCGGGCGGCAAGTTCTCCGGCAAGGCCTATGCAACCTCCGGCGGCCTGCACGGGGTCGGCATTTCGGTCGTGAACGCGCTGTCCGACGTCATGTCGGTGGAAGTCGCGCGCGACCGCAAACTCTACCGGCAGACCTTCTCGCGCGGGAATCCGACCACGAAGCTCATCGAAGTCGGCGAGGTCAGCAACCGGCGCGGGACGACGGTCACCTTCCATCCGGATCGGGAAATCTTCGGCCAGGAAGCGGAGTTTCAGCCGCACCGGCTGTACCGGATGGCCCGGTCGAAAGCCTATCTGTTCAGAGGTGTGGAAATCCGCTGGTCCTGCGACCCGGAACTGCTGAAAGGCAAGGCCGAAGCGGATACGCCGGAAAAGGACAAGCTGCATTTCCCCGGCGGGTTGCGCGATTACCTGAACGCCAGCCTGAACGGACGCCCGACCATCACGCCGCGCCCCTTCGCCGGCGAGATGAAGGCCGATGACGGTATCGGACGCGCGGAATGGGCCGTTCATTGGCCCTTGGACGGCGACGGTTTCGTCAGCACCTATTGCAACACCGTACCCACCTCGCAGGGCGGAAGCCACGAAACCGCCATGCGCGGGGCGATGGCGAAGTCGTTGCGCGCCTATGGCGAACTCGTCGGCAACAAGAAGGCGGCGCAGATCACCGCCGAGGATGTCGTCGGCGAAGCGAGCGTGCTGCTGTCCGTCTTCATACCGGAACCGCAATTCCAGGGTCAGACGAAGGAAAAACTGGCCTCTCCCGAAGCAGGGAAACTGGTGGAAACTGCGATCAAGGACCGGTTCGACCATTGGCTGGCGGAAGACCCGGCATCCGCCAACGATCTGATCGAACGCATCCTGGAGCGTGTCGATGACCGTTTGAAACGGCGGCAGCAGAAGGAAATGCAGCGCAAGACGCCGACCCGGAAGCTTCGTCTGCCCGGCAAGCTCGCCGACTGTTCCTCCGCCGGTCCCGAGGAAACCGAGATTTTCCTGGTTGAGGGCGACTCGGCCGGCGGTTCGGCCAAGCAGGCGCGCAATAGGAAGACCCAGGCCATCCTGCCGCTGCGCGGCAAAATCCTGAACGTCGCCAGCGCCAGCGCGGACAAGTTGCAGGGCAACCAGGAACTCAAGGATCTGGCCCAGGCGCTGGGCTGCGGCGTACGCAGCGACTGCAACCCGGAAAAACTGCGTTACGACCGCGTCATCATCATGACCGATGCGGATGTGGACGGCGCCCATATCGCGTCCCTGCTGATGACCTTCTTCTACCGGGAAATGGGCCCGATCATCGAGGCGGGACGCCTGTATCTCGCGGTTCCGCCCCTCTACCGGCTGACCCAGGGCGGCAAGACCGTCTACGCCCGCGACGACGCGGACAAGGAAAAGAAGCTGAAGAGCGAATTCAAAGCCAACGCGAAAGTGGAAATCAGCCGCTTCAAGGGTTTGGGCGAGATGCCGCCGCAACAGCTGCGCGACACGACGATGGATCCGGCGAAACGGACGCTGATCCGCGTCGGTTTGCCCAACCGCGCCTTCGAGGAGAACCTGGACGAAGCGCGGCGCACCGCCAAAACGGTCGACACGCTGATGGGTAAGAAGCCCGAGCTCCGCTTCGCGTTCATTCAGGAAAATGCCCGCTTCGTCGAGGAAATCGACATTTAGGCTGGCGGAGCGCTCAACCGGTCAGGTCGGGCAGCAGGAACAGCTTGCGGGCCGTGTCGGAGGTCAACCGCTCTTTCGAATACCATCGATAGAGAACCGCCATCGACGCCAGGTCGCCGTTCGCTTCCTCGAAAGCAGCAAAATCGTCATAGTCCGCCGCCGCCATGCGCTCCGCGATCAGGCTCAGGAAGGCCGTGGTGATCGTGGCGTTGAACTTCTCGGGAACACCTGCCTTTTCCGCGATCCCCCGTATGCAGGCGGCATATTTGGCCGATGCCTCCAGGAAATCGTACCGCCGCAGCATTTCGAAGGCCGCCGCGACATGGTCCCGATGCTTGAAAGCGGCCGGATCAAGGGTCTGTGCCTCGAAATCCGCCAACAGTTTAGCAGTCGCCCCGGTTGCACCAGTCATCCCGGCCATCCCAGTCATCCCGGACCGCCCGGTTTGTCCGCTTCCTTGAAAGTGTGACTGTCCGACGCCGTAAGATCGCAGTCGTAAACCGCCTTCAACTGGGCGATCTTGCCCAGCGTTTCTTCGGAGAACGGCGGCTTGTTCTCGAAACTGTGGAGCGCGATGCCTTCAATCAGATCGCCGACGGACATGTCGAGATGCTCGGCAAGTCCCTTCAGGACTTTAAGCAGCCGCTTCTCGACCCGGATACCGGTTTGAACGCGTTCGATCACCTTAGGCATAATGGTACATTGTTATCAATGTACCAAAATGTCAATCCATTCACCGATCGGCGAGAGCGAGACGCAGGCCAAGAAGCCCGAACGCCCCGGCAAAGGAGCGCCGCAGCCAAAGCAGCACGGCCGGGCGGGAAATCACATAGTCGCGGGCGAGCGAAGCGCAGGCCCCGTATCCGACGAAAACCACGAAGGTCATCACCATGAAGACGAAGGCGAGCATGACGAGCTGCGGCGTCGGATTCGACGCCTCGGCGGAGACGAATTGCGGCAGGAAAGCCAGAAAGAACAGGGACAGTTTCGGGTTCAGCACATTCAGCAGAAGCCCGTTTCTGATGATCCTGAGCGCACGAAGGGGCGTGCGGTCCTCGGTAACGGACAGCGCCCCGCCGTCGCGCATGATGTTCCAGGCCATGTAGAACAGATAGGCGACGCCGAGATATTTGATGATCTGGAAGGCGAGCGCGCTGGCGTGGAGCACAGCCGCCAGCCCGACGATTCCGGCGATCGCCGCCGGAAGAATTCCCAAGGTGCAGCCCAAGGCCGCCGCGATGCTTGGCCGGAACCCCTGCCCCAGCCCGACGGCAAGCGTATACAAAACACCCGTCCCCGGAAGCAGGACGACGACAAGGGACGTCAGAAGAAATTCGATGCTCATGGAACCCCGCCTTAGGACTGCGCGCATTTGTTACCTGGGAAGATATTCAAATCCCGTCTAAATCACCTTACATATGGAAGCGAACCCTGCACATAGTATCGGGGTATTTGGGAACATGGAGGGGCAAAGGCATGTTCGGGCAATCCGCCCGGGCCTGTTTGTGTTGTTGAACAATCCGCGTCCGTTCCTCCGGACCGGCCAACTAGGAGCTTGCCGCATGAAACGTTCTCTAATGGGCCTCGCCGCTGCCTCAACGCTCCTCGCCGGTTGCGCGACCGGCGACGGCGTCGTCATCTACAACAAGTATCAGGCCGCCGACTACAACTACGCGGCGGTGCAGTACTACAATGCCGACCGCCCCAGCTTCGTGGAAATCCACAACAATCCCTTTGGCGCGGGCGAGGCGGACAACCAGATCGCCACAATGATGCGCAGCGCCAATACCGGCCGCCCGATCCTGTTCACCGCGGACCGCAACTACGCCGGCCAGGATACGAAAGTCGTGGTCGTCTTCGACCCGCCGAAATCCATGACGGGTCTGGCCGCCTGCAATCTGGGCGGCGCCCAGTCCGGCGGCGCCGCGGGCACGAAAGGGGAAGTCCTGATGTCCTATTGCATCAACGGACAGGACAAATCCTCGCTGCGCGCGTCGGCGGGATCGGTCAAGAACCTCGACGACCCGGCCCTGAAACGGTTGCTGAGCCGGGCGACGCATGACCTGCTGCCGGAAGTCTTCAGCAAACGGCACGGCGGCGGGGTGGGCTGACGCCGGCTTTCGTCACTTCGGGGGACAAATGGGGCAAGGCGGTTCTGGGGAACCGCCGCCCCGGTACCAAGGAGGCCGAAAGGTGACTTCGATAAAAACGATCGTATTGGCGCTCGCCATTGCGGGTCTGACTGCGTGTGCGGTCGGCGGCGCTATGGAGATCGCCCCCTACAAGGTTTATGGCGAGCGCTTCTCGCCCGGTTATCAATTCGGCGATCTGCAATACTACAACAACGACAAGCAGATGGCGGTCGAGGTGGTGAACCAGCCTTTCGGCCAGCCGGACGCGGACGGCCGGATCGCGGCTGCCATGCGCGGCAAGAACCAGGGCGCGCGAATCGAATTCACCGCCGATCCGGGTCCGGAAACGCCCGACGAAACGAAGATCATCGTCGCTTTTGGAACGGAGAGCTCGGACGCCGGCGCATCCTATTGCGGCGGTCAGCCCGTCGCGGCGAGCGCGAAACCGGATGACGAGCACCTTCGGATGCTGATGATCTACTGCAAGCATGACAAGTTCATGAGCTCCGTCCGCGGCGAAATGCCGGCGACACGCAATGTCGACGACCCCACGTTCAAGAGCATGCTGGCACTGGCGACCAAATTGGTGATCCCGCTGCAGGATCCGTTCAACGAGAACCGCGGACACAAGAAGAAGGTCAATTCCTGAAGGGATGACAGCCGTCTGGTTTCGACCGTGGCTTGACGAAGACCGAAAGGACCGACGAATGAATCGGCTGCGACTTCTTGCGGCGGCGATCGGCCTCGCATTCCTCTCCGGCTGCGTCACGGCGCCGGCCTCCTATTTGGTTTACGGCGAGCGCTACCATCCGGGCTACGATTTCGGGGAACTACAATACTACAACGGCGATAAGGAAATGGCCGTCGAGGTATTCAATGCGCCGTTTGAGGATTCCGGCACGGCGCAGAAAATCGCGCTGTCCATGCGCGGCAAGAACCGGGGATCGCGCATCGCCTTCACGTCGGATCCCGGCCCCATGACGCCCAAACAGACCAAGATCATGATTGCCTTCAACGCGAAGCCGACGGATGACGGTTACGGATATTGCGCCGGGCAATCCCCAAAACAGGCGGAAACTCCCGAAGGCGGCTTGCTGCGCATGGTGATGGTCTATTGCAAGCGGAATGCTTTCGTCAGTTCCGTCCGCGCCCGGATGCAGCAACCGGAAACCGTCGATGATCCGACATTCCAAAGCATGTTGGCGGAGGTGACGCGGCGTCTCCTGCCCCGCCCCAACCCGCTATATGACGACAATCAGCGCGAGGAGACGCGCCGGGTGCGCGACATCCTGGGCTATTAAGCGCGCAGCAGCCAGTCCCGCAACACGGCCGTCACTTCATCGGGCCGTTCCATCGTCGACATATGCTCGCAGCGATCGATGACCGTCAGTTCCGCCCCGGGGATCCGCGCCGCCATTTCCTCATGAAAAGCCAAGGGGGTCAGCCGGTCTTCCCGCCCGCAGATCACCCTGACCGGCAGGTCGTAGCCGGGAAGGTCCGGGCGGCTGTCCTGCCGTTCGATCAACGCCTTCACCTGGGCCGGAAACGCCTTTTCCGCGACCGCCGTCATCATCCCGCGCATGGGATCGATCAGCGCCGCCTCTCCAAGCCGCGCCGGCGGCACGACCAGTTCCAGGAATTCCTGAACCAGCGCATCGACCGCGCCCGCGTTGAAGCGGTCGACCATCTTGCCGCGCTGGGCGGCGCGTTCCTCGTTGTCCGGGCTGGGATTGGTATCCAGCAGGGCCAGACGTTCCACCCGTTCCGGCGCCTGGCGCATCACCTCCATGCCGACCATGCCGCCCATGGAGAGCCCGGCGAGTGAGAAGCGCGGGGGGGCCGCCCGCAACAGCCGCGCGGCCATGCCGGCAATGCTGTCGTCCTGCGTCACATCCGCGATCATGGGTTTCGCGATATCCCGCAGCCCGGCGACCTGATGCTGCCAAAGCACGCCATTGCACAGGTGCCCGGGCACCAGGACCAGATCGATCATTGCTTTCGCTTCCTTCCCGCCGCGCGGACCCCGCGGCCCGCCTGTTCACACAAACCCGTCCTATTTGATCAGTTTCGAGATGTCCTTGAAGGCCGCCGTTCCGGCGTCGTCCATCCATTCGAAACACACCATCTCCGACGTGACGATATGTATTCCGGCCGCCCGCATTCTCTCGACCGCGGCGATCTTGTTCGCAATCGTCCGGCTCGAGCAAGCATCGACGACGACATACGGCGACAAACCCATCGCGGCGAAGCCCATGGCGGTCTGAAGCACGCAAACATGCGTTTCCACGCCGCAAATCACGATCTGCCTGCGGCCGTGCTTTTCGATATGCGCGGCCAATCCCGAATCGGCGGCGCAACTGAACGCGGTCTTGTCGAGGGTTTCGCCCTCTTCCAGCAGCCCTTCCATTTCCGGAACGAGCGGCCCCAGACCTTTGGGATATTGCCGCGAAGCGGATACGGGAATTCCCAGCCGCCTGGCCGCGCGCGTCACGATGACGGACCTTTCGACGACCGCTTCGGCATCGATCATGGCCGGCATCAAACGGCCTTGGATGTCGACGATCAGGACTTGAGATTCTTCGGCTTTCAGCAGCATGTCCGGGGTCTCCACAATCGGGGGGAGGACAAAAATAGCCGCCGATGCCAGTATTCTGCAATTCACGGGCCGCAAACCCGCAGAACGATTGACATTCTGCAGTGCAACACTATGATCTGCCCAAATCTTGCGGGATTATTTCCGCCGTTACATGGGGACCGATTTTTATAGGGACTTGCGTTGGTTGCAGGCGTCGCCCCCCTCTTTAAGGACAGCATGACAGAAACATTTGCCGATTTGGGCCTGGGCGAAGGCATCCTCCGCGCCGTGGCCGACGCGGGTTACTCGAAGCCCACGCCGATTCAACAGAAGGCCATTCCTTACGTCCTGATGGGACGCGATATCCTGGGCTGCGCGCAGACAGGTACAGGAAAGACCGCATCCTTCACCTTGCCGTTGATCGATATCCTGGCGCAGGGACGCGCGCGGGCGCGCATGCCGCGTTCGGTCATCCTGGAGCCGACGCGCGAACTGGCCGCGCAGGTTGCCGAGAACTTCGACACCTACGGCAAATACAACAAATTGACGATGGCGCTGCTGATCGGCGGCGTGTCCTTCACCGAGCAGGAAAAGCTGCTCGACCGGGGCGTCGACGTGTTGATCGCGACGCCAGGCCGTCTGCTTGACCATTGCGAACGCGGCAAGGTCATGTTGACCGATACCAAGGTTCTGGTGATCGACGAAGCCGACCGCATGTTGGACATGGGCTTCATTCCCGATGTCGAGCGCATCGTCAGCCTGATGCCGACGATCCGGCAGACGCTGATGTTCTCCGCCACCATGCCGACGGAAATCAAGAAGCTCGCGGACAAGTTCCTGATGAACCCGAAGGAGATGGCGGTCGACCCGCCCTCTTCCACCGCGGATACGGTCGAACAGGCTTTCGTCACCGTACAACCGCGCTCCAAGCGCAAGATGCTTCGGGACTTGATCGAGCGCGAAGGCGAGTCGCTCAAGAATGCCCTCATCTTCTGCAACCGCAAGCGCGAGGTCGCGGACCTGTTCACCAGCCTGCAGAAGGCCGGTTATCCGGTCGGCGCGCTTCATGGCGACATGGACCAGTACAAGCGCATGGAGTGGCTGGAGAAATTCCGTGCCGGCGAAGTCACGCTGCTGATCTGTTCCGACGTCGCCGCGCGCGGCCTGGACATCTCCAGCGTCAGCCATGTCTTCAATGTCGACGTCCCGAACAATGCGGAAGACTATGTCCACCGTATCGGGCGGACCGGCCGCGCGGGCCGCGCAGGGAAATCCATCACGCTCGTCGCGAAGGAAGACGACAAGCTGTGGGCGGCCGTCAAGAAAATGGTCGGCAAGAACATCCCGGAGCTCGACATGGGCGGATCGACCCCAAGCGCCGAGGAAGCCGAAGAACCCGCACCCCGCAGGGAAGCGCGGAGCAAACCCACGCGCTCCCGCGCCAGGCCCGACAGCAGCCGTGCCAAGCCGGAGGGCGACAGCAGCCGCGCCAAGCCGGAGGGCGACAGCACCCGCGCCAAGCCGGAGAGCGAAAGTTCCCGGGCCAAGCCGGACAGCTCCCGTCCGCGCGCCACGCCCGACAAGGAACCCCGCAAATCACGCCGCGGCCGTGGCGAACACCACGATATCGGGGAACTTGAGGACATGAAGGTTCCTTACGGGCAAAGCGATCAACTGCCGGCGTTCCTGCGGCGCTAGGTCTTCGACGGAGCGGTCTTTCGAATGGCCAGGGGGAATGCCTCAGCTCGTGCAGCCGGCGGCGCCCCCGTCCGGCCGCTCGCGGCGCCCGCCGGCATCGGCCACAATGGCGGCCCGCTGCTCTCCCAAGGCTTCACCGCCTGGCGCTGGAAAAAGGCGCACAAACAGGCCTGGAAGACCCCGCCCCGCGAAATCATGCTCCGGCGCCTGAAACGCGCCCAGGAGCTGGGCATGACCTACCGCGAATACACCCTCGAAATCCTGGAACGCGGCCGGTATCTGTGAACCGCCTCTTGACGGCGCAGCCTTGTTCGGGGCACGTCATACCGAACGATTTACCCAACTAGGCCGGATACTATGCAGACGATATTCATTCAGGTGAAGTGCGACCTCGGCAAATCCTATGTCGTCGCGGATCAAGCCATCGAGGTGGAAGGCGTTTCGGAGGTTTACTCGACCTCGGGCCATTACGATCTGATGATGAAATGCTACCTGCAGGATGACGAAGATATCGGCCATTTTGTCAACGAGCACATCCAAACCTTGCCGGGCGTCCGGGATACGTTCACCCTGATTACTTTCAAAGCTTTCGGGTAACGAAATATAAACTTCTGTCCTGCAGTATTGCGATGATCCCAAGGCGCGGGACGAAGCGGAACGCTCGGAAAGGTCGACCTTATGCCAAAAGCCGTTACGGACTTCGATGAAGCGAAACTGCGTGCCGAAGTCCTCGGTCTGTTCCAGTACATTCAGCGTTTCCGGGAAGAAATCGCCCAGATGATCCAGCCGGACGCGGAAAATGACAAAACCCGCTTCCAGACCATTTCCGAGCAGTTGGACGCTATCATCGCCGCCACCGAAACCGCGACCCACGCCATTCTGGAAGGCATGGAGCAGATCGACACGGTGACGAACAAGCTCCGCGACGTTAAGGAACCCGAGGAAATCGGACCGCTCTGTGACGAGTTGGAGCAGATCTCGATGAATACCATGGAATCCTGCACCTTCCAGGACATCACCGGCCAACGGGTGACCAAGATCGTCCGCTCCATGCAGTTCGTCGAATCGCGCGTCGATGCCATGTTGGAGATTTGGGGCCGCGATGAAGTCCAGCAACTGGCGCAGAAAACCTCCGAGCTCAGCGGCAAGCGGGAGGGTGACGAGGCCCTTCTCAACGGCCCCGCGCTGGAAAGCGAACAATCGATCAGCCAGGCCGATATCGACGCCCTCTTCGACTAGCCTCCAGCCCGTGGCTCCGTCACAAGGCCTGATTCCTCCGCACTCATGACCGGTCAGCCCCAGCCGACATACAGAACCGATGACATCCGCCGAACCGTCGGCGCCCTGTTGGACTCCCGCCCCGCAACGGCAGTGGTCACGGCCGGTATCGTTGCAAGCGCCGTCGCCTTTCTCGTTCAGTTCTTTGCTCCGAACCTTCCGCTGGACGGTATTTGCGCCGGGATTGTGGCGTGGTGCATTGGCATCTTCGCTGTCGAAATCTCGCTTCGCCTGATCGCGCAACGGGCTGGATTCTTCGGGAAGCTCGGCAATATCGCCCTCTTCCTCATCGTCGGATGGGCGCTCTTCACTCCGTTCAAGGCCGTCCTGATGCTGCGGCTGTTTCCGTTGATGAAACACGGCATCCGCGGACATGCTCTGCCGGCCGCCGTCCAGTTGCCGCTGATGCTGCTCTGGCTCGCAGCCTGCCTTGGGGCCGCCGCGCGCGAATTCGTGCTGTTCCATGAAGGCGCTTGCGCAGGTTGGATGGAATGCGTCGGTTCCGCCGTGACCCTGGCGATGCCCTGACCGTCAGACGTCGCCGAAGATCGGTTTGAAGATCTGCTCGAAACTCGTCTGGTAAAGTCCTGCTTTCACGAAGTTATACGGCGTCAGGTTCGTCGCCTTTATGTAGACCCCGGCGAGTTTCCCATCCTCCACATCCAGGTCGACGATGTTGACACAGCCCATATCCTGCTCGAACGCTTTCATGCCGACCAGACCCGCGCCCGAGGCCCAGGCCAGAACGGCGCGATTGACGCCGTCATGGGCCACCAGTAGCGCGCGACGCCAGGAACCGTCCGTCGCGAGTTTTTCGAATGCGGCGGTCACGCGGTCGTAGAACGGCGCGAAGGCATCCCCGCCGGCGAAAGTCGCCCCCGGCAGATGGGCCTGTTCCAGGGTCCGGATGAACATCGCGGGCCTGTCTTCCTTGGGCACTTCCGAAACCCGGCCGCCGCGGATTTCCAGGAACCCCTCATCCTCCTCCAGTGCCGGGCCGCGGCCGTTCAGGACAAGCTCCGCCGTCATCCGCGTACGCGGAAGTCCGGAACATACCGCCTTGTCGATTTCCACGCCCGTCAGCATCGCCGCCGCGGCGCGCGCCTGCCCCTGTCCATTCTCGGTCAGGGTCACCATCTTCGGATTGACGAGCTTGCCGTCGGGGCCGCGGTAATCGACTTCCCCATGCCGCATCAGGAAAACCCTGCGGCGGTTCTTCGTACCGGGCAAACTCATCGTCTCTCCCCCTTGGCGGTATCTCTTTCTTCGACAACGGGGCGCAGAGTGCAACCTGTTGCGGCGACCGGAAAGCCCCCTTATCAAGGATACCTTGAAATGCAAATCGAGGGCGGGTCCGCGGGCCCGGAAGAATCCATGTCTCTGGACAAACGGCTGCACGCGTATCGGGACGATCTGGCGGAAATCGCTCTTGAAGGCCGGGTGGCCGCGGCGCGTTTCACCGAAGGCGAGCGCGGGCGGATCACCGCCGCCGTCGCGCCCTTGCGCCGCCAACCGCGGCCCGGCGCGCCGCTCGACACCGAATTGCTGTTCGGGGAGGACGTCACGGTCCTGGACCGCGCCGACGGCTGGGCATGGATCAAGAGCAGCCGCGACGGCTATGTCGGCTATGTTCCCAGCAGCGCGGTCGGCCCCGAAGGACCGCCCGTCACCCATCGGATGGCGGCCCTGCGCGGCTTCGTCTTTCCCCGGCCCGACCTGAAGGCGCCGCCGGTCATGACGGTTCATCTGGAATCCCGCCTTTCCATTATCGGCGAAAGCGGCCGCTATTCCGAACTTGCCGGCGGCGGTTTCATCTACAGCGACTATCTGCGGCCGATCGACCAGGTCGAGTCAGACCCCATAGCCGTGGCGCTGACCTTCATGCACGCGCCCTATCTGTGGGGCGGACGAAGCAGCCTTGGCCTGGATTGCAGTGCACTGGTGCAACTGTCGTGGCAGGCTTGCGGCATCGACTGTCCGCGCGATACGGACATGCAATTCGACCGGTTCGGCACATTGCTGAACTACGACGGTGATGAAAACAGCCTGCGGCGCGGCGATCTGGTCTTCTGGAAGGGACATATCGGAATCTGGATCGACCAGCACCGGTTCCTTCATTCCAACGCCAGCGACATGAAGGTTGCAATGGCGCCGCTCAGCGTCACCGCCGACCGTATCGAGTCGAAAGGCGAAGGCCCCATCACCGGCATTCGGCGCCCGCCGATGCCGGCCAAGGCCGGCGCCGCGGCCTGAGAGTTCCCTGGACATGGCGGAAGCATTGAAAAAGACAACCAAGACCGCGCCCCGCGCCTGGCAGCGTATGTTGAGCGGAAGGCGCCTCGACCTGCTCGACCCCTCCCCATTGGATGTTGAGATCGAGGACATCGCCCACGGCCTCGCCCGCGTCGCGCGCTGGAACGGGCAAACGACCGGCGACTGGCCGTTTTCCGTTGCCCAGCATTCCCTGCTGGTCGAGGCGCTGGTGCGGCTCATCAAGCCGGAAACGCCTGAGCCGGACCTGTTGGCCGCCCTGCTCCACGACGCGCCGGAATATGTCGTGGGCGACATGATCAGCCCGTTCAAGGCCGTCATCGGGGACGATTACAAGCTTGTGGAAAAGCGCCTGATGACCGCCATCCATTTGCGCTTCGGCCTGCCGGCGGAAACGTCGGAACCGCTGACGAAGCTGATCAAGAAGGCAGACCACGCCTCCGCCTATATCGAGGCGACCGGCGTCGCCGGGTTCTCCAAGACCGAGGCCCGCCGCTTCTTCGGCGCGCCGCCCCCCGGATTCGACCGCTTCGACCCGACCCCGATGTCGACGGACGAGGCGAAGCGCAAATTCCTGCTGCGTTTCGAAAAGCTGCTATCGGCGCTTTGACGGCGCATCCCCGGCTTGTGGTGGGCAGGCCCTATGCACTACCATGCAATCGGTCCCGTTCGGGGCATTTCACTGGGGATCAGGCAACGGGGCACTGCACGGGGATGGCGGAGAAAACCAAGGTCATTCGTCTGAGGGAGGTCAAACCTTCGGAAGCCCGCCTGAACGGCAAGCCGAGCAAGGCGCAATACGCCTATCTGCAACGCGGGTTGGAGCAGCCGGGCGGAAAGCTGCCGCTCTTCGATCTTCAAGGCCAGCGGATCAGCGAACGAACCGTGCGTTCCTGCATCGAACAAGGCTGGGCCGAGCCCTGGTTCAACAATCCGCTCAAGCCTGACTGGCTGGTCTGCAAATTGACCGAAGCCGGCCGCCAGATGCTGCGCGGCTGAACCGGCTCACCTTGCCTCAGCGTCCCGCATTGGCGCGCTCTTCGGCGCGTATGCGCCAGGCCAGGACCGCGGCGTTGGCCAAGCCGAACGCAACGGCCAGGGCGACCTGCCCGAAAGCCAGCGGCAGCACCACGATCTCCAGCGCCACCACCAGATAGTTCGGATGGCGGACGAAACGGAACGGGCCGCGTTTGACCAGGGGCGCGCCCGGCACCGTTATGATCCGCGTCGTCCAATACCGGCCGAGCGTCATCAAGACCCAAACCCTGGCCGCCTGAAGAACAAGGAACGCGCCGATCAGGGGATAGTTCACCTCTGGCGCCTGCAATGCCGCCCATAGCATCGCCGCCAGCCATGCCGTATGCAGCAGCACGATCACGGGATAGTGCCCCGCCCCGTGCTCCACAGCGCCCGCGGCCAGCAGAGCCTTCGTGTTGCGCCCGGCGATCCAAAGCTCCGCCAGCCTTTGCAGAACCACAAGGGCGACGATCGCGACCGCAACCGACATGTCAGCCAAGCTCCAGCAACCCGAACCCGGCCGTGAAACCGGGGCCGAGCGCCATCATCGCATGAAGACCGGTATCCCCGGCGCCGATCGCGCGGTTCAAGACGCACAGGGCCGTCACCGCCGACATGTTGCCCTGCTCCCGCAGCACGGAACGCGCATGCCGCAAGACATCGGGCTGCAGGTCCAGCGCGCCTTCATAGGCTTCCAGCACCTTGGTCCCGCCGGGATGGGCGATGATCCCCGACAAGGCCTTCAGCTGCGTTCCCATGCCGGTCAGGAAGCGTTCCATGGCGGCGCGGACATCCTGCCGCACCAGGGCCGGAATATCGCGTGAGAATATGACGCCGAGGCCGTCCTCCTCCACGCGCCACCCCATGATGCCGAGACTGTCCGGCCAGGTATGTTCGGCGCTGCCGAAATAACGCGCCGGCGCCCCCTCGCCATCCCCGGCGCGGAGCACGACGGCCGCGGCCCCGTCGCCGAACAGCGCGCTGGCGATGATATTGGCCTTGGTCAGTTCCTGCGGCCGAAAGGTCAGCGCGCATAGCTCGACAACCAGCAGAAGCACCGTTTGCCCGGGGCGCACCCTGGCCAGATCGGCGGCCCGGGCCATTCCGGTGACGCCGCCGACGCATCCCAGGCCGAAGACCGGAAGGCGGTTGATGTCCGACCGGAAGCCGAGGCGGTTCAGCAAATGCGCGTCCAGGCTGGGCGTCGTGATGCCGGTCGTACTGACGGCGACCACCGTGTCGACGTCCCTGGCCGTCAGCCCCGCCTTCGACAGCGCGTCCCCGGCCGCCTTTTCCAGCAGCGCGATGGCGTTTTCCTGAAACAGGGCGGCGCGTTCCGGCCAGCCATGCGGGTCGTTG
>Ga0209692_10001695_pt1 | contig 28415 bp, 20 predicted proteins | sample tdDd472_FD_187129 | JGI IMG/M metagenome (GOLD analysis project Ga0209692, IMG submission 187129) | Marine sediment microbial communities from the Atlantic coast under amendment with organic carbon and nitrate - tdDd47.2 (SPAdes)... | ecosystem: Environmental > Aquatic > Marine > Coastal >... | reverse complement strand
CTCCGGGATATCCAGCCCCTCACGCAAAAGGTTGATACCAATCAAAACATCAAACTCGCCAAGGCGCAAATCACGAATGATTTTCATGCGATCCAGCGTGTCGATATCGGAATGCAAATATTTAACCCGAACCTTCAGATCCTGATAGTAGTCGGTTAATTCTTCCGCCATTTTTTTGGTAAGCGTTGTTACCAGCACCCGCTGTTTTTGTGCCACACGCAAACGGATTTCATCCAGCAGGTCGTCAACCTGCTCTGTAGCTGGCCTAACCTCTATCACCGGGTCAATCAGTCCGGTGGGGCGAATAAGCTGTTCTACAAATACACCATGTGTCTGGTCAAGCTCATAATCTGCCGGAGTGGCTGAGACATAAACAATTTGCGAAAGTCTCTTTTCAAACTCTTCAAATTTCAACGGACGATTATCCAGCGCAGAGGGCAGCCTGAAACCGAAGTCTACCAGATTCTGCTTTCTCGATCTGTCACCACGATACATTCCCCCAACCTGCGGAACAGAAACATGCGACTCGTCCACAAACATCAGCCAGCGTTCCGGGAAAAAGTCCAGCAAACATGGCGGAGCTTCTCCCACTGCGGCCCCGGTAAGATGCCGGGAATAATTTTCGATGCCGTTGCAGTAGCCGATTTGCTGCATCATTTCAAGATCGAACTGTGTACGCTGCGCTATGCGCTGAGCCTCAATCAATTTGTTGTTTTGCTCAAACCACTTGACACGCTCGACCAGCTCTTCCTTGATCGACTCGATCGCATTGTATCGTTTTTCATCGGTAACCACGTAGTGATTGGCGGGCATGATAGCCACTTTGGGAACCTGCCGAATAACCTTGCCACGCAGCGGATCTATCTCGGAAATCGAACTTACTTCATCGCCCCAGAACTCAATTCGCAGTGCTTTTTCGTCTTCGTAGGCCGGAAAGACTTCCAGAGTATCGCCACGAACCCGAAATGTTCCACGGTGAAAACTCATTTCGTTGCGCTCGTAGTGAATCTCCACCAGCTTGCGAATGGCTGCATCCCGGTCGTGTTCTTCGCCTGCTGCCAGCAAAAGTAACATACCGTAGTAGGCCTCAGGAGAACCAAGTCCGTAAATACATGAAACAGAGGCCACGATGATTACATCATTTCGCTCAAATAATGAGCGGGTGGCGGAAAGTCTTAACTTGTCAATATCATCGTTAATGGTGGATTCTTTGTCGATATGGGTATCGGAAGAGGGTAAATATGCTTCCGGCTGATAATAATCGTAATAGCTGACAAAGTACTCCACGGCATTTTCGGGGAAAAGGCTTTTGAATTCGCTGTAGAGCTGCCCTGCCAGAGTCTTGTTATGTGCCAGAACCAGCGTTGGCATATTAACCTGCTGAATCAGATTGGCCATGGTAAAAGTTTTACCGGAACCTGTAACACCAAGTAGAACCTGATCTCTTTGTCCCGCCTTAATTCCCGCAACCAGTTCCTTGATTGCGGTGGGCTGGTCACCGGTGGGCTTGAATTCGGAAGTCAGTTTGAAAATTTCGTTGTTCATGTTCAATTCCTGTGCCTTGCTTTTGCATGGTCTGAAAAATCCCAGACAGATCGCGGAATGATACCATAGAACAGGGGGCATGCAAACCGTATGTGAGCTTCTTTATCTGTTGATCTGTCTGTTGGCTTTGATGCCTGCTGTCACCCCGATGCCAAATGAAATTAAAATGGAATTACGTAAAAAATTGCTTAATTTGGTCAAATTTGCTAAGTTAGTGCAATCTCGGACGTGTATGTTTTAACTACTCTTTTTTGGACAAACTGAGGTGTTTAGATGAGTCAGCATGATTTTGAAACGTTACGTGCGTTTCTTGAAGATAGGGAAGTCTCAATTAAGGCTGCCAAACCTTTAAAAAATGGCACTATGCTTAAGTTGATAATAGTGGATGATCCTGCGGATTATTACATTACCCGCGAGAAAAAAGCTACTGTTTTAAGGCAGGGAAGCTGTCCTAAAAACGCAGATCTTACTTTTACCATCAGCCCTGATGCAGTTCAGCGTCTGTCGGATTTTAAGTCCGATAGCGTCGGAGAGTTCGGCGTGGAGTTTTTCAAGATTATGGCGTCTGATGACGAAAACATGGTTTTGGAAGTCAAGCTGCATACCGGATTTATCGGTCTTACAAGGCTTGGTTTTGTAGGCATTCTGATTTCCGGTGGTTCGGCTGTGATGGCCTATCTTGCCAAAAAAGGTTTTGGCAGCATGGGTGAAATCAAAAAGGCTATTAAAAAACTGCGTGGTAAATAAGTAGAACACTTCCCTCCTGCACGGAGTATTGTTATGGGCGCACACAAACTTCTTCTGGTCGACAGTCATCAGGATTTTGGCGATTCATTTATCAAAGTGAGTCAAGCCGATGAAATAGAGTTTCATTATGCATTCACCGCTGATGAAGGCAAACGAATGGCTCTGGAAATTATGCCGGACACAATTCTCATTGATGTCAATCTGCCAGACAGCAACGGTTTTGCATTGTTTACCAGTTTGAAAAAGCAAAAGCCACTTGCCGGTTCAAGGTTTGTTATTGTTGGTGCCGGAGTAACACCGGAAACGTTTGACAATCATGGCAAACTTAAACGGCATGCAAATCTTTATCTGCATAAGCCCTTTAAGGCCCACGAACTTTTACTGAAACTGAACGAAGCCTTGAACTTGAATTTTAAGGTTGAAATTCATGAAGAGGAAATTGTTGATCCATTTGGTCTGGAAAAAGATATGACTGAAAATTCTCCCAAAGTTGTAACCTCCGAGACCGACACACTGGACGAGCTTGACAGCTTGCTCGGAGATATCAGCGAAAGCAGCTTGATCGAAGAAGATATCAGTGATGATGCGGATTTGAGTGAGCTTGACAAAATGCTGGGATTAGAAACCGCACCAGTGGACATGCCCGATGTTCCGGTAGAGGCCGGTAGTGGCCCTCCACCATTACCTGTGGTAGACGAAGCTCCTTTAGCTCTGGAGTCTGAGGTTTTGCCGACAGAAAAAGCTGTTGCAGAATCTCCCGAGATTCTGGAAGAGGTAAGTCAGGAGTCTTTGCTTGAAGAGATTGTTGACGAAGAGTCTGTCGACGAAGAACCTATTGACGAAGAACCTGTTGTTGAAGCCATTATTGAGGAAATAGTGGACGAGGTGCCGGAAGTGCATGGCAGCCAGCCGGAAGATGAAGAAGAGCAGATGGTTATTGAACGCTCTTACTATGGTGAAGAAGAAAGCGATGTAAGCACTGGTGATGCCATTGAAGCTGCAGCCAACAAAGAAGAGGCTGAGGAGCTCGAAGAACTTGATGAACTTAGCGATGACGAACTTGTACACGTGGCAGAGAAAGAACCATTTGGTGTTATCAAAGAAAAAGTTATCGGCGATATCCCCGACGAGCCACTGTTAGGCGAGTTGGATGAGGAGGAAGATCTCGAAAAAGCTGAAGCTGAAACTAAGCCAGCACCGGAAGCGCGTCAAACTGTAGATGCTTCGGTGTTTGAGGTTGCCAATAATGAACTGAAGAAACAGAATGATTCTCTGGTGCAGAAAGCAGCAGATCTCGAGTCAGAACTTGATCGCATGAAACAGGCTCTGCTTGATGCAGAGAAGAAAACAGAAGAAAAATCTGCCAAGGCCGATACTTTCTGGAAAGAAGTCAAACAGCTTGAAGAAAAACTGAAGGAACGATCCGAAGAACATCTCAAGCTGAAGGAAAAAGTTAAACTGCAATTTGAAGATATTAAGGCTGCACATGGTGCAGAGTTGAAATCTCTTAAGGGCGAACTAAGCCAGACCAGAGATGCCTCTGTAGCCTCGCAGGAAAATTTTGCAGAACAGAACACGCAGCTTAAGGCCAAGCTTGAAACAATGAAGCTGGATACAGAACGGCTGGAACAGCAGATAGAAAGTGATAACCTGGAGCATAAAGAGCGTATGGAAGAGCAACACCGCCATACCGAATTTTTAGAGCAGGAACGAGAAACCCTTTCTAAACAGCTTATGGAACACGAAGAGAAAAACAACCGGCTTAAGGCAGAGTATGAGGCTGATGTTGCAGAGTTGAAATCATCTTTTGAAAAAATTACAGAGGCCAGAGAGCTGGAAAATCAAGCTAGAGTGACAGAGCTTGAAGAAAGATTTAAAGCCAAAGAAGGTGAGATTGAGCAGTTACTTAAAGAAAGCCAGCTGAAACAGGACGATGCTGTAGCTGAAGTTACCAAGGAGCTTGAAGAGTCCAGAGGTTCGCTGGAGGAACTTACCGGCAAAACTGCGACGTTGAAAAACGAGCTGGTAAATCTTCGTGGCGAAATTGCCGAAAAAGATGAGAAATTGCAATCTGCCCTTTCTGAAATTGACAACAAGGATCAGGAGATTATTGATAAGCAGGTCGATATTGAAAGTCTGAATGGCGAGCTTGAGTCAGTCAAGAGACAGAAAGAAAGTCTTAAAGAGGAACTGGATAGTTCCGGTAAAACTGTCGAGCAGCGTATTAGAGAGCTGAACTCGAAACTGGATGAATCTGAGAGTATGGCTGCCGATGCTGCCAAACAGGTGGCGGAGCTTAGTAGTGCACTGGATGAGAAGACCGCAGCTTATGAGAACAGGGTTTTTGACCTTGAACAGGAAGTTAACCAGTTGCGTCTGACCAATACCAAAAACGAGGATCGTGTTTTAAAGGCTTTCCACAAGATCAAGGCCGATGCCGAACTTCGTGCCAGAACCGAAAAGGCTCTGACAATTGCATTGCAGATACTGAATTCGGATAATTAGAAGTAACTCAGTTTTTCTGACTGAAGATACGGATAATCGCATCCGTGTCAGTCAGATCACTTACCACGGTACATTCGCCGGAGTTTAGAAGTTCTTCCCTGCTGGTGTGTCCGGTTGTAACTGCCAGACAATTCACGCCTGAGGCATTGGCGCAATTCACATCGCCCACCGAATCACCAATAATAAAAACATTATCGGGTTCGAATGTTTGTTGATAGTGTTGCTCTGCTCTGTTGATGGCAATTGGAACCAGCTCTGCCCTGACAGCTGAATCTGATGCAAAACCACCTACAGGAAAATAACGATTAAGATCGAATGGTTTTAACTTTATCCGTGCGCCACGTTCTTCATTGCCTGTGACCAGAGCCAGAAACATGTTTTCCATTGCCGAGAGTTTGTCCAGCAGAGTTTGTACTCCATCATAGATTAACCAGTCGGTCTGATTCTTTTGATCTTCGTCAAGTCTGTCAAGATAATGCTTCATAAATGGCTGGTAAATCTTTTTATCGTAGGCTTGATTATTCACTGCGAATAGTTCCGGCACGATTAGCGGGTCTGTTTTTCCATCCGGGCTAATTGGGGTAATTTCCCCTTCATGGCCGGTGAATTTTCGGAAGGCTTCTTCCATGATTCTCAGTCCGGCTCCACCGGTTTTAATCATGGTAAGATCAATATCGAAAAGTAGCAGTACTGGCTTCATGATTATATTCCTACATTGCCATCACTATTGGTATAACGACAGGTTTTCTTTCAAGTGTTTTGTTGAAATGTCTTCTAAGTACAATACGCATTTCTTCTTTCACTTCGTCAAGGTCTGCCTGTGTCTCCAGATTCATACTGGCAAGAGAATTCAGAACTTTCTTCTTGCCTTCTTTTAGGGTGTCGTTGGCGTCATCTTCAAAGATGAACCCTTTGGAGATTAATTCCGGGCCGAATAAAACTTTACCGTTGGATTGTCTGATAATCAGAATGGCTACCACAACTCCGGTCATGCCGATTTTTCGTCGCTCTCTTATGGTATCAGGGCCAACTTCACCAACTCCGTTACCGTCGACAAAAATTCTTCCGGTTATCACTCTGCCTACTGGGCAACAGCCGTTATCGTCAAATTGAATGATATCACCATTTTGCGATAGCAAAACATTGTCGGGATCTACTCCGCATTTTACCGCCAACTCTCCATGAGATTTCAGCATGTGAAAGTCGCCATGTATTGGAATGAAGTATTCTGGTCGGCAAAGGTTTATCATGGTGGCAAGTTCGCCTGCATACCCATGACCTGAAGTATGGATTGTGGAATTGCGCTCGTAGTATACCTTGGCACCGTGCATGGAAAGGTGGTTGACAATATTCGAGACAGAGCGTTCATGGCCTGGGATAATTCTGACAGACAAAATTACTACATCGTTTTCGTGCAGATGAATATCCTTGTGGTTATTCATGGCGATGCGCGAAAGAACCGAGCGTGGCTCTCCCTGACTGCCCGTAAGGATTACCAGAACTTCATCGGAGGGCAGGGCGTCTACCTGTTTGCAATCCACAAAAAGTGAGTCCTCGGCTTGAAGTAGTCCCATTTCGCGAGCTATACCGGTGCTTCTTTCCAGACTGCGACCAGCGATGTGAACTTTTCTGTTGTACTTTGCAGCCAGTTTAAGAGTTTCGTTGATTCGTGGAATTGAAGACGAAAACAATGAAATGAAAATTCTTTCTTTAGTTTGGCTTAAGATTTCTTCCAGCTCATCTGTTACTTCTGTTTCACTTCTGGTAAATCCCGGACTTTCCACATTTGTGCTATCGGATAAAAGAGCTAAAACGCCATTGTCTCCAAGTTTGGAGAAACCGGCGTAGTCAAACATTTTGCCGTTTACCGGATTTGAATCAATACGAAAATCTCCGGTATGTACAACCATGCCTTCAGGTGTTTCAATGGCCAGCGAGACGCTTTGACAAATACTGTGGTTTACATGCAAAAAGGAAATGTTGAAGTTTTTAAAGTGAATAGTGTCACCGGCGTTTATTTCATGCAGCTTCTCGGAGATGTTTGGAAGTTCGTGCTCTTTCAGCTTGCTGTCAACCAGTTTCAAAGTAAACGGGGTGCCGTATACGTCCACCGGAAAATCGCGCAGGAAAAACGGTGTGGCACCGATGTGATCTTCATGTCCATGAGTCAGCACCAGAGCCTTTACCATGTGTTTATATTGTTTTAAAAATTCCATATCGGGAATGATAAAATCAACACCCATCAGTGAAGCATCAGGAAACATTCCGCCACAATCGACGATAATTATTTCATCGTCGTAGCGATAGGCCATCATGTTTTGGCCGAATTCACTGACTCCTCCAAGTGGAATAATATGCAGAGCTTGCTCTGACTGCCTGTCTGGCTGGAAATAATCCGGTAATTGTTCAGAAAGTGGATTCTGGTTAGTTTTGTTCATTTTCTCAACCTCACATTACTTCCTGGATGGTAGCATGGGGCGCATGGTGCGTTTTTTCTCAGCCGGATTCAATTCTTCTGCGCGTTTATAGGCGGCTTTTGCTTTCCGTAATTTTCCTGTGCGTTCGTAAAACTTGCCAAGTTTATGGAAAACCCATCCTGCATTGGGCTGGAAAGCTATCAAGTGTCTTAGCTGTTTTTCGGCTTTATCATAAGCTCCCAACTCTTCATAGAGATGGGCCAGAATTGAATGGAGAAAAGCATTGCCCTTCTGATTTGATAACAAAATGTTATATTGACGGGCAGCTTTGTCATACAATTTCTGCCGTTTATACAGATTTGCAAGCCTTAAGTTGGCTTCCTGATATTCTTTTTTCAGTTCCAAAGCTTTGCGTAAAGATTTCTCTGCTTCTTCATATTTTTCCAGTTGAATTAGCACACTGCCAAGCATAAGGTGTGAGCGTGGATTCATTGGGTTGATTTTCATTGCATTTTCAAGGGCTTGCATTTCAGCTTGTTTGTCATTATCCCAGAGTGGGTGCAGTATGGCAAGCTCGAGATAAGGCAGATCCCAGTTGGGTACCATCTGTGAAGCTCTGCTGAAATGCGAAAATGCCTCGGACATCTGTCCCTGGGCAAAACTAACTTTTCCTGCTCTGAAATGGGCAATTCCCATTTGACGTTTTTCAAGCTCTTTTTTATTATTGTAATGATGGATTTCTCTAGTTTCCGAAATGGTCAAATGTCTGGTAGGATCCAGACCTGCACATGAGATAAGCATACCACTAAACAGAATCGTCAAAAGTGGCCATCTTAGAAACAACTGTTGCAGGGTCACTAATTTCACTTCACTCTTCCAGCTTCATAATGATAAAAGAACAGTCGAACTGTCCACCCGATTTTGGCGATACTAGCCTATTTCGAGAGCTTTTACAATTGAATTCCCGATAACCTGGTGAATATAGAGTACTTTAAGCTATGTTTTGCCATGTTTATGCAAATTTTAGTAAAAACAGAAGAATCGCAATACTTTTTCTATCGAATGATATTTTTACCCTTGTGAATTTCGTACAAAATTGACATCTTGCGTAAGACAGAATACTATGTAACAATCAAAATTAGTATTTGTAGATAGAGACTCGCACAAAGACATAATGGAAAAAAGATAAATCAAGCAATGTTGGGAAAGGTGGTAGAAATGGCCCCGAAGAATATCATGTTTAAAAGTTTGATTGCCATGATTGCGATATGGTCGTCATTGTTTATTATAGCCTGTGGTTCAGGTGAATCCGAAACAGATGGTGACAACGATAAAGTCTATTGCGAATTAAACACCGACTGTCCCAGTGGAACCTATTGTGGTGACGAGGGTTTTTGTACCAGTGGTGTGGACGGTGACATTGATGGTGATGATGTTACAGATGGTGATACAGAAGCTACCAATGGTATCGTCTTCAGAATGTCTCCCGCAGATGGTGTGATTGATTTTGGAGAAATAAGTCTAGGTTCTGAACCAACTGCAACCATCACCATATATAATGACGGGAACAAAGTTCTGCATTTGCAGGATGCCAATTTCCTCGAACCTTTAACTGATAATCCCTGGTCATTAGTGGGATATGCTCAGGCGGCTATTCAGCCCAATACCTCGTTTGATTTCGAGATTAAAATGGATGCTGCCAGTCTTGGAGAATATTCCGGTCGCTTGCAGATCAGAAACGATTCCGACAACAACAAAGAGCCTGAAGTTACTCTTTCCGGAACCGTTACCGCTCCGGCAGGTGATGCCAAAATAGAATCCGAATTTGACGAGATTGTTTTCGAAGATCATGAGCTTGGAACAAGACCCGTGTTTGAAACGGTGCTGATAGGCAATACCGGTGCTTCCAATTCAACAGTTTATATTACCAGAGTTTATATGGAATCGCAGACATCTGATCCGTTTGAATTGACCCCCGCCGATGAGATTTCTGATATCAACCAGATAGAAATCTCAGGACATAGCTCCTACGGTATTCCGATATGGTTCAAACCGCAGGCTGCCGGTGATTTCAGTGATAAAATTGTAGTCGAATATTACCTCAGCAATGACAGCAATTCCGCCATTATGAAAGTGCCGGTGTCCGGTACCTCCGTTATCGGTTCAATTCTGCTTGATCCGCTGAAAATTGACTTTGGCACCGTTACCAAAAATCAGGAAAACACTATTGACCTGAAGATTATCAACTATAATCCAAATGAAACGATAACTATCAACTCTGTCAGAATTTTCGATGTTGACAACTGGCAGGAAGTATACAGCTTTACCGATCAGCCTGCCATGGTTGAGTTGGAGCCTTCGAAATCACATGATTTCTCAATCACTTTCAGCCCCAAATCCGAAGGAGATTTCTCCGGCGAACTGATGATCAGTACCGACTACAACGGAATGAATTATTACTACTCTATCACAGCTACCGGAGCCGGTGAAAACCAGAAACCGGTTGCCAGAATCGCCCAGAGAGATCATGGCCCGGATATTGTTGGAACCATTACCGGTCTGAGCCCCAACACCGGAATGACATTCTATGGTGATATCAGTTACGATCCGGATGGTGATTCTGCTCTTTTGACCTACAAATGGCATTTGCAGTCTCCCACAAATTCATTGGCACAGATTACACCGGATGACACAGCTTCTAGCGTTGCTGTATTGCTGGATAAAGCTGGTAATTACACGCTGACATTAGTCGTTACCGATGAGCTTGGTGCGGTTAGCACTCCCAAAATAGTGCAAATGGAAGTTGAGGCTGAGTCAACTTCAATTCGTATTGAGGCTACCTATACCGGTATCAGTGGGGATTCGGATGTTGATTTATCCTGGATTATGCCACAGGGAAATATGTGCAACGAAACTACTGCTGCCGGACAATATTGTCGTACAGCAGAAGGCGAGGGCCAAATAATAATCAATGCATGTGGTGCAGCCAGCATTTGTAAAACAGAAACCATCACCCATGCAAATGCCCCGGATGGTAAATATCAGATAAGAGTGACATTTGATGAAGATTGCCCGGATAGCTTGGGTGTTGGTTGTCCCGGAGGATTGTTCAGCGAAAATGCCGATGTTAACATACAGATTTATGTAGACGGCGCACCGTTCCAAACCTTAAGCACAAGTTTGGGTGATGCAGGCGAGAACAAAACCTGGGAGATAAGACAAATAAGCGGTGAATGGCAACCACCAACATCCGTGGATTAATTTGCTGTCTCAGTTTATTTGAAAAGAAAGAAGTAGATTGCATATGTATATGCGCCCACCACAAAAAATGTTACTTATACTCATGTTTTTAGTGGTGGGCTTTTTTTCTTCTACCGACTCTCAGGCAGCGCATCCCCTCAGGTTAACAGACTATTCCCCACAGAGCAGAGTCGAGCTGGAAATTGGGTTCGGCAAAATGAAGTTTCCACTAAAGGCGGATTATATACATTATCTGCTGGGTGTGGAGGCCGATGTTTATCGTGGTTTGCATCTTAACATTGCCATTCCGTTTTCAGGTTATAACGGCGCAGAAGGTGTTGACAACTTCATTCGTGGCAATATGCTTTTAGGTTTGAGTTATAAACTTCCTCTGCTTGAATGGCTTAGTGCAGGTTTCGGGGTAAGATTTTATTTGCCAACCTACGAACGGGCAAATTCAATCGACTTCGGTACGGGCATAGACCCAAGGCGGGCAGTGCTGGCTCACTGGCATTACCGTTTCCAGTATGCACTTGAAGACAGTTTTCCCATTGTCTGCGAGATGGCGGTCAAGTTCGAAAAATACAATTTTTTCGCACAGTTGGAAGGAGCTTTCACCTGGGCACCAAATATCAGGGAAAGAGATGGCATAGACCGCAAAGACAACGTGCTTATTTTGCAGTACGGTCTGGGAATCGGCTACGATATTTTGGGCTATGTTGAGATAAATGCCAGCATTACCGGGTTATACGATCCTGCCGAAAATGCCAGAAATATTGGCGATATTTTAGGCTTACCTTACAGCTCGCCAAGATCACTCACCGTTTTCACCGTTGGGCCACGCGTGCAATATAAATGGGCTGTTTTCAGGTTTGAAGCAAACATACCCATAGAAGGTGACTTCAGAAAGATGCTGGAGCCCTACTATCTCTTTGCCTTGCAGGCACAATTCTAGTTTTCTCAATAGCTTTCATTTCTGGTGCAATATTTCTTTGGCCAGCTTCATGGCTTTAGGCGAGTCGTCCATTTTAACGATGCGTTTAGCTACACTAATGATGTTGGCCTCAGTTGTTCCCGCCTCTTTTAACAGCTTTGACATTTTTCGAAGGTTTTCTTCAGGCAAAATACGGGCATAGTTGAAGATCTCAATTGCCAGATCTTCGCTGCATCCCTTTATGCTCTGGATGGCAGGAGTAAAAAGGTCTTGTTTTTGCTCTTGATCTTTAGAAGATCTTACATAGAAATGAACTTCGGCTGGTCTGCTTGGCCAACGCCAGTTTATATCCTGCTTTTGCTGCAAAATTTCTCGAACCTTATAATATACTTCAAAGTTTTTAGACTGCCGATCAATCACCTTAATTGAGTTTGTAAGTGAGAGTGGTTGCTTGCGTTTTTCCTGAAACATTTTCTGTTGTACAAATTCCAGAACGGCAATTGCAGCTTTTGCCTCTAGTTTGAGCAGAGATGTTTCCAGCATGCTTATTGTGGCTTGCTGGTAATCAGGATGGTTAAGCAATTTTGTAAGGGCTATCGGAGATATTTTGCCTGCCTCAAGTTTTACTAAAAGATATTCGGCAGCTTTAGTAGTCAATCCTTCGGCCAGAATGCTTTGCAGCTTTTGCAGGTTTTGCGAAGAGATCCGCCTGTCATTTATGCCTTCGAGAATATATGGCACAGCACGGTTGGCATCTTTTCTAACCCAGTATGGCAAGAGCTCCAGAACCGCAGGAGAGTCCAGTCGCTTTTTAGCCGATTTCAACATTAAGCTGTTAAGTGCATCCTTGTCAGCCTTTTGAAATCCCGAAACAAAAATCTGGAAGCCTTTGGTGTTGCGCTCAATAATCTTAAACAGAATCGTGGCATATGGTTCGTCACCAAGTATCTGGTGCAGAATACTCAACATGTTATCCGTGCCGAGCCTCATGGATGGCAGAAGAGGACTGAAGTTATCTTCTTCATCGGGAATTCTTCCCACTTCTGAAAGCTGTTCCATTAAAGTGTGACAAAGCAGATATTCACGGGCATTTTTAAATGTTGAAATCTGTTCGGTATTCATTACAACAGCTTGTTTTGCGTTTTTTCTGATTTCTGTGTTGAAAGCAGAAATTTCTTTTGCAACCTGTTCAATGTTTTTCCTGCACTCATTTTTACATTGAAGTAGCTTACCGGAGGATTTCATTCCTGAAAACTCATTTTGCAAGAACTTTATAAAGGTTTCATTTTGGCAGTACAGCAGAGAAGAGGCAAATTTTTGCTTAAGATAAAAATGCTTCATGGCTTTGGCAATGTTTTCGGCAATTTGTGCAACAGCCTGGTTGCTTCGCTGACTATTCGGGGTGCCACCTGTTGAAAACTTGAGTCCAATAGCCAGAGACAAATCTCTAATGATGTTGGAGGAAATTTTCGAGGAGAGCGTGTTCAGTTTTCCAAAGTCATTACTTAAGACAATCTCAAGTTTTAAAGCTCTGCCAACAGTATTTGCGGAAACAAATTTCAAGTTGTACAGAAACAATTTTTCATGTTCTACGATTTTAATGTCGGCATCGGCAATATCGGCAAACTCGGGATACTGCTTTGAAAGTCCTTTAAGTTCTTCGATAAACTGCCAAAGTATGCAGCGGGTCAAACCATGCAGGTTACTTCTGTCTATGCCAATATTGGTTTTTAAGGAAATTCGATGTTGTTTATTTTTTTTACCTTCAGCAATTTCTTTATAGGTTTGGCGAAAATGCAGACAGGTTGGCCAGTCGGGCTGAAAAATTTCCTTTGATATTGCTTCTTTAAGCTTGCCTTTATAATTTACTAATTGATATTTGCTGAAATCCTGGTGGCCGATTTCATGGCAGGCAATGTTTTGCTCTGAAAAATCAGCTATATCACAACGGGCATTTATTTCGCATTGTGACATTTCTTTCCACTCGCCTGTTTTGCACGATTCAATATGAGTGCCATCTGTGCAACGCTGATCTTCCTCTTCACAATTGGCTTTTACCTCTATTGGTGGAGCTAATTTTGTTTCTGTCTGACAGCAATTGAGGATAATGGAGGCTAAAAATAAAAAACACGCAAATAGGTTTTTGTTCATTTGCAAACTATCCCAAAGCCTTTTTGTGCAAGGCTCTGATGGTCTCTTCCCAGTAGAAGTTTTCTTCATCGTTCAGGTTTAATCTTATGCCGGCACCGGGTGAGATGTTCATGGATGCGGCCTGTTTTTCATTGATTACATAGCAAACATTTCCGCTGCATAGCATTGGTGTTTCTTTGCCATAAATCGAAATACTTAAATCAAGGATATCTTTAAGCTTGGGTAGCGGGGTATCTTTTAGAATAAGAAAAAGTCCCCCAAAACTTACATTGTTGCACCAGGTAGAAGTTTTTTGTCCGTCTATTCTTAAAGAGACCGGCAAAGAAACATCAAGACGCAAATCGTCCTTCATTTCATGACAGGTTTGTCTTAGTCTTTTCAAAAATGGCACATATTCTTTTTCGATGGGCAAGACTTCGGTTGAAATCTCGAAGAAATTCATTTTTGCTTCGGACACTTCGGTGTGGAGACATTCGGTGACTGTGGCCCAAAAACGGAAACTATCATGAAACGAAGGGTCTCCGGTAATCAGAACCTTATCTCCCTGCTGAAATTCCGAGCTGGAGCGCCAGACCAGTTTCGTCTGGGATGCCTGCATTAATAAAGCTGCTTCAGGCTCTGTATCTTCTGTCTTCTGAATCTCGATACGAAAATTAAAACGAATAGTGATTTCTCTGGCAGATGTCATTGGTTCTCCCTTCGAAATTTCATAACTGATAACGCCCAATATAATAACACGTTTGAAAGTTTTAGGATATTATTTTACATAAAAATGAAAAACCGAATGCTTTCGCATCCGGTTTCTTTAGACAGACTCATCGGTGTATTATTACCATCTATTGTAACCACCACCGCCACCGCCGCCACCGCCGCCATAACGGTTTCCACCGCCATTACGGTTGTTGCTTCTCTCTTTGGCGAAATTGACTTTGATTGTGCGTCCGTTCAATTCTGTCTCATTCAATTCAAGAGCTTTTTCGGCATCATCATCAGATGAAAAAGTCACAAAACCGAATCCACGGCTACGACCTGTTTCACGATCAAGGATAACCTTTGCTTCGGTTACTTCACCATGTACTTCAAAAGCTTCTCTGAGTGCATCATCTCTAATGCCCCATTCCAAACCACCAACATACAATTTGTTCATCTCTTTTCCCTTCACTAAAAAAAAACACTCATGATATGAGCTTGATAACCTCCCATGGTGGAGATGGGTGCTATCAACTCAAATGGATTCCTAACACCTAGTAGGTTGAATTGCAAGGATCTTTTAATTTTTTTTGGTTGCGCTATGCGTTAAGTTTTTAATGTATTTAAACCAGTGGCAGACGAAAATGTTATTTTCGGACTTATTTATGATAAATAATTATAAATAGAACATATTTATTGCTTTTTGTCTGTTGATTGCTACACTTCACGTATTATTTTATATTCTTTAGTAAAATTTGAAATGAGGAGTTGTAGGTGATGAAAAAAACTCACAGAATGCAAAAATACAGTAAAATTTTGCAGGTTTTTGCGTTAATAATGCTGTTAGTGTCAATTATTTCTGCATGTAGCAATGAAAATGACCCTTCCGATGGTGATAGCGATACCATAATTGATGGTGATTTGGATCAGGAAATGGCTGCCGAGCAGGAAGAATCAGGGGAAATGGGAGAAGATTCCGAGCAAATCGAAGAAGATAAAGACAACGAACCTGTAGAAATAGACCCGAATTTGACAGTGGATGATATCATCCTTCCGGCAGTTGAAGAAATAAGTCCTGATCTTCCTTTAGGAGTTCGGGTAAGAGTTGCCACCTACAATATCTATGGTGGAAAATTCATAGATAACTACTGGGAAATAGGAGATTTTCTAAAGACTCTGAATCTGGATTTGGTTGGTCTGGAAGAATGTCCCAATGAGGCTGTGGAAGAAATAGCTACTGCCGGAGATTTTGAATACACATATGCCGGTGCGGGTGGCAAGGCCATGCTTTCAAAGACTCCCTTAAAAGATAACGAAACATTATATATGGCTGCGGGGGGAAGAAGTGTCCTTCATGCTGTGACCGAGATTGATGGTGTCGATATCTCCTTTTATGTGGCTCATCTGGATTGGGATACCGCAGGTGATGTTCAGTGCAAGGCTCTGTCAGACGAATACTTGAAAAAAGACCCCTATGACAGACTGATTCTGGTTGGTGATTTCAATGATGAAACATATAGCAAACAGATAGGATATCTTAACGAAGCAGTTACAGATGCCGCAACTGTAGCAGGATGGTTTCCGGGAGAAAGAATCAGTTGGCCTTCCTTTGGTTTTGACGATGTTGAAGGCTCGCAGCTTATCGACCTGATATTCTTTAAAAAAGAATTTCCGGCAATCGTTATCGAAGCCGATGTTATCAATCAGACTATTATCCTTTCCGATCATAAACCGGCTTTGGCCGAATTGATGTTTCCGGTGAAGGATGCAGCAGCTTTCAGTGAAGATCCTTACGCCTCATACCGTGATATCTGGCGTGATTTCCCGGCAGAGGTAGATTTGCCTGAAAATTTACTACTTAATCCGGGTGCCGAAGATGGTTTGACAGGCTGGGAGATTTATGGCGATGCCAAAGCTGAAGAAGAGAGACAGCAGCAGACTGCACATTCCGGCAGTAAATTCTTTACCGGTTTCATCGCAGCACCAAATGCAGATACCTACCAGTCATCAGGATCGCAAATTGTTGATATTTCAGATAAAAAAGAGATTATCAACCAGAGGCGGGCTCGCATGTATGCAAGTGCCTATATGGCAACCGGCTACAATCTGATAGATGGTAAGGTTGGCACGGAAACCGAGGGTCTGGTCAGTAATACACCCTTACCCTATGACGAAGGCGAAATAATTATCGACTGTCTCGATGCAGAGGATAATCTTTTACTACGAGCAACATCAAAGCGACGCGACACCCTTGGGTATCATCCCTTTGCCAAAGTTATTGATTTACCTCCATATACTGAGAAAGTCAGATACACCTGGATGAGCCACTTCAAGCATTTCAACGGTGAAGGTAACGATGCCGTGTTTGATGATCTCTATCTTGGTTTTGAAGAACTGGATACTCCTCACAGCATTTTGGACAGAAACCTTGTAATAAATAGCGGAGCAGAGACCGGCGATATAAATGGCTGGCAAAGTGATAGCTGGAGAAGTTTGCTGGATCTGAAGACTTATGGCCTGGGAGTTTATGCCTCTCTTTCATTTTCCGGTAAAAACTATTTTTACGGAGGAGGCGAACAATATCTCAGCAATGGAAAAGAAGGTGTCAGCGAGATTAGCCAGAAAATAGATTTGGCTCAATTCAAGACTGAAATTAACAGTGATTCTATGGCTCTTCGTTGGGGTGGTTGGTTCCGGGCTCTTGGTGGAACGGTGTATCTGGATGGAAAAAATTCCAATGCTGTGATAAAGGTTAATCTTGAGATCTATAATAATGATGAAAGCCTCTGGAATACGGTAGAGTCCAAAACTGTTTCGGCAGCCGAATGGACAAAAGTTGAAAACATGACCAAAATTCCTGCTGGAACATCGGCGGTGCGTTTGGTGATATCCAGCGAGGTCTATCCGGTTTCAACAGGGGCATTTATGGATGAAGTGTATGTAATACCTGTACATCTGGAGCAAGAGCAGTAAAATCTCAAATGAAAGCAAGTGTTTAATGAGATTGAAATTTCTGTTAGCAATATTAATTGCTATGCTGGCCGGCTATCTGGCGGTTCATAACGTTGACTGGCCGGCTTTCACTGAGGCTTTTAAAAAGCTGGATTTGAAGATCTGGCTTTTGGCCCTGCCTCTGTATCTGGTGGCTCATCTTGTCAGGGCCCTGAGGTGGAAAATTATCCTTGGCCCCAGTATAAGTGTTAGTTTTAGCAGACTATTTCCATACATTATGATCGGTCGGGCTGTTAATGACATGATTCCAACCGGAGCGGGAGAGTTTTACCGCTCCTATCTGATCTACAAACGTGATGGTTTGCCCTACACCAATTCTCTGGCCAGCATTCTGGTAGAGCGCGTTTTCGATGGCCTGGTTCTAGTGGGTATTCTGGCGGCGGTATTCTGGATCGTCGGCATTGAACACGAGATGGCCTTAGGTATTCGTACCATCGCGCTTGTTTTTTTCTCCTGCATAGTGGTTGTGGTATTGGTTTTTGTGAGATTTCCACTGGTCTTTAAAAAGATTGTAAACCCGCTGATATCAAAACTGCCGGAGAAGATCTCCAGTTTAATTGACAAAGGCTTCGACGATTTTATCGGTGGATTGCAGGTTTTCAAATACCCGTATGTCATGCTGTTAACTACGATGTTGACGTTTTTAGTCTGGGCCTCTGAAATTTTCTTCTACTACACACTTATGGTGGCTTTTAATATCCAACCGGAAATCTGGTGGGCCGCCTTAACCATTGCCATTGCCTCGCTGATGGTGGTGGTGCCATCTGCTCCCGGTTATGTTGGACTCTATCACTGGGCGGTGGTGCTTTCTCTTGGCATTTGTGGTATAGCAGAGAGCAGGGCCCTTGCGGTGGCCGTCATTCTGAATATTACCGATCTTGGTATTACCTTCTTTTTAGGTTTTGGTTTTATGCTGAAAATGGGACTTGGTTTTTCCAGCCCCAAGAAGCTGGAGCAGGAGTTTAAGCAAGAGGACGAAAAGATTAATGTTTAAGCATGGTTCTATATATATTGCTTTGTTGATAGCAATGCTTTTGCTAAGTTCCTGCATTCCTCAGTGGCGCAGCAGACTGGCCTGGCTTGAGCAGGAGAGGTGGTCAAAATACGACAGGCTTGCCTTTGTAAACAAATCTCCCTGGACAACATTCAATCGTGCAGAAGTTCTCGGTTTAAAATCCTCCTCAAAAGTTTCTTTGGGTGTAAATGCCAGCTGGTTGTCCGGTTATTACATTGCTGCCCGCAAAGAAGTCTTGAGGGAAATGAAGACAGAGACAAACAATCTGCTGGAGTTCAGTCCAAGGTTCGTTGAAGATAAAAATTCCCCGGGCGAATATCTCCGGGTGAAGGGCGAGCCACCCTTTCCCCTGACACACCAGACTTTTGTAGTAAATCCGGACTTAAAGAACAATGGGGGGTTCTGGCCCACAGGAGTGGAAGCCTCGGAGATGGCATATCGCTCAATGAATATTTTACCACCCGATAAAACTCAGGTGCTGTTTGATCTGGACGATCATATCAGCTTCAACGAATACATCATTATCGAGTTGTCCATTTTGCCGATAATTGCAGAAGCCAAACCCGAAGACGAAAGAATAATTCCGTGTATTAATCAGCTTTTGGGGCAACTGCTTTTAAGGGGTGCTTCGCTTTTGCGTGATGATGGCGAAACTATTCTGTCCGAACGCAGTGTAATACTTTCGGCCGATATCAATCAGACATTTAACAACAATGCCTTCAAGAGACATAAAAAGGGTTCTTTGATTGCTGCGCCCTCGGTGGTGCGAATTCTTTTTAAACGCCAGCTAAAAGGCAAATCCTGGTTGCGTGAGAACGAACGAAAGATCAAACTGATGCTCTCGCTTCCCAAAGGAGCAGTTGACAGTTGTGCGATAAATCCTGCAACAGGTCTAGAGTTTCATCTGAACTTTGAGTTTGACTTGATGAAAATGAAAATCGTTGGCCCCTCCGGTGTTTAGTTGTTATTTCTGAGTCATTGTTTTCATTAAAACAGGGTAGGTGTTTTCCATGTTGTACTCAGAAACAATAACAATATTCTGAATATAAAATATTTCACTTTTTTACTAAAGTATTTTCAGTGGGGGCCGAATTCAATATTAGCAAGCGGTACTAAATAGATTATTGTTATTGTACCTGCTGTTACAATTTTGGAGTTGGAGCGGGTCGCCGACCGGCTCCATTTGTGACCAAAAATCGAACGGTTATTTTCCTGCAAGTTAATTTATCGTTCTGATTTTGATAAAGACCTACTCTGTTTTGCAATACTCCCATCATTCAACGGCGGGTCCGTTCAACCCGCCGTTGTCCTTTTTATGCTATCCAAAGAAAAAAAGACGGGCCAGAGCGACCCGTCCATAAATCTTTCAAATAAGATCCTAATCTTTTGTACAACTACCATTATCACAGGAGTAACCGGCACGGCAGTGTGAATTTTCAGAGCAGGAGTTTCTGCAATAGTCATCGTTGAGACACAGAAGATTTTCTGGGCAGGGCTCGTCTTCAGGGTCTCCGGGCCGACAATATGCATCGATATTCTGGATTCCCGGGTCGCAGGTTTCGGCAAAATGCCAGATTCCCTGCCCCACTTCGCAGTACTCGTCCTTACAGATAGTTGGTTCCATCCAGTTACCGGAAGAACAGCGTTTGAACTGGGTTGCGTCCATACAGATTCTATCACCATTGGTGTAGAAGATTGCCGGATCGCCCTCTGCAATGTCTACGTGGTAGACGCAGTTGTCTCTGTCATCGCTGCAATATTTGGCCGAGGCATCAATGTCAAGGCGACAGGCACCAGAGATACAATCGTCATTTTTGCTGCAAAGGTGGCCATTTGGATAGACGATTTCCAGCTCTTCTTCCATTTCATCATCACCATCAATCTCCACATCGCCATCTTCTTCATCACCGTCAACTGGTGGGCCATCTTCTTTGCAATAATCATCCTTTTGCGGGTCGGGGTTGGAGACGCAGCCTTCGCTACATTCGGTGGGACTGATGTAGTTGATTACCCATCCGCAATTGGGGTAGTTACAGTCAAATACAAGATTACAATATTTTTTAATCTCGCCAAGATTATCGGAATCGCACTCCCAGACAGGGTGTTCAACCGTGTTGTCGCGACAGAAGTTTTGAGAGAAAAAGCCATTGCATTTCGGGTCAAGCTGATCACCGGTGCATTGGAAATCTTCCTGATCTTGCTCTTCTTCAACTTCTTCTTCAATCTCAGGCTCAAGCTCTTCGTCATATTCCGGTTCAAGTTCCGGCTCAAGCTCTTCATCATATTCAGGCTCAAGATCAATTTCATCGTCACCATCTTCAATCTGAATTTTGACGCACTCACCTTGTTTGCACTCGTAACCTTGTCCGCAGTTGCAATTGTTTTCATCTTCACTGCTGCTACAGGCAAAAGAGAGGGTCAGAATAAAACTCAGGATAACAATCATGGAAATTTTGTTTACAGCACTCATAATAAATATTCCTTGTAAATAAATGGCGATTCCTTACCGAGTATCGCATTGTAACATAATCATGTTGTTTTGGGCAATATTCGATGCACTTGACTTTGATAAATTTTAAGAATAGTCTGTCGCCCATAAAACTTAAGGAAATGTTGGTGTCTTAAATGTTTTCCCGGCACAAACAAAAGAAATAGATGTGTTGTAAATTGTTAGTAAATTCAAATGTTTATAATGAAAGTTGGTTTTAAAATGGAAAATAAAGCAGCAGAAGTATGGGATGGTCTCTCACAAATGGCCGGTGGTAAAGTTGAAATTCCGCCAAAGGTTTTTAAAATGATGGGTGGAACCTTTCTGGAATATTTCGAAGATACCTCTATGAAGATCTCCTTCCCCATTCGCGAAGAGTACGAAAATCCGGTTCATGGCATGTTTGGCGGGATGATTGCTGCTGCCTTCGACAACACATACGGCCCCTTTTCTTATCTGCTGGTCAAAGGGCCATGTACCACTTTGGAGTTGAATGTTTCTTTTGTCAGACCAACATCCATCAAGGATAAGGATTTGATCGTTGAAGTTAATGTTTTATCAAAGACCAAAACACAGCTTCTGATGGAAGGCAAGGCGCATACGCCAGAGGGAAAACTCGTTGCAACCTCTACCACAAGAATGATGATTTTGTTGTAACAGAAGAATAGGACAAAAAAAACAGCCACTTCGCAAAACATGAAGTGGCTGTTTTAATTTGTTTTTCGGCTGTAATTATTCAGTAACAGCGGAGCAGATCCATGTACCATAGGTGATATCGGTCAGTGGAATGGTTCCTGTTGCAGTGGTATCAAAGTCTATGTCGTAGTCATAGCTTGTAACGGTTCCGTCAATACTTACCTTGTTCAATTCCGGTAAAATATCAAGTCCGCCCACCGAACCCGGTACGATTCTGTAGCACCATGTTTCATCATAATCACTCTCGGTGGTTACTCCATCTTTTTCGGTGTAGACAACTGCCACAATGGCAAATTCGCCACCATAAGTGGGGAACATGGTGTATTCTTTGGAAGCCGAAGCTTTGCCACTCTCATCAAATACGACATCGGTAGCGCCACCATAACCGTAAACTTCGGTTTTAAGTTGGATGCCATCAATGGTTACATCCATATCGGCCAGGGCGATTCTTACCATGGCGGGTGCTTTGCTGTGGGTAACGCTAAGCAGACCGGATACTTCGGTGATTGCCACGTCCATATCAATGCCGGTCAAGTCCTTGGTGACGTTGAGATCTATGGAAAGAGGTGTTTCACCAGGATCGTGATAACCAAGCCCGATATGATCTTCATCCAGATTGATGAATCCGGCCACGAAAATCTCTTCCTGTGTTTTCAGGTTTCCAACTGTGTAATTAAAAGCGGTGCTGGTTTCATCGTTATCCAGCATCAAAATAACCTGACTGTCCTGATTTTTGAAGGCTACGTTTGTATCGCTATTATCGGTTGCAAAAATGTAAACACCAATCTCGCCGGCAATGGCTACCGGAAGGTTTAATGTTCCGCTGATTGAACCGAAATTGGGGTCGGCTACGCCAAGATAAAAATGCTGGTCGGTGTAGTCTTTTTTTGCATTGTTGTCAACATCAATTTCAAGTGCATCGTAGGGAGAGCGATAAACCAGAGGAATTGGATTGCCTTCACCCGGGAAAACGTACAACATGGTGTAATAACTGCCGTTTGTCAGGTTTGTATTGGTGTAAGTTCTGGTTTCGCTGTTGGATGCTTCGGTGAAATAAACCGAGTTGGGCCAGTATTCCGGGTTGGTGGTGTCAAACTCGGAGGTTACTACCATAATTCGTTTGCCCTGGTAGGCCGGTGAAAGATGCAGGGTTCCGCTGATGGAACCCAAGTCCGCATTTTGGGCATCGACAAACATATCGGCATCGGTTCTGTCTTTGAAATTGTCTTTAGTGGGGTCGATTTTGATGTATTCCGGGAAGACCGCAAATACATCGTCGTCTTCGTCATCATTGTTGTTTACATCAATATATACCCAGAGATAATAAATGCCTTCTTCAAGTTCATCAAACTGATAGGTTTCTTCAGTTGTACTGGCATTGCCTGTGATCTCAACTGTTTTGACTGCCTCGGCACCCCATTCGGTCATCGGATTAACATCAAACAGCTCTACTTTGGCGTTCCATTCGGAAAGTGCAGCAGAGGTGGTAACCTTACCGGAGATGCTGCCTAATACCTTAGGTTGATCGGCTTCTTCGTCACCATCGACAATATCTTCACTGTCGCCATCGATATTTTCCACATCGTCGCCATCGACTATAGTGTCATCGTCGCCATCTTCACCGGGGCCATCCCATTCAAATTCCGGGATATCCGAATCGCCATCTGCCGGAGAACTGTCACCGCAACCTGATACAACAATAAATGATGCAAATATAATAATCATCGTAGTTGTAATAAATAATTTTTCTGCTATTTTCATTCCCGATACTCCTTTGGTTTGGTCAGAAAAAGTTTATCAATAGTAATATAGAATTCATTCGGTCAAAAACGGGTAAAACTATAACATATTTTATAATTATAACGATAATTCTTGCTGAAAAACTGTAAAATAAATGTTCACTAATTGGTAATGGTGGTGAAAAAAGTTACAGTGTAACATTCAGATAAGCCTTTAAAAAAGAACTTTACTTCCCTGAATCATTGGGAAAATTTAAATATTTGCAAACAAATTTAAAAACGTACCGATATTTGGTATAATAATTCCGTTTTGGACGTCATTGTTTCTGGCGATTTGAAAAGTAGCAAGTTGTATTTCACAACATTGGGCATTATATTTGGAGTTTACCAAAATTGCTTAGAATACCTAAAAAGCACGGGGTCCAGAGAACTTTGGTTACGTTGCTGCCTGCTACTATTCTGCTTCTGCTTGTGTTTGTTCAAATATCCTATGCCTATACACCGATAACGAGAGTGTTTGGGGTGCGCGAAGGTTTCAGTGCTCACATTTACAATGTGGTGCAGGATCCTAACGGCATTGTTTGGATGGCGCAGGATGGTGGTGGTTTAATCGCTTTTGACGGAAAACAGGTTAATCGCTACGATACGCGATCCGGGTTACCCTCCAATTCGGTCAATCAGGTCATGTTGAGCCGTGATTATGATATTTGGGTTTCTCTGTCCGATGGTCCGCCAATCTGGAAATCTTACAACGAACATGGAGATTGGAACAAAACCAAAGCCGGCGATTTTATCGGTTCCAATCACATCATGGAAACTCTCAACGATCAAATTCTAATTGCCACCTCAAAGGGTATTTTTGTTTTGTCGGGCGATAGCTGGAAACTCTGGGAGCCTGCACAAAACAAATTGGTAACGGATACCAATTTCAATTATCTGTTTCAGGCATCTTCCGGCACTATCTATGGCTTGTCCGGTGCCGGGCGCATCTGGAAGCTCTTTCCAAACCAGCCAGCCCTGTTGATGGATCAATCTGCCAAGGCAAAACTTAATATGCAGATTTTCGAGACCCACGACAGGCGCATTCTGGTTGTTGGTCATCGTGATGGTCTTATGGAACTTATGCTCAATGGCGAATTGAAAAAGGCCGAGCCTGAGGCTTCACAATTGCCCGAAGGAGTTTTGCCCTGTTATGTTTACAACACCCGCAATGAGAGACTGGTGATCGGCACATGGGGAAATGGTGTTTACATTTTCAACAATGGCAAACTGGAACAGATTGTAGATAAAAGATATGGTTTGCCCTATGAGTATGTCGAATCTCTCTTTGAAGACAGGGAAGGCAATCTGTATGTCACAGCCATGACGGGTGGATTGTATCAGATTATCAACCTTTCCCACAGCAAGTTTAAGAACATTACCAAAGCTGATGGTCTGCTTGGTGATGTTGTCTGGAACATTGACAGAAACTCGGAAGGAGAGTTGAGGGTACTTTCACACGGAAACCTGCTGACCGAGTTTAAACATGATGGCTCTATTGGTAAGCTGGATCTGCAAACTCTTGGTATTGAAGGGATAATGGTTGGTATTTATTCTGAAACACCCGAACTTACCTGGGTTTACGGAAATGGCGGAGCGCATCTGCTTGATAATAATAATAATGTTATCGACAAACTTACCGCCGACAATTTCCCCTCAAGAAATATTCGTGGCTTGGATAGGGATGAAGCAGGCAATCTCTACATTTTTACCAGTAGCAGAGGTCTGGTGATAAAAGACAAGTCAGGAAAGCTGTCGATTTACGATGAAAAAGTTGGAATGGGCAACACGATTTCTGCAATGGCAATTGACAAAAACGGGCGCTATGTGATGGCCACTGAAGAAGGCATCAATATTTTTGACCCGAAAACTAAAGATATAACGGCAATAAAATCATATGAAGGGATGTCTCTTAAACGTTTGAGTGATGTTGCAATTGATACCGTGGGGCGCATGTGGTTTGCTTCTCCGCGTGGTGTATTTATGATGAAGGACGGTGTAATCAGACTCTTTACTGTTGCCGATGGTTTGCCGAATGACAATATCTATCTGACCGTGGCTGATAAGCTTGGTTCGGTTTGGGTTGGTACTTCTGACGGTGTTGCAAGGATTAACAAAAACAACAAGGTTCTGTCTTTTGGCTACAATGATGGCATGTTGAACCCTGAAACTAATTCAAATTCCGGTTTTCTGGATGAAGATGGAACTGTCTGGTTTGGTACGCCAAGCGGGATTGCAGGAATTAATTCCTCCAATATTCCCCTCAATTTACAACAGCCAAATATTATAATTACCGACATGGAAGTGCTTGGCGAACCGCACGGCGTGCTGGAAAATCATATTGGTAGCGAAAACGATGTCAATATCAAGTTTCCTTCCAATCACAACAGTTTAACCATTACTTACACCTCGCCGCATATGTCATGGCCGAGTAGTATTTCCTTTGTAACCCGTTTGATCGGCGTGAGTGAGAACTGGTCAAAGCCATCGAGGTTCCGACAAATTAACCTGGCCAACCTTGCACCGGATCAATATCGTTTTGAGGTCAAGGCATGCAACAGAGATGGAATTTGCTCTTCCAAACCTGCAAGTATAAGTTTTACTATTGTTCCTCCGTTTTATCAGACCTATTGGTTTCGCACCTTGATTGCCTTTTGTATTATCATGTTTATTTTATTGACTTACAAACTGAGGATGGACAGTCATATAGCGCGTGCGAAGGAACTCGAAAGAATTGTAGAAGAGCGGACTCGCGAGATAAGGGAGATGAGTCTACGCGATCCTCTGACCAACCTGAGAAACAGGCGTTATGTTTTTGAAGCTATGCCTCATTATGTGCCCAAACAGATGGCAGTGGACAATGAAAAGAGAGCGCAGAACTCGAATGTAATCGGATTTTTCATGGTTGACATTGACCATTTCAAAAACATTAATGATCAGTACGGCCACGATTCCGGAGATATGGTTTTAACCAAGTTTGCCAGACTGCTTCAGTCAAGTTTCAGACCACAGGATATTGTTTGTCGATGGGGTGGAGAAGAATTTTTGGTCGTCACTTCTCAGTCCAGCGTTGAGCAGATTAAAATGCTGGCAGAGCGCATCAGGCATACTGTGGCAATATCGGAATTTAAAATTACCGGCACCAGAGCAATCAAGTTGACCTGCTCCATCGGTGTTACCTCCTTGCCTTTCCATGGAAAACCGACAGCACTTGATCTGAAATGGGAAGATGCTATCAGCATTGCCGACATGGGTCTTTATCGGGCCAAAGAAGATGGCAGAAATCAATGGGTAGCCGTGTTGCCCGGTGAAAGAATCCCGCATTCTTACGAAAAGAAAATTTTCCTCACCAATCTTGACTGGTCGGTGACTCACAACTTTATGCAACTGGAATCAGAATAGACGCTGCACTATTCGCGTGCATCCATTTCACAACGGCCTTCGTTGCAGGTGGCTTGTTGATATTTAGCGCAATCGACGCTAATGAGTTTTCCGGCCACGCATACCTTGGCAATGTTACCCTCACAGCTTGCTTCAGCTTTGCCACACTCCCAATCATCGATGTAAAGTTCACAGCTCATCTGGCTCATTCCATCTCTAAAACGTGTAGGTGAACAAACGAAGTCCTCGCTGACAGTATGGCAGTCGTATGTTATGCGACGATTATTGTAACAGTTGTGAATTAAATTACCTTCACAAGAATGCTCTTCGCAAGAAGGGTTGCCTTGGTCAATACAACCGCCATCTAAACAGTCGTAGCCATATTTGGCGCAGTCAATCACTATCGGAACCTCTTTGTAATCGCCCGGGCACCAGAATGCCAGGCTGCCTTGGCAATTCTCTTCCAGGTCATCGGAGCAAACCTCGTCTGCTGTGCACAGGCTACATTGTGGCCATTTAATGAATCCCTTTCAACGCAGGTTTGATCCACTAGTGAGCAATCCAGAGCTGCTATTTGTCCGGTTCCTGTTTCGAAGTCGTAGTTGCAGGAGACTATCTTGTCACCTTCGCAGTGGGGTTCATAATCTTTATCGCACTCAGTATTTTGAAGGAAATTTACGCAAGAACGATATTCCTCACAGTTGCTTACATCTTTAAGGCAAGTCAGACGTTTCTGGAATAAACCCTTGTTCAAATGATATTCTACGGTCCAAGAATCATCGTTGGTTACATAATATTGATAGCAATCCAGCAATGAGGAATTGTTGCAGGTGGTTCTCCACGGACAATAATTTTCGGCATATTCGAGCATGCTCAATCCATCAGTTTCAGAATCAGCATTGCAGGAAAAGTTCAAACTGGCTGAAAGAAGAATTATTAGTGTCATGTATAGATAATGTTTCATGGTCTCCCCCGAAAGTTAAGAATTATATTTATTCATCGGTTTCTTTAACACCCGATCCTAACATAAATTTTATTTTTGGTTCAATTCAAATTTTGTTCTCTATACTTTGGACAATTGGAGTTTAGCTTTGATGGCACAGATTGAAGATTTAAGTAAAAATTTCAAACAGGCTTGTTTTAATGGCAAACCAGACATTAGAGCACATCCCAATAAAATTATGCAAACAACATCAGATAACATGAGCATATTTATGAATACATGAGAGTACAGCAAGATACTTTATAGTTACATCGGACAACATGAGAGTACTTGAGGCCACATCAGGTATCACGAAGATATATCAGCTGACATGAGGCTACAGCAGGCTACATTTTTCGTCTTTGCTTAACCGTTCCCGGCCTGTAAGTTGCTGTAATGACATCGATATTTGTTCGCCCGAAATCTGTTGGTAAAAATAAAGACAAGTGATTTCATGACCTTGCAGCTATGATAAAAGTTGAAAACCACTAATATTTGGCCTGATTGGAGATAATAGAAATTATTTGGGACGAAAACTTGCTGGTTTTGGGTTGTGAACTATTTAAAGACAATATAATCAGGTGTTTAGCAAATGAAAACTCGGACGGAAAACAGTGCAAATAGGCAGAAAAGACAGAGGATGCCAATTTGCTGGGCAGAAAATCAGACAGCAACGAAAGGCAATCTATGATTTTTTTTTACAACTCATAAGAATGTATTGCACAAAATTTAATCATAAAAAACTCAAATTTCTTGACTTTCTATAACAGGCGTGTTAATTTGCCCCAGTACTTAACGAGGTACTGGCCGAAACGATCTTGGCCACCGGGTGGA
>Ga0209692_10001693_pt1 | contig 28439 bp, 26 predicted proteins | sample tdDd472_FD_187129 | JGI IMG/M metagenome (GOLD analysis project Ga0209692, IMG submission 187129) | Marine sediment microbial communities from the Atlantic coast under amendment with organic carbon and nitrate - tdDd47.2 (SPAdes)... | ecosystem: Environmental > Aquatic > Marine > Coastal >... | reverse complement strand
CAAAGATCAGTAGTGTAGGCACTTTGACTTGGCGCAGGACTTTGTTCGGTTCTGACAAGAAAAATTTCTTGAGTACGCGAAGCCCGGTTGGCACATGAACCTTGCCTGTTTCGGTGCTGTAGACACCCACTGATTTGTCGACGCGGTAGTGACGTGTTGCAAGAGCCATGGCGCGTGCCAGTTGACGATCAAAGGTGCCGAACTTGCCACCGCCTCCGCCTGCCTCTGTAGCATTGCCGTTGGTTGATTTGTTGACGGTTTTGGCTGTGAGGTCTTTCTCAAGGGCATTGGCATCTTTGTTCTTCTGCATAACCTTGGTTAGCCAGATTTTGACAGGCAGTTTTGCGCGGGCAATACCTGTTGGAGCAAGCAGAACAATCTTGTTGACCCGTTCCGGCTTGTTGATAGCCATCTGCATGCACAGCGAACCGCCTACACTATTGCCGATAAAATCGGCTTTCTGGATACCCAGTGCGTCCTGCACATCGGAAAGCCACTCAACAAAATCGTCGTTGAGGAATGAGAGAACATTGGTGTCACTCTTTCCGGGTTGACCAACAATGTCTAATGCGTAAACGCGGTGAGTTTTAGCAAAGTCAGGGAACTGTCTGCGCCACAAAGCGGCGCAACCTGCGATGCCCGGGAGCAGGAACATCGGGGGGGCATCGGCGTCACCGGCTACCAGCATGTGGGTCCGGCCAAAGCGGGTATCGACGTACTTGGATTCAACCTCGACATCAATTTCCTTAACGATATCGTTGTACCAGGTCATGATCGCCTGAAAGCCTTCAGCCGATTTATACAGGTTCATCCGGGAGTCGATGAACACCGGGTCTGCAGAGTGTGCTTGAGTATTGATTTTTCGAGTATAACTAAGCGTCTGAGCTGATTCAGATGAAACCTCGCGGTAAACCTTCATAGTGGTGCTCCCGTACCTTTCTTTTTTATGCAGAAACGGGACGCCCCGTGTCTGTGGTTGAAAGAGGTTTCGGGCTTGTTGAAGGTGTGGATTCAGGCGGATCGGGCGATACCGGACCAGTATCCTGAGTTTTTCGCTAACAGGCTGATTTTAATGAGGAATAAAGTTTGTAACAGTTTGTTTCAATGGGACTGATTACGCCGGCTGCCATTGTTCCCAAACCGGTTTGCAATTCTCCGGAAGCCCGGCTGTCTTGCCAAGCCGCGCCCAGGGCTGGCCGGGCTGATGGAAGTCGGAGCCGCATGAGCTCAGGAGGTTGTTCTCCTTCGCCAGTCGTGCCAGCCTCAATGTCGAATCTTTGTCCTGTGCTCCGGATATAACTTCTATAGCTGAGCCGCCTGATGCTGCGAACGCGTCGATACACCGGGTGAGCTTACTGAACGTAAGGCGGTATTTAAGGGGGTGTGCCAAAACAGCGATACCGCCACTTAAGTTAATGCTTTCGATGACGGTTTCCAGTTCCAGCCAGTTGCTTTGGCAAAAGGCGGGTTTGCCAGCCCCCAGATACTTAGTAAAGGCCTGCTGCATATTTTTAACATGACCCTTGTCCAGCAACATGCGGGCAATATGCACCCGACCCGGCAGGTGACCGGCATAGTCTCCAAGCAACTCATCCATAGAAAGACGGATGTTTCGTTTGCTTAGTTTACTAAGCATCTGTTCCGCCCGTGTAAGTCTGGCATCGGATTGATGTGCTACCGCGCGTTCTATTGCTTCGTGCTTCGGGTCGATGTTCAAACCAACGATATGTATGCCAATGCCGTTCCATTGGGTAGAAAGCTCAATGCCCGGAATTAGTGTGAGCTCGGGGGGCACCGCTTTTACCGCTTGTTGCCAACCTGCGACAGTGTCGTGGTCGGTAATGGCGAGAGTTGTCAGGCCGGCGGAAACTGCTTCATGCATAAGTTCTGCAGGGCTAAGGGTGCCGTCTGAGGCGGTTGTGTGGCTGTGTAAGTCTGGCTGCATAAAGAAGACGATACCGTAAACACTGCGGGTGTGGCACGGGAGTGTTAAAGTAAACGCCTGTTTAAGACCCAATATGAAGGTATAAATCAATGAAACAGTGGGACGTCCCGCCCGAAATGGCAATCGATGTAGCCAAGTCTTATGGCGCTATTATTTCAACAAACAAGGGTGATATTGAGCTGAAGTTTTCGGCTGAACATGCGCCGAATACAGTGAATAACTTTGTGTTTCTGGCTCGTGAGGGCTTCTATGATGAAGTGGCATTTCACCGTGTGATTCCTGATTTTGTTATTCAGGGTGGTGATCCGACCGGTTCAGGCGCGGGTGGTCCCGGCTACCGGTTTGATTGCGAAACTTCAGGCAATCCGCTGAAGCACGGTGTGGGGTCTATTTCTATGGCTCATGCCGGTCCAAATACCAATGGCAGCCAGTTCTTTATTACTCACTCACCGCAGTCGCATCTTGATGGTGTACATACTGTGTTCGGTGAAGTTGTTTCCGGTCAGGATGTCGTTGATGCGATTCAGGCTGGTGACGTGATGCAGACTGTAACTATTACAGAAAGCTAAGCAGCAGGATAAAGCAGAACAGAGGCCGGCTATTGCAGTTCTAAAGCTGCGATAGCCGGTTTTTTTTCGCCTGCAACAAATGCTCCGTGTTCATTTTTACTAATGCTGCTGATAGCGGTGTCCGGGTCGTGGGTGTAAAAGAGCCGCACATTTCTGTTTATCATTTCTTCCATGAAGCGCTGCTTTTCGTCCATAGCTAACTCAGGAAAGCGGTCGTAACCCATGGTGATAGGCAGGTGCACCCAAGGTATGCCGGGCACAAGATCAGCAGCAAAGGCAATGCCGTTTTTGCCACCGATTTCCGACAGCAATAAGCCCCGCGTATGACCATCGCTGTAATGAAACCTTACCGAATCTCCCAGAAGTTTATGATTTTCTCCACGGGTCAGTTCAACGCGGTTGCTGGATTTAAGTAATTGTATTTGCTCGGGAATAAAAGATGGTTTGTCGCGCAAATGCGGGTTGTTGGCGGTGTCCCAGGCATCCTCGCTAATAAGATAACGGGCGTTTGGAAACAGCAGTTCCATGGGCTTGTCAGGGTGGTACTGACTGAACAGGCCGCCGATATGATCGAAGTGCAGATGACTAATGACTACAACGTCAACGTCGGTGTGTTTGCAGTCTGCCTGTTCTAATGATTTGAGCAACCGGTGTTCAGTCTCTACAAGACCAAATCGGTCTGCCAGTTTGGGCTCAAGAAAAGCGCCGACACCTGCTTCGAACAAAACAGTTTGGTTGTTGAGGTTTTTGGCCAGCAGGCAGCGACATGCCAGCTCAACGCGATGCCGTTCGTCCGGAGTCAGCCATCTTTGCCAAAGCATGCGGGGAGCGTTGCCAAACATTGAACCACCATCCAGGTGTTGGCGGTTGCCTTCGATGGACCAGAGTTTCATTGGCAGGTGCTACCGGTGATCGCGCAGCCAGTCCATTGCCTGCACAAGTTCGTCATTGAAGAAGTGCCGGACCTCGGCATTCACAAAATGATCAATGAATTTAGGGATGAACTCCATCAGTGTGGAATCACTCACCATGGCAACTTTTTGTACCCGGGATTGCTGGTCTTTTACGAAATTAAGATGTGACGTGAAGCCCGCGAAGTTTTCCCAGCCTGGAAAACTGTCTACTTGTATACAGACGCCTACGATCGGGCCTTCTTCTTCAATAAAAGCATCGGCCGAGGCGCGCAGTTGTTCAAAATCGCTGCTTTCCAGAGCATCTTTAGGGCGGATGACCAGTATGCCGGGGTCGGGAATTAACTCGTGTTCGATCATATGCAGATAGTAATCCAATCGGGGTCGGGAGCGGTATCGTCCGGGACGATTATTGCCAATTAATTATTATTGAGCCAGTTTATTTCTGAGGCGGTGCTAAAGCCTATTCTTGCGCGCTTGAGACTGCCCGGTGTGTCGGCAGTGCTGCTGCTTACCGGTATCCGCCCGCCCATAATTTCAGCATAACGCTGCGGATAAAGCGGTTTGCGGTCCGGCTCGGCAAAACCTTCTGGAAAGACCGGGAAGTTGTTGTTGTCGTACTTATCTGTTGCTCCCAAGGTGTGCAGCAACTCGTGAATGGCAACAAACTGATTCGAGCCGCGTTGAGTCCGGTCTGCAAATACATTGACCACGCCAACCAGGCTTTCCTTGATGCCATAGGAATGATTTAGAGCCGGGCTGGTTTCGGGATCGTGGTAAAGGAGGAACAGTTTTACATCAGGTGTCGGCCCGGGTTGATCGCGGGTGCTGCTCCATGCCCAGTAGCGTAGCTTGAAGCTCCATAAAATAACCTGCAGTGTGCTCCCCCGTGGGACCTCCGGCGGCAGGCTGTTGACCGGTTCGCCCGGATTGATGCTAACGGGTCTTTCGAGGCTGAGGTTGTACCGATCAGCTTCGCTCATCATGAACTGTTCAATGCCGCTGAATGTATCGTGGTCGAGTTCGCTGATGTAGCGCGCAGATTTCTCTGAGCCGTCGGCATTGATCGGATACACAGCAACCCAAAGAGGGTCTTCCCAGTCAGTGCTGCGCGTTTTCTGCAAGTAACTACCCAATGCGACAAAGACCAGTATCAAGAACAGTGTCAGTTTGCGCAGAAAAGTCAGAAAGTTACCTTGTGCCATAGGGTCATCCGTTTGCCGGTTTTGGACTAGTGACCATCGTAGCGTAAATCGGACTCTATTCGTCCGGAAATATGGGCTAGACTAGCCCGACTGAAATTTTTCCCGGGGGGAATTTATATGAGCATACAGATAGACAGTAAGGAAGCACTTATAGCGGCTATTACTTTTAGCGTTATGGGTGTTTTTGCGATGATGACCGGCCCGATTTATATCGGTTCATTGATGGATCACCTGCAGTTTGATTTTGCGCAGGCGAGTCTGATTCTTTCTGTTGAGTATCTGGGCATTGCTCTGGCCTCGATCTGTGCTGCTTTCTGGCTTAATCGTTTGAGTTGGCAGGTTGCTGCTGCTATTGCGGTTAGCGTGGTTATAGCGGGCAACATTGTTTCGGGTATGCAGACTTCACCCGACGTGCTTGCCGTTATTCGTTTTCTTGTTGGCTTTCTGGGCGAGGGTACAGCTTTCGTTATTGGTATTGCTGTAATCAGTTCTACCAGTGACCAGCAGAGAAACTTTGGTTTTGTTATAGCTTCACAGGTTTCATTCGGTGTACTAGCGATGTTGGTGTTGCCGAAGATTATCGCTCAGATGGGTTTTGGCGGGATCATGTATCCGTTGGCAGGTCTGGCATTACTGTTTGCACTGGCTATTAAGTGGATGCCATCAGGCGGTGTTGCACCGGACCCTGCAGCAGCGGAAGCGGGCGCCGAGAAGGCATCGGCTGTGCCTGCTTTAATTGTTCTGTTGGCAATGTTTGTCTGGTGCACAGGCCTTGGCTCTATCTGGAACTTTGTTGAACGTATTGCTGTAGAAGGCGGCCTGACTTCCGAGAATGCGGCTTATGCGATCAGCGTGAGTACTGCCTGTGCTATTGCCGGCGGCGTTATTGCGGCTTCATTGGGTAACCGCTTTGGTTCTTTGTTCCCGGTGGCTGTAGCGCTGTTTGTGCAGATGGTTATGATCTACTTGTTGCAGGGTGAAATGAGCTGGTGGCAATTTGCAGCGACAGCGGCTGTATTCCAGATATTCTGGAATATCACCGGTCCGTTCCTGATGGGTGCGGTAGCGATGAATGACCCGAGTGGTCGGATTAGTGTGATGATTCCTGCTGCACAAATCGGTGGTTTGTTCCTCGGTGTGGCCGTAACCGGCCAACTTATTGCAGAGCAGGGGCTTGGCGCGGCAAACCAGGTGGCTATTGTATGCTGTATTGCTGCGTTATTGATTTTCGCTCCGATCGCTTTGAAAGGCTCGAAACAAGCAGCTTAGTTTTAGAACGCCAGATTGAAAAAGGCCGCGGGCATTTGCCCGCGGCCTTTTTTATTGAGTCACTAAACTAAGTAGCGCCGCACCAGTTTCGTTCAATCAGGACGGCGTCCACGGCGTATTGAAAGACACGCGATGCATCAGGCGATGTTGCTGGCCGAAATCAAAGATACCCCTGTGCAGAGTCGAGAAGTTGTCCCATAGGGCTAGTGAGCCGGGCTTCCAATGAAAACGACACTGGTATTCCGGCCGGGTTTGATGTGCAAACAGAAAATCCAGCACGGCACTGCTTTGCTGGCGATTCATGTTGCAGACCTCGCGTGTCATCAGTTCTGAAACAAATAGAAACTTACGCCCTGTTTCAGGATGAGTGCAGACTACCGGATGCTCATTCGGCGGCAAATATTCTCTGACTTGTTTGTATTGCTCCGGCTCCATCTTCTCGAGCACTTTAAGCAGGTTGCGTTGCATGTTGTCGTGTATGGCCGTGATGCTTTCAGCAAAGTTTTGCCAGGCCGGAGCCAGATCATTGTAGGCGGCACACATATCAGCCCAGACCGTATCGCCGGCTGCCGTCGGTACGTCAACAGCGTATAGCAGCGAGCCGCGTGTCGGGGTTGAGCGGAAGGTGCTATCGGCATGCCAGTCGATGTCGGTAACCAGCCCATCGTACAGTTGGGGGTATTCCTGGACCCACAGTCCCGGATGACCTTCCATGCTGGGCGCATAGCCTTGCTTCTGAATTTCACCAAAGCGTTCACCGAGCTTCAGGTGTTGCTCGGGTGTTAACTCCTGCTCCCGGAAAAACAGTACCTGATAATGCAGCCATGCCTGATACAGTTCTTCAAACAGTTTGTCGTTATCAATAGCATCCGCTATTTGAATGCCTTCGATAGTGGCGGCAAACGAACCGGTACACGGGCTCGTTTTGAACAGTTGGTACTCAGGGTGCTCTATGGGTTCGTGCGTGGTGGCAAGCTCTGCCATTGGAAACTCCTGCTGATGTTGCTTAAACCGGGCTAGTTCCTAATCTAAGCTTAGCGGCGGCACGGGGGAATAATGGATAACCCCTAGCCCGAACCGCGGTCAGGGGAGTGTCAGGCGGCATTCAGGTTTGTCGAACACCAATTGCATGGTGCTGATAGAGCGTTCCATAAAGCCGCTTTCGCAATAACTCAGGTAGTAGTCCCACATGCGAATAAACTCGTTGGGATAGCCTAGCTTCCTGATATCTTCAATATTATCGAAGAAGCCGCTGCGCCAATCCCGCAGGGTTCTGGCGTAATGCTGGCCAATGTCTTGGAGCCCTGAGATTTGCATGTCGGTATGGCCTGATACCGAGTTCATGATTGCACCCATGGAGGGTAAGGCCCCACCTGGGAAAATGTATTTTTGTATGAAATCAACAGCCTTGGCAGCGTGTTCGTGATTGCGGTCGGCGATCGTGATTGCTTGTATCAGCATCCGTCCCTCGGGCTTTACCAATGAACTGCACTTAGCGAAAAATGTATCAAGAAAATCCAGACCTACCGCTTCGATCATTTCTACTGAAACAAGCTTGTCGAATTTGCCTTCCAGTAGTCTGTAGTCCTGTTCGAGCAAGGTTACTTTGTCTTCCAGTCCGGCAGCTTTTACCCGGCGCTTTGCCACCTCGAGTTGGTTGGGTGAAATAGTGGTGGTGGTTACCTTGCAGCCGTAGTTCTTGGCGGCATAAATCGCAAAACCGCCCCAGCCCGTACCAATCTCAACTACATGGTCATTTTCGTTGAGCTGCAGCTTGCGGCAAATTACATCGAGCTTGTGGAGCGCGGACTCTTCCAGGCTGGTGTGTTCATGTTCGTAGATGGTTGCTGAGTAACTCATCGTAGGATCAAGAAACAGCTTGAACATATCTTCGCCCAGGTCGTAGTGAGCAATGATGTTTTTCTTGCTGGACTTAACCGTGTTGCGATTGGCCCAGTGCCCGACCCGACGCACAGGCTTAAGAAGACTAGTGAGGCCGCCATCGAGTTCCAGCATGACAGAGCGATTCCGGACGAAAATGCTTAGTGCTGCAGTGAGATCGGGTGTGATCCATTTTCCCTGCATATAGGCTTCAGCGGCACCAAGGGCACCGTTGCTGACGATATCGTTGTAGAAAGACGGATCCAGAACCTGAATAGAAGCATCTAAAGTGGCGATGGTGCTGTCGTTTGCTTTACCAAATGACTCGGTGCCATTGGCATCACTGACGGTTAAGCGGGCGTCCCGGATTTTTTCCAGTCTTGAAAAAATGCCGGCACGCATTCTTGCCTGTAAGCCTGTCAGTGTCTTGGCGCTGCTCAGGTCACTAAATTCGTTTGTCGTTTCTCGGCTGCTCATGCCCCGGGACTCTCCCTCTCCGGTTTAGTTTCTTGTTCTTGTAGGTTCTGATTTTTGACAGGGTGTCTGACAAAGGGAACCTTCTTTAGCCAAAGCTTTAATGCATGCCAGTGTATCAGAGCCATAATCCGTAGTGTTACAACGGGGTCCCGCACCATAGTTTTAGCAAGGTTCAGGCTGGTTATCGGGTGTTTATTAAGCGCCAGCTTGGCGCTGAAAATCTTTTCGCCATTGTGCAGGTTTTGCATGCCTACATAAAGTGAGTCACAGGGGGTGGTTAGCCGGGCGCTGTAGTTCATATCCATTTCCATGAATGGCGAGACATGCATTTGTTTGCGAAACGCAAAGCTAAAGCCCTCATTGGCGCGGTTTTCTTCTTCAGTGAGTACGTAACAATGACGCTCACCCCAAGGGGTGTTGGTTACCTCAAAGACGATGTCCTGCAATTCATCGTTTTTGTCGAAACTATAGAAAATGCTGATGGGGTTGAAGACGTAGCCGAAGTAGCGAAAGTTAGTTAGCAGGCATACGCGACCGTCCGGCCTGCGCCCGGTTTTCTCTTCGATAATGTCGTGAACCGAATCCTTGAGCGACTTGCTGTTGTCGCCGAAATGGTCTCCTCGTCGCAACCACGCCAAGGCAGGGCCCCGTGCTGACCATAAAAGAAAGCGATCAAGTACGCTTTCGATCTCATCGAGGTCGGCGTACATCATGAACACGGAGTATTCGAAGCCGTGCGGTACCGGCTTCTTGCGTTGGTGGCTAACCAGCCCTTTGTAAATGCAACTCTTCATCGTTCCCTTGTGATTCTATTGCATCGCAAACTCTGAGAGCACTTTTTACACCATCTTCATGAAAACCATAACCCCAGTATGCTCCGGCAAACCAAGTGCGCTGCGTGCCGTTGATTTCTTCCCAGCGTTTTTGTGCCGCCATGCTCTCGAGATTGAATACCGGATGTTCGTAGCTAATGCGCTTAATGATTTTGTCCGGGTCAATGGTCTTGCTGCCGTTCAGTGTTACCAGAAACTGCGTGTCTGTCGGAAGTTTCTGCAAGGTGGTCAGGTTGTAGGTCACGCTGACGTTGCTGTCGGGGTCAACGGGGCGGTGATAGTTCCATGCAGCCCAGGCACGCTTGTTTCTGGGCATGAGGCGGGTATCTGTATGCAGGATCGTATCGTTTGGCTGGTAAGGGATGGCGCCAAGGACTTCTTGTTCTGTTGTGCTCGGGTCTTTTAGCAAACGCAGAGCCTGGTCGCTATGAGTGGCGATAATGACCTGATCAAATTGTTCCGGCTCGCGGTCGGGGCTTCTTACTATTACGTGATCATGGAAGCGTTGAATTGATTCGACCGGGGTGTTGAGCAGTATCCGGTCACCGAGCTGCTTGATGATGGCCCGCAGATATTCTCTGGAGCCGCCTGTAACGGTGCGCCATTGAGGCCGGTCTTTAACTTGCATCAGGCCGTGGTTCATAAAGAAGCGGCCGAACTGTGAAGCGGGGAAGCGGCGCATCATGCCCGGTTCCGAAGACCAGATAGCACCCGCCATGGGTAATAGATAATCTTCGACCATCGGGCCGGTAAAACCGTTGGAATCAAGATACTCACCCATGCTCATGCCGGCTGGTGCTGCGAGTAATTTGTCGGCACTGCGGTTAAAGCGGAAGATATCCAGAATCATTTTATAGAAGGACGGGCGCAGCAAATTCTTGCGCTGTGCGAAAAGGGCACCCAGAGAGCGGCCGTTATATTCCAATCCGCTGAGTTCGCATTTGAAGCTGAAACTCATTTCGCCGGGCTGGGATGCAACACCTAACGACTTCAGTAACGATGAGAAATGCGGGTAGTTCCTGTCATTGAAAACAATGAAACCTGTATCGATAGAATGAGTTTGTCCCTGATGTTCGACATCGACAGTGTGTGTATGGCCACCGGGGCGGGCGTCGGCTTCAAATACGGTAACGTCGTGCGCATCGTTCAAACGATGAGCGGCGTACATTCCCGAAATGCCTGTGCCAATAATTGCAATTTTCATTCTCTTCAAAGCTCCGTATCTCTTACAGGCTTCTGCGCTGCAAGCATTTGGGTGAGTTCGCGTAACGCTGTGGCAGGTTTGCTGCCCAGCGTTCTTGCGCCTACAGCCTCAAGGGCTGAGCGGGCATTTATTGACGCCTGACCGCCAACAAATACTTCGGTTTCTACGTTGCGGGTCAGGCGACGCACCTGAGCCAGCGTGTCGGGGGTGGGTGTTAGCAGGCCGGCGAGTGTTACGGCGGCAGGCTGTCTGCGTTTGCAGACTACTTCCAAATGATGCAGCGGAGTGTTGGCGCCGAGATTAATAACCCGATAGTTTGCTTCATGCGCTGCGAGGCAGAACAATGAAAGTCCGAGGTCATGGATTTCGCCCGGCAGGCAAGCAGCAATAAGCAGTGGTCCGGTAGCACGACCAAACTGGTGTTGAAATCTGGCTTCCAGCTTGTGACTTATATAAGTGCTGAAGAAATGCTCTTCTGCGATACCGCCCGGCACTTTGTCCCAGCGTTGGCCCAGTGTTTGCAGAACGGGCTCAATCAGTTCGCTTATAACGGTGCTGATCGGGTAGAGCCCCAGAACTTCCTGATAAATGCGATCAAGCTCCTGCTCTTCGAAGTTTGTGATCGCCGCAAGCATTTGTTCCTGTTGAGCCGGCCAGAGCGTGCCGGTCTGGCTGGGTGGTGTTTCTGTGCTGAGTATTTCCGGCACCTGACGAATGGGGACGCCGCGTGCCCTCAAGGCCAGTGCCTTTTGCACCGTTTCAATATCGCTGTCTGTGTATAAGCGGTGACCTGATTCCGTGCGGATGGGGTTGAGTAGCCCGTATCGCGTTTCCCAGGCACGCAGCGTTACCGGCTTAACGCCTGTCATTGCTGCAATTGTGCGGATGGGGTATGGCATAAGGGTTCTCTTAAAGTTATACAAAAATAATACAGTCAATATAGTTTTTCGCAAGCAAAACTTATAAAAGTTACAAAGTGTAATAATCTCAAACAATTTGATACCGTATTAGCTTGATTAAAATTATACAAAATATGTACTATCCTCAATATGAATTATCTATTCCTATACAAAAAACTGCTCGACCGCTGTGCATACAGCCCCCGCGCTCTGCTGGTTCTGGCTGTGTTTCCGGTGTTTCTGGCCGGTTGCGCGGAAGCACCGGATAAGGCGCTGCCGCGGCTAAATGCCTCATATGAGCAAGCTTTGGAGCGGTCATCGGATGCCGTCGCAATGGAGCCCGGCGGACAGTTTGAGTCGATGGTGTTAAGCCGGCTGGAGCGGTTCTTTACTGATATGACACCGGACTCTGTGCAGGAGCAAGCCATAGAGGTCTACGCTCAGGATGCATATTTGAACGACAACATTGTCGGTATTAGCGGGCTGGAAAATATTACAGGCTACTTTAAGCATGCAGCTGAGCAATCCGAGTATTTGTCCGTTGAGTTTCTGGATGTGTCACGCGGTGGTGCCGATTATTTTATTCGTTGGAAGATGACGGTAGAGGCAGGCGTACTCAGTGACGGGGAGCCGGTGATCAGCTACGGCGTCAGTCACTTCCGTTTTGATGACGAGGGCAGGGTTCTGCTGCACAGAGATTACTGGGATGCCGCTACCGGCATGTATGAACACTTGCCGTATCTCGGCAACATTATTCGCTATGTGCAATCGAAGCTGGCGGGTCAATGGGAATAATTAAAATGACAGGAGTAGTAAATGTCAGCAATTGATTTATGTGAACGGGGTTTGATTCCTGATCCTTTGGCGCGTCTCGGGATGAGACGGCTGATGGCGACACGGCTTAAGAATGAGTCTCTGGACCGTGCTGAAGGCGAGTTTGACCGCTTTACACGCGGCCTTGAAACCCTGCGCAACAGTCCGATTGCCGAAGAGGTAGATAAGGCTAACGAGCAGCATTACGAGGTACCTGCTGACTTTTTCCTGAACTCATTGGGCAAGCACCTTAAATACAGTTGTTGCTATTGGGATGACACTACCGCTGATCTGGATGCGGCCGAAGCACTGATGTTGCAAAAGACCTGTGAACGGGCTGACCTGCAGGACGGCCAGCAGGTTTTGGAGCTGGGTTGTGGTTGGGGTTCGCTGACTTTGTGGATGGGAGAGCATTATCCCCGCTCGCAAATCACAGCTGTTTCAAATTCGGCGTCTCAGCGCGAATACATAATGAACCAGGCGAAGCAGCGTGGCTTGTCCAACGTTAATGTCATAACTGCCGATGCCAACGAGTTTGAGCCTGAAGGCAGTTTTGACCGCGTAGTGTCTGTCGAAATGTTTGAACACATGAAGAACTACCAGCTGCTGATGGGCAGAATCTCATCGTGGTTAAAACCGGGCGGTAAGTTGTTCGTGCACATCTTCGTGCATAGAAATTTGATGTATCCGTTTACCACCGAGGGAGAGTACGATTGGATGGGGCAGTACTTTTTCACAGGCGGCCTTATGCCTGCGGAAAGCACGCTTCTGTATTTCCAGGATGACCTTAAAATTGAACAACAATGGCGTGTGTCCGGCACGCACTATGAGAAAACATCGAATGCCTGGTTGGCAAACATGGATAAGCATCGTGAGGAAGTTATGAACACGATGCGCGCTACCTATGGCGATGAGGACGCGCACCTTTGGTTCAATCGTTGGCGCATGTTTTTTATGGCGGTTGCTGAGTTGTTCGGTTACAGCAATGGCACAGAGTGGATGGTGTCTCATTACCGGTTTATTAAGCCGGTTGCATCATAGTTTGCTGTAAGCTGTGAACTCACCTTTTCAGATGACAGGGCGTAGCACATGAGTGAATTTTTCATCACCAGTCTGACCGTCACTCTGGCCTTTATGTTTTGTGGCTGGGTTGTCAGCTTTATAAAAGATGATGTCAGTGTTGTAGATATCCTTTGGGGGCCCGCCTGCGCCATAAGCGGCGCTGTGTATTTTTTTCTGGCGCCGGAAACCGGGTTGCGTGCATTGTTGGTCACAGGTGTGGTTTTACTGTGGGCTATCCGCCTGGCCGGATATGTCGCCTGGCGTAACCATGGCAAGCCCGAGGATCGGCGTTACCGCGCAATGCGTGAGGCCAACGGCGCCGGATGGCGCTGGCGTGCTTTAGTAACAGTTTTCTGTTTACAGGGAGTGCTGGCATTCGTTATTGCCCTGCCTCTTTACGGCACGGCCGTTAGCGATGCAGCCCTTGGCTGGCTGGATTACACCGGACTGGGTATAGCTCTTTTTGGTTTGTGGTTTGAGACTATTGCCGATTTGCAGATGGCTGCATTTCAGTCGCGTGAGAAGAATGCGTCTTCGGTCATGAATCAGGGGCTCTGGAAGTACAGCCGTCATCCCAACTATTTTGGTGAGTTTTGTGTCTGGTGGGGCTTGTGGCTCTGTGCTCTAAGTGCCGGTTACTGGTGGTCGGTGATTGGTCCCGCGTTACTAACCTTTTTTCTGCTTAAGGTGTCGGGTATCGGGCTTACAGAAAAGACAATTACTACACGTCGTCCCGAGTATCAGGCTTATATTGATCGTACCAGCGCATTTATCCCCCGTTTGCCTCGTTCGTAGATATTCGGCATATTGTGCGTGGTGGTCATGCATGATGGCTTTCATAAAAACCAATAACTGGAACGAACCTCCGATGCGAAATAAATTATTTGCTGTAAGCAGTCTGGTGCTGCTGTTTAGTTTTACTTCGAATGTGCAGGCACAAGCTCTGCCTCAGCCCGACTCGGAAGAGTTCTGTCAGGTGATCCAACAGATACTGGCGAATACGGCGATGGTGAGTAATAACACCGTGTTCGACAATATGCCGGATTACAGAAGTTCGAAGCCTTCAGTTGACCCTTTAAATACCTACCAGATTGTGACTTATGACGGCGCTATGCCTTTGGTGGTTTCTTGTAAAGTGAAGGCAGCCGACCATATTCGTCTGACCTACGGAGAGGACAAGGCCGGCGAGCAGGAGTTCTGCCCGAAAGTCGTGCGGTTGATTCAGGCTCAGGCAGTAATGGAATTAAGTCGCGAAGGTTTAGCCGAAGCTTCGGCTAAAGCAAAATCGTTCGTTGTAGAAGATACTGAGTTGTCAATTACCGGTAGTGGCTACTTGTCTGATTTTCAGCCCAGTTACATTGCTGAAGATGGTCGTGTTCATTTCATCTCTCCCGGCTTGCATCATGACTGGGATACCTGGTGGGGTTTGATAATGCCCGACAAGTTTATTGGCCAGACCTATTGTCATTTGCCTACCGTGCAGTACATGAAGTCGATTGCCCTCGGCGCCACAGAGCCGGGTGCAACCTTGACCACAAATGAGGATGCGCCAACCAAGCCTCAGGGCTAGGTCTTTGGTCCGCATGTGCCGTTGTGACGGTGCATAAGCTATGCGAAGAACCGGCTGCTGGCCGGTTCTTTTTTGCCTGAAGTTCCCGTGCAGCAGCTTGAGCGCAATTCGGTTAAGCTCTGCTGAAGATTTCATTGGGACGGGTGGGGTGAAATATGGAGCAGGGTTTCAAATCAAGTCACTTTAAGTCAGGTCAGAATTCGTTGTTTAAAGCGGCGTCCACGGCGGCATTTATTATCGTGGTTTGCATGCTGATCCATAATTTTAATGCTCTCTATTACGAGCCTGTGCATCTTGGCTTTGTGGATAAAGCCAAAGACTACGGAGACATGGCGAAGATAGAAAATGCCATATGGTCCTGGGCATTCACCTCCAGCGGTATTGCTCATATGGTGGTTGGGTTTTCCATGATGATTCTGGGGCTGGGCCTGGCCCGGCTGGCCGTTCACACCCATCCGATTGCATCGCAACTGATCTTCCTGGCGGCTGTGCTGTCCGGTATAGGCTTTTTGCTGACCGGGATCAGTGATATTCCCGGAACGAAGTATGCTGAGTTATTGCGCAACCTGAACCCTGAATACAATACTGACATCCTGTTAATGACGACCATGATTCGCGGGGTGGTAAACACGCTGGCGATAGTTTGTCTGGGTTGGTTGGCAGGCATGGTGGGTTGGTACGCACGCTCGAGCAAAGCTTTCCCGGGTTGGTTTGCGTGGTTCAGTTATCTGCTGGCTTTGCCCGGTCTGTTAGCCATGTTTAATCCGGTAATGGGGTTCTCGTATTTAGTGTTGTGCCCCATATGGGCTTTCGCACTGGGTATATACATGCGCCGGCGCGTCGCCTGATTGCGCGATAGTTTTTTCGGAGTTTTTCTTGAAAGTTGAAATATTTCTTGAGGCAGGCTTGCCTGCGTCCGAGGTCTGTGAGTTGGGTTTGCTCGCTGAGAGTTTAGGCGTACACGCGCTTTATGCTTCGGCTTTTCCGGCTCGTCGTGATCCTTTTCTGAGTTTGTCTGAGTTGGCCGTCAAATCTTCAGCGATACGCTTAGGTGTAGTGCCGTTAAGCCCGTTTGAGATTGTGCCGGTCAGACTGTCCGATACCCTGCACACGTTGAATGATATGACCGGAGGTCGCGCCAACCTGGTGGTTGGTGGTATGGGGCAATCGATTATGCGGGCTACCGGTCTGCAGCCTGTCCGCCGGGTAACCGCTGTACGCGAGTGTGTGGAGATTTTGCGCAGTGCCGGCACCGGTGAGCCAGTGAATTTTAGCGGTGAGGTGTATCAGGCTAATGATTATCACCTGTCATGGGTGCATGAGACACCGCCGCAGGTGCTGGTGGGTGCCAATGGCCCGATGATGCTGAAGATGGCTGGCAAGGTGGCGGATGGCGTGATGTTGTCTGACGTGGCTTTGGCCAAAATGCCTGAGGTGCTGGGCAATATTAGTGCGGGTCTGGAAGTGTCGCAGCGAAGCTTGAGCGACTTTCCTGTGTCTAACTTCTTTGCCTGGCACATCAAGAATGATGCAGAGGCCTCAAATGCAGAAGCCAGACGTGAGTTGGTTTGGCGGGGCGTGTTGCAGCAGTGGTATACAGAGCCCTTTTTGGGAGCAGAGCAGGCGCAGTTTGTAGAAAGTAAGTTCGAATCGTTTTTGCAGGCCTTTTATCAGCGGAGCCCGGATATTGCAGGTGTTCCCGAAGATATTATTCAGGCGTTGGTCGACAATCTGACGTTCACGGGCGGTGTGGCTGACATTCCCCGTGTGGTTCAGCATTTGCAGGAGTTTGAAGCAGCCGGACTCGATGCCATTACTTTAAAGATTCATGATGATCCGCGCGAGGCGATCACATTGATCGGTGAACATTTGATACCGGCGTTAGGTAAATAGTATTCGGCGAATAGTGGACCAAAAAATAAAACCGGCTAATGCCGGTTTTATTTTGAGCCGGGTCAGGTCTCTTTCTAGCCTTTCGCTCTAACCGAGAGTACCGGACAGTGTGCTTTGCGTAAGACATCTTCGGTAGTGCTGCCCAGAATCAAATGCTTGACGCCGCTATAGCCGTGGGTAGTCATGACAATCATTGTTGCACCCTGCTTTTCCGCGTAGGTCACAATCTCGTCGGCAGGTCTGCCTACGAGCACCGCGGTTTCCACAGCGCCTATGGCGGTGAGGTGTTCATCGGTGAACTTTTTGAGGCGTTCCGACGCATAACCGGTTAGTTCATCAATTGAGGGTGTTGCCATGGCCCCCATATCCAGTGTGCCGTATATCTGCGGCTCTTCTACGGAATAAATGCAATGCACTGATGCGTGCATGTCGTGGGCGAGCGCTTGGACCCAACAAAGTGCTTCGGCAGATGCTTCAGAAAAATCGGTCGGAAAAACGATAGTTTTGGATTGCTCAGACATGGCTGATACCTCCGGTTGTTGTGGTTGCTAATACCCTAGCTTTATTCCACCGCCCGGAGTGACAAGGCGCAATAAGGGGTTACCCCGACTCCGTTTCGCTAATTCCCGTGAATGCATAGCGGCGGGAACCATAATAGTTAAAGAATGCGGCAATCAGAGAGGCTATGGCCAGAGGGATAACCGGGAAGTTCTGGAACCATTCCACGGCGAAGATACAGGCGCTGTAAATGGCGAAATTGAGTAATGCACCGATAATCTGAACTGTTAGGTAAGCGGAGTACTCTCTGGTTTTGTTGTCGGTCGCTGAATGCCGGAAGGTCCACTGGCGGTTTAATAACCAGGTTACGAACACAGCGGCACCGAAAGAAACCAGTCGCGCTGAGTAGTGATCCCAGCCTTTGCCGGTGACCAGATAAGTCAGAATGGCCGCATCTACTGCAAAACCGATGGTTCCGACGCAAAGAAAGGCAAAAAAGCCTTTTGGCAGTTTGCTGAGCACGGCGTTTGTCATATTCAATCAGTTTGCGGAGGTCGGGCTTAAGTGTACGCGAGTTTATGTGTATCAAGTACCGGCAGGTGTTGGAACGCCTTTAAGAAGTTGTTTCCGGAGCGGGTTTCTGTGACTAGCCGGCTTTACATTACGTTTGCCTATACGGCAGACTTCTCACGATTGTTGTTTTACGGGCTGACACGCTGGCATGTCGCAGGAACAGAACTCCGGACTTCTACTAACACCCGAGCGCCTGTATTGGCTGCTGGCGGCTGCCTTGGGTGTCTGGGTGGTTTGGGATGCTTTGGTTTTTCAGCTTGTTACCTATTCGCCGCACGCCGATTACTGGGAGCACACGGCGGTGCTCACCGAATGGCTGAGGGGTTTGTCCGACCCGGCGAACCCTCACGTACTCAGCGAGGTTGGTTCCTCCCGCTACATGCCATTTTTCTACGTATTGACCTGGTTCGGAATTCTGACCGGGCTGGATTCCGTGCAGTTGATGGGTGTGGCCGCTGTAATTAACTATGGGTTGATTATCGCCGGCATATATCTGTTTTTTCGTGAGTACATGCAGCATCGCTATGCACCGGTCCTGGCTTTTTGTGTTTTGTTTTTTGCCTGGGGTGTGAGTTGGAACTGGTCGAACCTGTATCAGCTGCGCAGCTTTTTCTACATCGCCGGTTATCCATCCTCATTTGTTTTTGGCTTGAGTCTTTTAAGCTTTTGGCTGACGCTGCGCTTTTTAAAAGGTCGGGTTAATGAGGTCGCCGGCAGCTTGCTGTTATTGTTTCTTGCCGCATTAATGTTTGTGTGTCACCCCTTGACCGGTGTGTTTGGTATAGCGGGTTGCGGACTGCTGGCATTGGTTGAAACACGCAGCTCGCTGAAGCTACGCGGTATCGTTATGGCAGCGATGCTTTTCGGAGCGCTGGGTGCCGAGCTATGGCCATACTTTTCGGTGTGGGATGTGGTGCTCGGGCGAAACGGTATTGATGAGACCAGCTGGGCGCATGAAGACGGCGGCATCATCGAGCGTATCCGCTCGGGTGTCTGGAAGCATATTTTCTACAATCCGGCATTACTGCTGGTCATCATGGGCGCCGGTTGGCTGGCCGTGGGTGCCTGGGGTTACCTGCTGCTTAAGCGGCGTGAGCCGTTCATAGTGCTGGGCGGTATTGCGATGCTGATCCCTTATTTTGCCCATATATTTATTTCGGTACCGTTGGCACACCGGTTTCTATTATTCGCGATTTTCTTTTTTCATATGGCTGCCGTGCGGGTGTTGCTCGATTGGCTTGACGCGTCCGCAAAAGACGGCCGGCGCTTAGCCCGTGTATCAGTTGTTGCCGGCCTCGGTTTGCTTGGCGTCTTTAATGTGGCGTTGCTTGCCGGAGACTTTATCGGGCAGCACTTTACGCCCAAGCGACTTAATTTCGTCGATAAGTTTGCGAATATCCCCGGGGGCGGAACTGTCGTTGATCTTTATGCGGAGCTCACCGCAGGTGTGGCTGCATACGACGTAGTCCTGACCGACGGGGCGACCGGCTGGCCACTACCGACAGTCACCGGCAAAGTGGTTTCTATGTACCACGAGAATCCATTGGTTACGGATCAGTTTCCGCGTGCAGATGCGGTTGCCGCATTTTTTACCGAAGGTCAGAGAGAGAGGGTGCGGAAGGATATATTGAAACAGTACGAAGTTGCCTACGTGCTTGCCCGGACCGGCAATGTATCCCCGGAACTGCTGTTGTGGCTGGATTCTATCGCTGAGATAACAGCGGAACGTGGTGACTACCGGATGTATCGCCTGCGTTAGAGGTTTTTCTAGCCTTCTTTTTTTGCAGGACGGGCACTGGTCAGCTTGTTGCTCACACTCAGATACTGCAGTCGTTTTAGCTCCTGTCTGCCGCGGGTCACCGTTTCCAGGATCAGGCCACAGGCCAGACTCAAGAAGCTCAGTAGCGACATGCCGGTAATTAGCACGGCTGTAGGTAGCCGGGGCACCAAGCCTGTATCTAAGTAAGTCTGGATTAGCGGCACACTCAGGATCATTGCGCTGCCTAATAACACCGCAAAGATGCTGGCAAAAAACTGCAGAGGGCGTTCGTCCTTAATCAGAATCGCAATCTTTTTAAGAATCTTAAAGCCGTCGCCGAAGGTGCTGAGTTTGCTTTCTGAGCCTTCGGGACGTTCGCCGTAGGCGGTATCGACTTCGGCAATAGGCATGCGCAACTCCAGCGCATGCACAGTCAGTTCGGTTTCGATTTCAAAGCCGCTGGACAGGCTCGGGAACGACTTTGCGAAGCGACGGGAAAAAACTTTGTATCCGGACAGCATGTCTTCGATGCCGGAGCCGAAGAATGTAGACACCATCGTGGTGAGCAGGACGTTACCGAACTTGTGGCCGGGGCGATATGCAGCATCCATTTCTGCGCTGGTAACTCTTTTGCCATTCACCATGTCCAGTTGTTCTGAACGAAGCTTTTCTACCAGTCGCGGAGCAGCGGCCGCCTCGTAGGTGTCGTCACCGTCAACCATGACGTAAATATCTGCATCGATATCGGCGAACATCCGGCGGACTACATTGCCCTTGCCCTGCAATCGTTCGCTGCGGACTATGGCGCCGGCCAGCAACGCCGTTTCTACAGTGTTGTCCGACGAGTTGTTGTCGTAGACATAGATGGTGGCGTCGGGCAGTGCCTGTTGGAAGCCGTGTACTACTTCGCCAATAGTATGCGCCTCGTTGTAGCAGGGCACGAGTACAGCAATATTGAGGTCGTTATGATTGGAGTTGCTCACGGGGTTTCCAAAGGCTTGCGGTGAATTTAATAATGGTTGTATCGCGTTATCATATCGTGCGCCACCATAATTGCGACTAACAGTGTCACAAAATATGTATTTTGTTAAGTCACTCGGGTATCAATTCGAGTGCTTTCTCGACGGCAAGAGTCAGTTGGCTGATCTCGTCACTTGGCGTGATGTAGGGCGGCATCAGGTAGATCAGATTGCCGAATGGCCTTATCCAGACGCCCTGCGCAACGAATTGTTTTTGCAGTTTGGCTACCGGCACTTCGTTATGGGTTTCAACAACACCGATAGCGCCAAGCACCCGGACGTCCTTCACGGCAGGGTGCTCGCTTAAAGGCATTAGTTCTGCGCCAAACTGTGACTCCATAAGTTGGATGTTCTGTTGCCAGGAGCTGTTGAGCAGAAGTTCTATGCTGGCATTGGCAATAGCCGCGGCAAGCGGGTTCGCCATGAAGGTCGGGCCATGCATGAGTACGCCGCCATCTGCAGAGATGCCTTCTGCTACCCGGTCAGTGGTAAGCGTTGCCGCCAGGCTCAAATAGCCGCCCGTCAGGGCTTTGCCTACGCAGAGTATGTCCGGAATGATATTGGCGTGTTCACAGGCAAACAGAGTGCCGGTGCGGCCGAATCCTGTGGCTATCTCATCGGCAATGAGCAGCACATCATGTTGGCGACATAGTGCGGCAACTTCTTTCAGGTAGTCAGCCGAGTAGAACCACATTCCTCCCGCGCCTTGCACAACCGGTTCAAGAATAACTGCTGCTAGTTCATCAGCATGTTGCTCAAGCAACTCACGAAACGGACGGATGTCTTCGTCAGTTAGTGTCCCGCCAAAAGGTGTCTTGGGTCTGGGTGCAAAAATATGTTGTGGTAATACATGGCTGAACAGGGTGTGCATGCCATTTACCGGGTCAGTGACCGACATGGCACCAAAAGTATCGCCGTGATAGCCGCCGCGAATGGTCATGAGGCGACTTTTGCCGGGCTTGCCGGTTGCCTGCCAGTACTGCAGCGCCATTTTTATCGCAACTTCGACGCTGACGGAGCCGGAGTCGGCAAAAAAGACTTTCGTAATGTCGGGTGGTGTGATGCTTAACAGCTTGTCGGTCAGGTGCATCGCCGGTTCATGCGTTAGGCCGCCGAACATGACGTGTGAAACTTTATCGATCTGTGTTTTAGCAGCCTCGTTCAGTACCGGATGGTTGTAGCCGTGAATCATGCACCACCACGATGACATGCCATCGATCAGTTCTTGTCCGTCTTGAAGTTTTATCCGGGTGCCTTCTGCTGACACTACGCCGTATGCCGGCAGTGGTTCGGTCATTGACGTGTAGGGGTGCCAGATATGTTCGCGGTCGAATTTGTTCATGCCGGGTTGTTCTTTTTGATGCTCGCCAGTAGCGGATTGAGTGCGATTTCCGTTGCTGCAACCTGAGGGTCGGGCTCGCCCATCCATGGCACGATACCCAGTAGCGGAGCATCTATGTGTGTGCGCAGTGTGTTGATATTTGCTTCACGTGCAGGCATGTCGGCATCAACACAATTGCCGATCCAGCCGGCAAGCTGTAAGCCCGCATTTTTGATGGCATCTACTGTGAGTAGCGTATGGTTAATGCAGCCGAGGCGTAAGCCTGATACCAGGATGACCGGTGTGTTCAGTGCTACTGCCAGATCTGCCATGGTCTCTGTTTGATTCAGCGGTACCAGCCAGCCGCCCGCCCCTTCGATGAAGGTGTACTCTGCGTCCGGCAGTGCATCGATATGTCTGGCGAGTTCGTTGACGCTCAGGCTCCGGCCTTCGTTGTCGGCAGCAATGTGCGGTGCGATGAATTCTTGCAAAGCTATCGGATTGACTTGCCCGTAGCTTAGAGGGAATGAATTGGCTGCAAGGATTTCGGCGGCGTCGTCATTGACCCAATGCCCGTCAACCATCTCGCAGCCGGCGGCTATTGGTTTGCAGCCGATAGCGGTGTGACCTGCAGCCTGTGCTGCGCGAATCAGCGCGACGGTTAACAGCGTTTTGCCAACGGCTGTGTCGGTACCCGTCACAAAATAACGCTGCTTCATGCCCCTGCTTCCTGCATCGCGCGGGTCAATGCCCGCAGTAATTTATTGATGTCGTCTTCATTGTGATTTGCGGTCAGAGTAATACGTAATCTCGATGTGTTCTTTGGCACCGTCGGCGGCCGGATAGCACTGATCATGACGTCCTGCAGTTCCAGTAATTCGGCAACTTTCAGTGCGAGTGACTCGGAGCCCAGTAAGACAGGTTGAATAGGGGTGGATGAGGGCAGTAGCTCAAGACCGGCGGCCTCGGCACCATCCCTGAATTGACTGATGAGATCGGTAAGTCGCTCACGCCGCCAGGATTCTTCGCGGATTATTTCCAGGCTCTTACTAGAGGCCACAGCCACAGCCGCTGGAAGCGCGGTGGTGTATATGAAAGTTCTGGCCTCCTGAATCAATGTTTCTATAAGTTCATCTGTGCCGGCAACGAAGGCACCCATGGTTCCGCAAGCTTTGCCCAATGTGCACATGAGGATCTGTACGTCGTCGGTATCGTAAAGACCGGGATCAACAGTGCCATGCCCTTGTTGCCCGGTGACTCCAAAGCCATGTGCATCATCGATCATGAGCCAGGCGCCCGCTTTGCGTGCGCTGTCGGCCAGTATCGCGGTGTCACAGCTATCACCATCCATACTGAATACGCCGTCGGTCACAATCAATTTTCTGTTGTCCGAGTCTCCGGTTTTTTCCAGCAACTCTGTGAGGTGCTGATAGTCTTTGTGGCGATAGCGGCTAAAGTGAGCACGGCTTAACAAAGCACCGTCTAACAGGGAGGCGTGGTTCAGTTTATCTTCGATCACGTAATCGCCGGAAGAAAGCAGTCCGTTAATGACGCCTAGATTGGCTGCATACCCGCTGGAGAAGAGTAATGCCCTGGGGCGTTTTGTGAATTCGGCTAATTCTTGTTCGAGACGATGGTGGGCATCGGTATGGCCGCACACCAGATGCGATGCCCCACTGCCAACCCCCCATTGTTGTGTGCCTGCTATCAGTGCTTCGCTGACACGCGGGTCACCCGCAAGCCCCAGGTAGTCGTTGCTGCAGAAATTAAGCAGCTCTTTGCCATCAACCAGCAAAGTCCGGCCCTGTGGGCTGCCTATGTTGCGGCGGCTCCGGTACAGGTTGTTGTCCCGTCTTTCGCTTAGTTGCTGGGGGATGTCATCAAATCCGGCCACAGGTGACCCTTTAGTTATTGCGCTGAATGATTGTTGATTATCGTTGTTGGGGGACGCTTTTGCACCAGTCTGCGAACAAGCGCTGTTTGCAGACCGGATTATGCCCGCCAATTGACCATCTGGCAGTTTTATAGAAGAGCTAGGCTGTAACTCCGGAGGCTGCAGGGTCAGACTTCAATCAAAATAATATTGCTACATTCTGAGGAATTCCATGTCTGACCAGTACCCCAGCATTAAGCCGTATACCGGCGGTGCACTGCATATTGCCTGTAAAGCAGTAAATAGATGCCAGGACGCCGAAAGCGCTGCAAAAGTCCGTATGGAAAGCATTGAGCGCATTTCCGCCTATGTAAATACGATGGTGAACTTTGTGAAGTTCCATAATGGCAGTGATGTCCGCCTGATCGTATTGCCTGAGTACTTCTTGTCGGGGTTCCCGCTGGGTGAAGGTCATCATGAGTGGCAGGAAAAAGCGTGTCTTACTTATGATTGTGTTGAGTATGAAAAGCTTGGCGAACTGGCGCAGAAAAACAATATTTTCCTCGCCGGCAACGTATACGAAGTTGATCCGAACTTCCCTGAGCATTACTTCCAGACCTGTTTCATTATTGGTCCCAACGGCGACGTCATTTTGCGTTACCGCCGTTTGTCATCAAGTTTCGAGACTACCCCGCATGATGTGTGGGACAAGTACCTCGATATATATGGTCTCGAAGGTGTTTTCCCGGTTGCCAAGACTGAAATCGGTAACTTAGGTTGTATCGCGTCTGAGGAAATCATGTGGCCTGAACTGGTGCGTGCAAACGTACTGCAGGGTGCTGAAGTTCTGATTCACCCGACCAGTGAGCCGGGTAGTGTCGATGAGACCGATCGCGAAATTTGCCGTAAAGCGCGAGCGATTGAAAACGCGATCTATATTATTTCTGCGAATACTTCGTCTATTGACGATATTCCCATTCCCGCATACACCTGCAGCGCCATGTCTAAAGTCGTGGACTACCGCGCCAAAACACTGGCGTCAGTGAGTCAGGCCGGTGAATCCATGCTGGCTCATTCGGTTCTGCATATTGATGCTCTGCGTGAACAGCGCCGCCGTGTAGGCATGGCTAACCTGTTGGCGCGCCAGCCTTGTGACATATATACGAAGGTCTATTCGTCACATGAGCGTCGCTTGGGTAATGGCTTATTGCAGGATGGAGTGGCTCAGCCGCCGGCGGACCGCGACTGGTTCCGTCAGCGTCAGGAAAATTTGCTTGAGCGCCTCACAAAAATGGGTGTGATTTAGGCTTTATTAGTCTGAATCGTAATATCGCTTCAGAATCGTCCTGATTCGTACAGCTACCGGGCAAACTTCGGTATAGTCTGGAGTTGGTCATCGGGCTATACCGGAGAAGATGTTCAATGCAGGGCATAACCACCAATCGGCGTAAGTTTTTATTCGGTTCCGGCGCAGCAGCGCTGGGTTTGAAATACGGCGCGTTGTCAGATGCGTTAGCTGACTCAGCCGGCGGATATCGCCGCTGGGAAGACATCATGCGTAATAAGTGGACCTGGGATAGCGTGGTCCGCGGCAGCCGTGGTGTGAATTGCACCGGTCATTGTGCCTTCAATATCTATGTAAAGAACGGCATCGTCTGGCGTGAAGAGCAGCAGGGCGAGTACGGCAGTTCCGGCACCGATACTCCTGATTACGGCCCGCGTGGTTGTCAGAAAGGCTTGCGTCAGCATAAGCACATGTACGGCAAGCAGCGCGTTCTGTATCCGATGAAGCGCACCGGTGAGCGTGGTGAAGGCCAGTGGGAGCGCGTTAGCTGGGATGATGCTCTCGACGATATCTGTAATAAGTTCGTCGACTACGCCATGGAAGACGGTCCCGAGTCCATTACGATGGCGATGGGCACCGCGATGATCCTTAAGCGCACAGCCTTTACCGGCTTGTTCCGCTTCGCCAACCTGACCGGGCTTGTTATCCCCGAAACATTTGCCGGCGTTGGCGATTTGCCGCTGGGTGCCCAGATGACGTTGGGCCACCCGCTGCCCGGCGACAATATGGCAGCCGTCTATAAGAGTAAGGTTTGTCTCGTGTGGGCCTGTAATCCCGCAGCAACCCGTATTCCGGATGCGCACTTCTTCTGGGAGGCCAAGTACAACGGCACCGAAGTCATTGTGATCTCACCTGACTTCAATGCATCTGCAATTCATGCATCGAAATGGCTGAATATTAAGCCGGGTACAGATTCGGCATTGGCGATGGCAATGGTCAACGTCATTTTTGAAGGCGGGGCGATCGACAAGGCCTATGTGCAGGAACAAACCGACCTGCCATTTTTGGTGCGCAAAGATAATCAGAAATTCCTTCGCGCAGAAGACCTGGGCGAGGGTGAACACGGCTTCTACTTCTGGGATGAAGCAACTAATGCGGTTGCTATGGCGCCGGCTACGAATGCCGAGTTCAACGAATTTTATGATCCGCAGTTCACACCTACCGAAGCCAGCATCAAGCTGGGTGATTTGCAGCCTGCCATTGAAGGTAGCTGGACAGTAGAGACGGCTGAAGGTCCGGTTGAAGTCACAACGGTTTACGAACTGGCCAGAAAGCATGCCGCTAACTTCACACCTGAAGCAGTGGCTGAAGAAACCGGTCTTAATGCCGATGTGATTCGTGAGGTTGCTCTGAAGTTTGCTAATTCGCCGCCGGGAATGATCTTCTCGGGCTACCGCGCCAATAAATGGCTGCACGGTGATCTGGTGAACCGCGCCTGGTTGCTGATGTGTGCGCTGACCGGTAATACCGGTCGTGAAGGCGGCGGCATGCAAACCACTAACCTGCCCAAAGCTGACGGCATGTTTAAGCTGGTGTTTGACGGTGTCGGTCCACGTATCCGTATCGCCTCGCTTGCAGTGTGGGATTACGCTCACGGCAAAGGTAAAGAATTAAACACGCAGGCCTACGGTGCTGAAGTAGCCCGCGGGATTGATGAGCAGTATCAAAAGGCACTGGCGAATTACTGGGTGCCTAAACATGACGCCAAACCATGGCGCATGGCGATTATGCCCGGGCATAACCCGGTCAACTGGCGTGCTTCCGGTCACCGCTTTAAAGAAACGGTGTTGTCGAAAGTAGAGACGATGGTTGCCATGACACCCGACATGAGTGTCACGGCCATGTACTCCGATTACGTTTTGCCGGTTGCGCATATGTATGAGCGCAATGATCTGACAGCAGAAGGGCGCACCCCTTACATGCAGTCATTGACCCGGGCCGTGCCGCCTGTGGGAGAGTCGATAGACGATTGGACGATCATGAAGATGATGTCCCAGCGCATTGCAGAAATCGTAGTTGAAAGGGGCATAGAAGCAGTTCCGGATAACTACTACGGTACGCCGATGCCGCGTGACTACAGCAAGCTGCTTGAGCAGTACACGCTGGGTGGCACGTTGAAAGAAGATAAGGATGTGGTTCAGTATCTGTTGCAGAACTCTTATGGCATGCCGAAAGACATGACCTGGGAAGAGTTCTCTAATCGTGGCTTTATTCGTCCTGAAGACAGTACCGAGACTCAGTTTGGTGCGGCTTCACCTTTCGATTACCGTACGCTGGCCAGTACCCGCGACAAGAAACCTTATAAAACACTGACCGGCCGTCAGCAGTATTACCTTGATCAGGCCACCTTTATGTCAGAAGGCGAGGTCTTGCCAACAGCTAAAGCGCCGTTGTCGAGTAAAGGGTATGAGCTGCGTCTGACTATGGGGCATGCGCGTCACGGTATTCATAGTTTATGGCGCGACGATTCGTTGCTTGTCAGTTTGCAGCGTGGTGAGCCTGATGTGTACATCAATCCCGATGATGCAAAAGCACGTGGCGTAGAAGATGGCGATCACATTCGTATCTTTAACGACTTTGGTTCGTTTATCGCTTTGTCGCACGTGAGCTCCAGCATGCAGCCGGGGCAATTGTTTATGTATCACGGTTGGGATCCGATGATGTTCCGTGACCGGCAGAATTTTAATGCCGTGATCCCTACAGGCGGGCTGTTGAAGCCTGTGCAGATGGTCGGCGGTTACGGCCAATTGAGTTATAAGGCTCCTGATGTAGTGCCGAATCAGACCCATCATGATTACACCTGTGATTTTGAGAAGACTGATGCCGAGCCCCTGCATGCGGAAGCATCGTAAGTTTTATAATTATTTTGAAATGTTGAGTGCGGTTAGCTCCCGACTCGTATAAGGAAGAAAAAAGATGACCCAACGACAGGTAGCGATGGTCATAGACCTGAACAAATGTATTGGCTGTCAGGCATGTACAGCAGCGTGTAAGTCGCTGTGGACGGATGAACCCGGTCAGGAATACATGTTGTGGAACAACGTGGAAACAAAGCCCGGCCCGGGTTATCCGCGTTATTGGGAAGAAGGTGGCGGTGGCTGGAATGAAGACGGCACTGCACTGAAGCCCGGTGTTCTGCCTCAGAAAGAAGACCACGGTGAAGAAATTGATCTGAACTTTGAAGAGGTCTATTTCAAGGGTACAGAAAGTATCCTGAAACAAGAGAAGCCGATGGGTAAAGGCGCTAACTGGGACGAAGACACCAGTTCCGGCGACTATCCCAATAACTATCACTTCTATCTGCCGCGTTTGTGCAACCACTGCACCAAGCCTGCGTGCCTAGAGGCTTGTCCGGTACGCGCTATTTATAAGCGTGAGCAGGACGGCATTGTGCTGGTTGATCAGGACAAGTGTCAGGGCTTCCGTGAATGTAATAAGGCTTGTCCGTATGACAAGGTCTACTTCAACTACGTAACAGGCAAGAGTCAGAAGTGCATATTCTGCTTCCCGCGTTTGGAAG
>Ga0209692_10001692_pt1 | contig 28457 bp, 22 predicted proteins | sample tdDd472_FD_187129 | JGI IMG/M metagenome (GOLD analysis project Ga0209692, IMG submission 187129) | Marine sediment microbial communities from the Atlantic coast under amendment with organic carbon and nitrate - tdDd47.2 (SPAdes)... | ecosystem: Environmental > Aquatic > Marine > Coastal >... | reverse complement strand
GATCATTTAGCCTTTAAATACCTAAAACAGAGTGATCAGAATCAATGAGAAAGAGTGATCAGCTTGAATGAGAATCTGTGATCAGGTTCGATGAGAACAGGCGATCAACATCTATGAGAATATACAGGAATTTATTATCGGATAGGATAGTTGTTAAACTAAATCCACATTGTTATCCGTGGTTATATTCTGAATGAGTAAGCTTATTCTATATTCGTCAGTGTTTTTCTATCTAATTTTTAAACCCTTCAAGAGCAAAAGGATTTAAAAACTGCCTATTCCATAACAATTTTCTATCCGTAATATTCAATTTTGCTTCATCACATACGGATTCCCAGTTTTGTTCGATTATCTGTATTTGGTTTTCAAAGATACTTTTTGCTTCATCTTTTGAAAGTAAAAATTGATGTGAGGCATCAAGACAGGTTTTAAGTTGACTTAAATTATTGTTCCCTGTGATTAGCATAGCTTGTGATGCTTCATTCCCAGATCGACCTTGCGGACATATATCATATGCGGGTGTAAGACTTAATGTCTTTCCATCCCAAAATGCAGCATGGTTACGGGCATGGTCATCGGTGTTGCCACATAAAATATTAAAAACTAATCGTGAAAACAGCTCTTTTAGCGTATTTTTCGGAGCAATGAAGCGATGCCTGATGATTTCGGCTAGTATTTCATAGCTGGCATATCTCGCCATCATATCATCAAGACCAAATAAGGTTAAAGCTGAAATCATGGATTTTCTTTGCCAGCCATTTGCCATTTTTTTGCGGTCAAAACGTTCGATTAACAAAACATCTTTATGGGATGCTTTAGTAAGCTGCACTGGTGCAACATCTAGCCCAACCAATTTAGCTAACCTCATGGCTATAAATTCTCCTTTTACAATACTGTACAAGTCAGTATTAGAGGAGAATTTAGCGACATATTTTTTATTTTCCTCTTCAATCAATGCTTTAGGACGAGCACCGCCTATTGAACTACCATGGAATAAGGCATGATCCAAATCCGCTGTTAGAGGGATGCCATTTTCAACTCTTTGTGTTGATTCCAGTAATTCATCCAATGTTGCATTTGCAGATAATCGAGGGATATATTCTGTGGGGGATAGCTGAAAATCAAGTGCACCAATTCTATCAGAACCGGATTCAAGTAAATAGGTTAACTCATCGAGTTGAGAGGTATCTGTATCCGCACCTTTTAGACCAAGTTTTCGGTTAATGATAACGCGTCGGCCCCAAGCATCTGGTGCAGCATCTCTGATACAGCCAGGCATGTTTAAACCATCAAGTAACGGTAAATTGCCTGCTTTTAGAGGCAGTTCGTTGTCGTAGATAGATATGGATTGTCTTCGCTCTAGATAACTTTTACCGTAGTTAAATAGTAGGCTTCCATTATCCTTTTCCAGTTTACCGGCTACAACCGGCTCTGTTTTTTCAGGCAGCCAAACCCAAACAAAGGCTTCATTGTATTTTTGATTAGAAATCATCGTGAACCGTCTTTGTTTTGTGTCGTACTGATTTAGGCAGTAATGTTAATTTATCTTCTGCTTGGTGAATATGCCTGGAAAGTGAGGTTTTGTCAGCATCAAATAGATTAATTCCTAAAATTGCCGCAACCTCAAAAAACGCACCAATTGAGCATTTTTGATCCCCTTTTTCGATACGTTGTAGTAAGCTGCGGGAAATCCCTGCTCTTTCAGATACTTCTTGAGCGGTCATCTTTCGTTCTTTGCGAGCTATTTTGATAAGCTGCCCCATCAGTTTAACGGCATCAGAACTATAGCGGGAAAAGGTGTGTTTAGTCATTTTTTTGCCATGTTTTTCACTCTAGCCATATAGATACACAATATTTCTATATGGTGTTTATATAAACCAAAATAATACCTAACAAAAAATAAGTCAAGGAAATAATGGTTTATATATAACTCATAAGACAATTTTATGTGTTATATATAAATCATTAAGATATTTTTAACTACATGGGTATCATGAAGATGAATATGGAAGAGTAGTTTTATTACTATTTATAAGATGAGTTATAAAACTTGTTTTTATAACTCATTTTTTTCAAAGTCGTAGGAATCTTAGTACATTTTATTTGATTTAGTCATTGGTAACAATTTTTTGATTTGTCATGTTTTTAGAATTAAAAACTTGCATATTTTCTATTGTTGCGATAATCTTAAATAAGAGGAGGAGTAAATGAGTATTGCGCAAACCATTCAAAGCAGCATTGATAATATGCCCCCAGGTCAATTATTTGGCTATCAGGACTTGCCTGTTTATGCCAAATCGCCCAGCGCAGTTATTAAAGCGATTGGTCGAATGGTTACCAGTGAAAAATTAAAGCGGTTTTCTAAAGGTAAATTTTATATTCCGAAACAGGGAAAGTTAGGCTTAAGAAAACCCTCTGATAGTGAACTCATTCGCTCAATGCTTTATAAAAATGGACGATTATTTGGCTATATTACCGGTTTATCCCTTTATAATCGGCTTGGCTTAACCACCCAGCTTCCCCGTACCATAACAATTGCTTGTAATGGTGGTCGTCAAGAAAAGGAATTGGGTACAATTCGCATTAAGACCATAGTAACGCGCCTTCCTATTCAAGAAGAAAATATTAAATTGCTACAATATTTGGATGTGCTCAAAGATATTAAAAAAATTCCTGATTCAGATATTAATCTTTCGCTTAAGATAATGAGCAATTTAATTGAAGCTTTGTCTGAGCTTCAACGTAAGCAATTATTGGATTTAGCCATTGATTATTACAGCCCCCAAACCAGGGCTTTAATTGGTTTAATATTTTCTACCCTTGAATTTCCTTTACCGGATAAATTAGCTCTTTCACTCAACCCAACAACAACGTATAAATTAAAGTTGGATCAATCCATTTGGGTAAAAGCTAAATACTGGAATATTAAATAATGAATTTACATGAAGATGAAACCAAAAAAACTGTTATCTTTAATCACATGGGGTGTACCTGCCATTATATCTGGCAACTTTTCAATCCATCCTATGATATCTCGATTTTCTGTAGGTTAGGATCATAAAAACTAGCAACGAGTTAATGAAATAAATGTAAAATTACTTGAAATAATGCTAAAATTTGGCTGACTTTTAAGACAGTGTCTATCCTTAACAGTTGGACGACTCTTACAATGAAATTGAGATTCTCGATGTTTCAGATTATAAGCCCAGAAGTATATTATAAGGCTATGGAATTCAAGTACCCATTAAAGAACACTGGGCATTTATGAGTCTCAACGGTCGCAGGATCTACGCCATTATCCCTGCCAGGGGTGGGTCCAAAGGTATTCCTCGGAAGAACATTCAACCCTTCTTAAGCAAACCTTTACTCACCCACAGCATTGATTATGCTCTACAGGCAGCAGAGATCGATGGCATCTTTGTCTCAACTGATGACAGCGAAATCTTACAGGTCAGTGAACAGGCCGGGGCTGAGGTCATCCACAGACCAATCGAACTATCCGGTGATAAAGCCACAACCGAATCGGCAGTGGATCATGCCCTCACGACTTGGGCTTCAACACATGAATTGCCCGATATAATTGTATTGTTACAAGCCACTAGTCCATATAGGCCGAGTGGAAGTTTAGCGATTGCCCTGGAAAAATTTGATACTGGCCAGTATGATTCCTTGCTTTCGATCTCTCCCACTCACCGGTTCTTCTGGCGAGTGCAGGGGGACGAAGTTCGTGCTGAATATGATTATCTAAATCGACCACGCCGTCAGGATATGAAGCCTGAGGATATTCGATATGTGGAAAATGGTTCTCTATATATTTTTACTCGCGCTCACTTTGAAGCGAGTGGTAATCGTCTGGGAGGGCGCATTGGGGACATTGTATTTGATGAGGAATACAGCCTAGAGATTGACAGTTGGACTGATCTCAAACTGCTAGAAGAAATCGCCACCATGCTATAGAAGTGTGTCGGTGATTGGAATATTACAATTAGAACTGATTGATTGACGTAAGATAGCTTTGAGTGAAACTGTCTGTTATCCATGGAGGAAAATTGAGAACAATTCAATTAGGAAATAAATGGGCAGGTGACAATGAACCTGTTTATGTCATCGCTGAGATCGGGAACAATCACCAGGGCGACGTAAGTATTGCCAAGGAGCTAATCAAGGAGGCTGCAGAAGCAGGTGCAGACGCCGTTAAGTTCCAGAAGCGCAAAATAACCCGGATCCTTAACCTGGAAGGCCTGGAGATGCCCTATGAAAACCGCAATTCATTTGGAAAGACCTATGGTGAACACAGGCGAGCGCTAGAGCTTTCAGAAGCTGATTACGCTGAGTTGAAAACATACGCAGAGCAACGAGGAGTAGATTTTATCGCGTCCGGTTGGGATGAGGAAAGCATCGATTTCCTAGATGAGCTCGGTGTGCCCTTTTTCAAGATGGCTTCAGCCGATCTTAGTAATTTCCCCTTACTGGAGTATACGGCAAAAAAAAATAAGCCCATGATCCTGTCTACGGGGATGTCGGATATAGAGATGGTAAAGGATGCGGTGGGGCTGACCAAGCAGCATACTGAACAGATTGCCATTCTACAATGCACCTCTACCTATCCCGCTAGTTTTGAAGAGATCCACCTGAATGTCATAAAGACCTATGCGGATCAATTTCCTGAAATGGTAATCGGCTATTCCGGTCACGAATTGGGTATTGCCATTACCGCGGCGGCTGTAGTTATGGGGGCAAAGATCGTGGAACGACATTTTACGCTTGATCGTACCATGAAGGGGAACGATCACGCAGCCTCTCTGGAGCCCAGAGGACTTGCAAAGCTGATTCGAGACATTCATCATATTGAAACAGCCATGGGATTGCCTGAAAAGACGATTCAAGAATCAGAATATGCTGTTTTCAAGAAATTGACCAAGAGTGTTGTGTCAGCCGCAACCATCAAAACAGGGATTCCACTGACCCGAGAGATGCTCACCACCAAAGGTCCCGGAACTGGTATTTCACCCACCCGACTCAACGAGCTTATTGGCAAGAAGGCGCTTCATGACATCGATGCCGATAGGGTCATAATGGAAGCGGATATCGACTGGAGATAGAGGTAGGTATGGTTGCAAAAAATATTGAACAAAAAGCCAGACAAATAAAACTCATCGTTTCTGACATTGATGGTGTGTGGACTGATGGTAAGATGTATTACTCGGCGGAGGGTGAGACCATGAAGGCTTTCTCCACCTATGATGGGATGGCCTGCTGGTTATTGAGCCATGCCAAGATCCCTGTGGCCATTATTACAGGAGAGGATTCTCAGATTGTTGCCACACGTGCCCGGAAATTGAAGATCGAGGATGTGCACCTGGGGATCGTGGATAAACTAGCTGTTCTACAAGGCCTCATGGATAAATATGACCTCAACGCTGAAGAGGTAGCCTATATTGGAGATGATATCAATGATTTTGAGTGTATGCAGGCCGTGAGTTTGAGCGCCTGCCCAGCCAACAGTCCGGTAGTTCATATTCTTGAGCCAGATATCCTGCTTGAGCGCAAAGGGGGGGATGGAGCTTTTCGGGAGTTCGCCGATATCATCCTCAGCACTAGGGAGTGATGCGCCCCATCAACGACTTAAGAAATATTTTTAAGGATTTAGGAATAGAAAGCTTCAATTTAATACGTAAACAAAGAAACGACTAAAAATAAAAACTATCAAATTAAAAATGTTGTAAGAGCAAAAAGTAACAAATCTGACATAAAAGAATCGTTCCAAAACGCAAAGTATTATTGAACTTGAGTAAATATTTAGTTGCAATAATTCTACTAGCATATAAATATTCGATGCAAATAAAAAGTGATGGTATGGCCAGATATGTTGAGAAATAGAAAGGCTGAGGTATGATGAAAGAAAAAATGGCAATAGTAGGAAATGGTAGAGGGGAATTAGGAAAAAAAAAAGGAGACATAATTGATTCTTATGAATCTGTGGTTAGGTTTCATGGATATAAACTGGCCGAACAAATAGATTATGGAAGTAAGGTCAACATTTATGTAACATGTCTAAATATGCGAAAGCCTCATATGGAAAGATGGGAAATGGAATATGACCAAGTTTTTTGTGTTAAACCATATAATTTCAAGGTAAAACAAAATATGATCGGCACAATTCCTTCAGGAGTAAATGTTGAATTTATTCCTGAAGGAATCTACGATGAACTTGAAAAGTTATTAGGAGCTCCTCCAAGTACTGGAATATCGTTTTTATACTGGATATATAAACTTCAAGGATGTCTTGATAAGCATCTAATTCTTGGCTTTGACTTTTATACTGTACCTGGGCACTATTGGGATAAGGACCTTACCCAATATAAAGGGAAGACTTATGTTCATAATTGGGAAAAGGAAAAAAAACTATTTTCAAAAATGATAAGCTAAGTTATCGTAATATCGGAAATAGACAAAATGTGTATCCCTTTTAGAGCGCAATATACTATTCATAGGGGCAGAACGTATTGGTTCTTTGGCTACGAAAGTTCCCCCCCAAAAAAAGTGCGAATGGAGACAGCTATCTTGAAAAACGCCGCTATACAGCCCCATTTTGTTTAACCATTTTTTCAAAATTAAGTAACTGTATTTTATTGCGTTTTCTTGATGGTTCGAACAGTAGTTTTAAATTATCGAAGGGTGTGGCTGTTTGTTTAGGGCTGTTACTTGGGGAATCTGTGTTTTGGCCGCACTTTTTTAGCATCAGATGGATTGGGTTTTCATACCTGCCCACTGCTGAAAAGCGGTTACTTATTATCAAAAATTCTGAGACTTAACTTAAAATGAAAATTGCACTTGTTTTTCAGGCAGATAAAAAGTTTTTACCTGGTTTAAAATGTTTAATTAAATCATTAGAACTATTTAATGGTTTATCTAAATTTGACAAAATACTCATATCTGATGATTTGAATGAATTTCAAGATTTTAAAATTAAAAAAGTCAATTATGAGATCTATAAAGATATAGATTATTCAAAGTTAGGGAAAAAAAAAGAACGTTTTAAAAAAACTTTTTATAAGCTTGAATGTTTTAATTTAGAAAAGTATGACAGAGTTGTTTTTTTAGATGCTGATATTTTATGTATGGGGGATATAGACTTATTATTCTCTGAAACATTAAACGCTAAACATTTTTGGGCAGCGAAAGATAAAGGCATAAAAGATGCTTTATTATATAAAGACAATCATATACGAGTAAATACTGGAGTTATGATAATAAATAAATCTTTATTAAATAAAGATACTTTTTTAAAATTAATAGACATAGCTAAGAAAAAATTAAGTTATGATGGTAGTGACCAAGGAGTGATAAATGAATATATTTTTCAAGAAAAAGTTGATATTGGGCATCTACCAACGGAATATAATGCTTTAAAAAGAATATATGTTCATGATAGAGCGTTGTATGAAAATATAAAAGATGATATTAAATTACTTCATTTTGTTGGGAAAAAACCATGGGAAGAGAATGACAAAGATTATGAGGGATTGGAAAATATTTGGTGGAGGGTAAATAACAAATAAAATGAAAATAGGCAAATTCATTGATTTTGCTTATGGCTACGATAATAAATTTTCTAAAGAGTTTAGTTTTTATCGATCCGACCCATAACAACAGAAGTAGTTAATACCTACCTTAGTCCAACCTGAAAAATTCTTTTACGTCGGTAATTGACACAGCTGAAGACGTACGTCGGAGCAGTCGGATCAATAGTCTTCAGCCTAGAAAACGCAGTTGACTTCGTAGCGAGGCTCACTTAAGTGCTGAAGATAAAGGATTTTATGGGGTATTTTGGTTTTTCTTGTAGTCACCCTACTGGTGTGCCTGGGCGGCCCCAACCAATATGTTCCAGAAAATCCTTAAGATTTAGTGCTTAAGGGAGCCGTAGTAGATGGCAACTGCGTTTTCTAGGTTCAGGGTAACGATGAGCCAAAAGTCTCGTTCATTCAAACTGTCACTATGGTCCAGCTATTGCTGACGGCGAATAGAAATAGAAAAAATTATTATATTTATTAAGATGAATTGAATAAAGGTGAATAGTTTAAAAATAAAAGTAAAACTTTCTTAAAACTTATAAATACCATGTAAATATTGTGGAATTTCTATTTTTAATCTTTCTATTTCTTGTGGCGTTAAATATTTTTCATAATTCCTAGAACCACCCTGTCTGAAGAAGAGCCCGTTCTGAATAGCCCCAACATTAAAACTTCTAAATTTGCTCTCATATTCAGAACACTTCTTAATATCAGTTTTTTCATAGATAAAATCGACTAATTCATCTGTTATAGGAATTTCCAACATTTCTGCCATTATCCTAATATACTTCTTTTTATTATCAAATACTGTTCCATAATCAAACAAGACAGAACCAGGGATCTCCTTTGACATATCCATATGAGTAACAATCTCATTACAATATGTTTTGAGGTTTTCCAAACAATATTTGAAAATATGCTCATTTAAATTTTTATTTATCATTGCTAATTTCTGAGGATCAGCTCTATAATAAATTCTGTAGAAATACCTTGAAATAGTTTTGTCTAATGGATTTCTAACCATGAAAATTTTTTTATGAGGTAAAGGTCTTATTTTATCATAAGGTAAATAATTTGGTTTAGGATGCGTTGCGAAGAATGGTCTGTTAATAGTCTGAGAAAGGTTCTTTTTAGTTAAATGTGCTACATATTTGTATAATTCATCCTTATCATATATATTACAATTCCTGTCAATTAAAAGTGCTACGATTTGTGATAGAAAATGTGTCCCACATTTTGGAATAGAATAAATAATAAGTTTTTTATCCATACGCGAATTCAACTAGCTAGTGAAATGGTTGGTTTGATCCCGAAGAATACTTGATTAGGTGTTTTCATACCAAGGCATTATTAGGGGTGATTGTTCAATTTACTCATAACAATTTTACGGATAGGGAATCGAATGCTAATTTTTCAGGGATTAAATCATAATTCTACGTTATAATCAATCTGAATTAATTTACAAAATGATTTTCTTGGTAGCTTGTTGGCTAGCTGGAAGGTTGATTTTGAGGAAGTTTATTAATAATTATCTGGAAAACACCTTTTTCTGCTCTAATAAAGCCAATAGTCTGTCCTATACATAGTATCTGACAACCACAATCCGGACATATCAAGGGAAAAATTTCGTAAATACGTGCTAATAAAATAGCCCATAGATTATATGAAATTTTTTTTTAAGAATTAGTAACACTTGATAAAAAATTATTTGAGAAATCTAAACATGTCTTTCATACAACTGCATTTTCTCCTGACGAAATATTCAATTTAGATAAAACACTAAATTGTCCAAAGTATTATGCCGTTCCGAGCCATAAACAAAGATGAAAGACTTTTGATTGCCTCACAATAAAGAATATTCATTGTTAGGAAAAAACACTCCCTTTTCTGAAGGAATAAAATAACTTGAAAAACTATTATTCTTATTTTGTTAAAGACTTTGTTCAGCTTAAAAATCCAACTTTTATTCCACCATCAGTAGAGATCGACTTATCTAATAATTGCAATCAGCCTAAATTAATCAATTGAGCCGTAGCGAGAATGCCTAGCCGGCCGCACCTAAAGCACTAAATCTTAAGTATTTTCTGGAACATTTTGGTTGGGGCCGCCCAGGCACCCGTAGGGTGGCTACGAATAAATCCAAAATAACCCATAAAATCCTTAATCTTCAGCACTTTATTCAGTCTCGCTACGGTCCAACTGATTAATTTAGGTTAAAAACTTATCTTTCAAAACAAGTCATGTCGACTTCCCGCAAAATGGTGAGTTTTTAATCCTTTGATTATAAGAAATAATCCTCTGTTGTTGGGAATGTTGTCAAAATGGAAGGAAACGTAGTAAGCCGATTGTACTAAATACCGAGCCGAAAAGACGGCTCAGTATAATCATTTTGGCGGGTTTCTAGTGAGACAATTATAATACTTCAGATGCAAAATCAGCCAATCTGGATCGTTCACCGCGTTGCAAGGTAATATGTCCACTATGCTCCCAATTTCTAAAACGATCCACCACATAGGTCAGGCCTGAAGTGGTTTCCGTTAAATAAGGCGTATCGATTTGAGCCACATTGCCTAAACAAACAATCTTACTGCCCGGTCCGGCGCGAGTAATCATGGTTTTCATTTGTTTAGAGGTTAAGTTCTGAGCTTCGTCAATAATAATATATCGATTTAAAAATGTCCTTCCGCGCATAAAGTTTAAGGAACGGATTTTAATTTTGCTTGAAAGTAGGTCGTTGGTTGCAGCTTTGCCCCATTCACTTTCATTGGCGCTACTGGTTAATACTTCCATATTATCCATCAATGCACCCATCCAAGGGGCCATTTTTTCTTCTTCGGTGCCGGGTAAAAAGCCAATATCTTCACCAACGGATATGGTGACTCGAGTCATAATAATCTCGCGATAGATTTTATTATCGAGTGTCTGAGCAAGTCCGGCTGCCAAGGTTAACAAAGTTTTACCTGTACCTGCTTGACCAACCAACGAAACAAAGTCGACATCCGGATCCATGAGTAAGTTGAGGGCATAGTTTTGCTCTCTATTGCGCGCCGTAATTCCCCAGACACTACTGCGTTCTTTGTGATAATTGTTGATTCGTTCGACTATGGCACCTTTTTTATCTGCGGCTCGAACCACCACCTCAAAATCACCATCATCTTTAATTTGAATAAATTGATTTGCTAACCATTTTTTAGCCACACTGCCTTTGATACGATGAAAGGTTCGTCCTTCTTCACTCCAACTTTCTACGGCTTTATCATGACCTTTCCAAAAGTCAGCCCCATAGGTTTCATAGCCTTTATATAATAAATTTACATCTTCTAAGGCCTGATCATTGTGATAATCTTCGATATTAACCCCGATAGCTGCCGCTTTGATTCGTAGATTTATATCCTTGCTGACTAACGTAACCTGGGGATGCTGGGCATCTTGTTGTAAGGCGAGGGTAATACCAAGGATATCATTATCGTTTTTATGGCCGGGAAAGGTCACTGGCAGGCTTTGCGCATCGGCATCGGTCTGAAAAAATAAACGACCCGATGAGGATTTGAAATCATCACCACTAATCAGTTCGGCCCGTTGGCTCAAGGCAATGCCTTTATGAATATCGGCAGGAGAAACATGTTGAGTTAATTCAGCTAAAAAACGACTGGCTTGGCGGGCGTTTTGGGCGACTTCAGAATGACCTTTTTTATTATTATCCAGTTCTTCTAAGACTACCATTGGAAGAAAAATATCATGCTCATCAAAACGAAATAAAGCGGTGGGATCGTGAATTAAAACATTAGTGTCGAGGATAAATAGATGTTTCTTATTTTTTGGAGACATATAGTTGATGATTCCTTGATTATAATTTATTGATTGCTTCCAAAACCTGTCCGATATGTTCCTTAACTTTAACTTTTCGCCATTGTTCTACTAATACTCCTTCTGCATTGATTAAAAATGTACTGCGTTCGATGCCCATATGAGTTTTACCATACATTTTTTTCTCTTTTATGACATCAAATAGCTTGCATACGGCTTCATTTTTATCCGATATGAGTTCAAAAGGAAATTCATGTTTGGATTTAAAACCCTCGTGAACTTTTACACTATCTCTAGAAACACCAAAAATTGCTACATTCTTTTCTTCGAACTTAGCATAATTATCGCGGAAGTCTTTGCCTTCTTGGGTACAACCCGGCGTATTATCACGAGGATAAAAATATAATAATACGGCCTTTCCAGCGTAGTCGCTAAGCTTAAAGGTTGAATCACCTGTAACATCGGCAGAAAAGTCGGTTATTTTTTGACCAATTTCAATTTCACTCATTTTTATTCCTTTAAATTTAGGTTAAAGCTTCAATTTCGACGTCCAAATTTAATTCATCACAAAAATGAATAAATTCGTCTTTTAAGTCGGCGACCATAATCTCTTCAGAGAGGGCAATGATCATATCCATTGAAAACATTCGTGTACCAGTATGAGGTGCTGAATAACGGTCAGTTTGCAGATTTTGAATATTGATGTTTTTGGCTGAGAAAAAATCGGCCAGCTGGTTAACGATACCGGGGTGATCAATGGATAATACATGTATGTGATAGGGCTGCAAACACTGCCCAGTTGGATCAATTTGACTCAGTTTACTAATATGCTGTAATCCGATTGCTGGTAATTTATCAGGTAATTGTTGTTCCAGTTTTAGTAATGCCTCGTGATTACCAGATATCTGTAGAATAATAGCAAATTCTCCAGCCAGAACGGTCATTCGACTTTCATCAATATTACCATTAGCTTCCAATATGAACTTGGATAAATCATTCACCAGACCAGGGCGGTCTGTCCCCATTGCCGAAATAATAAGATGTTCTTTCATAATCTAAATCCTAATTTAAGTATAATAATTCTTAACCGATTTGATACTTAAATCAAGATGTTTTTAAAATCGAACTTTTATCCCTTGTAATCATTATTAAGCGCAAGTAATATTAGCTCTTTGATAAGCTAAAGTAGTGCCCATCCATAATTTGTCTTGATAGTGTTATTTTTGTACTCGAATAATTCGTTTTTTGCACCTATTAAGTGAAAAGACTAAGCCTGAGCAGGTTTTCGGATGAACACGAATTAAAAGCATCTAATTACTTTTTTTTTGGAGAAGAATAAATGTTTCACGGTAGTATGGTAGCCTTGGTCACTCCTATGACAATGGATGGAGCAGTGGATGAAAAGGCATTGGCGGAATTAGTACAATTTCATATTGATAATCGTACTGATGCCATCGTTGTAGTGGGGACTACTGGTGAATCATCAACTTTAAGTGAAAAAGAACATTGTAAAACCATAAAATTTGTTGTTGATGAAGTCAATAATCAGATTCCTGTTATTGCGGGAACTGGAGCTAATAATACCCAGGAAGCGATCGATTTAACACAATGTGCCATGAATAGTGGTGCCGATGCTGCCTTATTGGTTACGCCTTATTATAATAAGCCCACTCAGGAAGGTTTATATCAACATTATAAAAAAGTCGCTGAGAGTGTTGCCATTCCTCAAGTTTTATATAATGTTCCAGGTCGTACAGCGGTTGATTTATTACCTGAAACGGTATTACGTTTAGCAGATATCTCCAATATTGTTGGGATTAAAGAGGCGACTGGTGATGTAGAACGTGGTGCATTTTTAGTTAAAGAGCTTGGGGATAGAATGGATGTTTATTCAGGTGATGATAAAACAGCCATGGAATTAATTTTAAATGGTGCTAAAGGCGATATTTCAGTGACCGCTAATGTTGCCCCTAAATTGATGCATGAAATGTGTCAATTTGCCTTAGAAGGTGATCGACAGTCTGCTGAAGAGGTGAATAACCAGTTAGATATTTTACATGATAAGCTATTTGTTGAATCTAACCCTATTCCTGTGAAATGGGCGCTCTATGAAATGGGTATGATTGGGACCGGTATTCGGTTACCACTGACACCTCTAGGTGAGCAATATCATGCCGTTATACGCGATGCTTTGAGGCAATCTGGTATAATTACATAATAGTGGACCATTGTTAATAACAACATTAAAAGAATCTTAAAAACACATACTTAATATGTCTATAAAATTAAAATACATTTTCATCTCTACCCTTGCAGCCACTTATTTAAGTGGTTGTAGTTCATTACCTGACTTAAATGAAACCTTTGCCGGGCGCAAGGTCGATTATGAAAAACAGAGTCGAGAAATTAATCAACTGGAAGTTCCGCCCAGCATTGTGGCTGAGAATACGGATGATATGATGGTAATTCCCGAAATTCGGGAAGCCGAAGAAAGTGCAGATTATGGTGAGTATGTTAAGTCTCGGGGTACTGGCAAGGTTCCTCTGAGTCAGCAAGTATTACCTGAACAAAAAGGTATCGAGTTAATTAAAGAAAAAGATATTCGACATTTACGTATCTTGGGGACTAAAGAACAGGCCTGGAGTAAAATGCGTGAATATTGGCTCAGTAGAGGCATGTTAATTAAACGAGAAAGTCCCAGTACGGGAATTTTGGAAACAGAATGGGCGGAGAATCGGGCTGATATTCCACAGGATGTTATTCGTAATACTTTAAGTAAGGTTTTTGCTGGATTTTATTCAGCTGCAACACGAGATAAGTATCGAGTCCGGATAGAAGATGGAGAAGTGCCTGGAACCGTCGATCTGTATTTAACACATTATGGTATGCAGGAAGTGATTGAAAGTGAATCAACAGAACGTACTATTTGGGTAAGCAGACCAAGAGATCCTGAACTGGAAGCAGAAATGCTTGGCAGTATGATGATTTATTTTGGTGTGGAAGAGAAAAAAGCCAAGGCCTTATTGGCTAGAAATGAGAAAGCTAAAGAAGATCGGACGATTTTAGCGCGTAATGAACAGGGAATTTCTCGTTTATTAATTAAAGAAACATTCCCAAGAGCATGGCGTCGCACTGGCGTTGCTTTAGATCGGATTAATTTTGTGGTCGAAGATCGTGATCGTAGCCAAGGCCTCTATTATGTTCAATATGCAGATCCTTTAAAAGACGAAACCAATCAGGGCTTCTTTAGTAAACTCAAGTTTTGGGGGGATAGCGAAGCCAAAGATAAGTCAAAATATCAAATCAAACTTTTTGCTCGTGATGAGCAAACCGTAGCTACCGTGTTAACCGATAAAGGTGAGCCAGATGAATCATCAACAGCCTATCGAATTTTAACCTTATTACACGAACAACTGAAGTAAGTAATTGTTTGAAATAAATGCGGTTTGCCTCTCTTGGTAGTGGAAGTGCTGGTAATGCAACTCTGATTCAAAGTGAAGAAACCACAATCATGCTTGATTGTGGTTTTTCTTGTAAAGAAACAGTAAAACGTTTGCAGCGCCTCGATGTCAGTCCAGAAGATATTGATGCTATTGTTGTAACCCATGAACACAATGATCATATATCCGGTGTTGGCGTGTTTTCTCGAAAATATAAAACACCTGTTTGGATGAATTATGGGACTTCAAGGCAAAAAAAACTTGGCAACCTAGCTGCACTTAATTTATTTAATTCCCACCAACAATTTCAAATCAATACTATTCAATTACAACCTTTTCCGGTTCCACATGACGCACGTGAAGCGGTTCAATTTATATTTAGTAGCAGAAATAAACGTTTGGCCGTAGTAACTGATTTAGGACATATTACCCAACATACCATCTCCCAATTAACCAATCTTAATGCCATAATTTTAGAATCTAACCACGATTTAACTTTACTTCGAAATGGTAAATATAGAGATTCTTTAAAAAGGCGGGTAGCCGGAAACTATGGTCATCTGAATAACTACCAAGCCGCAGAATTAATAAAACATATTGACACCTCCTCAATACAGCACTTGGTAGCAGCCCATTTAAGCCAAGAAAATAATACCCCAGAACATGCTATTAATGCATTTAGAGAAGTTTTAGGAGAATTACCTGAAAGCTTTTATGTGGCGGAGCAAGATGATGGTTTTGATTGGAAAAAAATTCTTTAATTTTAATCAATCTTTTAATCAAAATACAATAAAGATATACTAAGTTATGCCGATACCATTGACTATGATTTAAAATCATCTATAAAGATTTGGTGGGGGGATAAAAATGCTTGCGTTATTTTCTATTAAACAGAAGTTAATATTTGGCTTTTCAGGAAGCCTATTACTTTTGTTACTTATATCATTGGTATCGTTACATAATTCTAAACAAACAAATGACAGCGTTAAATTTTTAATTAATGAAGTTCAGCCAGTCATTCAAACAGCTGATCGGCTAAGTACTACCCTCAATATGAGTGCACGTTCACTCGGTTTTTATTTATTAAGTACGGAACAAGAACACCTTAATCACTATTCAGAGTATTTGGAAAAGTTAAATGGATATATCGACAATTTAAATAATAATGAATTAATCAAAGCAGATCCTGAAATTCAAGCCAAACTCGATGGTGTTCGAATCGCCATCCGTAAGTACCAATCATTTCAAAATCAATTTTTAGATTTAGCCAAATCTGCTGAAAAAAATATGCCAGCCTTGGCCATCACTTCACAACGTCTAAATCCTCTTGGAAGAGAAGGTATCAACATTCTCACACAAATGATAATGTCAGAATTTGACGAAGATCCAACAGAACAGCGACGTGAATTGTTGGATTTAATGCATCAATTACGTTTTGTGGCTTTATCTATAATGTCTGAAATCAGAGCCTTTGTGGCATTTAAAGCACCAATTAGTAAGGAAAATTTAAATATTTATATGCAGCAATCGGTAAAATTAATTGGCCAAATTAAGAGCTTTGAAGATGTTTTAACCTTTGAACAAAGCGAAGGAATTGAAAATATTATTCGTTTGCAAAAAGATTATGAAATTGGTTTAAATGAGCTGATAAAGGTCCATGGTGGTGAAAAATCTCATTTGGATCGCTATTTAATTCGAAAAGAAGTCGGACCGGTAATCACTCAAATCAATCAAGAACTAGAAAGGTTAGCTGAATTACTCACTGAAAAAAGTCGAGATAATAGTGAGGATCTTTTGTCACATATCAATAATAATAATGTGATTATTGCTAGTATCGTGATAATTGGTTTGATAGGTGGAATAATTACTTCAGCGGTTATTTTGCTTTCTATTACCGAACCGATTAAAAGAGCGATTGTTGCGATGAATGATATTGCCCAAGGTGAGGGAGATCTGACCAATCAGCTAAATATCCGTGGTAAAGATGAAATTTCAACGTTGAATGAAGGCTTTAATTTATTTATTAAAAAAATTCATTCCACGGTGGTTAAAGTAAAACATTCGGTTGCTTTGGTTAGTGATGCGACTGGGAATATGGCCGGAGTTATGGATAGCACAAAAAATGGCGTAGTGATGCAACGTAAAGAGTCAGATAATGTTCATTTATCCATGTCTCAAATGGTCAGCAATTCAAAGGAAATGGTTGATAATACTCGACTTGCATTTGAATCAACTCAACAAGCCGACAAAGCTGCTAAAACAGGTCATAATATTGTAGCTAATAGTATTGCTTCTATTGGTCAATTAGCACTCAGTGTTGAAGCAACAAATAAGGTGATTAGTGATTTGGTTAATGATATAAATAGTATTAGTTCAGTCGTCGATGTGATTAAATCAATTGCCGATCAAACAAACTTATTGGCCTTAAATGCTGCTATCGAAGCTGCCAGAGCGGGTGAGCAGGGGAGAGGATTTGCAGTTGTAGCCGATGAAGTACGAACTTTAGCAAGTAAAACTCAAAGCTCGACACAAGAAATTCAAGAGACCATCGATAAACTACAAAAAGCAGCTGAGCGTGTTTGTCAGGAAATGCAAATGAGTGTGCAGCAAGCCAATAGTGTCGTTGATGAAACGGAACAAGCCAAACATAGTCTAGCAACTATTAATGCCTCGGTAACTACGATTAATGAAATGAATATGCAAATTACCCAGGCATCCGAAAATCAAAATCAGATCAGTGAAGAAATCAGTGTTAATATTGCGAATATTGTCTCAATTGCAGAACAAACTGAAAAAGGTGCCTCTGAAGCTTCTTCGAATTTACAAGAACTCGATCTTTTAGCGGTAGAATTAGGGCACTTAGTTGCTGGTTTTAAGGTTTAAACCTAAAAAATGCAGTAGATGGCAACTACGTTTTTTAGGTTAAAGCGCTTGCATTGATAAATATTGTTGATGCAATTGATTGAGATATTGATGTAATAAGTTTAAATCACCGGAATTATCAATAACATCATCTGCTATTTTAAGCCGTTCTTGACGTGATGCTTGTGTTGCTATAATTTTTTTTATAGTCGCTAGCGGGGAATTATCGCGTTGACGACAGCGTTTTAATTGAATCTCTTCGGTAACATCTATAATGATGATTCGATCAAAAAAATCGAGTTGTGCTGACTCTGCTAAAAGAGGAATAGAAACGATAACATAGGGATATGAGATTTGCTCCACCTGCGTTCTAATTTGGAGGTACACCAGAGGATGAATAATAGCTTCTAAGGTGGATTTTTGTTGGCTATTATGAAAAATAATCTCTCTCAGTTTTTCTCTCATTAGATAACCATTTTCATCAAAAATATGAATACCAAAGTGTTCTTTTACTTTGAGCAAAGCCCTATTCGGTTTATTTAAAAGAGAGCCTTTTAATAACTCTCTAGAGATTTCATCTGCATCAATAATTGGAACGCCTAAGCTTTTTAAATAATCAGTTGCAGCTGTTTTTCCTGATGCTATGCCACCACTCAGTCCCACTACCATTACAGGTTTAATCTCTTTATCCAATGCCGACACCAGCCAAATATAATTGATTGATTTGGGGGCCCCAGATTAGAGCGACAAAACCAGCAGCAGCGAGATAGGGTCCAAAAGGAATGGGAATGTTTTTATCGCGGCCAAGAATAATGATTAAGCTAATACCAACTATTGCACCGACAATCGCGGATAAGAATAAGATTAAAGGTAGCATTTGCCAGCCCATCCATGCTCCCAGGACCGCAAATAATTTAAAATCACCATACCCCATTCCTTCTTTACCCGTTAATATTTTAAATAACTGAAAAACTGTCCAAAGAGAGAGATAACCAAGCATTGCACCAATTAGAGCATCACTAATATTGATCTTGGATATTTCTAATAAACTACTTAGTAAGCCAAGCCATAAAAGGGGAAGGGTAATATCGTCAGGAAGTAATTGAGTATCAAAGTCGATAAAACTTAATGCAATTAGACTCCAGCTAAAGAATAATAAACTCAGAGTTAATAGACTGACACCAAAATAGTATGCGATTAGCGTGCTAATCAATCCGGTAAATAACTCCACCAGTGGATATCTAACGGAGATATAAGTACTGCAGTTGGAACATTTCGCTTGTAGAAATAACCAACTCACTATAGGAATGTTTTCAATAGCTTTAATTTGATGTCCACAATGGGGACAGCTAGACCTTGGCGTTGCTAGATTAAAAGGAGTACTCGGTTCATCAGCTGCGATTTTCTCTTGAGGAGATTCTTGTTCTTGTTCTGCTAAAAACTCCTTGCATTCTTGTTTCCAACGAGTTTTAAGCATAATGGGGTAACGATAGACAACTACATTTAAAAAACTTCCTATCGTGAGACCCAGGACAAAGATAAAGCTCAAGAAAAATAATGGATTATTCTCTAAAAAAAATATAATTTGCATAAGGCCTTTAAATAACTTTACTAATTTTAGTATTAATATTGTTGCTCTCTCTCTCAAACCAAGAAGTGGTATAGAGAAGGGGTGAAATATCTAGATTGTCAACAAACTTCATAAAATTTCCTATCAAAAAACATTTATTTGAACTCTTAATGTTATCAGATATTTTAATAAGAAACCAAAATGTTCTATTTGGATTTAAGTTTGTGTAGGAGACTTTATCAAAGACGAAAAGAATACCATTTTTAACAATGAAAAATGGGTTTAAGACTTTAAACCTAAATTAATCAGTTAAGCCTACTGCGACTGCCTAGCCGGCCGCACCTAAAATACTAAATCTTAAGGATTTTATTCAGTCTCGCTACGGCCCAACTGATTAATTTAGGTTAAAATTTTTCTACCTCGGGTAGTCCAAGCTAAAGCGAATTTTGAGAAAAATCTGCTCTAACTTGAATTAACTGACTCTTTAAAGAGGTTTAGAAACTTGCTTCTTCAGATACAGCAGCTTCCACCAACGCTGGAATCGAATTTTTTACTGTAGTTACTGAAGATTGTTCCGCTGTAACCGTATCTAATATCGAATAAAAATCAATAATAGAAACACCCGAGGCACCCGTTTGATTGGTGAATTCTTTCGCCACTTCTAGTTTATTATTAACAATAGTTAAGTCATCATTAAGAGCACCAGCTAAAATGGATAAGGCAATATTGATTAAAGGCATATTGCCTGATTCCAATTGTTCCAACCAATAAGCTAAACCTTTATCTTCTGCGTTGCGGCTAAAGAGTTGTTGATACACCGTATTAATAAGCTGCTCATTGCTTAAGCCTGCGTATTGATTGGTAAACTCTCTGGAATTTCCAAAGGCATCTGTAATTGAATCTAGCTCACCACCATTTGCATCAATCTCACATGACCAATAGTTTAAGCCCCCGGTATCAGCAGGTCTTCCATAGTACGCAATATATGCTTTTTGAACCCAATCGACGGCTGAAGATGAACAACTATTTCCATGAGTTAATAGTTGGTTAATTTCGTTACTTCCGGTAGTTACATTAAAATCTGTCGAAAAACTACCCACTGTGATGGTTGCGGAGGTCGAAGTTAATTGACTATTTGCGGATTTGACTATAATAGTCAGCGTTTCCCCTAAACCGATACTATCAGAACTACTTTGATAAGCACCTCCATTGATTGAAAAAAGTCCTCCACTAATCGATACATCAAGTGCTTGGGAGATACCTGAAATACTAACTGGATCTGAAGTAATCCATCGATCAAAAGCAACACTCTGCCAAGGAGCCAATTCAAATGTTTGAAATTCATCACTGGTTGGAATACCAACGGCTATAGGGTCAACAATAGTGCCATTTTCAATACCATCTAAATCAAATGGACCACCATCTGTTAAGGTTAATTTAATACTATTATTACCCTGCTGTTGCCAAAGGGAATTGGGTATTAAAGTACGTTGACCAGTTACATCAATTTTATATAAGAAAAATCCTGTTGACGGTAAAACATCGGAATAGGTAATAATTACATTTTCTGAACCACCTGCTGTGGTTGAAACTTTGAAAGAGACTACCCCAAATGGAAATTCAATACCACTTTGTGAATCCGGATCCTTATCAGATAAACTCACATCAAATACGAGTTGATTTTCACTCGTTATCGTCACTGAATCAGTTGGTGTGTCACTGGAATTAACCGTTACGCTTGGAGCAGGTATAACAGGAGCCAATGTATTAAAGGTCAAATCAGAACCAACTGTGGTTCCCCTGCTATTTTGTCCTATAACTCTGTAATGATAGGTTCGACTAGATTCTAGATTGGATAATCCCAGACTCACCGGCGTGTCAGTTGATCCGCTGACTGAGGCTGGCGTTGCGGTCTGATTACTGCCATAGCTGGTAGTCAAACCATATTCGAATGTTACCGTCGTATCATCATCATTAGCATTTACGGTACCATTTATAGTGGCTGAAGAGGAAAAGATCGAAGTGGCGGCCAAAGTAGTAACGAAGGGAGCACCGGCGGTAAAAGTCATATCACTACCATTGCTGGTACCTGCTGCATTGCTGGCGACAACCCGAAAGTGAACAGGAGTACCTTGCACAATTCCGGTGATATTGGCACTTACTGCTGTATCACTGCTGCCAGTAACGGGCGACTGAGTGGCTGTTACCGATTTACCATAACTTGTATCATTACCGTATTCAAAAGTGACTGTAGTACTCAATGAATTGGCATTAACTGTGGCATTGAGTGTGGCACCTGAGGTAGAAATTGAAGAAGCGGCATTAGTTGTCACAGTGGGAACTACTGCACCTGTGGTAAATGTCATGTCGGAACCATTGGTAGTACCCGTTCCATTTTGCGCAACCACGCGATAGTGATAGGTGGTATTGATCAATAAAGAGCTGATGGCTTTTGATACTGCTGTATCAGTGACACCCGTGACAGGACTCTGATCGGCAGTTACTGTAGTACCATAAGCCGTAGTTGTTCCATACTCAAAGGTTACCGTTGTAGAATCATTATTGGCATTGATCAGGCCATTTAGTGTTGCGATTGCAGCACCGACTGAAGAAGCGGCTTGGGTGGTTGCAGTAGGTGATAGGCTAGTAGTCGTAAATAATTTATCATTACCGACAACTGTGTCAATTCCTGTTTGTACCACAGCACGATAATGGTAGGTGGTATTTGGAATTAAGCTACTCAGGGCTAGGCTTACGGGAGTATTGGTGTTTCCGGTAACTGGGCTCTGATCTGCATTGACTGTTTTGCCATAATTGGTATCTGTACCATATTCAAAAGTTACTGTTGTCGTTTTATTTTGCGCGTTGACTGTACCATTTAATGTGGCAGAGTTTGAAGTTACTGAGCTGACATCATCAGTTGCAACGGTGGGGGTTGTCCCCGTAGTAAAGGTCATATCACTACCATTGACAGGAGAAACGAAGGCATTGTCCGCCACTACACGATAATGGTAGGTCGTACCATTGGTTAAGCCAGTAATTGAGGCACTGACCGTATAATCGGCTTGATCGCCGGGGATTGAACTCGGAGTTGCACTGACGCTAGAACCATAAGCAGTGGTAAGACCATATTCAAAAGTGACGGTTGCGCCGGCGACATTTCCATTTGCGGTACCATTGAGAGTCGCAAAACTAGCTCCTACCGAAGATGGAGCGGTAGTAATTGCACTCGGAGTCAATGCTGAAGTCGTGAAAGTCAAATCAGTACCATTAGTGGTACCGTTACCATTCGTTCCAACCACGCGATAATGATAAGTGGTGTTGCCAGTCAAGCCGGTTATTGATTTGCTGACACTCGTATCAGTAGCACCAGTCACTGGACTTTGTGTCGCTGTAACTGTGGAACCATAGGCTACCGTTGTTCCATATTCAAAAGTTACCACAGTACTATCGTTATTTGCATTAACGGTTCCATTCAGTGTAGCTCCATTAAAAACTACAGAGGATGCTGCATCAGTCGTTGCAGTCGGTGATGCCGGAGCGGAAGTGAAAAATGTATTATCTGTTCCGTGGCTGGTTCCAGATGAGTTGACTCCCACAACACGATAATGGTAAGTGGTATTGGGAGTCAGGCCAGTTATTGATTTGCTAACAGCGTTATTATTTGCACCAGTGACGGGGCTCTGATCAGCAGTGACCGTCGTTCCATAAGATGTAGTAGTGCCGTATTCAAATGTAACAGTACTACTATCATTATTAGCGTTTACTGTCCCGTTAAGAGTGGCTCCAGTGGTAGTAACAGCAGTCGCAGTATTGGTAGATACAGTCGGTGTTGCTGGCGTCGTAAAAGACATATCTGTTCCATAAACTGTACCACCGGCACTTTGGGCCACAACCCTATAATGATAGGTTTTGTTTGAGGTGAGTGAAGTCAGGTTTAGTGAAACAGCTGTATTACTATTCCCAGTAACAACATCAGGGAAGGCATTTCCCACTCTTCCATAGGCGGTTGTTTCACCATATTCAAAGGTAACGGTGGTACTAAGATCATTGGCATTTACCGTACCATTTAATAGGGCACCAGTAGTTGTAATACTGCTGGCGGCATCCGTACTGGCAGAAGGCGGGGAACTGCCAGTTATAAAGGTCTGATCAGTACCAACACTAGTCCCCCCAGTATTTACAGCAACTACTCGGTAATGATAGGTAGTTGCATTAGTCAAACCAGATATGGCCTTACTCACGGCACTATCAGAACTGCTAGTGACGGGACTCTGGTCGGCGGTTACGGTGCTGCCATAGGCTGTTGTCGTACCATACTCAAATGTTACTGTTGCACTATCATTATTTGAATTTACCAGGCCATTTAGAGTTGCACCGGAAGTACTAACCGGGGATGCGGATAGCGTGGATACAACGGGGGTGCTGAGTGTAGTAAATGTGATATCATCACTATTGGTCGTACCGTTAGGATTACTCGCAACCACCCTATAATGATAGGTGGTATTGGCAGTGAGATTGGTTAACAAAGCACTGACATTAACATCAGTGCTACCATCTGCAGGACTTTGTATAGCAACGATGCTTGATCCATAAGCCGTGGTTAACCCATACTCAAAAGTAACAGTGGTATCGTTGGAATCGTCAAATCTTTTAGGGTTGACTATTCCATTCAATGTTACAGTGGTGCCAGTAATTGATGAGGCTGCGGTCGCAGTACTACTCGGTGCAACCGTATTAAAAAATGTTTGATCGCCCCCATTAACCGTACCATTGCCATTTGTAGCAACAACACGATAATGGTATGTCGTATTGGGAGTTAAGCCACTAATCAATTTGCCGACTGATGTATCTACAGCACCGACTACAGGGCTTTCATCGGCTGTGACAGTAGTTCCATATGCTGTAGTGAGACCATATTCAAACGTTACCGTAGTACTGGTATTTTTGGCATTTACGGTACCTTTAAGAGTCGCCGTATTTGCTGTCAGACTAAATTCAGGGGCATCTGTTGTCGCAGTATGTAATCCTGTTGTGGTAAGAAACTCCATATCATCGCCATTAACGGTACCGACAGAATTAGTACCAATAACTCGATAATGATAGGTGGTATCGGCAGTTAACCCTGTAATCGCTTTGCTGACAGCCGTATCTGTTGCACCCGTTACTGGGCTTTGATCTGCAGTAACAGTTGTTCCATAAGCCGTTGTCTCACCATATTCGAAGGTGACGGTTGTTGAATTGTTATTTGCGTTAATGGTACCGTTAAGAGTGGCGGTGGTATTGGTAACAGGATTTGCGGCATCGGTTGTAGCCGTTAGTGCTACACTGGTGGTAAAGTTTATTTCAGTACTTTGATCCGTGCCCGTACCATTGGTTGAATTGACTCGGACCGTATAGTAGGTTCCTGGATCCAGCCCGGTAATTGCTGCGCTAACCACTTGATAACCATTTCCTGTAAGAGGACTTTGCTGTGCATTGACACTGGTACCAGTATCATCGCCAGTAAAGTCACCGGCAATATAGTCAAAAGTAACTGTCGTACTTTCGTTGTTAGGGTTGACCAAGCCGTTTAGGGTGGCGCTTGTTGCATCAACACTTGTGGCTGCAGATATAATTCCGTCCGGTGTTCCGGCATAAAGTGGATTGCAAAAAAATAGCCATAATGTCAAGAATAAGAACTTGTAGGAACGATAAAGTGTTGGTATGAACATAATATATTTCTTTTGTTAAATTTTTAGTTTTTAATGATAAATGTAGCAGGGTAGTGATTGGTTTAAGGCTTAAAGCCTCTAATTGTTAAAGCTAACTCTGGTTATGAGATTTTATGTACTTATTAGTTGTTTTTTTACATACTCTGTATTCAAGCAATTAAAGCTGTAGCGGCTTTAATAAAATAAAATTGTCTATGGGAAACTGTAGTAGATAACCAAGTCTTTTTCTAGGTTAATTATTAGATTTTTTTATTTAGACTTTTTCTGTAAATTTGGACAAAGGGAATTACTTTTTGATTGCCAATGTGTATCCACTTAGCATTGATTTAAAATTCTGGTTTTTATGTTGGTTCTGCATGTACTAGTTGTGTAAGCCACAAACTAGAATAGAATACCTTGGTAATCTAATAGGCAGTAACTTTTACATAGAAATGAAACAAATGCAACCAAAAAAAACAAGTTTCGTATTAACCAAAAAATGAAACAGTTTGGTAAGAAAAATAGACTTATAGGTGTCTTATCTGATTAATTTTTTTAGCCAATGCATCGGTTATACTGACTAGCTGCAGATCCCATCTATATTGTTTTTTGTAAAATAATTGGCAGTATAACTTAATTTAATCAATAAAAGAGTATGTCATGTCATCGTTGGCGCTTATCGCAATTCATGCTCTCAAAGGTATAATAATCTTTTTCTTCTCAAGAAAAGACTTTAAGAGAAATGGCTTGGAATCATGTCAAAATTTAACTTCGGAGTAATAGCGGGGCATTTGAACAGAAACATATGGTTTCGCCCTTATGGATCCTCTCTAAACCGTAATTTTTTGTAGAAAATTTACCAGCAATATTTTATGGCCTTGGAGTAAATCCTAACGGATGATTCTTTAAATCCAGATAATCCTAATCATTTACAATATAACTATCTTAAACATTCGTTTTAAACTATTATTTAAAGTATAAAGCTGTACAGCTAAGGGCTGAATCAAGGAGTAAATTCTCTTGCAAAATATTATGAACATCAAAATTGTCGGTATTGATGAAAAACGGGTCCCTATTATTCGAAAAGAACCTTATATCGACCTTTTTTTTCAACTATCACATAAAGTTCCCTCAGACTGGTGCGAAGATTTTAACGATCTTACCAAAAAACTTAACCCTTCGATCAAAATAGACAAGGGTAAAGCCCTGTTTATTGAAACTTATGTACGCGATATGAATCAAATTGTAAAACATTTAGAAAACATAAAGCGCAAAATTATCACCTGTAATGAAAACTACATTAAACATTGCCAAGAAAGAGAGTTAGCTGCTAAAGCAAAAATGTCAAAGGCACGAGGTATCAGTGGCAAACAAGCCCAATTAAACGTAATTGTTGATGGCTTGATTTACAACGATTAAATTGGATCGAAAATAAGTGATATTTTAAAACAATGTTTGTAATGGTCAGCAGCTGCTTGAAATGTTAGGTAATAGAACTGAATGTTCGAGCTGATCATCCCCATTTGTTAATTAAAGTCCCATTACCGTAATCAATAAACTGGCTTAATTGTGAGCCATAATAGTCTATACTGCCAACAAAGCCATTAATGATGTATCCCATAACAGATATTGAGGGATTCCGAGCTCCCAAGGACTGGCTACTCTCCCTTCATTAAATCATCAATGCATAAACCTAGAAAAATTTTCAGGGCATCTTTATTTTGGCTGGTAATGAATAAGACAGCTTAGGATTGTTCCTCAAATTCCCAGAAGATATTTTAGCGCATTGTTTCAGAACATTATTGGCTTTATTATCCAACAACTTAATCTAAAAAGGTTGCATCTGTCAGGCACTGAAAAGTGATAGCAGAGTCCTAAAACTTAATACCAACGACAACAAATCCAATTGGGGAGAACCCCATCAATATTAAAGATTTTGACTTTTTAAGAAGCACTCGAAAAAAAACGATTAATAGGCGTGATAGTGAGTTATTGCGTTCAGAATTATTGAGTATCGAACAACTTAAGAACCACGCGATAACTTTGGCTGGGCAACACAAAATAGATAGGCATCCTGGGCCAGACAAGTTATTGCCAAGGTTGGCAGATAATGCGCGAGTTCTGAAAATTGCGTATGATATTGTAACGAATATCGTGAAACCTAACCAACGAATCGTGCCGGCAGAAGCCTGGTTACTTGACAACTATTATCTTATTGAAGAGCAGATTGTCAAAGTACGTTACCATTTACCGCCCGGCTATAGCAAACAATTGCCAAGACTGGTTGCTGGTCAGTCTAAGGGGTTTCCACGTATCTATGATATGGCGTTAGAGCTGATATCGCATATGGATGGGCGTGTTGATAAAGATAATACCAGCCAATTTATCGCTGCATATCAGACGATTGAAACCTTAAACTTAGGCGAGCTATGGGCCTTCCCAATTATGCTGCAATTGGCCTTGCTGGAAAACCTGCGTCGCGTTGGTTCGCGAATTTCCCGCCGTCGAGAAGAACGGGATGCGGCCATCGTGTGGGCAGATCGTATGTTAGTGACCGCTGAAAAAGAACCCAAACAGTTGATTCAACGGCTTGCCGAGTTTGCCAATGCCGATGTGCCGTTAACAGCTCCTTTCGTTGAGGAGTTTTATGCTAGGCTCCAGGCACAGGGACCAGCTATGGCATTTGTTCAAACCTGGGTGGAATATAAGTTATTGGAACAAGGCGTAACAGCGACACAGTTATTAGAGGCCGCCGGTCGCTCAACCGCAGCTAACCAGATTTCCATTGCCAATAGCATTAGCAGTTTGCGTTTTATTGAAGCGATGGATTGGCAAGATTTTGTTGAGTCTTTGAGTACGGTAGAGCAAATTTTACGTCAAGATCCTGCAAGTATGTATGCCGGTCAGGATTTTGCCACACGCGATCGTTACCGACATGCGATTGAAGAGGTAGCACAAAGCAGACAACGATACTCCTGTAAGGAGACGGAAGTGGCCAGCCAAGTTGTGTCACTTGCAAAGGCGGCTGCCGAGAAGCTGGGTAACGACAATCGTGCTGCCCATGTCGGCTATTATCTGATTGCCCAAGGACGGCAGATACTCGAAGATGCCGTTGGGTGCAAAACGTCATGGCGAATAAAAGTCAGCAGATTAAGTCGGCAATTCTGTTTGCTGTTTTACCTAACACCCATTCTATTGTTAACAACGCTGACAACAGTTGTTATGTTTTTTACTTTGGGCGGGTCTACCCCGACTGACTGGCGTGACTGGTTTATTGTAATTTGTGGCTTCATTGGCGCCTCAGCATTGGTCGTTCCACTGGTTCATTTATTCGCTACACTCGTATTACCGCCGCGCGTTTTACCACGCATGGATTTTTCGCACGGCATACCGGATATTCATCGCACCATGGTGGTTGTTCCAACGTTGTTGGACAAGCCACAGGATATTGATGATTTATTCGAAGCCCTGGAAATCCGTTATTTGGGTAATCGCGACTCCAATTTGTTCT
>Ga0209692_10001682_pt1 | contig 28582 bp, 26 predicted proteins | sample tdDd472_FD_187129 | JGI IMG/M metagenome (GOLD analysis project Ga0209692, IMG submission 187129) | Marine sediment microbial communities from the Atlantic coast under amendment with organic carbon and nitrate - tdDd47.2 (SPAdes)... | ecosystem: Environmental > Aquatic > Marine > Coastal >... | reverse complement strand
CACCCGTGCGCCGCTCTACTCACTCTCCGAAGAGAGCTTTCTCGCTCGACTTGCATGTGTTAAGCACGCCGCCAGCGTTCAATCTGAGCCAGGATCAAACTCTCCAGTTGATAAACTTGGAGAATGTGATCACTTGTCATTCACTCGTATTAAACGGGCTGTGATTTGTGATCTTTTTTTGCTCAACTCGCTATTTAATTGTCAAAGACCATTTCGTCTTTATTCTCAAAGAACGTCCCCGCCGTCAGGCAGGAAAGGCAAGCTAATTGTTTCGCTCGACCTCGTCAACACCTTTTTGCATTTTTTTTCAATGCGTTTCGATGTCGCCCTGCCCGGAGGCAGGAGAGGCAAACTATTCATTTCGCTCGGCCTCGTCAACACCTTTTTACAACTTTTTCAGCTGCGCTTTTCGGCGTCGACCTGCTCGGAAGCAGGAGAGGCAAGCTATGTCTTTAGCTGCGCTTCGTCAACACCTTTCTGCAACTTTTTTCGCTGCCGTCTTGCGGTGCTAACCGTCCAATATATTTGAGAAAGAACAAGCCGCCCTGGCAAACCCTGTCGGGCTTTCCCGTGCGGCGAGAAGGAGTTCTATGGCAACCACCTCTCCCCGTCAAGCGCTTTTTTGAAAAAAGTAAGGGCTTTTTTATAAGATGTTGATTTTAAACAGATTTTAAATACAGCGGGTTTCCCAACACTCTCTCTGGCCTCGCCATATCATATATATAGTGATATTATTCCTTCTGAATCGAAGCCACACACCGATAACAACTTGGAGACCGCATGAATACTCTCATACGTATACCCCTTCCCCTTTGCCTCTTCCTCCTGCTCTCTCTCGGCATCGCCCCTTCAGCAAATGCACTCCAAGACACCATGCCTCCTGCCGGTTGGCAGAAGGCAGGCCCGCAAGCCCACGCCGAAGCCGTCTTCAACGCAATGGTTCAGGGTGACACCAAAAACGCCTTCAAGACCCTGTTCTCCACAGGCAGATACTCAAAGGACAAGCTGGAGAAGCTGCAATTCGAGTTCTTCCGCGTAGTCAAGAAACAAGGGAAGCCATACGCTTACGAAAAAATCCTGGAACACCGGGCAGGGACGGCCATCATCCATCTGCGCTATGTACTGCTTTTCCGCAGCATGCCCATGATGTTCGATCTGTACTACTATAGTGTGGACAAGGGATGGCTGCTGAAGACCTACACCATCAGCACGGACATCAAGAAGGTGTTCGAACGCTGACCGATCAGTAAACCCTGGGCAGCACCCAACTCAACCAGCCTGTCAGGATCGCAGCCCCGGCCACATTCAGGACAAAGCCGAGCAGCAGCATGGCGGCAGAGACGCCCCGCGCATTTCTCCGAACGCCAATGCATTGGTGGGAGTGGCAACAGGAGTCATGAATGCGCACGTCGAGGAAACGCCGACGGCCATCATCAGATAGAGCGGACTCATGCCATGCCCAAGGGCTGCATAGTAAGCAATAGTGAAAAAGGCAGCCACTACCGCTGTGTTCGACAGCACTTCGGTCAGAAAAATCACGGACAGCACAGTCAGGAAAAACAGCAGCAACGACGGCATATCGCCCCGCAGCATCTCTCCTGCCAACTCGACCAGCTTTTCATCCCACTGAAACCAGTGAACCACACCGAAAAGCACGGCCAACACCAGAATAAACGCCAGCCCACGCCGGGGAACCCCCTTGAGCAAATATGCTGGACGCAACAGCGGCCCACTCCCGAAAGCGGATGTCGGAGCCGTTCGAACAAATGTCAGGTACAGAAAAACAGCCATGAACCCCAGACTGACCGCCGGTGAAATCCCGGCAAAACCTTCGACAGCCTGACGCAGTACGGCCTCTGCCACCCAGAAACCCATATAGAACCAGAACAACCGTCCGCCGTATCGCTGCCGGTCGCTGACTTCACAGACTCCATCAAGGCAACCCGCACGAACGGTCACTTTCCGCGCTGCAGCGGGAACGCCAAGTCCGGCGGCCACGCCCCATGCAGCCAGAGTAAGCATGCAGACCAATGGGACGGACCACAAAAACCAGTTGAAGAACGTAATCTGATCCCGGCCCGGAACATCGAACAAATCAAGGGCACCGAACAACACCGCATTGGCGGGTGATCCGATCATGGACCCCATGCCGCCGATGGCCGCGCCGTAAATGGCCGAGCACATGAGCACCGTCGTCATTCCGCCGATCCCCTGCCGTGAAAAGTCCTGATCCAGCCGTTTGAGCATGGGCAGGAGGGTCAGCACCGTAATCGTATTGGGAATAAAAGAAGAAAGTGCCGCCGCCGCACCGATGATATACAGGATAAGAGCGGTCACGCTTCCCCGGCTTTTCCGCAATGTCCACATGACAAAGGCGTCCGTCAACCGGGTCGCGGCCATCAGCTGATACACAAGATACCCGCCCACAAAAAGCAGGATGAGTGGTAGCCGATGCCAAAGATAATTCGAGATGTCGCCTAAGGATTCCACCTGACGAATGGACCTTTTTCAGGACTTTTTGTCAACTGCCCGGGTACGGCAGTTCAGTGCAGACAATGAACCGCTGGCCTTCACTGTTGTAGAGAGGCCGACTGATGATGCAGGTCTCGACATCGGCATAATGCGACAGGAACGGACGGGTCACGAACTTTTCATACCCCATATCCAAATACAGGACGTAATCCTGCATGGAATGATCCACGCCCTTGGCAGTCCCGACGACTTTGGAACTGGCTGTCCCTCTCTGAGTACGAACGTGATAACGAGCCGTCACCTGAATTCCCGCACTGTTCAGCACGAACATGGAGACGACGTCCTGAACATTGTGCACCAAGGTCTTGCACGCTTCCTCGAAACGGCCTTCCGGCAAGCTGGCAAATTTTGAACAAATGGATGCCACATTCTGAAAAGTGTTGCTGAAACGGTTCTTTCGGCTTTGAACCAGCGTCCGCTTTTCTTCCTTGTACTTTTCATAAGAGCCTACGATCTTGTCAAAAAACATTTTCGCAGGGTCTTTGGTCTTGGCCCCTTCATCCTTGGTATAATAGTATCCCTGCTGCAAATGCACCCCGGCGGTCAGCAGACGAATGGACTCCTCTTCGGTTTCCACCCCCTGTGCAACAACCACAGCCCCGGCCCGATCCGCAATATCGATCAGGGCTTCAAGAAGCTTGGGCGAATATTCCTTTTGCTGTCCATTAGAAAAAAACGAGGAATCAATCTTGACGAAATCCGGCTTGAGACGTGGCAGCGTCAGGCTGAACGGATCCCCTATGGAACAATTTTCCAGACTCAGTTGAAATCCGAAATCCATATGCAACCGGGCAAACGCCTCAAAGGCTTCCCCTTCTGCCTGTTTGAGATTGCAATCGATAACAACGCTGCTGAAATCGAGACCAAGAGCAGCCACCTGCTCCTTCAGCACTTCCGACCCGGCCTCCACATAAGGCAGGATTTCCGAATTAACATTAAGGAACAACAACATATCCTTATGATTATTGGAAATCGGCTTAAACTGCCGCAACGCCTTTTCTCGACACAAGCGATCCACTTCAACCTTGGTGTTCGGCGTCAATGCATCATGAAACAACAACTGTGGATCAATAATGCAAACATCGCCGCCTCCCCCACGGGAAAAGGCTTCGAAGCCGACAATGGATTTCGTTGAAATGGAAACGACTGGCTGAAAAAATGTACTGATATTTCTGGACTGAAGTATATCCAGAACGGCCTTTTCATCTACTTGTATTGTATCACAGGACATATTTTCCTCTTTCAAGGCCTGCATTGAAACAGGCCATCGCCACCATGTATGCCGACAACCCGTTATGGTCAATGGGGGATTCTCCCTATCCCATCTCAACGAGCCTCTCTGCAACGCCCCCTTTTACCATAAAACCAACCAATAACCAACAATCTCAGGCAATTACACACAAATATCAGGGAACCCCACTGCACGCCTTCCATTGAATGCCGTTATCCAGTATAGATTGAGGTCCTGTTTTTCACCGCATTTCAAAGAGGAGCCCCGTGGCCGAATTCGTTCATCTTCACGTCCATACCGAGTACAGTCTGCTCGACGGTGCCATTCGCATCAAGGACCTGCTTTCACGCACCAAGGATCTCGGCATGCCCGCCGTGGCCATCACCGATCACGGCTCCATGTACGGTGCCGCCACTTTCTACATGGCCGCCATGGAAATGGGCATCAAGCCGATTATCGGCTGCGAGGTTTACGTGGCCTCCGGCGACGTTGATGACGAAGGCGCGCACCTGAAAAGAGAAAAAGGCGGCGGCTATCACCTTGTCCTGCTTGCCAAGAACCAGCTCGGCTATAAAAACCTCATCAAAATCGTCTCGAAAGGTTACCTTGAAGGCTTCTACTACAAGCCGCGTGTCAGCAAATACCTGCTGAACAAGTATTCCGAAGGGCTTGTCGCCCTGTCCGCATGTCTCGGCGGTGAAGTGCCGCGCGTTCTCATGAACGAGGGGCTGGATGCGGGCGTGGAGATGGCAAAGACATATGAGTCCATCTTCCCCGGCAACTTCTATCTCGAATTGCAGGACAACGGCATCGGCAAACAGGTACGGCTCAACGATCTGCTCATTCAGTGCGCCGAGAAGACCGGCCTGCCGATGGTTGCCACCAACGACTGCCACTACCTCACAGCCGAGGATTACGAAGCGCACGACACCCTGCTCTGCATCCAGACGCAGACGACCGTGGATGCGGAAAAACGATTCCGCATGGACACGCAGGAACTCTATTTCAAGACGCCCGAAGAGATGGAACAGGCGTTCGCCCATGTTCCCGAGGCCATCGCCAACACCCAGAAGATCGCGGAGATGTGCAATCTCGAAATCGAACTGGGCAACTATTATTTCCCTGAATACGAGCTTTCGGAAGGCGTCTCCAACCTTGACGAGGAATTTGAAAAGCTCTGCCGCGCTGGTCTGGAAAAGCGCTTGGAACAAATCACGTATGACGTGGACGAGGAAGTCTACTGGAAACGGCTCGACTACGAACTCGGCGTCATCACGGAGATGGGCTTCCCGGCCTACTTCCTCATCGTGCAGGACTTCATCAACTGGGCCAAGGACCACCGCATTCCCGTCGGACCGGGCCGTGGTTCCGCAGCCGGTTCCATTGTGGCCTGGTCGCTCAAGATCACCAACCTCGACCCGCTCCCGTATGATCTGCTGTTCGAACGTTTCCTCAACGTGGAACGCGTCTCCATGCCTGATATCGACGTCGACTTCTGCGAACGCCGCCGTCTGGAGGTCGTAAAGTACTGCGCCGAGAAGTACGGTCATGACCGCGTGGCGCAGATCACCACTTTCGGAACCATGAAAACCAAGGCGGTCATCAAGGACGTTGGCCGTGCGCTGGGCATGACCTTCGGCGAGACGGACAGGATCGCCAAGCTCATCCCGGACGATCCCGGCATCATGGCAAAACTGCTCGGCGTGGAAAAGGCCAAGATCAACGTGCCCAACGCGGTCAAGGGCGTGGTCGAACTCGACGACATGGTCGCCACCGATCCCAAGGTCGAAAAGCTCATCGATATTTCCACCCGCCTCGAAGGGTTGTGCCGCCATGCGTCCACCCACGCGGCGGGCGTTGTCATCTCGGACAAGCCCATGACCGAATACCTTCCTCTCTACAAAGGGAAGAAGGGTGAAATCGTGACCCAGTTCGACATGAAAAAGGTCGAAAAAGTCGGCCTTATCAAGTTCGACTTTCTGGGTCTGAGAACCATGACAGTCATTGAGGACTGCATCGACATCATCGCCGAGCAGGGCAAACGGGCACCGGATCTCGACACGCTCTCTCTCGATGACCCGGCCACCTACTCCACTCTGGCACGGGGCGACACCGACGGCGTCTTTCAGTTCGAATCATCCGGCATGCGCAAATATCTCCGCATGCTGCGACCGGACTGCTTTGAAGACATCGTCGCCATGCTCGCCCTCTACCGTCCCGGCCCGCTGGGCATGATCGGTGCCCAGGGCGTCAGCATGGTCGATGAATTCATCATGCGTAAACACGGCGAGATCGAGGTCTCCTACCCGCATCCGACACTTGAGGAAACCCTCAAGCCGACCTACGGCGTCATGGTCTATCAGGAGCAGGTTATGGCGACCGCCATGACCATCGCCAACTATTCACTCGGTGAAGGTGACCTGCTCCGCCGTGCCATGGGTAAGAAAATCGCCGAAGAAATGGCGAAGCAGCGTTCCCGTTTCCTTGAAGGCTCGCGCGAAAACAAGATCGACGACAAGATCGCCAACGAAATTTTCGATACCATGGAAAAGTTCGCGGCATACGGCTTCAACAAGTCGCACTCCGCCGCTTACGCGCTCATTTCCTATCATACGGCCTATCTCAAGACGCACTTCCCGGTAGAGTTCATGGCCGCCCTGATGTCCACGGAAATGAACAACACCGAAAAAATCATCATGTACATCAACGCCTGCCGCGACATGGACATCACGGTCAAGCAGCCCAACATCAACGCGGGGCAGGCGCGGTTCTCGGTGCTCGAAGGCGACATTCTCTTCGCCATGGCCGCCATCAAGAACGTCGGCGAAGAGGCTGTCGATGAAATCGTGGCCGAACGCAACGAGAACGGTCCGTTCAAAGACATCTTTGATTTCTGCGAACGAGTGAACCTGCGCCGCGTGACCAAGCGCGTTCTCGAATCACTCATCAAGGCGGGCGCGCTCGACTGTTTCGACTGCCCCCGCGCCGCGCTGCTAGAAGACCTCGAAAAGGCGGTCGCCATCGGCCAGAAAAAGGCCAAGGAAAAAGACTCTGGCATGCTCAACATGCTCGACATGCTGGGCAGCGGCGGGGACAAATCCGAGGCCATCACGCCCACCTGTTCATCCTGCGAGGAATTCGACGACCGCGAAAAACTCGCCCTTGAAAAGGAAGTCATCGGCTTTTTCCTGTCCGGGCACCCGCTGCTCGCCTACCGGCACGACATGTCCCGCCTGCGCACCTCCACCCTTGAGGAATGCAAGACCATTCCCAACGGAACCGAGGTCCGCGTGGCCGTCATCATCCCGGACTACAAGCAGTTTATCACCCGCAAGGGCGACCCCATGGCCTTCTGCACCGCCGAAGACCTGACCACATCCGGTGAAGTCACCATGCTGCCCAACACCTATGCCGATGCCAAGGAACTCATCGACGCGGACCGACCGCTCTTCATCCAAGGCAAAATCGACATCCGCGAGGAACCCGGTCACGAAGACGCTCCCAAATCAGCGAAAATCCTCGCCGATAAAGTGGTCTTTCTTGCCGACGCGGTACAAGGCTCGGACAAGCCCGTGTCCCTTTGGGTCGGTGAAAAGCACGCCGAGGACGACCATCTCAACGCGCTCAAGGCGATTCTCCAGCGATATCCCGGCAAGACTGCAGTCAATCTCGGCGTCATCACCAAGGATTCCGTGGTCAATCTCAAGCTCGGAAACAACTGGCACATCTTCCCGAGCCGCGAGTTCTGGAAAGACGTCGAAAAATGGCAGAACGGAGACGCCCTCAGGCACAAAGCCACGCAGGAGTAGTAAATGCCTCCGGCGGCCCAAGAACCTTTCGTGAAAGGTTCTTGGGAATCTCCAAAGCTTTTTGGTGCGCTTCGCGAGTAATGCGGACAATCGACACGCCCTGCCTCACTTATAATTCTATAGTAATAGACACGAGAGATACAAAATGGATTCACTCAAACAACTCGATGACCGGCACCGCAAATTCGTTGAGGACCGGCATTGGCAGAAACATCAGTCTCCCAAGAACCTTGCCATGGCGTTGACCGCCGAGGTCGGGGAATTGGTCGAGCATTTCCAGTGGCTCACCGTGGAAGAAAGCTGGAAGATGAACGGCAAGCGCAAGGAAGCCGTGGCCGAGGAACTGGCCGACGTACTGATCTACCTGACCCGCCTTTCCGGGGAGATGGGTATTGATCTGGTTGCCGCGGCCCATGAAAAATGCGAGAAAAATGAACGAAAGTACCCGGTGGAAGAATTTCAGGAAGGCGATCGCCGTCCCCACGAGTACAAGGACAAAGATAAATATTAAGGTTCGGAGAGATAACTATGCCCGGCAAATGGCGTCTAACTATCACACAGGATTTTTCGGCATCGCATCAGCTGCGCAACTACGGCGGCAAATGCGAAAACATGCACGGCCACAACTTCGGCGTCGAAGTCGTGGTCGAAGGCTCGAAGCTGGACGAAAGAGTCCAGTACCTCGTTGACTTCAAGGACATCAAGCGTCGCACCAAGGATGTGCTTGAAAAGCTCGACCACAGGCATCTCAATGAAGTCGAGTGCTTTGTCGAGATCAATCCTTCTTCCGAGAACATCGCCATGTTCATATATAAGGAATTGAAGGACAACATGCCCGAGAATGTCACCCTTGCCGAAGTCTCTGTTTCGGAAAAGGAATCGTCCAAAGCGACCTACTGGGAAGAATAGCCATGGCTGAAAAGAAAAAAGAGAAGCGGGGCGAAATCAACGGCATGTCCTACGGGAAGATCATGACGAGCCTGCTCATCCCGAAGGATTCCCGTTCCAATCCCAAGCGCATCCTGAGCGGCATCGCCTTTCTCGCGTTCGTGGGATTCTTCCTCTTCGCCGCCCTGAGCCGCAGCTGCCAGCGCGAGGCCATGCAGCAGCCGACGGAACCAACCAGCGCCATCATCGAACCCCGCCTCGGATAACCCCATGCGAATAGTCCTTCAACGCGTCACCGACGCAAAAGTCACCGTGAACGACACCGTTGTCGGCGAGACCGGCACCGGCCTGCTCGCCCTTGTCGGATTCGGCAAAAACGATACAGCCGACCTTGCGACCGCGCCCGTCTGGAAAAAGATGATCGACAAGGTGCTCAACCTGCGCATTTTCACGGACGAAGACGACAAGCTCAACAACTCGCTCTGCGACATCTCCGGAGACATCCTGCTTGTTTCACAGTTCACGCTGTATGCCGATTGCAGGAAGGGTCGCCGCCCGTCATTTTCCGGCTCCTGCCCGCCGGACATAGCCGCACCGCTGTTCGACAGGCTGGTGGCCGACGTACGATCCGCCGCGCCCGGTCAGGTAGCAACCGGAGAGTTCGGCGAAGAAATGTTTCTCGACTTTACCAACTGGGGACCGGTAACCATCATCCTCGACTCCGACGAGATGTAACATGACGATCAAAACGAAACTGCTCGCAGTCCTGTCACTGATTCTCCTGTCCTCTTTTCTCGCGACCAGTCTCATCAACTACACGGTGACGCGTGACGCCGTGCGCGAGGAGCTGCTCAATTCCTCGCTCCCCCTGACCGGAAAGAACATCTATTCGGAAATCCACTCCACCATGATGAAGCCGTCACTCGTGGCCTCATCAATGGCCAACGACACATTCCTCAAAGACTGGGTGATGCGCGGAGAAAAGGATATCCACGCACTTTCCCGCTACCTGAGTGCCATCAATTCCAAATACGGATTCATCTCCACTTTTTTTGTCTCGGCCACCACGGACATTTACTATTATCAGGACGGTCCGCTGAAAAAAGTCAATCCGCGCGATCCGCATGACGTGTGGTACTACAGCTTCGTTCACTCCAGAGTTTTGCACGACATCATGGTGGATACCAATCAGGCCAAAGGACACCAACTGACCATCTTCATCAACTGCAGGGTTGAAGACGAGCGCGGCCGTCTGCTCGGTGTTACGGGCGTCGGAGTCAACATGGACAAGGCCATCGACATGCTCAACCAGGCCCGCAAGGAATATGGCCGTGCTGTATACCTTGTGGATCAGGACGGCCTGATGCAGGTTCATCCCGACAAAAGCCTCATCGGCAAACAGTACCTTGATGAAACCGAGGGCATAAAAGGGCTGGCAGAGACCATCCTTACTCCTCATGAAAAGGCCGTCAGCCTCGAATATCAGGCAAACGGGAAAACCACCCTGCTCTCGGCGAGCTACCTACCCGAATTCGAATGGCATCTCATCGTGGAACAGGACGAAGAAGAAGCGCTTTCCACGGCTCGACACAACCTCTACCGAACCCTCGGCGTCGGCTTTACCGCATCCCTGCTCATCATTTTCCTGTGCGTGCTGACCATCAACCATTTTCAGTCACGGCTTGAACGCATGGCAAAAACAGATCCGCTCACCGGCATCGCCAACCGCAGGGCCTTTGAGGAACGCTTCCATCTCGCCGCATACAAAGCCGACCGCTACGGCAGTTTGTTCTCAATTATCGTCATCGACCTCGACGGATTCAAGAAGGTCAACGACATTTACGGGCACCTTGAAGGCGACAGAATCCTCAAATCCATCGCGTCATCCATAGACAACAGCATCCGGCCTGCCGATTTTCTGGCCCGCTGGGGCGGCGATGAATTCATCGTGCTCATGGACGGCGACGCGGAAAATGCAAAAGTCCTCGCCGACCGCATCAGGACAGCCGTCACCCACTCGGCACAGGAAACAATCATTTGCCTGAGTTGCGGTGCAGCCCAATACGAAAACGGCGACGACCTTGCCTCGATCACCGCCCGCGCGGACAAGGCAATGTACAAGGCCAAATCCCAGGGGGGCGACAGGGTGGTTACCGGATAATTCGGCCCGCCCCCCACACCATTAATTCAAATAAAATCAGGCCCCTTGAAATACTCTAGAGTATTTCAAGGGGCCTGATTTCGTTAATATGGCAGTTTTCGCTAGATGACTTGCATGGCTCTTTCCACAAATATGAAGCCTAAGAAAACTCCTTCGGCTTACTCTTGGATTTCCTGCACCAGAGCGGCAAATACCTGTTCCCTATCGAGTTCGGTGGTGTCGATGGTCACCGCGTCATCTGCGGCTTTGAGCGGAGCGACGGCACGATTGCGGTCCTGATGATCGCGCTTGGCTATCTGCTCCTTGAGCTCTTCAAGATCAGCGGGCTTGCCCATCTCCTCAAGCTGACGGAAACGGCGGGCGGCTCGCTCTTCGACAGAGGCATCAAGAAAGAATTTGCGGGGGGCTTCAGGGAAAATGACGGTTCCCATGTCACGTCCTTCGGCCACAAGGGAAAACCGTGCGCCAAGACTCTGCTGCGCCTCTTTCAGAAACGAACGGACGACCGGCAGGGTTGCCACGTTGGACGCCCACATGCCGACCTCTTCGGTGCGGACTTCATTGCCGATGGGTGTGCCATTCAGGGAGAGTATCGATTCTTCGCCGATGCCGGACAGGGTGTATTCGAAAGAAGCCAGTTCGGACTTCAGTTTGTCCTCATCCCATTCCCATGACCCTTCACCGAGTTTCCATGCCACGGAGCGAAACATGGCCCCGGTATCAAGATAGGGAATCCCCAACTCCCGTGCGAGCCGTTTCGCCATGGTGGACTTGCCCACACCAGCCGGACCGTCAATGGTGACAATCAGCAATTTACCCACCAAGCACCTCTCCAAGCGTTTCAATGAATTTCCGGTTTTCCGCATCCGTCCCCATGTTCACACGAATACACTTGCCCAGTCCGAAACTGGCAAGCGGACGCACGATAATACCTTTCTTCAGCAAGGCCTTGAACACGGCCTGCGCAGGCTTGGGCGGTTCGAACATGACGAAATTAGCCTGACTGGGCCAGACCTTGCAGCCTATTTTCGGCAACTCTTCAAGCATATACTCGCGGCCACGCATGACCAGTTCCAATGTCTGGTTGTAAAAGGTGTCATCATTGAGCGCGGCCACGGCAGCATCTTCCGCAAGCAGATTGACCGTGAACGGGATGCGTGCATTTTTCATGTATTTGGCAAGCTGCGGAGGCAGGATACCGTATCCGACCCGCAACCCGGCAAGGCCGTAGGCTTTGGAGAACGTCCGCAGCACGACCAGATTTTCAAATTTATCGTACGCCTGCACAGGAGTATAGGATTCAGGCGGCCAGACAAAATCAATGTACGCCTCGTCCACAACCAACAGACAGTCTTCCGGAAGGACTCCCGCAAGCACGGACAGGTCTTCCACGCTGGCAGCCTGCCCCGTGGGATTGTCCGGACTGGTGACGAACACCATGGCGGTCCGCTCGTCAGCGGCTTCGGCCAGCCTGTCCAACGGCAGTTCGAAATTGTCACCCCGTTCCACCTCGCGATATTCCACGCCCGAAAGCTTGGCACACATGCGGTACATGGAAAAACAGTGCTCGTAACAGATCACATTGTCACCGGGACGGGCCTTCATGCGGAACAGCATGTCGATGATTTCATCGGAGCCGTTACCCACAATGATGGATTCTTCAGGAACTTCTACATGATGGGCAATCTCTTTGACCAATCGGGGAGAATGATTTTCAGGATAACGGAAAGCGCGCTCCGCATTCCGGGAAATAATTTTCTGTACGACTGGCGAAACGCCAAGCGGATTCTCATTGCTTGCAAGCTTGATGACCGACGACAGGCCATAGCGCTCCTGTATCTGCTCAATGGTCAAGCCCGGTGTGTACGGATCGAAATCCATGATTGCCGGACGGACGCTGAACTCTCTCATTTTCCCTCTCCCCATGATATGATGCTGATCCAAAAGGCCAAAAAAGAAGAACGGCCGAAACCGTTCTTCTATAATGTTTGCTTTCCCCAGTAAAGGGAAACTCAGACAGGCCGTTAGCTGGGGCGGACCGTCAGGACCGGTGAAGGCGACGACTTGACCACCTTTTCGGCTACCGAACCGAACAGGATACGGTCAATTCCCTTGCGGCCATGGGTTCCCATAACGATCATGTCGCAGCCTTCGGCCTTGGCAATGGCAAGAATTTCCTCGGCCGGATAGCCGGTCACAACCTTTCCGGTCACGTTGAGATCCTTGAAATTGTCCTTGACGAATTCGTTCATGGTGTCTTCGGCACCGGTCACGATCTCGCCGACAAAACTCTCAATGGAGCTCGGCGGCACATGGAAGCCGACATACTGGCTTAACGAGGGAGCGACATACACCACAAGCACTTCTGCATTGGCGCAGCCTGCCACCATGTTTGCATAATCAGCCACCATGGGGCTGTACTCAGAAAAATCAACCGCGCACAAAACCTTCTTGATATCGGCCATGACTCCTCCTTTGTTCCGGTTCCACCGGATTCATCGCCCAATTTCACATGAATTCGAAATTTCTGGACGCATAATAAACGGATTATCCTATCTAAAGAATGCCAGAGCCTTGGTCCATAGACAACTTTTTTTTTCTACATTATCATGTATCCATGCTTCAGGTCGGCCCTGCATGATGCATCGGCATTTTTTTCCGGGGGCGTCGGCACAAAAAAACCAATTTTTTCGGCATATTGTTGAACGTCACAGTTTGGCAGGGTTCTTGCTGAATTAAGGCAAACCACTGGATAGGAGTAGGAACCATGAAGATCCGTCCAGATCAGATCGAGGGCGTTCAACCGGAGCAGACGCAACGGAAGAACAAGGCAAAAACGCAAGGACAGGCCTTCGGGGATTTTCTCAATCAGGAAGTGGCCAAAGGCACTGCGCCCGCAGCCGCACAGGGCATTGCCCCTCCGCCGATTGTGAATCCCCTGATTGGCACCCAGGCCACGGCTCCCGTACAGCGTATTGACGCTGACGACACCGCTGTCACAGGCCAGGTGGAATCCATCCTCGACAAATGGGACAACTATGCCGCAGCACTCGCAGGCCCCGAATCAGGACTCAAGTCCGCTTACGGGACGCTTGATGAAATCGCAGCTGACGTCGATGCGCTCAAGAACGGCCAGACCGATCTCGCGCCCGGCCTCAAGTCCATTGTCGATGAACTGGATGCCATGACCACCGCCGAGCGGTTCAAGTTCAACCGGGGTGACTACGTGTAGCCTCCGGTCAGGAGCTGACCTTTTTTCGCCCGGATCGCACAGCGCGGTCCGGGCGGCCCTTGATGGGAAAAATCAAAAATGCCTGCACAGTTGTGCGGGCGCTTTTCGTTGGAAAAGAAGGAAAGGCCATCTCCGTCGCCCACCTTCTGTCAACACCGCACCACCCGGATCTTTCCGGCATAGGCTTGCCTCATGCACATCTCTGTGACATTCAGGAAGATGCAATCTTCATAATGCAAGGAGTCTTCGCATGCATGGGCGGTTTTCACTTCTTCTCTGTGGACTGATTCTCTTTGTCTCCTGCGGCTGTGCTGTCCATCAAAGCCAGCAGGATGCTCCGCTGCAAACCGCCGAAGTGAATGGCGTACAACTCGGATATCGCATCCTGGGCAACGGCCCTCCCCTCTTGTTGATCATGGGGTATGCCGGGACCATGGACGTATGGGACCCCACCATGGTGGGCGAATTGTCTCGGCAAAGAACGGTGATCCTCTATGACAACCGCGGCATGGGATATTCAACCATCGACGAAAAACCACTGACCACGACGATGATGGCCTCGGACGCTGCGGAACTGCTGAAGGCAATCGGAATTGAACGGGCCGATGTCATGGGGTGGTCCATGGGATCGATCATCGCTCAGGAAATGGCGCTCGCGTATCCGGACAGGGTCGGCAAAATGATTCTCTACGGAACAGCGGTGGATTCGGCCCCGGTCAAAGCCGCGCTGGATGGGATGGGCGCGCTGAGTCACAAGGAATTTGTGGCGCGACTCTTTCCCGACGCATGGAAGGAGCTGCATCCCGACATCTATTCACGCCTCCCCTCGTCTTCCATTGCACCATCAGCCGAGGTTATTGGTCGACAGTACCAAGCCTTGGTCAACTGGCCCGGAACCAGAGAACGCCTTGCCAAATTGAATAAGGAAACACTCGTCATTGTGGGTCAGGCTGACCGGATCACGCCTCCGGAACAGGCCATGGCCACTGTCAGCCTCATTGATGGGGCATGGCTCGCCCGATTCATGGGGGCCGGCCACTGGCTGATGTATCAGGCGGGAAAGGACATGGCTTCCGTGGTTGAGGGGTTTCTCAGGGTGCAGGGGGATTTGCTGATTTCTTCTGAAGATTGAAAAGGCAAAAATCCAGTCGCTTTCGCTCCTTCCAGCCCTCCCGGTGGGGTTCTTTTTTGGCTGAGCCGCCACAAAAAAGAACCAAAAAATGTCGGCTTTTGCTTGATTTCACCGCCCTGTATCTTCAGAGCCAAGAATCTGATCAAACCGGGCCGCTCCCGAATCCAGTCGCCGGGGACGGCTCCGGATTCGAAAGAGCCGCGGCTTCCGTTTTGTCAGCTTCTAGGCTCAGAAGCTAAGGGCTAGTGCCGGTCTTCATGTGAAGAATGTGAAAGGCAAGCACTGAAATCGAATGACAGACTTTTGTTACCGCACTTGTCATCTTATCGCCTTGCCATCCGATAACCCCAATGAGCCAATTAAACCTCACAAGCCTTAGAAACTGACTGAGAGGGGAAGGCGGCTTTGGTGGCGGAATATGATTGAATGGACATAATCCCGTACTGCCCGGAATGGCAGGGACTACGCTTTTCATGGAGTGGAGCCGCCCCGATCAGATCAGATTCTTGGCGGTGAGGACTTGGCGGGTAAATCAAGGCAAAGCCGGGTTTCTTTGGTTCCTTCTTGGGCCGGCTCAGCCAAGAAAGAACCGCCGTCCGCGTAGGACACGGAAGGAGCGCATGCGACTGGCTTTCCGCATTTCTGTCTTTTGTCTTTTCCTCTGGAAAAAAGACAAAAAGCCGTCGCTACCGCTCCTCCAAGCTTTAAGAGCCCTCCCGGCGGGGTTCTTTTTTGGCTGAGCCGCCACAAAAAAGAACCAAAAAATGTCGGCTTTCCATGATTTCACCACCTTGTATCTTCGAAACCAAGAATCTGATCAAAACGGGCCGCTCCCGAATCAAGTCGCCGGGGACGGCTCCAGATTCGAAGAACCGCGGCTTCCGTTTTGTCAGCTTCTAAGCTCCGAAGATAAGGGCTAGTGCCGGTCGTTGAGTGGAAGTAAGAACAAAAGGCAAGCGGAGAAACAATAGGTGGATTTTCGGGACCGCACTTGCCCTCCAACAGCTTGGCAACCGAAGATGAGGACGAGCCAATCAGACCTCACCAGCCCTAGAAGCTGACCAAACATTAGCTGCGGATCTTTCGAATCACGGAGCCGCTTCGGCGACCTGATTCGGGAGCAGCTTGTTTGGATCAGATTCTTGGACTGGTGAGAGTCCGGCGGATAAATCAAGCGAAAGCCGGGTTTCTTTGGTTCTTTCTTGGGCCGGCCCAGCCAAGAAAGAACCCCGCCGGGAGGGCATGGAAGGAGCGTCAGCGACTGGATTTGTGCATTTTCGCCTTTTGCTTCTGTCTCTCCTTTAAAAACAAAAAAAGGCCGCCCTTCTTCAAGCGACCCTTCCTTTTTCTTCCTCCCAAAAAAACTACTCCCCCTGAAAAGCCTCCCAATCCGCCAAAAACGCAGCCAAACCGTTATCCGTGAGAGGATGCTTCATCAACTGCATGATCGTCGCATATGGTAATGTAATGACATCCGCTCCAATCAACCCTGATTCCAGAACATGCATGGGATGCCGCACGCTGGCCACGAGGATTTTGGTCTCAAACCCGTAGTTGTCAAAGATAGTGCGCATTTGATCCACGCCTTCCATGCCGCTATGCGTCAATCCGTCAAGCCGCCCCACAAAAGGAGACACATAGGCCGCACCGAGCTTGGCTGCGAGCAGAGCCTGCGCCGGAGAAAACACCAGCGTCACATTCGTCCTGATGCCGCGCTCCCGCAACTCGCGCAACGCTTTGAGTCCCTCAGCGATCATGGGAATCTTGACCACCACATTCTCGCCAAAAGAAACCAGATCCTTGGCTTCCTTAACCATCTCCTCATACGTAGTAGCTATGACTTCAAGACTGACCGGCCCGTCTACCAGATCACATATTTTCTCGGCCTGTTTCCGCCAATCGCCTCCCTCACGGGACATCAACGTAGGATTGGTGGTCACGCCGTCGAGTAATCCAAGCTCTTTTACTTCGAGCATCTGGTCGAGATTGGCCGTATCGAGAAAGAACTGCATGCATCCTCCTTGCTGAAATCGTAGAACAAACAACCCATTTTCAAGTTTCCTTGACCCATACCACATTTTCGCATCCGGGAAAACAATATGTGATCTCATATCTGTCCCCGATTCCCCTTTCCCCCGACGCCTCTTTTGTTTACATTACCTGCCATGCCGAACATGGAACCCGTTCAGGTCATCGGGCTGGCACCCGGTTCACTTGATATCACCCCCTTTGCCAAAAACGCTCTCGCCAATGCCGATATGGTTGTCGGCGGGAAACGCCTGCTCGCATCCTGCCCGGACAGCCTGCTCCGCGCTCATGCCGAACGACTCCCGATCTCCGGCCCGCTCGGACCGATCTTCAAGAAAATTGAAGACATGGCATTTAAGAAGAAAAAAGTCGTTATCCTCGCGGACGGCGACCCGCTCTTCTTCGGTATCGGCAAACGGCTGACCGAAGAACTCGGGCGGGAAAACCTGATTTTCGAACCGAGCACGTCCACCATGCAGGTGGCGGCCTCGCGTCTGGGGCTGCCGTGGCAGAAGATGGACTTTGTCTCCTTGCACGGACGTACGGATTTTTCGCCGCTCTATGCGGCTCTGGTCCGCGCCGATCTCATCGCCGTGTTTACCGATGCGACCAACACCCCTGCGGAAGTGGCGCGTGCCCTGCTTGAACGCGGTGCCGACTGTTTCTCCATGACCGTACTTGAGGATCTTGGGACGCCCGATGAAAAAATCCGCCCGCTGGCTCTGCCCGAAACATGGGGCATGGAATTCGCCGACCTCAACCTCGTCATTCTGGAAAGGCAGTATCCGCCGGAAATCCAGCTGACACTCGGCATTCCGGATCATTTCTATCTGCACCAGAAGAATCTCATAACCAAACTGCCCGTGCGTGCGGCTGGACTGGCGCACCTGAACGTGGAGCCGTCCTCCACGGTATGGGACCTCGGAGCGGGCTGCGGCTCCGTCTCCATCGAGGCCTCCCATCTGGCCCGACGGGGTCGCGTCTTCGCAGTGGAACGCCACAAGACTCGCGCCGCCATGATTCGCGAGAACATCCGCCGCACCGGCGCATGGCTCGTGGAGACTGTCTTCGGAGTAATGCCCGACAGCCTTCACGACCTCCCGGAACCGGATCGCATCTTCATTGGCGGAGGACTGGGCGGCCCGTCCAACGAGGACACTTCCCTGCTCAAACTGGCATGCGACCGACTCAAACCACGCGGCCGCATCGTGGCTCATTGCATTCTGCTCGACACACTGCATACCGCCAAGGCCCATTTCCAATCCATTGGATGGCATTTCGGTGTGACGCAATTGCAGGCATCTGCCACGGATTCACTGGCCGGAGACCTGCGCTTCAAAGCCCAGAACCCGGTCTTCATACTGTGGGCCGAAAAGCCATAAGCCGACTTTCATAGAAAACGACAAGGATATTCATGTCTCCAACCATAGAAAACACCCGATTCGTAGCCATTGATTTCGAAACCGCCGACCCCAAACGGGATTCCGCCTGCGCCGTAGGCATCGTGGTGGTGGATAAAGGGGAAATAGTGGACCGGGATTACCGTCTCATTCGTCCGCCCAGAAAAAAATTCAATCCGTTCTGCGTCCGCGTCCACGGCCTGCACTGGGAAGACGTCTGTGACGAACCCGCATTCGGCGACCTGTGGCCGGAACTGGAGCCGCTGTTCAAGGGCGCGGACTTCATCGTGGCCCACAACGCGCCGTTCGACAAATCCGTGCTGCATACCTGCTGCAAGGAATCGGGCTGGGACGCACCGGAGCAACCGTTCCTGTGCACAGTGCAACTCTCCCGCAAGACATGGGAACTGAGGTCCAACAAACTGCCGTCGGTCTGTGAATATCTCGGCATCGAACTGGACCATCACCACGCCGGTTCCGACGCCGAAGCCTGCGCGCTCATCGCTGTCAACGGCCTGCGCGACAATCCGGCATTCCTGAACAAGGTTCTGTAATGGGCAAAGTGTATTTCATCGGAGCCGGTCCGGGCGACCCGGAACTGGTCACGGTCAAGGGACAGCGCCTCATCCGCGAGGCCGATCTCGTGCTCTACGCCGGTTCACTGGTCCCGAAATCCATCGTACAATGCGCCAAAGACGGTGCCCGCGTGGAGGATTCCGCCCCGCTCAATCTCGAAGAAACGCATGCCGTGATGATGGAAACCATCCGCCAAGACGGCATGGTCGCCCGCGTCCACACCGGCGATCCGTCCCTGTACGGCGCAATCCGGGAACAGATGGAACTGCTTGATCGCGACGGCGTTGCATATGAGGTGATACCGGGCGTCACCGCCGGGTTCGCCGCAGCCGCAGCATCATGCCGTTCCTTTACCGTGCCGGAAGTGACCCAGACGCTCATTTTCACCCGCCTTGCCGGAAAAACGCCGGTGCCGAACGACGAACACCTGCGCGATCTCGCCGCGCACGGCTCCGCCATGTGCATCTACCTGTCAGCGGGCGATCCCGAAGGCATCCAGTCCGAACTGCTGGCGGGCGGTCTCGCTCCCTCCACACTGGTCATGGAAGCATACCGCGTGGGCTGGCCTCAAGAGAAGGTGATCGCCACGGACCTTGGGCATCTTGCCGACACCGCCCGTGAAAACGACTTCACGCGCCAAACCGTTTTCCTGATCCTGCCGGGTCAGGGCACGGAAGACGCAGGCACGGCAAAATCACTGCTCTACGACGACAATTTCAAGCACATGTATCGAAAATAGAAGACAAACGGCAGGAGGACACCATGGATACCTTGCAGATCCGCACACACGACCATGAAGAAATGCTCGACATCACCGGCGCGGTGCGCGGCCTCATCAATGAAAACGGCTGGTCCGACGGCGCGCTTCTGCTCTACTGCCCGCACACAACCGGAGCTGTCACCATCAACGAAGGCGCGGACCCGGACGTGGTGCGCGACATCCTCGTGAACATGCGGAAACTCGTGCCGCACACCGGCGATTATCATCACGCCGAAGGCAATTCCGACGCGCACATCAAATCAAGCATGTTCGGCTGCGAACAGATGGTCATTGTCGAAGGCGGGAACATCCAGCTCGGCACATGGCAGAAAATCTATTTCTGCGAATTCGACGGACCAAGAACCCGCAAACTGTGGGTGAAGTGGTTGGGGTAGCAGCGCCCTCTTCCGACTAACGCTGCAAAGACACAATTTTCAGTTTCCTATTGACCGCAAAGAGCGAATACATCGCACCGTTTACCCGTGGAAGGCGTTTCCAAATCTATTCGTATGTCAATTTTTTTTACGGTACGGACTACATCCTCAGTAAGCAGAACATTTTCAATCACAAAACATCCATTCATCTCGCATTGCTTATCAAACCGCTGGTGTTCCTCTCCATGATTGCCGATGCCGCACCCATCTATGAGGATAAAAGCAGGGCTTTGTCGGAGCAGCGCATCCAACGCGTCCTGCGTAAAAAATGTATTTGCCGCTCCGTAGTCAGTCCCGCCATATCCCTTTGTATTCAGGGTGTCCGTAAATAAAAGAACGGCCTTGCCCTGAAGAGGGTGCTGATCAAAATCCTTTGCCACGGGCATCAAATTTCGACAGTCAAAAACGGCAACATCCAGTTTGTATGCATTATCGACGGGGACTTTGGTATAGCAGTCAAGATGTGTTCCTATATGCCCCATGGCATTGACGGAATCAGATTGTTTTTTAGCCCACAGATACGCGGGATTCTCTTCGCTAATTTCTATATGTAGTGGTATGCGCTTCATAATATCCTCCAAAAAAATCATAAAAGACTATCCACACAGTCTTGACTGAAATTTCGTTGACAGCAAGGGCTATTCACTGAATTGCAAACAGTCAAGCTCAGCCAAAAGCAAAAGGATGACGAAACAACCGTCTCTGAAACAGAGCACATAAAAAAAGGCCGGACTTCTCACAAAGTCCGGCCTTTTTCATTTGTGGCTTTCTAGAACTTTTCGAACTCGTCGTCGCTCATGTCGATATCAAGCCCCTTGCCGCTCGGGGCGGCAGGTGCGGCTGCCGGAGCCGGGGCAGCTGGTCGAGCCTTGGCCGGAGCCTGAGCAAGCGCCTGAGGCTGAGGCCGTTTCGCAACGACTCGCGATACCGGAACACCGCCAGCCGCGCCGATGTTGAAGAAGGCCACTGTGCTGTTCAAGTGTGCGGCCTGCGACGTCAACTGCTGTGCGGTTGAAGACATCTCTTCGGAAGCGGCTGCCGTCTGCTGGATGACCTGATCCAGTTGGTGGATGGCCTGATTCACGGATTCGGCACCGGCCTGCTGCTCGTCGCTGGCTGCGGATATTTCCTGAATCAATTCCGCGGTGTGCTTGATGTCCGGCGTCATCTGGCCGAGCATTTCGCCTGCTTCTTCGGCCACGGCCACGCTGGATGCGGAAAGCTCGCTGATCTCGGCAGCGGCTCCACCAGAACGTTCGGCCAACTTGCGGACTTCTGCCGCGACAACGGCAAAGCCCTTGCCGTGTTCACCCGCACGGGCCGCTTCAATGGCGGCGTTGAGGGCCAGCAGGTTGGTCTGCCGCGCTATTTCCTCGACAATGGATATCTTCTCGGCGATTTCGCGCATGGCATCCACGGTCTTGGCAACCGCGGCCCCGCCCTTCTCTGCGTTTGCCGCGGACTGAAGTGCTATCTTCTCGGTTTCACGAGCATTCTCAGCATTCTGGCTGATGTTGGAAACCATCTGCTCCATGGAAGATGAAACCTCTTCCACATTGGCGGCCTGTTCCGTGGAACCCTGCGCCAAGGATTCGGCAGTGGACGACAACTCCTGCGCGCCATTGTTCACATTGGACACGGTGGCCCGGACATCGCCCACGACAGCCAACAGCTTTTGTCCCATGTTACGAAGATTCGCAGCCAGCATGCCGATCTCATCTTTCTGATCAATATCAATGGTGGCGGTCAGATTACCCTGTGCCACTTCACCCGCAAAGACCGCACCGGTCTGTACCGGAGCAACGATGACCCGGGCGAGGAAAAAGACGATCAACCCGAGAATCAACAGGGCTGCGAGCCCGAGACCGATGGAAAGATACAGGATCGTCTTCGACTCAGCCAAGATAACGCTCAGCGGCGCAGCCACGGAAATGGTCCAGTTGATGCCCGAATTGCCGATCGCAAAAGGCACGGTCACCATATAAACTTCATCTCCGGTCGCTCGGGAAGCGCGCACTGTACTGTAAGGCTGGTTGTTCTTTGCCGCTCCCTTGACCTTGTCGGCATATTCGCCATCAACTACGTCACCGAGATTCTTGCCAACAAAATCCTTGTTCGGATGGGTCACCAGAAATCCCGAATCAGTCACAATGGCCGCATACCCGGTTCCGAAAAGCTTGATGCCGTCAGTAATCTTTGCAAGGTCTCCCATACTCATGTCACAGCCCGCCACACCGACGATCTGTCCATTGACCCGGATGGGCGCACTGGCACTGACAAGCATAACATCCTGTCCCTGCAACTGATAAACTGTCGGCTCCGTCATGTATTCCCTGCCGGTCTTCAAGGGAATCTGGAAATATGCATTACCGGGCTTGTCCACAAAAGGATCACCCAGTTGAGTCACTTCGGAAGTACGCACATTCCAATACGGCGTAAAAGCTCCGGTCGCTTCATCCATGCCTGCCATGCCTATATACTCGGCATCGCGACCATCAAATGCGCCGGGCCTGATACCGAACCAGACACCGTCCAGACCGGGATTGGATTTCTGGATCGTCCGGACCATCTTGATGAACACTTCCCGTGAAGGGGTATCCCCGGACGCCATCAACCCGCCGACGGACTCGGCAAGCGACCGCGCCACGCCCATCTGGTAATCAAGCCGCCCCTTGGCTTCCGAGCCGTAACGGTAGGCAACCTCTTCAGCCGTCTGAAACGCGCCGTTTTCGGAAATCGTCTGCACTTTCGAAACAAGGATGGTCAACATTGCAGTCAGAACAATGACGACCACCAGATTAACAGGTAAAAGAATCTTATTTCTTAAACTCAAGTTCTTGTAATTCATATCCCCTCCGATAAAAACAAAACATAAAACCCCTCAAAAGACACTCCGCATTAAAAGGTAGCATATGGGATGAAATGTTTTCCAACAATTATATTCCATACATTGTTGCAAGGAGAACACATAACGCAGAAAACGCCCGGTCTTTTCACAGACCGGGCGTTTTATACCAATTGAGGAATACACCTTTATTCAAGCTTCCCCCGAAAAGGAGAACGACAATTCAACTGGCTGAAAATAAAAAGAATCAATCGAAATCAGGATAAACCACGGACAGGAGAGACAACCCCTGCGGAGGGGCCGTGGCCGGAGCGACACTGCGATCCGCGCCTTCAAGAATGGCAGCCGCCTCCTGCGGCGACAACTTGCCGCGCCCGCAGGCCACCAGACATCCCATCAGGTTGCGGACCATCTGCTTCAGGAAACCGTCTGCGCTGAACCGCCAGGACGTTTCGAACGCCGTGGGACCGGGATGCCGTGAAATATCCGTAATTGTCCGCACCGTGGATTTCACCGGCGTCCCCACATTCTGGAAAGCCGCAAAATCATGTTCCCCCATGAATTCCCGAGCAGCGGCATCCATGGCATCAAAATCCACAGGACCACAACTCCACGTAAACCGGCGGCGCTGCGGCAGGCAGAATTCCCGTTCATGCCAGAGCACGTATTCGTATGTTTTGGCAGCAGCCGAATACCGGGAATGAAATTCATTCGAAACAACGGCACATTCCAGAACCCGCACGTCTTTTGGAAGCAGTGCATTCAACGCCCGCCGCCATGGAATAGCCGCACGATCGGCCGCGCAGTCGAAATGGCAGACCTGTCCCATGGCATGCACCCCGGCATCGGTCCGTCCGGAACCATGCACACGGGGAGCTTTTCCGAGGATCTCACCGAGCGCGGCTTCCAGTTCGCCCTGCACAGTCCGGTCACGCGGCTGTAACTGCCAGCCGGAAAAATCAGTGCCGTCATAGGCGAGTGTGAGTCTGATACGTGCCATATCCATTATCTACGCGCTCTCTGCTCCCAAAGGAAATTCTTCCACCACAGTATAAACAGGACCGTCCGGGGTCAGTTCGCTTTTCCAAAGAATAAACCTGTCCACCCTGAGTTCAGGCCACTCCTGCGAGACCTTTACGAACGCCGATTCGAAATCATCCGGCTCCGGCCGCTTCACGCGCCCAAGGGTCAGGTGCGCCATGAACGATTGCGTCCCCCGTTTAAAACCGAACGGCTCCATGACATCCTTCACAGCCTCGGAAAGTCGGGCACATTCGTCATTTCCCTCATTCATGCCGACCCACATCACGCGGGGTTTCTGCATATCAGGAAAACAGCCGATATCACCGGCACGCATGACAAATGATGAAAAATCAATCTTCCGCAACGCTGACCGGACATCATCAACGACCTCTTCCTCGACCGAACCGAGAAACTGCAGTGACACATGCCAATTCCCCGGCCGGGTCCAGCGCACTCGTGAACGCACCTGCCCGCCAAGCGTTTCAACCATGGAATCCAGACGGGCCTTGTAGTCGTCAGAAACAGGAATACCAACAAACATCCTGAGCATATTATCCCCCTTCCGTTTTCGCACATCCGTGCCCAAAAATATCAGGAGAACCCCAAGGGCCTTTCAGAAAGACTCAGACCGCCGGAAACATTCCCTTAGGCGTTCGCCTTGGTCCAGAAATCAGGCCAGAGCTTGAGAAGCTTCTGCATGGCCTTGCCGCGATGCGAGCGTTTGTTCTTCACTTCACTGTCGAGTTCGGCCACATGGCAGCCCAGCTCGGGATCAATGACGATGACATCGTACCCGAAACCGCCTGCCCCCTTGTAGCCGTGGGCAACACGGATATCATAGGCTCCGTCGGTGTGGACTTCCGTACCGTTGGGAGCGACCGCGGCCATGACGCAACGATAGCGACCTGTACGTTTTTCGTCAGGCACATCCTTCATTTCCGCGAGCATCTTCTCATTGTTGTCATGATCGTCGCAATGTTCGCCTGCATAACGGGCGGAATAGACGCCGGGACGTCCTTCAAGCGCATCGATTTCAATACCTGAATCATCGGCCACGGTGACAAGGCCGGTTATCTCAGCCACGGTACGCGCCTTGATAAAGGCATTTTCAAGAAAGGTATCACCGGTTTCGGGGATATCCCCGATCTCGGGAAAATCGGACAGCGGCTTCACTGTCAGGCCGAACGGTTCGAGCATGACGGAAAGCTCCCTGATCTTGCCTTTGTTGTTGGTGGCGAGCACGATGGTATCCATAAGAAAAATCCCCCTCAGGTGTGTTTGTTGAGGGGGACTTTGTTACTCGGTCTCTTCGGGTTCCGCAACCGCGAGAATAGGCGGCAGATATAAAGTGATCTTGGTGCCGATGCCCTCACGGCTGACGAGCTCGATATCGCCGCCGATCTCATCGAGAATCTTGTGAGTCTGGGCAAGGCCGAGCCCAGAGCCCTTTCCCTTGGTGGAAAAGAACGGACTGAACACCTTGTCCCGAATTTCAAGCGGAATGCCCACGCCGGTATCCTCGACGGAAAGCAGGGCAAAATCTCGGTTCATACCGGTGGTGACAAAAAGATTGCCGCCATCTTCCATGGCCTCAAGAGAATTTTTCACCAGATTGATAAGGCACTGCTTGATAAGATCGGGATTGGCATGCACCCGGGCCACGGCCTCATCAAGATCGACAGTACATTCCACCCCCTGATTGGTGCAGGGCAGAATCATGACGTCCATCGTGGCCGTCACCAGCGCATTGAGATCCACCTCTGCCACCTCGGCTTCCGTCGGCCGGGTGAAATTCATAAGACTCTTCAGAATTTCATCGAGCCTTCTGGATTCGTCGAGAATAATGGAAAGCTTTTCACGCGCCTTTTCATCAAGTCCCTCGACCCGCATGAGCGAATTGGCAAAACCGCTGATGGTGAACAGCGGATTCCTGATTTCATGCGCCATGTAAGTGGAGAGTTCACCGATGGACGCGAGCTTTTCGGCCTGCTGCAACCGCTGTTCTATGGATGTCCGCTGGGTGATGTTGCGCCTGAGAGCGACAACATGGTTGACGGATTCGTCTTCATCAAAAACCGGGAACGTATACACACGATAATACTGCATGCGGCCATGCTCATCGACCATGTTGGTTACGGTCTCTGCCGGGGCATTGGTTTCGACGGTCTCAACAAGCGGATCGCTTGCATATCCATTCTCCGCCTTGCCGCTATCCAGAAAAATATCACGATACGCCATGCCTAAAAGCGCCTTCTTTGACCTCCCGGCATGGTCGAGCGCGGTCTTGTTCAGATCCAGAATAGTTCCCCGCCCATCAAGAAACAGAATTTCCTGATCCATCTGATCAATGATGGTCTTGAGCATATTCTGGGTATGAAGAAGATCGACCTTGCAGGCCACCCATATTTTGTCTGAGGTCAGAAGGTTGATAAAGAAATTTGCTGCATTGCGCTCCACAAGAGTCACACTTGCAGGCAGGTAGTTACGCAATTCGTGAACAAGCGCGGTACGCCCCGTGGCCTCGATCACCATGTTGATTTCCGGATGATTCTCAAGCATGGACCGATATCCGGCATAGGTCGGAATAAGCTGACCAGAGTCATGCGTTTCGGGCAGAACCGTCTCACCGGGCAAAGCCGCGGCCACGACCCCGATTTCCTTGAGGACCTGATCGTTGCTCTGGTCCTTGAACATCTGCCAGAATGCGAGTAGGGCCGGTATGTCGCCTATCACACCGATGACGTAACGCATGTCGTCGTTGAATTGTGCAGCCAACGTTGACCTCCTGTCCGAACTTGTTGCACTCTCTAAATCTCCTCACGAGAGAGAGGCGTCTTTAGACATTAATACATTTAGACAACCATTTCAAAGGAAATGACATGAGCCAAGCAACTGAATCCGTTATAAAAGTCCATACAGTCAGTCTGGGCTGCCCAAAAAATCTCGTGGATACAGAAAGACTGCTCGGCACACTCGGCACGGGCATGGTAGCCACTGATTCCGTGGCAGAGGCGGATCTCGCGCTCATCAACACCTGCGGATTCATTGAACCCGCCATTGAAGAATCCGTTGCCGTGATCCTTGATGCCATACGAGACGCCGAAGAAGCCGCAGAGGAAACAGGACACAAACCGCTCATCGCAGTGGCGGGCTGTCTGGTCAGTCGATTCGGACAGGACCTCAAGGACGAAATGCCCGAAGTGGACCTCTGGCTGAACACCGAAGAAATCGAACTCTGGCCCGCCATGGCTGCCAAAGCCCTGTCCGCTCCGGTTGACGAGACCACTCCGCGCCGCCTGTCCACTTCCCCGGCCTTCGCCTACCTCAAGATCAGCGAAGGTTGCTCCCACAACTGCCGATTCTGCACCATCCCCTCAATTCGCGGCCCGCACAAAAGCTGGCATGTGGATGAGCTGGTGGCCGAGGCCGCAGACCTTGCCGAAGCCGTGCCGGAAATCATCGTCGTGGGGCAGGATTCCACCGCCTACGGTTCGGATCTCGACAGCGGCGACAATCTGCAACAGCTCATCACCGGTCTGGCCGGACTGTCATCGCTTCAATGGCTCCGCATCATGTATCTCTACCCGGCAGGACTGACCGAAAACCTTCTCGCCTTTTTGCGTAATACGGGAAAACCGTTCCTGCCCTACTTCGACATCCCGCTCCAGCACGCGCACCCGGAAGTGCTCTCCTCCATGGGACGGCCTTTTGCCCGCAACCCGGAAAGAGTCATTGAACGTGTCCGGAAATTCTTTCCCGAAGCAGCCCTGCGCACCACCTTCATCGTGGGATACCCCGGTGAAACCGACGAGCATTTCGAAATGCTCATGCGCTTTGCCGAAAAAACGCGCTTCCACCATCTCGGCGTCTTCCCCTACTGGCCCGAAGACGGCACACCTGCCGCCGCCATGAACAATCAGGTTCCCGACGAAATAAAGATCGCCCGCCGTGACGCACTCATGGAACAGCAAGGCGGGATCAGTGAGGAAATCCTCAGCGAATATGTGGGAGAAACACTGCCCGTACTCATTGAAAAGCCCTCACCCGAATGGCCGGGGCTCTATGTCGGGCGGACATGGTTCCAGGCTCCGGAAGTGGACGGCGTGACCTATGTCAGCGCCCCGCCCGAGGAAGAACTGGAAATCGGGACAATCGTGGACGTGGAGATAGAAAAAACCACGACCTACGATCTGTCCGGACTGGTATAACCGCTCGCCGCGGGGCGTCTCCGACGGGTCAGGAACCTCTTGAAAGAGGTTCCCGACACCCTCTAGAACTTTTGGTGCGCTTCGCGGACACGTGCGAACGCAAAAAGACGACCTTCGTTTATAAAGAACAATAGAAAAAGACTGTATGCATTCTGCATACAGTCTTTTTCTATTGTATTTTTCCATACTCCCTTCCAATAAAAAGCACTATATTCCTTCCCCTACCACCCCCGCGAAGCGCACCCAAAAGTTACGGGGAGAGGGATGGGGGGATGGAGTCCAGAGGAAGGGGGGAAGGGAGTACCCCGCTTTCAAGGGGGGTG